>JRYI01002013.1_pt1 | contig 17878 bp, 18 predicted proteins | sample 235361 | NCBI WGS metagenome assembly JRYI01 (sample SAMN03074212, study PRJNA261471) | activated sludge metagenome | biome: Common Effluent Treatment Plant; feature: Wastewater; material: Activated sludge; isolation source: activated biomass in a lab-scale reactor treating industrial wastewater at...
TACAAGTTCTTCATCATGAACGTCGACCAGAAGCACGGCAAGACGGTCACTTTCATGCCCAAACCCATCTATGCCGACAACGGGTCGGGCATGCACACCCACCAGAGCCTCTGGAAGGACGGCCGGCCGCTCTTCTATGACGAAAAGGGGTACGCCGGACTAAGCCAGATGGCCCTGTGGTACATCGGCGGCATCCTGAAGCACATCAACGCCCTGCTGGCGATCTGCGCGCCGACGACCAACTCCTACCGCCGCCTCGTGCCGGGCTACGAGGCCCCCGTCGTCATCGCCTACTCGGCCGGCAACCGCTCGGCGGCCGTTCGCATCCCCATGTACTCCAAGTCGCCCAAGGCCAAGCGCATCGAATTCCGCTGTCCCGACCCGGCGGCCAACCCCTATCTGGCCTTCGCCGCCATGCTCATGGCCGGACTGGACGGTATCAAGAACCAGATCGATCCCGGCGAGCCGGCCGAGAAGGACCTGTTCCACGACGAGAACATGAGCAATGTGCCGATGACTGTCGGCAAACTGAACGAAGCGCTCGACGCGCTGGAAGCCGACCACGACTTCCTGCTGGAAGGCGGTGTGTTCACGAAGGACGTGCTCGACGCCTTCATCGCCTACAAGTATGAGACGGAGATCGGCCCGGTCAGCCTGCGGCCGCATCCGTATGAGTTCTTGCTCTACTACGGTGTGTAATTTCTGCTAAAGCAAATCAAGACTCAAGTCCTGAGAGTTGAAAGGGGCGGGTTAATGACACCCGCCCCTTTTTAATTACGGCGGCCCCGATGCCGTGCGAAAGCTCCAGGTATAGGTCTGCCCGTTGGCGTCGATCCGCACGGAATAGGTCGAGTCAGGCACTAAAGGCTGCTGGGGAATGATGACGATGGCGTCGCGATTGTCGAGGATCAGGCGCGCCGACCGCTGCCGGAACTCATTGGGATGGGTGAAGTTCGTCTCATCGAAGCGACAATGGGCCAGCGGTTGGTCATCGCGGAACAGGGCCGAGGCCGTCACGTTCGGCACCTGGCTGCCGTCGCCAATTTGCAGAATGATCGGCGCGCCGGTCGGCTGCTGATAGCCGGGGCAGGTGCTCAGCGCTTCGGGAAATTCGGGCAGCGAGTAGCGCAATACCCAGGTCAGGCCGCCGTCGCGGGGAAACATGATGGGATAGCTAACGCCCTCGAGCAGCGGGCCGAGGCCGCGCCGAACGTCCAGCGTGGCCGTCAGTGGTTGCGCCGCCGAGGCATCGCGGTATTCGGCAAAGCCGGTCGTGGCCAGTTGGGGGTCGATGATAGGAATCGCATGGAACGGAGCCGACATCCAGTAGTTGAAGGCCCATTTGAACGGGTCTGAGCCGATGAAGCCCGCGGCGATATTGCCGTTTTCTCCCGCTGCCTGGCCGCCGCGCGTGTAATATTGGCTGGCCCCGTCCTCGCTATGGCCCAGATTGCCGGTGTAGGTCATATAGCGGCTGTGCTGCGCGCTGTCGAGCGACCAGAGGGTGTTTTCCAGCAAAGGCGGCAAATTGGCCTGTTGCCGAAACAGATTGAGATACCGCAGCCAATCGGTCCCCACGGCCTCGATGGTGGGTGTCGGCGGGGTGGTCGGAGTCGCGGTCGGGGCCGGCGTGTCCGTGGGCGGCGGCTCTTCGGTCGGAACGGCTGTTGGAGACGGTTCGGGAGCGCTCTCGGTTGAAGTTGCGTCGGGCGATTCCGCGGTCGGCGAGACCGGCGGGCGCGTCGCCTGGCTAATCGCGGGCTGGGGCCGTGGGGTCGATGTGGCCGGGAGAGACGTGGGCGCGGGTGACGCTTCCTGCTGGATGGCGGCCGCGGCCACTTCTCCGCCCGGTTCTTCCGCGCGCTGTCGTATGAACAGTACCAGAAAGACCCCGTTCAATATAAGGGAAACCGCGAGAACTGCTCCCAGCCACTTGCTTCCCATACCATTCTCCTTTTAATTCGCATCGATAGATCGGCCTGAAGCCGATGCGTTCTTCATTGTCAAGATCAACATTATAAAAGGATATGGGGAAAATGCATCAAGCTTTTTTGCGCTCATTAGCGGGCCAAACCGGGCAGACGTATAATCCTCATCGATGGAAGCCGATGTCCTTGCCAATCCCTTTCGCGCGCACCCGTTCGCCTCGCTGCGAGAGATCGCGCGGTCGCTGAGCGCGGCGTGGGATCTGGACACGACGCTCGACCTGATCGCCCGCAAGACAACCGAGGTGATGAGCGTCAACTCCTGCACAATCTATCTGCTGGACACCGACAACCAGACGCTGCGCCTGCGCGCCTCGACCGGCCTGGCACGACAGGCGCTCGGCCGCGCCACCCTGCAGATCGGCGAGGGCATGACCGGCCACGCCGTGGCCCGCAACCGGCCCATCTACGCTGCCGACGCCCAGCACGACCCTCATTTCAAATGGGTCGACGACACTGAAGAGGTTCGTTTTCGCTCGCTGCTGGCCATGCCGCTGGTCCTCAACGACCGTCCCATCGGCGCGTTGAACGTGCAGACGGCCGAACCGCGAGACTACAGCGAGGACGAGATCGAGCTGCTGGCCCTCATCTGCGATCTGGCCGCCGGGGCGCTGGTCAAGGCCCAACTCTATGACCGGCAGCGGCGGCAACTCGACGACCTGTGCACGCTGGCCCAGGTTAGCGAGGCCATCACCTCGCCGCAATATCTGGACGACATCCTCACCGTCGTCACGGGACTGGCCGCCGGGACGGTAGGCGCGGTCGCCTGTTCGATCTACTTGCTGGAGAGCGNNCATCCAGGAACGGACAATCGGCGTGCTGGTTTGCCTCGGCCCGCCCGGCCATGCGTTCAACGAGAGCCAGGAAACGCTGCTCACGACGCTGGCCAACCAGACGGCCCTGGCCATCGAGAATGCCCGGCTGGTGACCAGTGCGGCCGTCGTGCGTGAGATGCACCATCGCATCAAGAACAACCTGCAAACGGTGGCGATGCTGATGCAACTCCAGTTGCCCGAGGCCGACCGGCTGGAGACCCGGCAGGTGCTTCTCACCAATATCCACCGCATCCGCAGCATCGCCGCCGTGCATGAGATTCTGTCAGAGCAAGGCTTCCGGCTGGTGAACGTCAAGCGGGTGCTGGAACGAATCGCCCAGACGACGATGACCGGCCTGGCGCGGCCGAATCAGGAAGTGGAGATCGCCGTCCGGGGAGACAACCTGCAACTGCCCAGCCGGGAAGCGACAGCCCTGACCGTCGTCGTCAATGAACTGGTGCAGAACAGCCTGGAGCACGCCTTCGTCGGGCGCGCGGCCGGGCGCATCGACATCTCGCTGGCCCGGACACCCGACGCGCTTATGATCATCGTGCGTGACAACGGGGTTGGCCTGCCCGACACCGTCGCGCCGAACCTGGGCCTGGAGATCGCCGAGGCGCTGGTTACCGGCGACCTGCACGGGGAACTGCAATTCAACCGGCCGGAGACGGGCACGGAGATCATCATCCGGCTGCCGCGCGCTGCCGAACGGCCGGATGACGCGACGGGCGAGTGAAAGAGCGGTTGATGGACACAGGCACAAACCTGGAGATAAACGATGCTGATCCTGATCGCCGATGATGAATCTATCATTCGCCTGGGCCTCAAATCGATGCTGGAAGGGGCAGGTCATGAGGTGATCGCCGCCACCAACGGCCGCGAGGCGATTCGCATGGCCGAACGACAACAACCCGACCTGGCGATCCTGGACATCCAGATGCCCTACACCGACGGGCTGCAAGCGGCGCGGGCGATCACAGCCGCGCGACCGCTACCCATTCTGATCCTGACCGCCTTCAGCGAGCAGGACCTGATCGACAAAGCAACCGACCTGCCGATTCAGGGCTATCTGGTCAAGCCGATCGAGCCGGACGCGTTGGGGGCGGCCATCAAGGTGGCCGTCAAGCGCTTCGCCGAAAGCCGAGCACTGGCCGCGCGGACGGCGCAACTGGAAGCCGATCTGGCGACGCGCAAGCTCATCGACCGGGCCAAGGGCAGGCTGATGGGCGAGGGGATGACGGAAGAGGAAGCGTACCGGGAGATTCAGGAGCGCGCCCGGCGGGAACGGCAGACACTGGCCTCTGTTGCCGCAGCGATTCTGACGAACCGCTAGAAACCTGACTTCTCCATGCCTAACGGCCGCCAGTTCGCCAGCACGTCCAGCAAGCTCTCCGCCAACGCATAGCTCTCTTGCATAAACTGCTCAGTGTAACCGAATTGTTCGGCCGCCTCGGCAAATTCATCCTGATCGATAACGCACGGCACATCGCCTGCATACATCTGGACGTCAAGCTCGTGGTCGATGCAGCGTATCTCCCCATCGAGCAGTTCCACAGGGCTGGCAATGTTGACGTAAAGTTCGTGAAGACGGCCGTCCGGATCGTATACTTCCAGGAGATCATGCCGCCGGCCAGGCCAGAAATAATTGCGAATTGGACGAGTTTCGTGATGCGTGCGCGTCGCCAAATAAACCGGATTGTTGGCCTCGGTAAAGGTCACAATGCATTCATCGGTGATCGACTCGACAAGCGCCTGCCACGAACGATAGAGCGTTCCGTCAGCCTTGAAGACCCGCACCCAGATGGTATCGCCCGATTTCATGACAGCCACCCACACACCTTGAGCGCCTTGATGGCTTCAACAGTGACATGCGCGGCATTGTCGCTGCCTTCATCCGCCGGCCAATGCCCGGCCGGATCGCGCAACTCGATGAGCCGCTCCATAGCCACGCCCACCGTCCCGTCATCGGCGGGCACACCACCTTGTCGCAAGGCCAGGATCATCCCGGCCAGGTTTCCGGCGGACAGTTCGGGCACAAGCGCGCGAAGGTAGGCAAGGCCTTTGCCTACCTCGTCCTTCATGTCCTCATGGCTCCAGACGGCCGCAGCCAGCCAATGGGCATGGGGAAAGGACGGTAGCCCGCCGCTTTCATCCAAATGGAAGCTGAGCCAGGTCGCCGCGTCGTGGGTGGCCGACGGGACAAGGCCGGTCATGGCCATCCAGAAGGCACAATGGGCAGTCATATAGAGGCAGGCGGCGAGATCGTCCGGTTTGACCCAGATGGGCGCGTCGTCGGCCGCGGGTGGGTCTTCCGCCCATGAGCCGTCATACGCCTGCCGCTCGGCCAAAAAACGTACCGCGTCGATTACCAATGAGGAACGCATGTCGGTGCCGAGCTGCTCCAGTTGCGCCAACTGGTAACACGTGGCGTCAAGCGAGCTGTAATCCGGTGCCCAGAGGGCCGCCCACCCGCCATCATCGCGCTGCGACCGCTCGAACTGCTCAACCACATCGCGGGGCGGCGGCTCGCCGTGCAGAATGTGGCGCAACCGTGCCCGCTCCTGGGGCGATCCCTGCCGCTGGACGTAATCAATAGCCGACTGTAACTGATCCATGCATTTCCCTTTGGACTTTGGGCAGCCACGGGTCAGACGACGCCAACCCGCACACGCGATGTCCAATACCAGCGTTCGGTGGCCGACCCCATGAGGTTGTTAAGCTCTTGTTGCAATAGGTCAACGCCAATCTGCGCCCTGGTCAGGCCGAGTTTGAGCAACGATTGTACAGAGCCTTGGCTGAGCGCAAGGCCAACCAGCCTCTCAGCGCTGCCCTCATCGATATTATGGAGCATGAACTCGCGAGTGAAGCGGAACTGACCACTGGCCTGCATTCGGGCCAGATGGCCTGCCTTGTCAAAATCGACCAGCCCGTCGAGAACGGGATGCTGTTGCTCCAGAACGCGGATGCCGGTCATGAAGCGATGGTACGCCTGCTGCGCTTCCCAATGCGGCGTGATGGGAGGCCAGTCATAGTCGAAGGCCGCAAATACGCCGCCTCTCCTTAGTACCCGCACCGCTTCGACGAACGTTGGCTCGGGCAGCATCCAGTGAAGCGATTAGGAGCAGGTGATGATGTCGGCCGCGTTGTCGGGCAACCCCGTCGCATGGGAATACCCCTCGCGAAAGCTAACGTTGGGAAAGCCGGTTGCGCTTTCGGCCTGCCGGCGCATATCGGCCGACGGCTCCACGCCGACAATCTGATCGGCTCGCCCGGCCCAATAACGAGTGGAAGAGCCGGTACCGCACCCCAGGTCAACGACGAGCGCCGGGCGTTCGACACCCACCATGCCACAAATCACGTCGGCCAGAACAGCCGGTGGAGACGGCCGATAAGCATCATAAGTATCGGCAAAGCCGGTGAACCGCCTTATGTTGGCGCTAAAATCAGAATCCATCTTTGTCCGAGATGCAACCTGCTTTCGTTTACAAAACCACGCCACCGGGATCATTGCCGGCCTCGGTGATGGCTCGACGCACATCGACCCGACTCAATAGCAGAAGACCCACGACAAAGAAGATGATCAGGCTGACGATGGCGATGCGCTGCGAGCCGGTCAATTGCACGGCCAACGCGAACGCCGCCGTTCCCAACCACGACGTTCCCCGCTCGCTGATCTCATAGAAGCCAAAGTACTCAGCCTCTTGCTCAGGCGGGATCATCTGCGAGAAGAGGGAGCGGCTGAGCGCCTGCGAGCCGCCCAGCACGAGGGCCAGCACCGCGCCCATAGCAAAGAGCTGCGTCTGATTGTTCAGGAACAAATAGGCGTAGATGACGATACCCGACCAGACAACGAGGCTGACCATGATCGCCTTCTTGGCACCGATACGCCGGGCGATTCGGCCGAACAGGAGCGCCCCGCCGAACGCCACGAACTGGATCATCAACACCAGGATGAGGATCGTCTGCGCCGGGACGCCCAACTCATCGGCCGCGAAAGCCGCAGCCACAACGATGACGGTCTGGATGCCGTCGTTGTAGATGAGATAAGCAATCAGATAGCGCAGCGTCATCGGATACCTGTTCCAAAGCTCACCGAACGTATGGAATATCTGCTTGATGCCGTGGGTGAAGAGGTTGACTTCACCACGGGAACGGCTCGGAGCGCGCTGGATCAACCGTCGCTGCGGGAACAGGAACGTGAACGCCAACCACCACACGCCCGCGCTGGCCATGCTGATGCGAACGGCCAGGGCAGTGTCGTCCATGACCATGAGCAGAAGAAGGTTGAGCAGCAGCAAAAGGCCGCCGCCCAGGTAGCCTATTGCCCAGCCCTTGGAACTGACTTCGTCGCGCTTGTCCGGCGAAGCGATCTGCGGCAGGAAGCTGTTATAGAAAACGATGGCCGCACCGAAGGCCAGATTGGCGATGATAAAGAGAAGACTGCCGGCGACAACCGCGCCTCTGGTGCCGATGGCGGGCATATCGGCCCTGACGAAGAAGAGCAAGATCGTGGCAAACGCGCCGGTATAGGCAAACGCCAGAAGCATCCGCTTTTTCAAATGGGTGTAGTCGGCGATTGTGCCCAGAAGCGGCAGGAAAAAGACCTGGAGGATGACGGAAAGGGAGACGGCCGCCGGATAGATCGCCCCCGGCTGAATGGCTGTCCCGAAAACCCTGAACGGCTCGGTCGCCGCCTCGGCCAGAGCCTGGATGTACGGGCCGAGGAGAGCCGTAACCACGGTCGTACTGAAAGCCGAATTGGCCCAGTCATACATCATCCAGCCGGTAATCTCGCGTTTGTCGTTCAATATGGCCTCCCGTAATTCGCCTGCCCGCCAAAAAAGGACGATGGCCGCTCCATTGGCAGACCATCGTCCTCAATCATGTTTCGCCACGCGGGTTTCATGGCGAGAGATTATGCCCGTTGCTCGCTAAACAAGCAATTTACGACTCCGGCGGCAGCGACGACTGGGGCGCGTCGAACGCCGGGCGGCAGGGATTGTAGTCGTTGCCGATGATCACACGGTAGTTGAACTCCGACGGCTCATCCACGAGCTGGATATCGGCCATTCGTTTGCCCATCACCCAACTGAACAGCCAGTCATAGGAGCCTTTGAAATTCTCCCCGAAGTAGAACATCTCCGTGTTCTCCTGCGGCTCGCGGGTTTCGCCCAGAACCGGCACGAAGCCGTACCAGGCCAGGTTGTCGGCGGCCAGCAATCCCTGGGCCGGGTACTGGCTGGCATTGATAATCTCGACCGTGATCGGCGCGCGGTCGGCGCGATTGAGCGCCGGAGGCAGGAGCAGGCGACGGAAGGTGTCCTTCATCATGTCTTCGCCTTCCCAGATAGGCAGTTGAACCGACGCCCCGCTGCCGGGCACGGACCAGGCTTGCATCTTCCCCGCCAGATACAAATGCTGAATGCCGTTGGCACGCACGTCGGGGGCCATCGCCGCCAATTGCAAAATACGGCCGATGTCCATGTCCGTATCGACCACACTGTTGAAGGTAGACCATAGCTCCGGCGCTTTGGCCACCAGTCCCAGGTCCACGCTCTGGTTCAGCATCCCCTGAAGGAGTTGTTGCTGGCGGCGGCCGCGGTCGAAGTCGGTGGTCGTTAGCCGCGAGCGGGCAAACCACAGCGCGAGGTCGCCATCCATCTGGTGCATCCCCGCCTCCAGCTTGAACCGCTCCCAGTTTTCCTCCAGCGTCGGATCAAGCTCCGGCGAGATCAGCCGCCAGTCTTCCAACGGACAACTGACCGCCATTTGCACGCCGCCCAGGATATCGACGATACGCTTGAAGCCTTCGAAGTCGACCTGGGCGTAGTAGTGGATCGGGATGCCGAAGTTATAGAGGATGGTCTGCTCCAGCAGTTCAACCCCACCGAGGGTGACGGCCGTATTGAGCCGGCTCATGATGCGATTGGGCATGTAGACGTACAGGTCGCGCGGCAGAGAGATCATCGACGCCGTATGCGTTTCGCGATTGATGGACACGATGATCATCGTATCGGTGCGGCCGTCGCTGCCGTCGGCGTTCTGGTCCTTGCCCAGGAGCAGGATGTTGGTCGTACCGTCGGGCAGGTCAAAGACCGGGACCGGCGACGGGATGGCCGTCGGCGGCGTCGGCTCCCCTTCGCGCATCGAGCCGGTGATGTTGAGCGCTGCCGTGGGGTTCGCCTGAGGCAAACTGGTCGGTGTGGCCGTGGGTTTGCGCGTGGGCGAGGGGCGGACAGTCGGTGACGGCCGCGGTGTGTCGGTGCCCTCGGGCGCTTCCGCTGTAACTGTGGCCGGCTCCTCGGTGGGGGTTGCCTCGGCAGGAACCTCGGTCGCTTCGAGCGTCGGTGTTACGGGTTCAGGGGTTGCGGTCGATTCCCTGACCGTGCCGGTTGGGAATGGGGTGACAACGGCCGTGGGCTGCCCGGCGTCGCACGCGGTCAGCAGCAAGCCCGCCAACAGGGCAACGGCCAAAAATATCGAATGAATAGGTTTCATACGCATCTGTGAATGGGGTGACGCTTACGGCTATAACTTTTCGCCGAAGAGCGGATTCAATCGGTTGAATACCGCATACCCCAGAATAAAGACGATGACTGACGTCACAAACGTGCGCAACAGATAGGGAGGATACATCGACACCGGGCCGCCGCTGTCATATGTACCCCACAGAACGGTGCGATAACCGTCGATGATCGAGGCCATCGGATTGAGCCAGCGCAACAGTTGGGCCGGATAAAAAGTGTAACCCAGCACCGTCGCCGTGCTGCCAAACATCTCCAGCGAATAAAAGACGGGTGTCAGGAAGAACCAGGCCAGCATGACCACTTCCAGGATCATGAGTACATCGCGATAGAAGACCGTCAGACTGCCCAACAGAAGCGCAAGCCCCAGCGTAAAGATCAGTTGTGTGATCAATATGAGCGGCACCCACAAGGCATGGACGGTCAAACCGATGCCAAAAATGTACAGGAAAACGACCAACACCAGAAAGGCGAACATGAAGTTGACCAGATTGGACAGCAAGGCCGCCGTCGGCAACAGTTCGCGCGGGAAGTAGACTTTTTTGACAAGCCCCGAGTTGCCCGTAATCGAAACCGTCCCACTGGTGAGTGATCCGCTGAAAAAGTTCCAGGGAATAAGGCCAGTCAGGACAAAGATCGGGTAATCCCGTATCTGATTATTGGCCAGGACGGAAAAGAGGATCGTGAATACCAGCATCAGGAAGAGCGGGTTCAGGATACTCCAGAGGATGCCGAGGACAGAATTCTTGTAGCGGGCCTTGAGATCGCGGGAGACGAGGTTGCGCAACAGGTAACGATAATGCCACAACTCGTGCAACTTGGTGCGCCAGTCGCCCCAGCTGCGATCGGCATTATAGGTGTAGGTGGGCGTTTCGCCGTCGGCCCGTGGCCGGCTCTGATAACTCATCCGTTAAACTCACTCCCACCGCCGACTGATCGCGGCGGCCGTTGCCCGAGGGCAACGACATCGGATTATAGCGTATTCGGGTCGATTGCCGACCCACGGTTGGCCGACGTTAAGGTTGCGTGGTAGGTTTCCTCGATCTGCGCCACGTGATCGGCCTCGGTGCGAACGGGTGGGATATGAGCTTTCAGTTCGGCCAGCCGCTCCGGCTGCTCGATCAGCTCGCGCAGGATTTCCCGCAAGGCGGCCGCGTCGCCGGGCGGGAACAACAGCCCGTCCACGCCATGACGAACCATGCTGCCCGGCGCGCCCAGGTCGGAAGCGATCACCGGCAGCCCGACGGCGAAGGCCTCGCGAATGGTCGCCGGAGAGGCCTCGTACCAGAGCGTGGGCATCACCAGCGCGTCGAGTTCGCCGAGGGCATCCCAGAGCCGCTCGCGCGCCAGCACGCCGTTGAACCGGACGCCCGGATGCCGGCTCGTCGCTCGTGTCCCGGCCACGTAATCGGGGAAGACGGTCGGGTCGCCGTAGATATCCAGGCTGACGGCATTCGGCAAGCCGTTGAGCGCCTCAACCAGCACGTGCAGCCCTTTTTGCGGGCCAAGACTGCCCAGATAGCCCAACTTGATGCCGCCCGCCGGCCTCGCCGCTCGCCGGGCAGCCAGATGCCCGGTCAGCCCCGGCGGTGCATCGAGGCCAAGCGGGTTGATAATCACATGATCGACCGGGAAGCCCATTGTCGCGTAAATGTCGCGGACAAACTCGTTCGGAGCCAGGACGCGACCCGCCCCGGCGAATACAGGCCGAAGGAGCACGTCACGACGGCGCATGACAGGAGCCACGACCGGCCCCAGTAATCCGGCGACGGCCGTCAGCCCCGCGCGCGCCACGGCGCACCGGCCGCAATTGTGGAACCGCTCATCCGGCCCATCGCACAGCATCTCCGTGTCGTTGGTCAGCAATTGTCCGTTGGCGCAGCCGTACCAATAATCATGGAGCGAGATGACGTAGGGCGTACCGGACATATGGATGGCATCGACCACGGCCGCCGGAACGCCCATCATATGCTGAATATGGACGATGTCGGGCCGCTCGCGCTCCAGGACAGCGTTGAACGCAGCCTGCAAGGCGGCATGACCGAATGTGCCGCGAAAGACGGCCGTGGGGCTGCGCCGGCCGGCCGGCACGCGATAGACCCGCACCTCTTCCTCCACGGCGGGCCGGGCGGAGAACTGTCCGTCATGATTCAGAGGAGTGAAGACGGCGACCTCGTGCCCGACCTTTGCCTGACGACGGGCCACAGCCTGCGTATATAGCTCCGTCCCGGCCACATGATCGGGGACATACTGGTGAACGACGTGGAGGATGCGCATAATCGCCTCAGCCCGTCTCGGTTACGTGCCGATACTGTTCGAGCACCCGCGCGGCGACGACATCCCAACTGTAGTGGGTGCGGATTTTCTCTCGCCCCGCTTCGCCGATACGCTCAGCGAAAACTTCATCGGTGATCAGCCTCTCGACCGCACTGGCCAGCCCGTCCACGTCGGCAAATGGCACCAGCAAGCCGTTGGCGCCGTCATCGACAACGCCGGGGATTCCACCCGCCCGCGCGGCAACAACCGGCACGCCGTGGGACCACGCCTCCAGCAGGACAATACCAAACGAATCGGCTCGTGACGGCAGCATGAGGAATTCGGCGCGACTCAGAACTGCGTGCTTGTCCTGATCGGAAAGGATGCCCAACGGCCGGATAGCCGCCCGGTCTTCAGGCGAGAGACGCCGCCGGTATTTCTCGAACTCCGGCGTAGTTGAACCGATGAGCAGCAGAGCGATATCGCGCCCCCGCCGGCGGAGGCTGCGAACGGCGTCGGCGGCATGGAGCGCACCCTTGTCGAACGATTGACGGCCGATATAGACTCCAAAGTCGCCACGGGCTTCGGGATGTTCGGGCGAAAAGTAGGGAGATTCGGCGTAGTCATCGGGAATCGGATCTACGCCGCTGCCGATGACGTCCAGCCGCTCGGGGCGAACGTGATAGCGCGCCAGCCCGTCCGCCTCCAGGCGCGTGAGCACAAGCACCCGCGCCGCATCGCGCAGCAGGCGCAACTGATGATTCATCGTCGAATTACGGGCCACACGCCCCAAACTCGATTCGCCCAGATGGGCAAACGGCGTGGCGACCAACGGCACGGCCGCGCGCCGGCTATACTCATGGGCTGCCACAAGGCCGTGCTCCCATGAGATGTTGAACCCATGAACGACATCGACTCCGCGCAAGCTATCCAATGCCGCGTCCAGCCCGTCGATGGCCGGGAAGCGGCGAGCCATGCTGGCCAGCAGCGATGATTGATCGCCGGGCATGGCCGACAATAGAACCATAAGGCGACGACGACGCATCAGCGCGTCGCGCCCCCCGGCCGCGGGCAGGATCGGCAGGCGAATAACGCGCACCCCGTCCTCATCGCTATCGGAGCATGTCTCGACCCCATTCCAGAAATCGGCCTCGGCCGTGGCCGCGCTGGTGACGACAGTCACTTGCGTGCCGGCCGCAACCAGCCCGCGTGCCAGCGCCGCAACGTACCGCTCGCCGCCGCCCGGCAACGGCAGGTAGGCGGGCGAGACCAATGCAACGTGGAGGGTTCGGGCGCTCATGATAAGACCCCGGGCAGCAGTTCCAGCTGTCGCAGATAGCCCACGAACTGCTCGCGAACCCGCGGCTCCAGAAACGATTGGACGCGCGCGAACTGACGCTCGATAATGCGGCGGCGCAAACCATCGTCTTCCAGCAGAAGAACGACAAGCTCCACCAACGCCTCGTAGTCCTTGCGATGGAAGAGAACGCCCGCGCCGCCCAGCGTGTCCGGCACGGCGCTGGAGGCATAGGCCAGTACCGGCAGACCGCAGTACATACTCTCGATCAACGGCTTGCCGAAGCCCTCATGCTCGCTCATGGACACGTACAGGTCGGCGGTACGGTAACAGGTGAGCATATCTTCATGGGAGACGTGGCCGGTGATGTTCACGGCCGCCTCGACGCCCAGATCGCGGGCCAGTCCGCGTTGCCAATCGACATATTCCTCGTTACTCGTGTTGCCGACCAGCGTCAGCCGGGCCTCGGGCCGGGCGCGGCGCAGATAGTAAAGCAACTTGATGAGGTCTTCCTGACGCTTGTTGGGCATAAAGCGGCCGACGAAGAGCAGAAGCGGCCGGCCGCCGGCGCATTCGGCGGCCGGCGCTTTATTCGACGGGGTTGCGAACCCCGATTCATCGAGAACGATGGGCAGCACGCCGGTCGGCGCATACCCCAGCGCGATCAGTTCGTTCTCGTTGTAGACTGAATCGCCTAATCCCAGGCGAGTTTGCGGCCGCATTTGTGCCAGTTGTTGCCGCCCTCGGCGCAGTCCATCGGCCAAAGCCGGGTTCGTCTTCTCGAAGAATTCGGGCGGTGTAATGTTGTGGTAGATCAGGATTTGCGGCAGGCCGATCTCCATGAGCCGCCCGGCGATGATAGAGCCGACGGCGTGATGATGGATGAGGCACGTTTCGACCGACCGCGGACGATACTCGCCGGCGGGCAGCACGCGCCCCGCCAGTTCCGGCTGGATACGCTCGGCGTATAGCTCCGACACGAAGCCCAACTCCCGCAACCAGCGCTGGATGAGAAACGCCTGATCGCTGACGGCATCACCGATATAGGCCCCCTCAGTGAACTGGTGCAACACGCGCTCAGACATCCCGGCCCCGGTATGTATCGTCTGTCAGGGTATCCAGGACGGCCCGGTATTTAGCGAGGATAACGTCCCAACTATAATTGGCGGTGACGAAGGCGCGACCCTGGCGGCCGAGTTGCGTGCGCAAGTCATCGTGATCCAGCAGCATCGTCAGCGCCGAGGCGAACTCCTCATACGAATAGTAATAAAGGCCGCCGTTGCTCTGCCGAGACTGATACTCCAGCACCTCGCAGCGGCCGTTGAGCAGCGTCGGCGTCTCCATCAGCCACGCCTCCATCGCCACAATCGACAGGCTCTCGAAGAGCGACGGCATCACCAGCACGTCGGCGGCGCTGATGGCGTCGAACTTGTCTTCCTCGGACACGAACCCCAGCGGCACGATATCCGGCCGGTCGGGCACGTAGACCTTGACCTTGCCAATCAGCAGCAGCTTCAGATCGGCGCCCGTCTCCTCGCGAAAACGGATGAAGTGATCGAACAACTCCGGGACGTTCTTCGACTCCTCGACGCGACCGACATAGAGGATGAACCGGCCATCGATGCCGTACTTCTCCCGAAAACGGGCGGCCGAGACATCCGCGGGAACGTCTACCCCCACGCCGGCGACTATCTGCGGCACATGGTTGTTGTGCATCACCCGGTTCACCAGCAGCTTCTCCGGCACCGTGTTGTAGATGATCATCTGCGGCAGATGGAACAACGATCGGATAATGGGCAGGTGCAGATAAGGTTCGTCGTGGGCGTTGGGGATGAGAACCGCCTTGTCGGACACAAGCGGCAGCCCGAAAAACACCGGCGGGTAGAGATAGGTAACGAAGATGTAGAGATCATACTCGTCGTAGGAATCGTAGACGTAATTGAGCAGGTCCGAGGAGTATGGCCCTTGCTCTTTCATCCAGTGGACCTGGGTAAAGATGGAGCGATGGCCGGCGAACAACTCGTTGTGGTACATATCCGTGCGCAGGCCGTCGACCCGGAAGCGATGGAGCGCCACGCCGTTCAGCTCGCTCTCGCCCGGCGGATAGACGTCGGCCCACGTGTGGTGGTCAACGGCGCAAGTCGTGATCACGTGCATCTCGGCCAGCGCCGTCAGGTGCTCGGCCACCCAGCGGGCCAGCATCTCCGCCCCGCCGTTGACTTCCTCACCATAGCGCTGCACCACCATGGCCACCCGCTTCTTGCCGCTCATGCCTCGATTTGCTCCAGATAGCTAAAGAATTGCCTGCGCACCCGTGGCTCCAGAAAGTGCTCGACGCGCGCCTGCTGTCTCTCGATGATTCGCCGTCGCAGTGACGCATCCTCATGGATCATGGCGACCAGTTCGGCCAACTGCTCAAATTCCTTGCGATGGAAGACGACGCCCGCGTCGCCCATCGTCTCCGGGACGGCCGTGGAGCCATAGGCCACGACCGGCAGACCCAGCAACATGCTCTCGATCAGCGGCACGCCGAAGCCCTCGTGCTCGCTCATCGACACGTACAGGTTGGCCGCGCGGTAATGGGCGAGAAGCTCTTCATGCGACACCTTGCCCGCCAGTTCCAGCCCCTCGGCCACGTTCAGGTCGGCCGCCAGTTGCGCCACCCAGCGATCATACCCCATCTCCCAGCGGTCGCCGACGAGGGTCAGACGAGCCTGGGGATGGATGCGCCGCAGGAAAAAGAGCAGCTTCACCAGGTCTTCCTGGCGCTTGTTCGGCGCAAGGCGGCCGACGAACAGCAATCGCGGCTCCGCGTCGGCCGGACTCTCCGGCAACGTGCCGTTCGCCGCCGCCCCATACCGTTCAGCCTGCAAACAAATGGGCAATACCGCCGTGCGAATAAACCCGTTCATCAGCAGGTCCCGCTCGTTGTAATAGGAATCAGCCAGCGCCAGTTCGGTCAAGGGTTGCAGCATCTTCAATTGGTCAATACCCTGGCGAGCGAAATAGGCGCGGAGGGGATCGCTGTTCTCGAAGAATTCCGGCGGGGTGACGTTGTGGTAGATAAGGATGAGCCGCAGATCACGCCCCGCCAGAAATTCGGGCACGTCGGAGCCGATGCTATGATGATAGATCCCACGCGTTTCGCCGCGCGTCCGGCGATAGGTGCTCATCGGCCGCGCGGCCGTCGCCATGCTGTCGTGCAAGTGCCAGGCGTAGATCTCCGACTCGTATCCCGCCTCGTGCAGCCAGCGCTGGATGAGCAAGGCTTGTCCAGTGATGGCATCGCCGGCGGTTGCGCCGGTGAGAAATTGATGGAGAGGGCCGCGATTCATGATTGCCAATACGACAGGGCCGATCAGTTTTCGCGGCGCCGGATTTCGGCGTGCAGGGCATCGATTTCGGCTTGCTGATCCTGGATCACGCGCGTCAGTTCGTTGAGCGTGCTGACGAGATTGGCGTTGGTCCGGCTCTGCTCGCGCACCGATTTGTTTACATAAAACAAAACGAGGTTATGCATCTCGGCGCGAATCTTCCGCCACAGGCCGCCGACCACCGGCACGCGCGTGGCCGGCGAGGGGGCCAGAAGCGGTTCGACCGAAGCCGGCGGCATCCTGTTCGCCTGCTCCAGATAGTAGAACAGGTGCGGGCTGACCCGCTTCTCCAGCGGCACGTCGGGATAGGACGAGATGTAGCCGAAGGTGGGGAACACCACCGCCACAGCGCCCAGTTCGGCGCGACGTTGAGCGACGCGCCGTTCGACCTCGCGGACGAGTTCTTCCGACGTAATCTGCTCGTCATGGATGACGATCCACGGCGAATCGGTCTCTTGCCTGGATTCTGTCGCGCTCATTGGGTTTGTGAACCGACCGGCCCATTAGTCGGCTCGTCACTCGTGGCCCGAACCCTGGAGTTGTTCATAAACGATTCGATCAGGCGTGCCCGGTTGATATGTCCGGTGGCGATGAGGTCTGTCCAGTAATCCAGGTCGGCCGCCTCCAGCTCTTCACTGAAGAACAGGCGATACCCGGCGCGAACGTCATCGATCGTGACGGGAGCGTCCCGGCCGGCGGTAGCCGTCTCTCCCCGGACGGGAGCTTCGGCGGGATCGGCTTGCCCCAGAATACTGAGCGCGGCCAGGATGTGGCGATTGACCTTGGCCTGATTCATCGCCGAGCGATTGATGTAGAACACCACCAGCTCGTGGAATTTGCGTCGCACGAAATCCACAACCGGGCCGACCAGCGGCACCCGCGTGGGCGTAACGAGCAGATCGACCTCATTGCGACTCTGGGCCAGGGCGGCGCGGAACAACTCTTCGTAGTATTCCGGCCGCTGGCTGCCGGCGGCCGCTTCCGGCAGGCGCACTTGTCCGGGCAGCTTGCGCTCCAGAATCTCGCGGCGCACTTCCCGCATGACGTGCTCGATGTTGACCGGCTTCTCTGCCGGTTCGCCGGGGCTATTCCGATTCATTCGTGACTGGTTCCAGATAGTTCAACGTCAGCACCGAGGTTTCGGTATCGACGCGGTAAGGTTTATGCTGATAACTGCTTTCCAGCCGGCGGCGCGATAGCGTCACCTGCTCCGCGCGGTAATCGAGACCTTGCTCATCCAGCCAGTTGGCCGGGCCGATCCAAATCACCGTTCGGTCGTTATTCTGCCACATTTTGATGGTCTCAACCAACAAAGGAGAAATGGTGTCGGGCGACTGTCGCAGGGCGAAGACGCCGAGGCCATAAACAAACCGCAGCGGCGTGCCCCAAATGTCCCCCTCGCCCACCGGCAACTGGTCATTGAACAACAGGACAGCATCAGGCGGCAACCCGGCGGCCAGCGTGTCGATCTGGGCCGTCAAGCCGGCATGATCCACCTGCGATACAAACCCCCGCGCCGACCAGCCCAGCCCCGCCAGCCAGGCCACGGCGACGGCCGCGACGAGCAACGGCCCCACCGGTTGCGGCAAGCGCCGCAGGAAGGCCCAAGACGACCGGCCCCAATCCG
>JRYI01002319.1_pt1 | contig 17872 bp, 12 predicted proteins | sample 235361 | NCBI WGS metagenome assembly JRYI01 (sample SAMN03074212, study PRJNA261471) | activated sludge metagenome | biome: Common Effluent Treatment Plant; feature: Wastewater; material: Activated sludge; isolation source: activated biomass in a lab-scale reactor treating industrial wastewater at...
GGCGAGATTTTCAAGCTTTCACGCGAGCGCATCCGCCAGGTAGAGAAATCTGCCTTGAGCAAGCTGCGCCACAGCCGCAGCCTGAGCGAATACGCCTATATAATGAACTGATAAATACGAATGAGAGGCGCAAGTGCGCCTCTTATTTATGACCGTTGCTGCTGCCCACGGCCTGGGCCAGCATTTTCATCCGGTCGAGTTCCGCATACATCCCTTCCAGAACCAGATCGGGGTCGGGGACCAGCCCGGCATCGGTGGCGATCCCCAGAACACCCAGCACGATAGGTGCCTCGGCCGATTGCTTGAGGGCTTCCATTCGTCGACGGACTTCCGTCAGGCGCATAAGCGGCTCCTCGATACTGATCGGTAATGTGAGGAACACCAAACCGAACTTATTACCGAGCTTGCCTCCATCCTCTTCACCACGCAAATTCACGGGAATCGCCGCGCGAAACTCCATATCGGCGACATCATCCCCTTTTCCCACCAGATATCGCCGCAATCCTCCGGCAACAGCAGTGACCAGCACATCGTTCACCGTGCCGCCCAAATTGTTTTTGATTAACTTGACATCAGCGAGCGGGATGGCCTTGGACCAGGTAGCTCGCTTCATCACCCCCAACTTTCCTTTCAAACGCGATTTCGGATCAGGGCTACGAGCCAGAAGACGGGTTGCCGCCAGACCCAGCCCGGCCCCCTGCTCGCCAATTTGCCGCACCTTGCCCGTATCCTGAACCGCTGAGACAGCACCTTGAACCGCACGATCGGCAGTTCGGCGAAAGAGATCGGCCGTGTTCGTCATCTCTCTTGCCAGGCTGGACATCAGGCCGCCTTCGGGCAAAGGATTCATCGGTTCGGTTGGAACAAGAGGTGCATCGGGATAAAAATCGGTCATGGACAACAGCACAGCCACCAACGCCATACCATCCGCCAATGCATGGTGCAAGCGCCCCATAACCGCGCAACCGTCGCCGTAGTTCTCGATGATGTAGAATTTCCACGGCGGCCGGGAAAAGTCCATCGGCATGCTCATCAGATCGCTTACGAGGTCTTCCAAAGCTGCCCGATCTCCGGGCGCGGGCAAGGCGATCCGTTGCAGGTGCATATCCAGATCGAAGTTCGGATCGGTCTCCCAATAGGGCCGGAAAAAAGGGATTGACGACCGGACAACCCGCTGTTTGAATCGCTCATATTGCAACCAGCGATATTCCAGCACCTGTCTAACCCGATCTGCATCCAGCGGCTCATCAAAAACGATGATTGCATTTACCATCATCAGGTTGGTAGGCTCATCCAGACTGAGCCAGGCCGCATCTACAGGTGACATTATCTCGATTTTTCCGGCCATAGTTCTTTTCTCTCCGGGCAGTTCCGACATATCTTGATGGGTACGGGATTATAACCACGATTGTCCCGGACATGGTACTAAGAGAACAAATTCAGGTCGCAAATCGCGCCAACTCAAATTTGCCGCCGGCCGCACACCTGATATAATTCAATCCACAATGCCACCCTAGCTCAATCGGCAGAGCAATCGCTTCGTAAGCGATAGGTTATCGGTTCAACTCCGATGGGTGGCTCAGAACGTTAGCCCTGGAGGAGCCAGGGCTTTTTTGTTGGTGCAGCAGTCGATGGTAACCGGGACGTGAATGAAGGCTACTGCACATCAGCCTATTTGACGGGATGACATTGACTCCCCGGAAATGATAAATGAGCGCTGAAAGAATGACCTCCCTCAAATATAAACCCGTCGTGTTCGGCGTAGCGGGCGGAACCGCGTCGGGAAAAACCACAGTGGCGCGCGCCGTCCTCGACGCCGTCGGTGCATCGAAAATCGCCTACCTGCCCCACGATGCTTACTACCACGACCGGGTGGATTTATCATTCGAGGATCGCACCCGCCTTAATTACGATCACCCCGATTCGCTGGACACCAAGTTACTCGTCCGCCATATCAAAGAGCTAAGCGTGGGCGCTCCGGTCCATGTTCCGGTCTATGATTTCACAACCGACCGGCGCACTGAAGATACCATCCTGGTCGAGCCGGCGCCGATTATCCTGGTTGACGGCATCCTGATTTTTACCAAACGCAAATTGCGCGATTTAATGGATATCAAGATATTTGTGGACACCGACGCCGACGTGCGATTCATCCGCCGCCTGCAGCGCGACATGAAAGAACGCGGCCGCTCCCTGGATTCCGTTGTCCAGCAATATCTTGAAACCGTGCGGCCGATGCACCTGAAATTTGTCGAACCCAGCAAGCGCTATGCCGATATCATCATTCCCGGCGGCGGGCAAAACAAAGTGGCCATGGAAATGGTCGTGAGCCGACTCCAGATGCTGTTGCGGGTTCGCGAGGAGCAGGCCGAAGAGGAGACTGTGTCATGATCAATTGGAGCGAGCAACGAGTTGTAGTCACCGGGGGGTCCGGCTTCCTTGGCAGCCACGTCGTAGAGGTGCTGCAGCGCCGCGGCGCGAGCGATATTTTTGTCCCGCTTCGGGAGAATTATGACCTCCGCGACCAAAGCGCAATCCTCGATCTGCTGAATGACACCCGGCCCACGATGGTCATCCACCTGGCAGCTTCCGTGGGCGGAATCGGGGCGAACCAGGCGCATCCAGCCGAGTTTTTCTATGACAACCTGATGATGGGCGCCCAGCTTCTCCATGAGAGTTGGCAGGCTGGAGTCGATAAATTCGTAGCCATTGGAACTGTGTGCGCCTACCCCAAGTACACCCCCATTCCCTTCCATGAAGAAGATCTCTGGAACGGCTATCCCGAAGAAACGAACGCGCCATATGGCCTGGCCAAGAAGATGCTCCTGGTGCAAAGTGAGGCTTATCGCCAGCAGTACGGCTACAACTCCATCTTCCTGCTGCCGGTGAATCTCTATGGCCCCGGAGACAACTTCGATTTGGAATCCTCCCACGTCATCCCCGCCCTGATCCGCAAGTGTCTCGAGGCCGGAGAGCAGGGTGACGAACGCATCGTTGCCTGGGGCGACGGCTCGCCCACACGCGAGTTTCTCTATGTGGAGGATGCCGCCGAGGGTATCGTCATGGCCGGCGAGCGCTACGACCGCAGCGAGCCGGTCAATCTCGGCTCAGGCTTCGAGATCAGCATCAAGGATTTGCTCAACACAATTGCTCGTCACACCAGCTTCACGGGCCACATCGAATGGGACACTACCAAGCCCAACGGTCAACCGCGCCGCGCTCTGAACACCGATCGCGCTTTCGACTATTTCGGATTTCGGGCCACGACCGACTTCGACGAAGGCCTGCGCAAGACGGTCGAGTGGTACCAGCAAACGCTCGCGGATTCATCACCGACATTGGCCGGACCTCGATAGGGACGCGGGGAGCCGAACCCCGATGAGTCTAGCGCAGCGAAGCGTCACCTCCGTCGCCTGGAACGTCTTCGCCAACCTGCTAAAGATCGCGATCCTCCTGGTGCGGTCGATTTGGTTGGCGCGCTTGTTGCCCGTCGAAACCTTTGGGGTTTACGCTCTGGCTACATCCATCGTCACCTTTACGGGGATACTGCCCATGTTCGGGATGGGGAGCGCCTTTCTGCATCGCACCGCGGAGACGGCCGACGAAGAACAAGCCGCGGCCGTCCATTTCACATTGCGCTTGGCGCTAACATCATGCTGGGCGGTCATCCTCATTCTTGCGGCCTATCTCTTCGCCAGTGCCGAATTACGCCCCGCCCTTATCGTGCTTACCCTGGTTTTTTCCGGCCTCTATCTGATGGATACGCCGAAGATCATACTGACTCGTCGGGTCGAGCATCGTCGTCTGGCTATACTCGATTTGCTGACGGCTCTCATAACTTCCATTGTTGCCATATTTCTCGCTACTCGCGGGTATGGTCTGACGGCGCTTCTGGCGACCGACCTTGTAACTCTTGCCCTGGCTGTCATCGCGCTCTATCTGTGGCAGCCTGTCTGGCGGCCCCGTCTCCTATGGCTACACGAAACAGTTAGGTACTACTTGCGCTTCGGCGGCCGTGCCATGGTAGGCGGCATCCTCAGCGATGCGCTCGACCACCTGGACGACATCTGGGTAGGCGCGTATCTGGGGAATCAGGCGCTGGGTTTCTATTCACGCGCCTACACCTTCGCAACCTATCCGCGCCGCCTGATCGCCTTTCCGGTGAATATGGTTGCCGGCGGTACCTATGCCGAACTTAAGCACGATCGCCTCCGGCTCTCGCAAGCGTTTTTTCGGACCAACGCGCTACTCGTTCGCAGTGGATTTTTGATCGGTGGGTTGCTCGTGCTCGTCGCTCCGGAGTTCGTCGGCATCGCGCTAGGAGACAGGTGGCTGCCCATGGTGCCCGCCTTTCGCCTGATGACCGTCTTCACCTTGCTCGATCCGATTCGCGTCACCATTAGTCAGATATTTCTGGCCGTGGGCCAACCGGAGCGCATTATTCGAGTTCGTATCGTCCAGGTTATTGTTCTAATCGCGGGGTTGTTTGCCTTTGGTCCTTCACTGGGCATCGAGGGGGTGGCGATCATTATGAATCTCGTGCTTCTTGTCGGACTGGTTCCCCTGCTTCATGCAGCCCGAGAACATGTGGATCTATCGATATGGCGATTGTTCGCCGCGCCGGTCGTCGCTATCAGCGCGGGAGTAGCCGCCGCCCTGGGGACTACATATCTTGTTTGCCTCAACTCCACTTGTCCCAATGACTGGCTCACCGGATTCACCAAATCCGTCGCGTTTTCGCTGGTGTTCGGAGCCGTGATCTGGTTGCTTGAGGGACAAGAGGTCATGGAACTTATCGAACGCGTTGCTCGCATTTTGCGCGGCAAGCCAATGCTTGACGCGAATCAGCCACCGAACCCGGAATGAATATCACCGTCGGCATCACTTCCTACAATCAGAGCGCGCTGCTGCGCGAGGCCATCGACAGCGTCCTCCAGCAGACCAGACGGCCGTCCGAAATTATCATTGTCGATGACGCCTCAACCGATGACTCATCGCTCTTGATTGAAAGTTATGTCAATTGCTATCCCGATCTAATCCATCCAATTTTCCTCAATCATAACGGTGGCCCCAATAACGCGCGTAATCACATCATCGACGCTGCCGGTAGGGATTTTCTGACCTTCCTGGATGGGGATGATTGCTGGCTGGCGACCAAGCTGGAACAGGAAACGAAGCGCCTGACCATGCCCGATCGTCCGGACGCGGTATTCTCCAATTTTTACTTCACGGATGACACCGGCAGTCGCCAATTTCCGTGGGTGAGCGACTCGACCCCACGGCCGCCGGAGGGCCACATCCTGTCGCAGGTGTTGACCCTCGACCTGCCCCGAAACACGCTCTTCCGCTCCGAGATAGCCCCTACCCGTCTCTGGCGCGAAGCAGGGTACTTTGACGCATCCTTCGCGATCTATGGAGATTGGGATATGCGGGTAAGGTTAGCAGCCATTGTGCCGAGATTCGGCTATCTGGACGAGCCGCTATGCGAATATCGCCGGCACGGCCAAGGCCTCTCCAACAAGCCGATCACCATGCATCTGGCGGCCGTCGACCATATCGAACAGAAATATGCCAACCTAATCTCGCAGCTGAGTGAAGCCACCGGCATATCGCCGATCAAAGGTCTGGACAAATTTCGCGCCAAGCTATTGCGCCGCGCCGCGCTCGATTCGCTTCTGCAACCACCCACACCGGCGCGAAAGCAAGCACTTCTCTACTACCGGCAAAGCCTGCGGTTCGATCGGATGATCGATTTCCGCTTATTCTGGTATCTTTTGAAAGTATGAATCGTTCCTCGCTACTATTGCCCCGACCGCTGGAGCCGTTGAATCCGCAGGACATTCGTGATTCGTGGCCCTGGTCACTTGCGGCCGAAAGTATCATGGATACCCCGATCCACGACGGCGATTGGCCCAAGATCACTATCATCACCCCCTCTCTCAATCAAGAGCGCTACCTGGAGACGGCCATTCGCTCCGTCCTGCTGCAAGGCTATCCAAATCTGGAGTACATCATCGCCGACGGCGGCTCAACCGACGGCAGCGTAGAGATCATCCGTCATTACGCGTCGTCGCTGACGGATTGGTCCAGCCGCCTGGACGGAGGCCCGGCGGAGGCAATCAACCGTGCCCTTTCGCAAGCCACCGGCGACATCTTGGCTTGGCTCAATGCCGACGACGCCTACCTGCCCGGGGCGCTCTTCGCTGCGGCCGAGGCGCTGGAGCAACACAAGGATTCCACTCTCGTTTACGGCGAGGGCTGGTACATCGACGAGTTCGGACGACGCATCGAACCTTGCCGCTTCGTGCGCCGCAGCTTCACCCGCCAGTATCTCGTAAACAAGGACCCCATCCTCCAACCAGCCGCGTTCTGGCGCCGCTTCCTGTGGGAACAGACCGGCCCGCTGGACACAAGCCTGCGCTGGGTGTTCGATTGGGAATGGTTTATTCGTGCCCATACCCACGGCCGATTTCACTACATTCCTCGAAATTTCGCCTTCTACCGCGTGCAGCCCAACGCCCTGACACGCACGGGCGGGTTGCCGCGGCAGCTCGAACACGGCCGCGTCACCCGTCAATATGGCGCATGGTGGTATCCTAATCACATCGTCCAGCAGACCCGCCGGCTGGATGCGGCGGGCCGGAGATTGACCCAAGGGTGGCCTCGTATTCCCGCAATGATTGGCCGCGCGCCATTTTCGCTACCTCGGCATCTGGCGGAGTGGCTGCTCCACGGCATGTACATGCGGTAGCATGTACATGCGCTAAGTTCGATATATGAACGTCGCCTTTCTCCCCGTCTATGCCAATCCCTACCAAAGGCTTCTGCGCGATGCACTGGCGGCCGAAGGCGTGACGGTGGACTTTCTGGAGAGCCTCCCGGACAATCGATGGTTGCGGAACAATCGCGATCGCGTTCAAATCCTTCATTATCATTGGCTTTCCGGTCTTTACATGAACCGGTTTCTCACACCGATTCAGGCCATCAAGTTCTACGACCGTTTCCGGCTGGCCCGCGACCTTGGCTATCGAACGGTGTGGACAGCCCACAACATCCTCCCCCACCGCACGTTCCTCGCTCCACTCGACAGGGCGATTCGTCGCCTGGTGATGGCCAATGCGGACGCCGTCATCACCCATTGCGAGCACGGCCGTCGCGAATTGCTGTCCCGATTCCCGCGACAAGGGCCGATCGCCGTCATCCCCCTTGGGCACTATCGGGATGCATACCCCTCTACCATGAGCCGCCAGGACGCACGCAAACGGTTGAGCCTTGACCCGGACCGATTCACATACCTTGCCCTGGGTAATATCGCCGCCTATAAGGGGTTGAGCGATCTGGCCGACGCTTTCAAGCAGGTTGCGGGAATGAACGACATCCTGCTCATCGCCGGGCGAAACCGCGATCAGGACAGCGTATCTCGTCTCGTGAAGACCGCGCAATCTGACACCCGAATTCACGTCCACCCACGGTTTATCCCAAACGAAGAGATGCAAGTCTATCTACTCGCGGCCGATGTAATGGTTGCCCCATTCAAACAGGTTCTCACTTCAAGCTCAGTCATCACGGGTATGTCCTTTGATCTCCCCCAGATCGTTCCCGCACTGGGCTGCCTGCCGGAACTGGTGACTCCGGACGCGGGGATCGTCTATGATCCGCAGGACGAAAACGGATTAGCCCGCGCCCTCATTGACATCAAGACCCGCAACGCTGATCAAATGTGCGGCGCGGTGCGGCGCATCACGGATGGATTGGGCTGGGCGGCTATTGGCCGGCAAACCGCCGATGTCTACAGGAGTTGTCTTGCGTCATGACGGAGAACGGCGCTAGGGTTGCTATTCTCTCTTCCGTCCATCTCGCTATGGACAATCGCGTCTTCTATCGCGAGGCGCGAACGCTGGCGCGGGTGGGCTATGACGTCACCCTAATTGCCGTCCATGATCGGGACGAAGAGATAGACGGGGTGAGGATCCGCGCCTTGCCGCGCGTTCCGCGATCGCGGCGGCCGCTTCTCTGGCGACGACTGGCGCAGATGGCGCTGGAGAGTAAAGCCGACGTTTACCAAATCCACGACCCAGAGCTGTTGCTCGTCACACCCTACCTTCGTCGGAAAAGCGGACGCCCCACCATCTATGACATCCATGAAGCCAACGCCGACTTCATCGCCGTCAAGGATTATCTGCCCGGATTGATCCGATTGCCGCTATCGGCCGCGTTCCGGCGACTAGAACCCATTCTGGCGCGGGGAGAGGACGGGTTGATTTTCGCCGATGACTCCATAGCGGCCGATTTTGAATCCGTCCCGGCTATTAAAACAACCCTGTTCAATTTCCCGGGGGGTGAATTGATCGAGCGCGGGAGCGTTTGCCCGCTGCCTGATCCTGACGCACCTCCCGTCGTCCTCTATCTGGGCGGGATGGAGCGAAACCGAGGTTCCGCGCTGATGGTGGCGGCCTTCGCCGAGGTGCTGGCGAAAAGGCCCGACGCGCGCTTGCTCGTCGTAGGCCATTTCATGCCGGCCACGCTGGAAGACGAGGTACACGCCGATGCCGCCGCACACGACATCGGCCACGCGCTAACGATCACCGGCCGTGTCCCTTTCCAGGAAATCGGGCGCTATCTGGCTCAGGCAACCATCGGCTGGGTGACATGGCAACCGTATGCCAAGAACCAGAGAAATATACCGACGAAGTTATTCGAGTATATGGCATTCGGCCGTCCGGTGGTCAGCAGCGACTTGGCCTCGACCAGGCCGTTCGTGGAGGACGACGTCAATGGGTTTCTGGTCAAGGCGGATGATCCACGCGAACACGCTGCGGCCATTCTGCGGATGATCGAGGATCCGGGTGCCGCACAAGTGATGGGTCGGACGGGAAGGCAGATGGTGCAAACACGATTCAACTGGGACAGGATGACCCCGCGCTTGCTGGAGCTTTATGATCAGGTGTTGTCTTCTCGCAAGTCATAGCCCAGCCGCTTCATCATCGGCTCGATGATAGGGGATACTTGCATGATCGCTTCGGCCTCGCGCCGCCACTTCTCCAGATCGGGCGCGGAAACCGCGTTCACTTCCGGCAAGGTGTCGCCGATGACAGGCATCATCTGAGGCGATAACTCAAGAAATTCGCCAATGCGCGTTAGAGTCGGACCCGGGATCGCCACAAGGTCCTCAAATCGAATCGTTAACACAGGTAAAGCCCCCGGTTGTGCGATGTAATCGAGCACTGCCTGATTGGACGCCACCCATTGACGGGCGGAAATCACTTCCAGAGGGCTATTCACCAACTCGTGCCAGCCGGGAATAAGCGTGAAGGCCCAACGACCGCGCGTTTGTCCGGTGCTGGTTACGGGAACGGGCGTTTGATAGCCGGGAAACAGATGGGGTTGTCGCCAGCCTTCCACCAGAGAATGGATATTGGCCCGCCCATCTCGCGCCAGATAAATTACCCGGGCATCGGGGAAGAGCGCCGCCAGAAACGGCAGGCGCAGGCAGTTTTCCGGCGTCTTTTCCAGCAGGCGAATGGAGCCACCTGTCGGCAAAAGGCGATTTCGCAATTCGACAATCCGGCGAAAGACGGATAACCCGGCTCCGGGAACCGCGCTGCTGAGCGCCGCGCCCTGGGATTCCTGCCGCCCATGCCGCTTGACTGCTTTATAGAGACCGTTGCCGTTCAACCAATGGCGCAGTCGATTAACTCGACGCCAGAAATCGCCGGAAGCTGCCTGCTCCAAAAATTGCCGGCGCATAAATGCGGCCGTCTCGGCCGTCAAATCCCCAGCGCCCAACTCGCCCGACACCCAATTTTTCACCTCCGGCGAGTGATACCGCTCGATAATGGTCTTGCTCTCACCGCCGATAGACCACAACGATGGAACCTCCGACAAAAGGTTATAGAGCAGAGTTGTCCCTGAACGAGCGCAACCGATAATCAGAACTGGCGAATGAATCATAAGCCAGCTATCATACCGTCAGGCACGTTCGCAGCGCCACCACAACTTTTTTGGATATGCGCGTGCCAGACGTGCCATTGGGTGAATCATGCGGATATTGTTCCTGACCGGTCGATTGCCATACCCGCCGAATCGTGGTGACCGCCTGCGTGCCTATCACTTTCTGCGCGTCCTTTCCCAGCAACACCAAATTACGCTCCTTTCTTTCATCGGCGACAATCGCGAGGCTGGACTCATCGGGCCATTGCGTCAATTCTGCGAGGATATTCAACTGGTTCATCGCGGGCAGTTCCAGTCGACCATGACAACGGGGTTGAATGCCTGGCGAGCATTACCCTTCCAGTCCCTTTATTATCGCTCATCGGTGATGCAAGGTGCTGTCGATCGCTTGCTGGATCGGGGGCGATTCGATGCCGTCTATGTACATTTGTTCCGTATGGCCCAATTCGTCGCCGGTCGCTCGCGACCCTACCGCATTCTCGATCTGACCGACGCCATATCCAGCGAAGTTGAAAGGTCGCTGCCCTATCGCGATCCAAAATGGCAATTGGTCTACCGTCTCGAGTTGCCGCGCATACGCCGCTATGAACGCGACGTCGTGCACCATTTCGACGAGACATGGCTTATCTCCAACGCCGAGCGGCAAAAGCTATTGGACGGCAAAGACAACCCTAAAATCCATGTCGTTCCCAACGGCGTGGATAGCGCCCGCTATCGTCCATCCGGGTTGCCGGTCGATAGCCCCCGGTTGATATTCGTCGGTCATATGGGCGTGTTCCACAACGTGGATGCCGCGGAATATCTCGTGCGCGAAATTCTCCCTCGCGTCCGCGCCGAGTTTCCGAACACAAGCCTGGATCTGGTTGGCGCGGAGCCGGCGCCTGCCGTGAAGCATCTGGCGTCTACGCCCGGGGTACGTGTGCTGGGACACGTCGCCGATCTGAACGCCGCGCTCAATGACGCCTCTATTTTTGTCGCGCCATTGCGTTTCGCGGCCGGTGTACAGAACAAGGCCCTGGAAGCAATGGCTGTCGGCTTGCCGGTCGTCACATCAACTTATGTCAACAATGGCCTGGAGGCAGAAGACGGCCGCCATTTGCTGGTGGCCGATGAACCCGATCAATTCGCCACTGCTGTCCTCACGCTCTTGAAGGATCCCCAATTGCGGCGGAACCTCGGCCGCGCCGGACGCGAGTTTGTAATGAGCCAGTATCGCTGGGAAGACGTCCTGGAGCGGGTGAACGCCATTCAAAGCCAGATCAACCGGCCACAGCGGCGCTAGGCAACCCTCTCACCCATTCAACTCGCTGTCCACCTAACCCTGCATAATTAACCGTTATCTCCATTTTCAGTGTTCCCAAATCTGTGCTATTCTACGGCCCAATGAACTCCAGGCTTACACGATGGTGCGACGGCTTTCTGGAAGCCGGCTGGCTGGTTGCCCTTCTGGCAATTCCCCTGTTCTTCAACATTCATTCCGAACGCGTTTTCGAACCGGATAAACTGATCCTGCTGCGTTCAATCGCCGTTCTAATGGTCGCTGTCTGGATCGTCAGATTCATTGATCAGCAAGGCTGGCGTGGCTTGGCCAGGCAACGATTCTCCAACCCCGACTCGATCTGGCATAAGCCATTCGTGCTGCCGGTGGCCCTCCTGCTGCTTGTCTATCTGCTATCCACGCTTTTCTCCATCAACCCGCGCATCAGTTGGGCCGGGTCCTATCAGCGTTTGCAGGGAACCTATACCACCCTCTCATACGTGGCCATATTTGCCATCATGGCCGCCACCTTGCGCACCCACGAACAGATCCGGCGAGTGATTGACGTGGCCATCGTAACCAGCATTCCGATTGCACTCTACGGAATCCTGCAACATTTCGGGCACGATCCCTTGCCTTGGGGCGGCGATGTGCAAACACGAGTCGCGGGTCAAATGGGCAATGCGATTTTCATCGCCGCCTATCTGATCATGGTAATCCCCCTGACATTGGCGCGGATCATCGACGCCTTCAGCAACATCCTGGGTGACGAACAGTTGGCCGCGGCCGATGTCGTGCGAGCGGCCGTCTACATCTTCACCCTGGCCATACAACTCCTGACGCTCTACTGGTCGGGCAGTCGCGGCCCGCTGATCGGCCTCGGCGTGGGGCTGTTTTCGTTTGTGCTGGTGCTGCTCGTCTCTCTGCGAGATGCCGCAAAGAGCCAAACCACCGGTCGGTTCAAGGAAATGCTCCCGGCCTTAATCTTCCTGCTGCCGACAATCGCGGCGCTATTGATCAGTCCGGTCGTCAATGCCGCATTCGGCCCGGCGGCATCATTTGGCTTCTTCTTTGGCGTCGTGGCTCTGTCGGTCGTTACAATCTTCCTGTTGGTCTCCATTCGCCGCGGATGGCGCTGGCTATGGCTCGGCTGGATTTTACTAACCGTACTACTGGCGGGATGGCTCCTGTTGTTCAATATTCCGTCCGAACGAACAGCAGGCATACGTGAAGTTCCTGTACTGGGGGGCCTCTTCGACACGCTCGACGATTGGCGCGATCTGCCGGCCATCGGCACCTACGGCCGAATGCTCGACCCGACGGACACAACCGGCCGCGAGAAGAGTGGTCGCGTGCGCGTACTCATCTGGGAAGGGGTCATCGATCTCATCACGCCCCACGCCCCTCTGGAATACCCTGATGGAAGCTCGGATCCGTTCAACTGGTTGCGGCCGCTCCTCGGTTACGGGCCGGAGTCGATGTATACCGCCTACAACCGGTTCTATCCGCCGGAATTAGCTACCGTCGAGGCGCGCAACGCCTCGCCCGACCGCTCCCACAACGAGACGTTCGACGCCCTGGTCATCACCGGCCTCGCCGGCCTTCTGGCTTGGCAAGCCTTGTATCTGGCCGTCGTTCACTTCGCCTTCCGCTATCTGGGCGTCGTCCGTTCGCGACGGGACTCGTTGGTTCTTATCGGTCTTTGGATCGCCGGCGCGCTTCTCGCCATTCTTGTCACAGTCATTTTCGCCAATCCTGTTTATCTCGGCGTAGCTGTCCCTACCGGCGTGATCGGCGGCGTCATCGTTTACTTGATCTATTACGCTCTGTTCGGGCGAGATGAAAACAGGGTTTCCATTGAACCCAATCTCACGGCATTGCTTCCATTTTCGGCCGATCGGCTGCTGATGAACGGGCTGGTTGCCGCAGTATTGGCCCATTACGTAGAGATTCACTTCGGGATCGCTATCTCCGCCACCCGGCTCTATTTCTTCGCCTATGTCGCGCTCATGTTTGCTCTCGGCTACTGGCTGCGACAACCGACGCCGGTGACAGAAGATGTGCCCGCAACCGTACCGGCTCCCGCGAAAAGCAGCAAGCGTAGTCGCCGGGCGACTGCCGCCCCCACCGATCCGGGGGTCAGAGCGGGATGGCAGCGGCTCATCGTTCCCGCGCTGCTTCTGGTGCTCATGCTGGCCTTGTTCGGCTACGGGTTCATCACCTATGCGCTACCACCGGATAAGGTGATCACCGGACCCGCCGATCTAACGGCCGGGGAAGTATTCCGCCAATCCCTCTTGCAAATTTCGCGCAAGGAGTTCGTCGATTGGCCTTTCGTCATGTCTCTGATCATCCTGTCGTGGGCCTTGGGCTGGCTTGTCTTTCTCAGCGAGATGGTTAAACAGGGTGAGGTCCGGTTTGCTTCAGTCGGGAGCGCGGCCGGGAGAGGACGTGCCGCGGCCGGAGTCCTGCTCGCCCTGGCCCTGGCCGGTGTCATGGCGCGCTTCGTCGTCGCGGCCGATAGCGTCACGGCCACGCTCGGTCTGAGTCTCGGGTTGATCGCCGCGATTGCCTGCGTGCTGGTCGCAGTCCTGCTGATCACAGGGAGACAATCCGGCCGGCTTGCCGGCGGCATCACAGGCGCCAGTCTGATCCTGTTCTCGTTTCCCATACTGATAGCCGGGGCGATTCTTCCGGCTGTGCTCATGCTCCTCGGTGGCGCGGCCGTTCTGTGGCTGCTGTGGGACAACAACTGGCGCCATTCCCTGTTACCCATGTCCGGGGTGATCCTCGGCTCATTGCTCGGCGGTTTTGCCTATATCTATGCCCATGCGGCCAACTACAGTTCGGCACTTTTCTACAGCGGCAGCGAGCAACCGACCTCAACGACCATGTTACGGGCACTCGAAGCATCACAAGCATCGGGGCTGATCACCTCCTTCTTTGTCTTTGTATTCGTCATGTTGCTTCTGCTGGCTTTCGCTCTTAGTTGGCCGGGGCTGACCGGTGGTCGCCGTCCGCGAACAAATGCGGCTCCGGCGCTGGCCTTTGGCGCGTTAGTCCTGGCCTTCGCGACGGCGTTGATTTTCATCTCGCAATCCAACATGCGTCAGGTTCAGGCCGACATGATCTACAAGCGGGCGCGACCCTACGATGATCAGGCGACGCGATCAAGTCAAGCAACGGCCGCGGCGCGTCGCGAACTGTGGGATACCGCCATCGCCGTCTACAACGCGGCCATCGACCGAATGCCGGCGGAGGATTTCTATTATCTGTTCCTGGGTCGTGCCTATCTGGAGCGCGCCGCGATTACCGAGGACCCGGCAGAGCAGGCCGAATTGCTGTCGGCGGCCGAGGCGCTGCTCTTGCAAGCCCAGGACCTGAACCCGCTGAACACCGACCACACCGCCAATCTGGCTCGACTCAACACGCGCTGGTATGCGGCCATCGACGATGATGCCGAAAAAGCTGAACGGCTCGATCTGGCGGAGGGATATTACGAGGATGCCCTGCGACTCAGCCCGCAAAACTCGGTCATCCGCAACGAACTGGCCCGCCTCATCCTTGAGCTACGCGGCGATTGCGATCGTGCCCTCGCGCTCTACGATGAAAGCGCCACCATCGATCCCTTCTATTCGCAGACCCACCTGGCGCGGGCCGACGCCTACATTTTGTGCAGCAGCGGCCGCACGGCGGCAGAACGGGATACTTTGTACCGGGCCGCCGCCGGCGCATTGGAACAGGGACTGGAGCACACACCCGGCAATATCCGCGCCTGGGTTCAACTGGCCGAAATCTACCGGCAATTGGGTGAGTTTGAACAAGCGGCGGTCGCCGTGGAGAGCGCTCGCGCAAATAACGAAACAGCCACCTTCCCTACATCGGAGATCGACTTCATCGACGCGCAGATCGCCGCCGGCCTGGGTGATCTTGACATGGCCAGGTCGTTGGCCGAGCAAGCGCTAAAAACAGCCACCCCCAATACAGCCGAACAAATCGAGGCATTCTTGGCAGAGCTTGGCGACCAATGAGAGTAGGGATGAACCGGTCAATCGATCCCCCCTGTACCCCTTAATTTCTTGCCCATGCGCGCGTTTCTGGCCGTCTTTCTCATCGCGTTGACGATCACCCTGGGTAGCCTGCCCTGGGTGCGTCGGGCCGCCATCGCTCTGGGCTTCGTCGATACCCCGTCCCATCGCAAGGCCCATCGCACACCAACACCCTTGCTGGGCGGCGCGGCCATTTTCATCGGTGCCATCCTGGGTGTGCTCATCATCTATCGCGGCGACCCGCAACCGACGGTCATCGGCGTGATTCTGGCCGCGAGCGTCGTCGCTCTCACCGGGCTAATCGATGACTATCGCCCCTTGCCGGCCTGGGCAAAGTTGTCAGGCCCGTTTCTCGGCTTCCTCATTTTAGCCTATTTCGGTATTCGCGTGCGGTTGCCCGTGCCCGATCTAGTCAACTACGCGATCACACTGTTATGGCTGCTCGGCATCACCAATGCCATCAACTTCCTCGACAATATGGATGGATTGAGCGCGGGTATTTCGGCGGTCATGGCCTCCTTCATCCTGCTATTGGCGCTTATTAACGGACAGTTTCTGGTTGGCGCGCTGGCCGCGGGTCTTCTTGGCGCGTGCCTGGGGTTTTTGCGCTACAACTTCCCCCCCGCACAAATCTTCATGGGCGATGTCGGATCCCTGTTCCTGGGCTTTCTGCTGGCCGCCATGGGTATCCAGTTGCGATTTCCCGCCAACTCAAATTTCGTCACCTGGATGGTTCCGGTCTTTCTCTTCGGTCTGCCCATTTTCGACATGGCGCTGGTCGTCCTCTCTCGCCTCCGGCGGGGACTCAGCCCAAACACCGCCGGCAAGGATCACATCAGCCATCGGCTCGTGCTCCTCGGCTTTTCACCCCGCGAGGCGGTCCTGATCCTTTACCTGTTTAGCGGCGCTTTGGGCATGATGGCGTTGTTCATCACCCAGGCCACGATCATCGAAGCCTATGTAATTGCTCTGGTAGCGGTTATCATTGCCACGGTCGCGATCGTCCGGCTGGAACGAAAATGGATGGAGAGTGAATCACCATGAAAACAACGAATGGGAAGCAGATACAATCCACACCAAAATCCACCGCAGGCAAGCGGGGCAACCTGATATTGCTGGTGGCTCTATTGGTTGCTGTTCTGATGATGGTCGCGGGTATCGGCCGCGCGCGGGCCGGCGTGGGAGGCGAGACGCCGACACGTGAACAGGGCGCGTCCGCCACCCTGCCCCTGCCGGCCACGAAAGAGGACTTCTTCCTGCCCGGTACACAACCCAGTTCAAGTGCCCATCCGCTGGTTGAAATCGCTAATCCTGATGACTGTAACGCGTGCCATACTGAACCCATCTACGATGCCTGGCGAGGCAGCATGATGGCCCAGGCCGGTCGCGACCCCGTCTTCTGGGCTGCCTTCGCCGTGGCCCAAAATGACGCGGCCGACGCCGGTGAATATTGTCTGCGCTGCCACACGCCGCGCGGCTGGTATGCGGGGCGCAGCGATCCGGCCGATGGTAGCGCCCTTGAACCAATTGATATCAGCGCCGGCGTTGCCTGCGAACTATGCCACCGCATGGTCGATCCGGTCGCCGGAGCCGACGACGAGGTGGCCGCACTCGATACGACCATCCGCGCTGCCCTGACCGATCCACCGCCAAGCGATCACTTCGGCTCAGCCATGATCATCCTTGATCCGGAAGACAATCGGCGTGGGCCTTTCGCATTCCCGGCCTATGGCTACCATGTGCGTTTGCAAGCCCGATTCCAGGGCCAGGATGATCCGTTGGCCGCCTCCCGACTTTGCGGTAGTTGCCACAACGTGGATAACCCGCTGCTAAGCTGGAATGAGAACCCGCCCGGCGGCGGCCCGGCTCAATTCTGGCCCAATGAGATGAACACGGCCGCACCATCGTTCGGCAAAGACGCGCTCTTCCCCGTCGAGCGCACTTACGAGGAGTGGCTCTACAGCGATTACGCCGACGGCGGCGTCTATGCTCCACAATTTGCCGGGGCGAAGCTCGACGGCATGGTTGCCTCCTGTCAGGATTGTCACATGGTCCGACGGACTGGAATAGCAGCCGAACCGTTCTTCAACCCCGTCTATAGAGACTGCAACACCACCGGCTGCCTACCGGTTCATGTGCTGGCCGGTGGCAACACCTGGGTCCCCAAGATCATCCAGGATTCACGCTGGCGGCTCGCCCCCCCGGCAGACGAGGCGAAGGCATTGGACGCTACGGTCGCCGCCGCCCGTAGCATGCTCCAGCGCGCGGCCACGCTGGAGATCGACCTCGGTGACGACGGCGGGCAAAAAGTCGTCACCGTCCGTGTCATCAACGAAACCGGCCATAAATTGCCCACCGGCTACCCTGAAGNNCAGGGTCTCACGCCGGAGTTGGCCGCGCTGGTAGGTCTTGATGCCGGGCCAACTTTTCACTTCGCGCTTAACAACACGACCTATAAGGACAATCGCATCCCGCCCCGCGGTTATACAGTCGCGGCCTTCGACCGGCCGGGATTGCGACCTGTGGGCGCGACCTATCAGGATGGACAATTCTGGGATGATAGCGAGTATGCGGTCCCGGCGAACACCGAGCGCGTTGTTGCCACGCTGTACTA
>JRYI01000826.1_pt1 | contig 17851 bp, 20 predicted proteins | sample 235361 | NCBI WGS metagenome assembly JRYI01 (sample SAMN03074212, study PRJNA261471) | activated sludge metagenome | biome: Common Effluent Treatment Plant; feature: Wastewater; material: Activated sludge; isolation source: activated biomass in a lab-scale reactor treating industrial wastewater at...
ACCGCGCTGATCGTCTACATGCTGTTCATCATCGGCAACCTCGCCAGGCAATCCAAGGCCGGCAAGTACGGCACGATCTGGATGTTCCTCGCCCTCGGCCTCGGCTTCGTCGGCTTCGTCGCCAAGGCCTTCATCCAGAGAATGCTCGGCATCGAATAAGGCAAGGAATCGCACCCAAGATGAGCGTTACCGAAAAGTTCGACGGCGTCGCCGTCAATACCAGGGCCTCGGTCTATTTCGACGGCAAGTGCATCAGCCACGGCATCCGCCTGGCCGACGGCACGCAGAAGTCGGTGGGCGTGATCCTGCCCGCCGCGCTCACCTTCAACACCGGCGCCCCCGAGATCATGGAAGGCGTGGCCGGCAGCTGCCGCGTGCGGCTCAAAGGGGAGAGCGGGTGGAAGACCTACGGCGCGGGCGAGTCCTTCGCCGTTCCGGCCAACTCGAGCTTCGACATCGAAGTCGAAGGCGAGCCCTACCACTACATCTGCCACTTCGGNNGTCGAGCAGGCCAACCGCAAGGTCGCCGGCCGCCACGATTTCAAGGGCACCAGCGCCAACATCGAGCACGCCGAAAAGCTCCTCACGCTCTACGGTGACAGTGACTTCCAGCTCGACCAGATCAAGACCATCCTGCTCCCCGAGATGACCAAGAAGAACGTCGATGTGCGCNNTCGTCAAGCTGCTCAAGGACAGCAAGATGAAGGTGCAGGCCGCGATCCAGGGCGACGCGGTGCGCGTCTCCGGCGCCAAGCGCGACATCCTGCAGGAGGCGATCGCGCTGGTGAAGAAGGAGATCACCGACTTCCCGCTGCAGTTCGGCAATTTCCGCGACTGATTCCAGCAGCTTCGAACGCTACGAGGCCCTCCTGGAGGGCCTTTTGATTCCGACAACGTGACCGGTGTTTCCGACGACGGCCTGAATCGGTCACGATCGGTCGGAATACGCGATTGCCTTCACCGAAGGGGTGACCCGGCTCGGCTGCTGGGTGCATGCACGCCGCCGTTTCGTCGACGCCGGCAAGGTGCTGCCCGCCGGCAAGCGCGGTCGCGCCCACGAAGCGCTCGCCCTGATCGGCAAGCTCTACGCCATCGAGAAGGAGGCGCGCGAACTGAGCGACGCTGAGCGTCTGGCGCTACGCCAGAGCCGAAGCCGTGCCGTCATCGGTGAGCTGCGCGGTTGGCTCGACCAGGTGCTCCCCACCGTGCCGCCCACCTCGATACTCGATGGTGCCCTGGGCTACCTGCATCGACAGCAGTGGCCGGGACTGACCCGCTACCTCGAACGGGGCGACCTGCCGATCGACAACAATCCCGCCGAGAACGCCATCCGCCCCTTTGTCGTTGGGAAAGCATGGCTCTTCTCGGATACCCAGGCCGGCGCGCGCGCCAGCGCGCTCATCTACTCGCTGATCGAGACCGCCAAAGCCAACAACGTCGAGCCGGACCTGTGGCTGCGCCACGTACTGCGCGCCTTGCCTACCGCCACCACCGTCGAACACTTCGAGGCCCTCCTGCCCTGGAATCTCAAGGCAGAGGAGTTGATCACAGCGTAGCGAGACGGGGAAGAATGGGGTTTGTGGAGCGCTAACTGACCGCCCGCAGGTGAGGCCACTTACTCATACCGCCCCGGCGCGATCAGCCCCTGAGGATCGAGCGCCTCCTTCAGCCGGCGCGAGAGGTCAGCGCTGGCGCGATCGCGCTCGCCCAGTTTCGTCATCTCCTGCACCCCGAGTCGATAGGGATGTGTGCCGAGCGCCCGCCCCGACTCACTAAGCGTTGCAAGACAGTCCCGCGCGGCGGCGACCTCGGTAGCGTTGTCACTCCTGAAGAGAATGGGCACGGTGCTGTCGAACAGCCTTGCATTGAGCGAGGTGAGCGTGATGAGGGGCTCGATTCCGTGTCGTTGGCACTGCTCCTCGACCATCTCCACATACTTGCGCACCGTGCCGGGGCGCATGGGCACAAGTGGCGCATGCCAGATCAGGCCGCAGCCATCCCGCGCCGGGTCGAGCGGCGTCCCCGGCGGCGGCATGGTTCCCCCGCGCCAATAGCACAGCGGAAGGGCGGTCTCGTTGGGACGTCCTTCAACGAGTTCGAGCGATTGTGCGATGGTCGCCGCGGTCTTGCCCAGGCGCGCCCCGAGCTTACCCGGCAACTTCTGCGCGATGCGCGCAAGCCACCGAGCCTGACCCATTGACAGAAAAACGACCCGGGTGGCGACTCCGGACAAGGCTCGTCGAATCTCGTGCTGGGCCGCGCGAACCACCCGCGCTGTGCCGTAGAGCGTGCCGAAACCGGTCCATGGCATGACCTGATAGGCCCGCCCCATCGCCTCCAACGCCGCGGGCGTGATCAGCCCGTCCGGGCCCAGCTGGTCGACCGGGTAAGGCGCCGCCATGGCCAGCACGCGCCTCCGGTTCATCAGATTGATGCCCCCCACAACCCCAGGCAGTGACGCGAGGATATCGCGGACACGTTCGACAGCGTCCTCGAGCAGACTGTCGTCGCGCACACTGAAGAACAAGGCCTTGATGCATTGCGGGCGGCGTGCCAGCGCAATCGATACACGGGTGACGACGCCGAATCCGCTCTGCGTGAAAAGTCCATCGCAATAGGGGCCGAGCCCCCACTTGAACAACCTGCCGAGACCCTCTCCGGCCACCTCGCTCAGCATGCCCCGATACACGGATCCATCCGCGAGCACGGACTCGACGTTCGTCACCGCGGCAAAGTGATCCCCCTCGGGCGTGATGCCGTAACCGCGTTCAAGCGCATTGCCCACTAAACTGCACGTAGGCCCGGCGCCGGTTACTGGCACCAGGAAAGGGTGCTGTCCGCGATCGAGAAAGTCAGCCAGCATCTGCTGCGTGACGCCGGGCTCGAGCGTGACAATACCCAACTCTGCATCGAAGTCGACGATGCGATTAAGCCCAGCCAGATCGAGAACCATACAGTCGTCACGTACCGGGAGCGAAGTGCCATAGCCCCAGTTATGTCCCGTGCTGATGGGATGTACCGGTACGCCAAACCGCGAGGCAATGCGCATTACGTCCGGTACCAATTCAGCCCGCTCGAGCTTCAGCGCGCCAAGGAAGCGACGTCGCACCTCAGTGGTGTCAACCCCATACGCAGCAGCAGCGGCCACGCCATCGAGCACCTCAAGCCCTGCCCCCAATTCACTCCAAGCCCGCGTTGCCGCCGCAATGTCCATCCTTCTGCTCCAGCCCTCAAAGAAGTGGTCGCATTCTCCTGCAGCCATCGAAGGAGCGCCACATGGATGCGAAGCGAAGCGCTGTCGAAGCAGAACGCAAAAAGGGTGGGCCAGTTGCCTGGCCCACCCTTCACACCTTCACAACAACCAGGCTGCCAGCCGCAATGCGGCCTGCAGGCTCAGGCCCGACGACGGCGAGCGCTGAACGCACCGGCAGCAAGGCCAATGCCGAGCAGCGCAAGAATGCCAGGCTCCGGAACTTGTTGGCTGAATTGCTCGGTCGAAATCGTGAAGCCGAATGCCAGAGCCGTACTTTGACCCTCCGGCGTACTGAATCCGATGCAACCATTTGCCGCCCCGGCGGCGGCACACGCTGCGTTCGAGAGCGTGCTCAGCACCCCTCCCGACGTCGGGAAGATGTTGATGAAATAGTCGTTGCCGTTGTACGAAAGCAACTGATTGAGGAAGCCGGTCGCCTGAACGAAGATGTCGTTGCAGGGCGTGGGGCTGGTGCCAATGACGCAGGTGCCACCCACGTTCGGAGTTTCAGTAAACAGGATGTCGTACACCAGGGGAGGCAATACCCCCGGGCCACCGATCACAGCCTCTGCGGGGTTGGCCGCGGTGAGGTTGAGCGTTGCACGCAGCACCGCACTGTCCAGGCTCGGGGCAAAGATCGGGTTGTTGTTGTGGGTCAGCGTAACCCCAGGCGCAGTGCTACCAGGCTGCGGGCTGTCGCCAGTGATCTGCGTGCTGACAGCACCCGCCGCCGGATCGGTGATCACCAGCGAGGACGGGTCACCACCAAAGGCAGGGGTTCCCCAGGAAAGGGTCTTTTGATCGCCTGACAGGGTGATACCCGCATTGGGTGCGAAGTCTTGCCAGACGCCAGTCAGGGTGTAGGTCCAATCGGTAACCACCGGGGCCGCCTGGACGGTCGCGGCGCTTGCCAAGCCTACCAGCAGGACGGAAAGCTTCTTCAGAGCTGGACGTGATTTCATGGTGACTCTCCTCGTGGATGGCGAGACGTGAGTTTTTCGTCTCAGGTGATAAGTTCTTGCCGGCATTAACCACTAAGCAAGAGTCAGGCCAGAAAACAATGAACATAAAAGTGCTTATACAACAGTTGCTTAATAGAAAGAACGGATCAACCCGCTTGCATGCCTCGCTGACTTGTAAAAAAATCCGACATCAGTCCGCCTCCTGGGGGCCTTGCAGGAAGGCAGGCTCGTTGTGGCTGAGCTCCATCTGGGCATGGATCTCACGCCACAGCGGCTTCATGATCAGGCGCATGCTGCCAATGGTCTCCTGCACGTCGAGCATCGAGGGCACACGCGTGCCGCGATGCGACACGGGGCCCCCGATCTGGCGAATGTCGACCCCCAGGCGGGCAAAGTGGGTCGCCAACCTGGGCTCGGTCAACATGAAGAGCACATCGATTCCATTGCGCGCCGCCAGCGCGATCGCCCCCATGTAGAGGCCGATCGGGATGTAGGGGAATCGGGGCTGGTCGCCGACACCGAAATCCTCGTCCTGGATCGACGTGCTGACGCGCTCCTCGCCTTTTCTGCGGCGGAATGCGCGCCGGACGGCCAGACGTGACACCTCGGCGATTCGCTCACGCGGCAGCTTGGCCGGATCGACGATCGAACGATCGATCGTCGCGGCACAGGTGTTCTCGAAGGGCAAGGGAGTGAGAGGCGAGTCGGGATCGGTCAATACGAGCCGGGCGCACCCAACCGGATGAGCGGGCGTACCGACCTTTCGTAGCAGACAGTGCAGGCTGCGGGCATCGTACTCGTCCGTTTCGCGCCGGTCGGGACGCGCGGGCTCGAACTGCAGATCCTCGCAGTAGACCTCGTGGCGGATGTGATAGACCGCATTGCGCAGATCATCATCGAGCGCAGCGCCAATCCGAAAGTACTTCCTGAACCCAAGGCCGAGGTTGAAGTTGTCGAGGAATGACATGGTTGGCGCTTCCGAGAAAGTTAAATCGACTGGCGCAGGGCATCGACCACCGGCGTGCGAGACACCCGCCGTGCCGGCAGCAAGGCGGCCGGCACGGTTGCAGCGAAGCCGACGATCCAGGCCAGCACGACCGTCAGCAGAACCGGCCGGATGTGTGCGGTGTACCCTTGATTCGAGTTGGGGGGCATCGGGATTCTAACCGCCGGGCTTGCGCCAGCGAGCGTAAGCCCGAGGATAACGCCAAGCCCGGCGCCGATCATGCCGAGCAGCATGTTCTCGACCACGACCAGGCGGCACACGTGGGCGCGCGTGTTGCCCAGCGCCTGCAAGGTGCCGAATTCGCCGTAGCGTTCGAACACGCCCATATTGACTGCATTTGCGACTGACAGCAGGACCATCAACAGGATGATGAGCTGCAACACGCCAAACTGGCGGTCGTAGAGTTCCACCGCCTTGTCGTAGAAATCCGACAGCTCGCGCCAGCCTCGGGCCTCGAGATCCGGGGGCCAGGGCTATCGCACTCGAAAGTCATAACGGATGAATCCCGAGCATTTTCATGCGGATATCGTCATTCCAGGCCGCCCGCTTGCGCTTGAGCCGCAGGCTGGTCTTGGCGGTGTCGGTTTTGTCCGCACCAATCAGGTTCATTACGATCCTCTTGAGCTGCGAGAGGTTCTGCGGTGCGTTGTCCTTGCGGATCATCCAGGGTCCTCGCCGAAGCAAACATCGAGCATCCAGTGAACGCGATTCTCGATGGCCCAATGCGCACGCACGCTCTGGGCCAACTCCTCGGCGGTGAGTTTGCGCGAGCTGATGTAGTAGCGCTCCTCGAGCTCAGCCACCTTGTCGCCGACCAACCGTTGCGAGAAGACGCAGCCGACCGTCTTGCAGCCGGGCCACAGTGGCCCGTGTGTGCATCGCTCATCACGTGCTCGCCGTCATCGGCACGGCGTGGGCGGCGCCGACGTTTTGGCTCCGCCGTTCGGCGCGGTTCAGCGAGGCTGCCAGGCGAAGGACGATGAGGCGAAGCGCTCGGCGAGGTAATCGATCATCACCCGCACCTTGGCCGGCGGTCGGCGGTCGGCGGTCGGCGGTCGGCGGTCGGCGGTCCGGCGGGTAGACGGCAAAAATGCCGCCCAGCGCATAAGTGGGCTGATCCAGTTCGAGCACCACGAGCTCGCCGCGCTTGACGGCGTCGGAGACGATGAAGTCAGGTTGGGTGATCACCCCCTGACCGCCCACGGCCGCAGCCAGCAGGGCGTCGCCATTGTTGGCCGCGAGATCGCCATGCACCGCGACGCGCACGTTGCCATCCTGGCCGAAGGCCCAGACCTTGCCGCCGGCCCAGGACGACAGGGTGTAGCCCAGACCGCCCACAGCAACACCCGCATGCCCACCCTGTTCATCCCGCACGGCGCCGGCCCCTGCTTCTTCATGGACTGGAACCCGCCCGACGCGTGGAACACGATGGCGGATTTCCTGAAGAACGTGGCGAACACCTTGCCCGCGCGCCCTTCGGCCATCGTGGTGGTGTCGGCGCACTGGCTGCAGCCGGCCTTCAGCGTCACCAGCGGCGCGCAGCCCGAGCTGTTCTACGACTACTACGGCTTTCCGCCGCATACCTACGAGCTGCGCTATCCGGCCGCCGGTGCGCCGCAACTGGCGGCGCGCATCGCCGGGATGCTGGGCCAGGCGCAACTGCCAGCCCAGCAGGACGCCGCGCGCGGCTTCGATCACGGCATGTTCATTCCGGCGAAGCTGATGTCCCCGACGCCGACATCCCGGTGGTGCAGCTCTCGCTGCGCCAAGACCTGGACCCGCAGGCGCACCTCGATGCCGGCCGCGCGCTCGCCGCGCTTCGCGACGAAGGCGTGCTGATCGTCGGCAGCGGCATGAGCTTTCACAACATGCGCGGCTATGGCGACCCGCGCTTCGGGCCGATCTCGGACGAGTTCGACCGCTGGCTGGTGCGCACGGTCGAGTCCGCCGCGCCGCAGCGCGAGCCCGCCCTGGCCGCCTGGGAACAGGCGCCGTCGGCGCGGCTGTGCCATCCGCCGCGCGCCGAGGAACACCTGCTGCCGCTGATGGTGGCGGCTGGCGCGGCCGACCCGGACCGAGGGCGCGGTTGCGTTCATCGCCGGCATGGCGCAGGAACGCGGCGTATCCGCCACCGAAATGGAAGCCCTGTTCCTCGCCGAGAACCGTCCGTCGAGCCTGATCCGGCGCTTGGCCAGCCCCGAGGAGGTCGCCACCCTGTGCGTCTACGCCGCCTCGCCGCAGGCCAGCGCGACCACCGGCGCGGCCTTGCGGGTCGAGGGCGGCATCGTCGAGAGCATCGCCTGACGCACGGGGCGCCAGGGGGCGTCGATCTGTCGCATCGCGTGCTTGCGCGGACCGCCTTCACTGCTTGGCGCCTGGCGCGCCCTTGTTGGGCGCCAGGTGTGTGAGCGGCGGAGCCTTCATGCACCGTCCATCCTGAGGAGACGGCGCGACGACCGACGAGCGGGGTTGTATCACTCGTCGCCTGGGCACATCGAAGCGATGGCGTCGGCCGTCGCTGGAGGCCTGAGGGAAGCAGGTGCGCAGGTCTCGACCAAGCGCGTCCATGAGCGGGCGACGTGAATCAATCCAACCCATCAGCCCTTGCATTCGGACCCGTCGTTACGCCCTTCCCATCGGTCTCGGCCGGGGTCTGCGTTTGCACCGAATCCGCAGCTGCTTCACCCCGTGCCGTTGCGCGCCGGTCTTCGGCGGGCTGCACCGCGCACGGCAAGTCCGAATAGATGACACGCCCGTCCACTTCGCAGCGATGCACCGCCTGGACCGCGGCGGCGTCGGAGGCGATGCCGAGCGGGCCGAGTCCGGCAGTCAGGAGAAATGCGAGGGTGGCGCTGATGCGTTTCATCTCAGGGGGTGGGGGGGCTGGTGGCGTCAATGACGGAATGTTAACGACGGTGCCTCGATCGCACCGACGACTTCGTCACGAAGGCGGAGGAAATCGTGCGTTTCTGCCTGGTGGCGATGGCATGACGCTGGCTGGGCGGGAGCAAACGCCGATCAATGCGGTCCGAACCCACTGACTTGTCTGGAGCACCTCACATGACCGCACTCATCATCGGGCTGCTGCTGTTTCTCAGCACGCATTCGGCGCGCATCTTCGCCGAGGACAACCGGGCGCAGTACATCGCCCATTACGGGATGGCGAAGTGGAAGCTGGCCTATTCCATCGCGTCGGCGATCGGCCTGGCGCTGATCGTTTGGGGGTATGGGCAGACGCGCGCGGCGCCGGTGCAGCTGTGGTTGCCGCCACCTGGCACCCGTCATCTCGCTGCGCTGCTCCTGCTGCCGGCCTTCGTGCTGGTGGTGGCGGCCTACCTGCCGGGGACGCGGATCAAGCGCGCGCTCGGGCATCCGATGAGCGCGGGGGTGGCGCTGTGGGCGCTCGCGCACCTGCTCGCCAACGGCACGCTCGCCGACGTGCTGCTGTTCGGCAGCTTTCTCGCCTGGTCGAGCGCCGCCTTCGTCAGCGCGCGCAGGCGCGATCGGGCGGTCGGGGTGGGGCGTGCCGCCGGCTCGCTGGCGCGCGACGGGTTGGCGGTCGTCATCGGTGCCGGGCTCTGGGTCCTGTTCGTGCGCAAGCTCCACGCCTGGCTGTTCGGCGTCGCGCCCTTCGGCTGAGCGGCCGGCCCCCCCTTGACCGTCATCATTTTCTCCCCCGCCCGCTTCGGCTGTAATCGGCCCAACCAGGAGGCGCCCATGTTCCGCATTTCCAACTTCATCCGCGAACTCGACCATCCCACGCCGGCGGGACCGCGGCGCAATCCGCCCGGGCCGGTGGTGATCTGGAACCTGGTCCGGCGCTGCAACCTGACCTGCGAGCACTGCTATTCGATTTCGGCCGACAAGGACTTCCCGGGCGAGCTCGACACCGGCGAGGTGTTCAAGGTGATGGACGACCTGAAGGCGGCGCGGGTGCCGGTGCTGATTCTCTCGGGCGGCGAGCCCTTGCTGCGTCCCGACATCTTCGACATCGCGCGCCGCGCCAAGGACATGGGCTTCTATGTGGCGCTGTCGTCGAACGGCACCCTGATCACCGAGCACAACATCGATGCGATCGACGAGATCGGCTTCGACTACGTCGGCGTGAGCCTGGACGGGATCGGCGCGACCCACGACCGCTTCCGCCGCCTGCAGGGCGCCTTCGAGGCCTCGATGCGCGGCATCCGGCTGTGTCTGGCGCGCGGCATCAAGGTCGGCGTGCGCTACACGATGACCGAGGGCAACGCCCACGACCTGAGGCCGCTGCTGCAGCTGGTCGAGGACGAGGGCATCGACAAGTTCTACTTTTCGCACCTGAACTACGCCGGCCGCGGCAACAAGCACCGCGCCGGCGACGCCCGCCACCGCACCACGCGCGAGGCGATGGAGCTGCTGTTCGAGACCTGCCTCGACCTGCACCGGCGCGGCATCGAGAAGGACTTCGTCACCGGCAACAACGACGCCGACGGCGTCTTCCTGCTGCACTGGGTGCGCGCGCGCTTCCCCGATCGTGCGGCGCACATCGAGGCCAAGCTGCGCCAGTGGGGCGGCAACGCCAGCGGGGTGAACGTGGCCAACATCGACAACCTCGGCATCGTGCATCCGGACACGATGTGGTGGCACGTGCCGGTCGGCAACGTGCGCGAGCGGGCCTTCGGCGAGATCTGGAACGACTTGTCCAACCCGCTGATGGCCGGCCTCAAGCAGCATCCGCGAACGCTCGAGGGCCGCTGCGGCGCGTGCCGCTACCTCGAGATTTGCAACGGCAGCTCGCGCGTGCGCGCCGGGCAGGTCACCGGCAACACCTGGGCCGAGGATCCGGCCTGCTACCTGAGCGACGAGGAGATCGGCGTCAGCGCCGCCGACTACGGCGACAAGCGGGTGACGGTGACGCCCTGGGTGCGGATGGAGCAGGTCTGATCATGAAGCCGGCTGCGATCCTGTCCCTGGCGATGCTGACGATGTCCGCTGCGGCTGCCGCCCTGGCCGCGCCCGCCGCACCGGCGGCCGCGGCCGCGCCGGTCGCCGAGGCGACCCGGGCGCTCTACCAGCAGCACTGCGCCGCCTGCCATGCGGCCGACCGTCTCGGCCAGATGGGTCCGGCCCTGCTGCCGGACAACCTCGCCCGCCTGCGTCGCGACGAGGCGCTGCGGGTGATCCGCGACGGCCGGCCCGCCACCCAGATGCCCGGCTTCGGCGAGCAGCTCGGCGAGGCCGAGCTCGCCGCGCTGGCGGACTTCATCTATACCCCGGTGAGCCCGGCGCCCGCCTGGTCCGACGAGGCGATCCGCGCCTCGCGCGTCGTCCACGCCGATCCCGCCAGCCTGGCGGACAAGCCGGTGTTCGCGGCCGACCCGATGAACCTCTTCCTCGTCGTCGAGGGCGGCGACCACCACGTCAGCGTGCTCGACGGTGACCGCCTGGAGCCGATCCACCGCTTCCAGTCGCGCTTCGCGCTGCACGGCGGGCCGAAGTTCACCGCCGACGGCCGCTACGTCTTCTTCGGCTCGCGCGACGGCTGGATCACCAAGTACGACCTGTGGAACCTCGCGGTCGTCGCCGAGGTGCGCGCCGGCATCAACACCCGCAACGTCGCGGTGTCGCCCGACGGGCGCCACGTGGCGGTGGCCAACTACCTGCCGCACAGCCTGGTGCTGCTCGACGGCGACCTGCAGCTGATCAAGACCATCCCGGCGCTCGACCAGGCCGGCAAGCGCAGCTCGCGGGTGTCGGCGGTGTACGACGCGACCCCGCGCAACTCCTTCGTCGTTGCGCTCAAGGACGTGCCCGAGGTGTGGGAGATCAGCTACGACGAGAACGCGGAGGAGATCCCGGTCGGCCTCATCCACGACTTCCGCATGCGCGAGGGCACCTTCGTGCCGGGCTATCTCAACGCGCGGCGGACCTTGCTGCAGGACCCGCTCGACGACTTCTTCTTCACTCAGAGCTATGCCGAGCTGATGGGCGCCTCGCGCGACGGCGTCGGCCAGGTGGTGAACCTCGACGTGCGGCGCAAGATCGCCGACCTGCCGCTGGCGGGCATGCCCCACCTCGGCTCGGGCATCACCTGGAACTGGAATGGCCGCACGGTGATGGCGAGCACCAACCTGAAGGCGGCCGAGGTGACGGTGATCGACCTGCAGAGCTGGGAGGTTGTCAAGCGCATCCCGACCCGCGGCCCGGGCTTCTTCCTGCGCAGCCACGGCGACAGCCGCTACGCCTTCGTCGATTCGATGATGAGCCCCGAGGCCAAGCACATCCTGCAGGTGATCGACAAGCAGACCCTCGAGGTGGTGAAGGAGATCGTCGGCGAACCGGGCAGGACGCTCGCCCATATCGAGTTCACCCGCGACGGCCGCTACGCGCTCGCCAGCCTGTGGGAGGAGGACGGCGCGGTGATCGTGTACGACGCCGACACCCTGCAGGAAGTGAAACGGCTGCCGATGAGCAAGCCGGTCGGCAAGTACAACGTCTGGAACAAGATCACCCGCGACGAGGGCACCAGCCACTGATCGCTCCCGGGGCGGCGGCTCAGCCTCGCCGCCCGCTCTGCCACACCCGCAACCGAGAAACGAAGCAATGCCCCTGATTCCGCTCGACGAGCCCACCACCAAGCGCATCCCGCCCGACACCTTCTCCCTGTTCGCCCTCGGCTTCCGGCCGCTCTACCTGCTCGGCGCGGCCTTCGCCGCCATCGCCATCCCCGCCTGGGTGATGGTCTTCGTCGGCGCGCTGCAGACGCCGATCCCGGGCACCTGGTGGCATGCCCACGAGATGCTGTTCGGCTTCGGCGCGGCGATCATCGTCGGCTTCCTGTTTACCGCGGGCAAGGCGTGGACCGGGCTGCAGACGCCGACCGATGGTCCGCTCGCCGCGGTCGCGGTGCTGTGGCTGGCCGGCCGGCTGGCGATGGCCTTCGGCGGCGGGGGCGTGCTGGCCTCGGCGATCGACGTCGCCTTCCTGCCCCTGTGCGCGGCGATCTTCTTCCGCGTGCTGGTCAAGGCGGGCAGCAAGCGCAACTACTTCATCGGCCTGCTGCTGAGCCTGCTCGGGCTGGTGAACCTGGTCTTCCATCTGGCGCTGCATGGCGCGATCGCGCTCGATCCGCTCGCCAGCCTGCTGTTCGCCCTCGGCCTGGTGGTGGTGCTTGAGAGCATCGTCGCCGGCCGGGTGGTGCCGATGTTCACCGCGAATGCGGTGCGCGGGGTGCGCCAGTGGCGCAACAAGACCCTCGACTACGCGGCGGTGATCGCCGGCGGCCTGGCCCTGCTGCTGTGGGCGATCGGCGTCGGCGGCGCGGCGGGGGCGCTGTCGCTGCTGGCGGCGGTGCTGCACCTGGTGCGGATCGGCGGCTGGAACCCGTGGGCGACGCGCAAGAACCCGCTGCTGTGGATCCTGCACCTCGCCTATCTGTGGATCCCGATCGGCCTGATCCTGATCGGGCTCGGCCAGTTCGGCCTGCTGCCGCGCTCGGCCGGGGTGCATGCGCTGGCGATCGGCTCGATGGGCGGGCTCATCATCGGCATGATCACCCGCACCGCGCTCGGCCACACTGGCCGCATGCTGGTCGCCGGGCCGGTGGAGACGATCGCCTACGTGCTGGTGCTGGCCGCGGCGCTCGTGCGCGTGCTGACCGTGACGGCCATCCCGGCCGCGACGATGGCCGGCATCCACTTCGCCGCCACCGCCTGGTCGCTCGCCTTCCTGCTCTACGTGTGGCGCTACCTCCCCTTCCTCACCCGGGCGCGGGTGGACGGCAAGGCGGGCTGAATCAGTCGCTCGTCGGCGCCGCCGCCGGCGCTTCGGCGCTGTCGGCCTCCGGCGCCGGCGCCGGCAGGCGCGAGGCGAGCACCTTGTCGATGCGCTTGCCGTCGAGATCGACCACCTCGAGCCGCCAGCCTTCCCAGGTGGCGATCTCGCCGGTGGCGGGCAGGCGGCCGAGCAGCCACATCATCATGCCCGACAGCGTGTTGTACTGGCCGCGGTCCTCGTCGGGCACGCTCCTGAGTTCGAGGCGGTCCTTGAGCTCGGGCACCGGAATCAGGCCGTCGAGCAGCCAGGAACCGTCCTCCCGCTGCACCGCCCAGGCTTCCTCGGTGTCGCCGAGGGCGAATTCGCCGGTCACCGACTCGATCAGGTCGTACAGGGTGACGATGCCCTCGACCTCGCCGTACTCGTCAACCACGAAGACCATGTGGGTGTCGGAGGCACGGAAGCGCTCGAGCAGCTCCATGCCGGTGAGCGATTCGGGCACGTAGACCGCCGGCTGCAGCGCCTGCTCCAGATCGACCGGCTCGCCGCGCATGCTCTGGTTGAGGATCTGCTTGGTGCCGATCACGCCGAGGATGTCGTTGGCGCCCCCGCGGCAGACCGGGAAGCGGGAATGCTCGGATTCGGCGACGACGGTGAGGTTGTGCTGGAGCGGACGGTTGACGTCGAGCCACACGATGTCGGCGCGCGGCACCATCAACGAGGCGATCTGGCGCTCGTCGAGGCGGAAGACGTTGCGCACCATGTCGTGCTCGCTCTTGTCGATCACGCCCGCCTCGGAGCCCTGCGCGAGCATGGCGTGGATCTCCTCTTCGGTGAGGCTGGTGTCGCGGCGCTCACTCTGGCCGAACAGCTTCAGCACCGCGGCGGTGGAGATGCTGAGCAGGTAGACGGCGGGGCGCGACAGGGTCTCGAGCGCCTTCACCGGCGCCGCCACGAGGCGGGCGATGTCTTCCGGGCTGGCGCTGCCGATGTGCTTGGGGACCAGCTCGCCGACCACGATGGTGACGTAGGTGAGGGCGATCACCACGATCGCGGTGGCGCCGAGCTCGCTGGTGCGCGGCGCCGCGCCCAACTCCTGCAGCCAGGCGGCGAAAGGGTCGGCGAGGAGGGCCTGGCCGACGATCCCGCTCAGGATGCCGATCGAGGTGATCCCGACCTGGATCGTGGACAGGAAGCGGCGCGGCTCCTCGTTGAGCTCGAGCGCGGTCCGCGCGGCGCCGTCGCCGTTCTCGGCCATCCGCTCCAGGCGGGAACGCCGCGCGGCGACGAGGGCGGTCTCGGACAGGGCGAGGAGGGCGTTGAGCGCGATGAGGGCGACCAGAATCGTGATTTCCATGGCGGCGTCGTGCGGGTTTACTGGCGGGGGGCGGCGTCGTCGGAGACGGCAGGCGTGGGCGCGCGCTCGGGCGGATCGACCTCGAGGCCGAGGACTTTCGCGCGGCGGCGCCAGAGCTGGCGGGCCAGGCTCTGCATGTCTTCCACGCGGTCGCCCTCGTCGACGATCTCGATGCCGAGCAGGGTCTCGACCACGTCCTCGAGGGTGACCACGCCCTTGGTCTCGCCGTACTCGCCGATCACCACCGCGATGTGGTGGCGCTTGTCGAGCAGCAGCTCGAGCAGGGTCGACAAGGGGGTGGCGCCGGCCACCGCGAGGATCTCGCGCCGCAGCGCCGACAGCGGGCGGGCGCCGGTACCCTGGGTCTGGGCGATCAGCAGGTCCTCGCGCAGCACGAAGCCGGTGACGGTGTCGAGGCTGTCGGTGTAGATCGGGATGCGCGAGAACGGCGGGTTCATCCGGGTCTGCAGCGCCGCCGCGATCGTCATGGTCTCGGGCAGCGCGACGACGACGGTGCGCGGGGTCATGATGTCCTGCGCGCGCAGCGAGCCGAAGCGGAACAGGTTGCGGATGATGCGCGACTCGCGGTCGTTGATGTGGCCCGCCTCCTGGCCGATGTTGGCCATCGCGATGAACTCGTCGCGGCTGAAGACGTGCACCGTCTTGCCGCGTGCGATCAGCTTGGTGAGCAGCTCCGAGACCACGATCAGCGGATACATCAGCTTGATCAGCAGGTTCACATACCAGGCGGTGATTCCGGTGAGGCTGCGCCAATACACCGCGCCCAGGGTCTTGGGGAGGATCTCGGAGAGGAACAGGATCAGCAGCGTCATCACCGTGGAGAACACGCCGAACCAGGCGCTGCCGAAGACCGCGGTGGCCTTGGCGCCAGCGCCGATCGCGCCCGCGGTGTGGGCGATGGTGTTGAGCGTGAGGATGGCGGCGAGCGAACGGTCGATGTTCTCGCCCTTCAGCTTCTTGAGCAGGGCGGCCCGGCGCGGGTCGGTGGCCTCGAGATTGCCGACGAAGGACGGGGTGATGCTCAGCAGGACGGCCTCGGCCACCGAGCACATGAAGGACACCAGCAGCGCGAGCACCACGTAGGCGACGAGCAGGACGAAATCGCTGTTCGCGGTGTCCACCGCGAGGAGGGGGTCGTTGGCCGAGGCCAGCGCGGGCGCGAGGAGGAGGGCGAGGCCGGGAAAGGAGAGGGTGAAGCGGTAAGATCGAGGTTCGGGGTCGGTCATGAAGTGCGCGCGCGGAAGCCGGCGCTTTTGTCTGGGAAGCGCGAGGTTAGCAGAAACTGCGCCGCATTCCGTGGAACTTGCGCGCGCGGCCGGGCGGAAGCCGGCGCGGGGAGCCGTTTCAAGCCAGGCTCTGGCGCAGGCGCTCGAGGTCGGGAATGTGGATGCTGCGGCCCTCGACCTCGATCAGGCGCGCGGTGCTGAGCTCGTTGAGGATGCGCGAGAAGTGCTCCTGGGTGAGGTTGAGGCGCGAGGCGATCGTGCCCTTGGCGGTGGGCAGGCGCACGGTGACGCGGCCGTTTTCCGCCGGGGTGGCGCCGGCGATGTCCTTCTCGCCGAGCAGGTAGGCGACCACGCGGTCGCGGCCGGAGCGCAGCGAATAGCTCTCGACGTCGGCCATCAGGTGGTGCAGGCGCTGGGCGAGGCCGGCGACGATCTGGCGCGAGAACAGCGGGTCGCGCGCCATCTCGTCGAACACCACCGCCTTGGCGATGTGCAGCAGCGAGGCCTCGGTCAGCGCCTGGGCCATCACCACGTAGGGCTTGTCCATGAACATCACCGCCTCGCCGAAGGACTGGCCGGGGCGTAGGATCTCCACCACCTTCTCGTTGCCCTCGGGCGAGATGAAGGCGAGCTTGATCTGGCCGCCGAGGATGAAATGGAAGCCGACGCAGGGGTCGCCGCGGTGGAACAGGATCTCGCCCTTGGGCACCTTCAGTTCGCGCACGCCGTGCGCGAGGCGGGCCAGCTCGCGTGGGGCGAGGACGTGGAACAGCGGCGTCTGCTGCAGGAGCTGGCAGATGCGAGCGAGTTCGGGGGGCAGCGGGGCGTGGGCCGCGGCGGGGCCGGGGGCGGCGGCGCAGGGGATGTCGCAGGGATTCATCGCCTCATCTCGTGAGTTGGGCATAGAACAGCGGCAGGCGGGCGGGCAGCTCGTCGGGTTTGCGGATCACGGCGAAGCCGGCGGGCCCGAACAGGTGCGGCAGGTAGCCCGCGCCCTCGCGGTCGATCGTCACGCAGAAGGGCACGATGCCGCGGTTGCGCGCCTCGATCACCGCCACCCGGGTGTCCTCGATGCCGTAGCGGCCGTCGTAGAGGTCGAGGTCGTTGGGCTTGCCGTCCGACAGGATCAGCAGGATGCGGCGCGCGGCGTCCTGCTTGTCGAGCATCGAGGTGGCGTGGCGGATCGCCGCGCCGAGGCGGGTGTAGTAGCCGGGCTTGATCGCCATCACGCGGCCGCGCACGCGGTCGTCGAAGCGCTGGTCGAAGTCCTTCAGCCGGTGAAAGCGCACGTTGGCGCGCTTGACCGAGGAGAAGCCGCACAGCGCGAAGCGGTCGCCGGTGGCGCTGAGCGCCTCGCCGAACAGCAGCAGGCTGTCGCGGATGACGTCGATGACGCGGGCTTCGGACGAGATCCAGGCGTCGGTCGACAGCGACAGGTCGGCCAGCGCCAGGCAGGCGAGATCGCGTTCACGCTTTTCCAGCGAGAGATAGAGCTGGTCGGAGGGGTGGCGGCCGCAGGCGCGGTCGGTGGCGGCGCGCACCACCGCGTCCACATCGAGCTCGCTGCCGTCGTTCTGCGCCTTGATCCAGCGCCGCGCCGGCTGCAGGGCGGCGAACTGGCGGTGCAGCCGCTTGGCGGTGCGGCGCAGCGGGGGCGGCAGCGGGACCGGCGCGGCGCGCGGATCGTCGGCGGCGGCGACCAGCTCGTTGAGGCGCACGTAGTCCTCGCGCAGCAGGTTCTTGCGGTAGTCCCACTCGGGCAGCGGAATGCCGGCGCCGAGCACGGTGTCGTCCTCGGCGGCCGAAGGCAGGTCGAGGTCGAAGCGGACCTTGGAGGCGACCCGCTCCTCGTCGCGGGTGATCGCGAGCTGTTCGAGATTGAGCGCGGCGTCGGCGGCGTTGTCGTCGGGCTCGTCGTCGAGGTTGCGCTTGACCTTCAGGAACTCGGCCACCGAGAGCAGGCTCTCGGCGCGGAAGGGCAGGATCAGGCCGTGCTTCTCCTTGGGCTTGTCGACCCGCTCGACGCGGTGCGCGTCGCGTTCGCCGTCGCGGTCCTGCGGCCGCGTGGGTCGGGTGGATTCCGCGCCCGCGGCGCCGGAGGCGGCGGATGTGGCGGCTGCGGCGCAGTCCTCGAGTCCGCCCAGCCACAACAACACCGGCGTCGCGGGCGCGGCCTTGGGCGGGAGCGGAGGCAGGCCGGCGACGCTGCCGGGGGCTTCGAGCGCACGCCGGATCGCGCGCTCGCGTTCGGCCTCGGCGGGCGGCAGCTTCGGC
>JRYI01000857.1_pt1 | contig 17684 bp, 14 predicted proteins | sample 235361 | NCBI WGS metagenome assembly JRYI01 (sample SAMN03074212, study PRJNA261471) | activated sludge metagenome | biome: Common Effluent Treatment Plant; feature: Wastewater; material: Activated sludge; isolation source: activated biomass in a lab-scale reactor treating industrial wastewater at...
TGATGTTTTACTACCAAAGGCCAGCCCCATGAAACCGGCGCTAATCAACCAGCGCCTCCAATTCCACCCGTCCGGCTGCTGCCATAACCGCCAGAGCGAATATGTCGCCAGAAAAATGAAGAGAACACCGCCCATATCGGTGGTCGCATACCGCCCGTGGGCCATCAAGTTCGGTTCGAATAGAAACAGGATGAGAGCCGGCAGCGCGGCCGCGCCACCCCAGAGCGAACGCGCAAATCGGAATCCTGCCAAAGCAAGGGCGATGGCCAGAAATACAATCGGCATCCGGGCGAGGAACACAATTCGAGTTACGTCATGGTTATATTGCCACATGAACAGGTCAGCGAACTCATACCAGCCCTCGCGTCTCTCCCAACTTGGATGGTCTGTCGGCAGGCGCAGCTCCGGCATGGTCAGCAACGGCAACGCGCTCAGACTGTTAATCAGCGGAGGATGTTCCAGGCTTAGCCGCGGATCCCCCGTCCTGAGAAAGGCCAACCCACGGGCAATGTGATTTTGTTCGTCCATCGTTGGACTATCGCCAACCAGGCTGCCCACCGCCAGCGCAAAGTAGAGCAACACGACCGCAACCACCAACCATAGGCGAGTATGCGAATTATCTCGCAAGAAATTCATGCGTCGCGTGGGCACCTCGGACATAACAGAGGCGATTATAAACCATAGCGGCGCAGGAGGGTCATGCGGAAGATATGCGAAGCGGGTGACGTTTTTCGACGGATCATCTACAATCGCGCCCAGATGGCTCCCCAATCATCATCCCCCGACGCAGTTTCAAATGGGTCTCCTACTCGCAAGCGCCTCCTGACCCTTTTAAAGATATCCATCACAGTACTTGGTCTCATCATAGTAATTAAAGATATCGACTTCCAGATCTTGCTGGCCTATATGAGCGAGGTCAACTGGGCCTGGATGGCGGTTGGCGCAGGGCTGATTGGCCTTAGCCTGGTGATTCGATCCTACCGCTGGCATATCTTGCTGATCGGGGCCGGCTCAAAAGTTCGGTTTAGCCGCTTGCTGTCTCTTTATCTCGTCGGGAGTTTCTTCAACGCCTTTCTGCCGTCGGGATTAGGCGGAGATGTAGTCCGGGCGGCCGAAGCCGCGCAGGACGTGGAATCCAGTGTGGCCGTCGGGACCGTTCTCGTCGACCGCCTCACCGGGCTAATGGCCTTGTTCATGATGGCTCTGGTAGTGTTGCCGTTTCGCCCTCCTGGGTTCCCCGGCTATTTGGCGGTCACGATCGCAGGGATATGCATTTCAGGCCTGATGCTTGGCTTCGTCCTCGTCGACGGCCGACTATTCTTCTGGTTCATCCATCATCTGCCGAGAGCGGTCCGGCAACTGGGAGGCGGGTTTATATCGCGCCTGGCGACATCGATTCAAAGTTGCGGCGGGCGCACCCTGACCAAGGCGCTCCTGGTGTCGATGCTGTTCAATCTGGTACAAGTAGGTTGGTGGGCGGCGGCCGCACGCGCTCTGGGAGTCGCCGTCCCTTACACGTACTTCCTCCTTGTTGTGCCCATCATGTCCCTGGCGCTCTTGGTGCCCTCAATCGGCGGACTTGGCGTTCGTGAATTTCTGTCACCGATCATCTTCCGCGGCGCAGGTCTTTCACCCGAACAGTCTGTAGCGCTGACATTGCTGGTGTTTGGGCTTGAAAGGGTAGCCAGTCTGCTCGGCGCTCCCGTATATATTTACTCCACAATTCATGCTCATCGCCGGGGGCAACCCACAGACGACAGCACGAGGCATGGCAACCATTAAAAAACGCCGGCCTCAATCGAGTATTCCGGCGTTTTTCAATCAGTTAAGGGGGAATTATCCGCCTATGCAGGTGTGGTTTTCACTTCCCCATCGTCAGGCAGAAAGGAAATCTCAAGGAACCCATCCCGCAAGCGGCCGCCACTAGCCCGCCGCTTGGCGAGAACGGCCGGAAGAATCATCTCCCGCTTGAAGTTGCCGATGGTGATAAAAAGCTCGTCGCCGCGCTTGCGCAGCCTGACGTCATCCTTATCGATAAAGGGGATCGGCAAGCGCAGCAGGTAACTGCCGTCTCCGGCATCAACGATCTCCTGCACGATCCCGCGGTAGAAAATATCTCCGGGATCGGCCTCACCGAAGCAATCGGACGCCAGCCTGTCCAGCGCATCAAACCCGACCACTTCATGCGAATAATACGGCGCATACCAGATGGGCAGCGGGCGGAAATTGTTCTCGATCAGTTCGATGTATTTGGCCTGAATGGCCTGGCGCTCGCGATAGAATTCGCTATCTCCGGAGGATGGTGGCAGGATTCGATTGATGATGACGCTATCCACCGGATAGTTGAACAGGCCCAGATAGCTGATCGCCCGCTCAGCCTCGCGCATAACCATCTTTTCGGGTTGCAATACGACACGGTAGCTGCTGATCGACGGATCGCTCAACGTTGTGCGCAACTCGGCCGTGGCCGCGTCCAGCTTGCTAATGGCTTCCAGCACCTCGGATGGCCCCTGGAGCAGCTTCCCGGCAAACGGTTTGAGAACGCGCATCATGACCGCCGACTCCAGCTTATTCACATGACCCGCGTACCATCGGAAGGTGTCGGGCATGGTCAGCAGGCGAATCGTCTCACCCGTGGGAGCGGCATCGATGATGACACGATCGAAGTCACGTTCTTTGGCTTGTTTGTTGATATGGAGCAGACTCACGATCTCGTCCATGCCGGGGAAAGCGGAAAGCTCGTCGGCGACGACATTATTAATCCCCGATCCGCTGATCATGTTGGACATGAAAGATTGGATGGTGCCCCAATAGTTGTGGATATCGGCGACAACGCTGATCTCCTGGGCCCAGAGGTTCTCACCGATCTGTGTTGGCGTGGGAGTCAGGGGAATGTCGAGCGAATCCGCCAGGCTGTGAGCGATGTCGGTGCTGGCTACGAGAGTCTTGTAGCCCAGCTTCGCGCTGCGTAAAGCGGTGGCTGCGGCGACAGTAGTCTTGCCAACCCCACCCTTTCCCAAATATAAAATAATCCGCATAGCAAAGTTACTCCTTCATCAGGATATACGTCTACGCCCCTGTTCAGTTGCATACCAATGGCTCGGCTGGAAGGTTTCGAGCACGGAACCACCAATGAATTCTCTCAGGATCGAGTCATTGGCAATAAATTGCAAATCCGGGATTGACATCGGCTCGAACCATTGCAGGAAGGCCATCAATCGGTTTGCTTCCAGCCGCTCCATCGTTCCCGATTCCACCTGCAAAAGAAGGGGCTCGGCCAACGGCTTGAGCGCCGAAAGCTCATATACCAGAGCCGAGTTAAAAAATACATCGGCGGTGTTCTGATAGGGGAAGATACGGTTCTTCTCTCCTCGTCGAACGCTACTCCAACGGCCGATCGTCTGTGCGGCTGTGTATCCGCGGTGAGAGGCATCGCGCACGATTCGCCGCAAGAGACGTGTATCAGTAGTCGGCACCCGATTATGTTTGTCGAGGTTTAGTTGCGTGAAGGCCGAGATGAAGACCCGGAACGTCGCCGACGGTGGCAAATTGGCCGTCAGGCGGGGATTCAAACCGTGGATACCTTCCACGAGAATCACGTGTTCTTTGCCGATCTGCAATGGCGCCCCCTCTTCGCGCATGCCGGTCTTGAAGTTGAATCGCGGCATGATGACCTCTGCACCAGCCATCAACTGCCGCATATGATCCTGAAACAAGACGATATCAACAGCTTCCAAAGCTTCATAATCATGATTGCCGAGGACATCGCGAGGAGTGTCTTCACGATTTACAAAGTAATCGTCGAGGCTGATGATAACGGGATAAATTCCCTGCGCCATCACTTGCAAAGCAAGGCGCTTGGCAAATGTCGTCTTTCCGGCCGAGGTTGGCCCCGAAACGGCTACGAGACGTGTGGAGGGTTGTCGGTTGGCAATTGAGCGAGCGATGCTTGCCAATTGGCGCTCGTGCAAAGCCTCGGCGACGAGAATGATCTCCCGGCTCCGTCCGTTGGCTATAGCCTCGTTGAGAGCGGTTACATTGCCTACGCCCATGATCGTCAGCCAGTCTTTGTAGGTCTGGAAAATTTGCGCCAGTCGCGGCTCGTCTTCAAATGGTTGGAGGACATTCGGCCAGCTGCGTCGTGGAAACTGGAGAATAAAACCGTCGTTGTAATGGCGCAAATCGAACAGGTCCAGATAACGAGTCCTGTTGACCATAAAGCCGTGGAAGTAATCGCGCACCCCGTTCAACTCGTAGAGTGTCAGGTAATCCTTGCGACGACGGGCAAACAGATCGGCCTTTTCCTGATCGCCCTGTTTGCGGAAAAAGGTCAGCGCCTCGTCGAGCGGCAGGCGCACGTTGTCGATGGGCAGATCGGCCTCAACCAGTTCCCGCATGCGCCGGCGCAACGCAGCCAATTCTCCATCAGTCAACCGCCAGCCGCCGTCACGTTCGCAATAGTAACCGCCGAAAGGCATTGAGTGAAAGATGGTGATCACCTGTCCGGGCAACACTTCGGCCGCGGCGGCGATCATGAGAAAGCTCAGTGAACGCCGATAGATGCGCGCGCCATCATTGGTCGCCGTCGTGACCGGCACCAGATCAGCGTCTTCTTGCAAGGGAAAGCACAATTCACGGAGGCGGCCGTTCATCAGGGAGGCAACGATGCGCACCTCTTTCGGCAGTTCGGCCGCCAGGATGAATTCCTCGATGGGCGTTCCCCGTGATCCCTCAAATACCCGGCCATCTGGAAAACGAGCCTGCACCGTCGGGCGTAGCTCGGTCAAGTAAACTTTTTCTTCAGAATTCATAGATGCAAGCCCAGAGAGACCAACTCTCATTGTTGGATTTATCCTCGATCGGCAAATAATTATCGCGTGCAACCTGCGAAGCCAGGTAGTCCAATCAGTGGGCCGTGATTGGGCCGCGCAAACACTCCATACTGAGGAGCCAAACCGCCGTCACTCTTGATTTACCGGTCGCACATTGGAATTTACGATCTTAAATACTCCGGGAATCCCCCCCGGATCAATCCTGAGGAACCGCCCACCATTGGACTTTGGCCCGGCGAAGAGGAGCGCTAACGCCGTCTGGCGGTTCGACCGGCTCCACGACTGAGATACTGCCACTTACGACGAGCACCGTGTTCAATTCCACGCCGGATCCGACGGGCGTATTTTCGTCAGGGAAAGCATAGACGGGATATTTTCCAAATAGCTCCAGGTCACGAACAAAATATTGCACCGAACTACCGCTCGGGTCTTTGCCGAAGACTTCAGCGCGGGGGAAGTGAAGGCCATTCTCCTCTATCCATTGATAAAGTCGCAATTCACCGATCTCGGTGCCCCAATCATCGAGAAGCATCGAAGGAAGTATTCGAAGCTCCGGCCCCTGGGTAATCAATGCATATGCGAGATAAACCGTTTTCGCTTCGTCATGGCTATCAAGACGCAACGCGAGGCCGTCTTCAAACGGCACCAACTCTCCATGGACAGCTTCTTTTATGATCATGGCAAACCTGAATTTCTCAATCTTGCAAGTGATCTACCGGCTACTCGCGCGAACCTCTATCGAATGATCCATGCGATTTGCCAAGTGTATCCAAGCGCCAAGGCATTTACAAACCGTTTGGCTTGCCCGTTCCGGTGGCGAGGTCTATCATTCGATCCTAACATTCTTTTCCATAGACCAACGAGGATATATGAACAACAACCTCTCCTCCGACGATCATGAATCGAAGCACTCTGATTTGATGGGGGCAATTGAAGAAGCTCGGAGTCTGCGCCGCGCGGACGAACTCGAATCATCGCAGGAATTACTCCTCGAACTCCTGGAGGAATATCCCGGCGACCCGCTCGTCCTGTTTGAGGTGGGCGGTGCTTACGATGTGATGGGCGAAGTGGAAATAGCCATCCCCTACTACCGCCAAGCGATCAGCGCGGGTTTGGAGGGGAACGATCTGCAGGAGTGCCTCATCTGCCTAGGCAGCAGCTTGCGCGCCGTTGGTGAAAGCGAAGATGCTGTATCGCTTCTCGAACAAGCGGTAGATGAATTCCCCAGCCGCAATAGCGGCCGCGCGTTCCTGGCCCTGGCTTATTACAGTAATGGCGATTACGATCAGGCGGTTAGCCTTCTTCTGTCTCTGCTCCTCAAAACGACATCCGACGAGGATATTCAGGGCTACGCGGATGCTCTCGAATATTACGTAGACAATCTTGATGAGACGGTAGATGGGTAGCATGAAGGCTCTGGCCTTCGAATCCCACGGGGCTTTGGAGAATATCCGGCTGATGGATTTGCCGCGGCCCACGTCGGGTCGGGGCGAGGTGCTGGTCGAAATCCACGCCGCCGCATTGAACCGCCTGGATTTGTGGGTCACGGAAGGATGGCCTGGTCTGAAGCTCAGCCTGCCTCACATTCTCGGCAGTGACGGCGCAGGCGTCGTAGCCGCTGTTGGACCGGATGTCACTCGGTTCGCTCCCGGCGATCGCGTCGCCATCAACCCGACAATTTGCAACAACCCTCTCGATCATTTTGCTCGCCTGGGGCACGACAACATGTGCGATAACTTCGCCATTTTCGGCGAGCACGTGGCTGGGTTCTATGCGGAATATGCGGCCGTCCCTGAAAGGAATCTGTTGGGGATTCCCGACGGAGTCAGCTTTGAGACGGCCGCCGCAGCCTCGCTCGTCTTTGTGACAGCCTGGCACTCTCTAATCACCCGTGGGCGGTTGCAACCCGGCGAAAGCGTGCTGGTCGTTGGCGCGGGCGGCGGGGTTAACACAGCCGCCATTCAGATCGCGCGATTGGTGGGCGCGGGGCCGATTCTGGTCGTCGGGTCGTCGGCCGACAAACTGGCGTTGGCCAAGGAACTGGGGGCCGATGTTTTGATCAATCGTCGGGAAGTTGATTGGAGCCGGGAGACTTATCGGCTGACCGGCAAGCAAGGGGTGGATGTCGTAGTCGATAACGTCGGCGCGGCCACATTCCAAAGTTCCTTGCGGGCCTTGAAACGAGGCGGCCGGCTCCTGACCGTGGGCAACTCCAGCGGTCCCCACGTCGAGATCGACAACCGTTATATCTTCGGCAAACATCTGTCGATCATCGGCAGCACGATGGGTACCAGCGTTGATTATGAGACCGTTATGGGTCTGATCTTCCAAGACAAGCTACGACCGATCATCGACACCGTCTATCCGCTGGAAGAAGGAGCCATCGCGCTGCAAAGGTTGAGCGAGGGCGATGTCACCGGCAAACTCGTGCTTCGTATTCGCTAGGAGATTCACATGTCGGAATTGGGCAGTCAGATCAATCCCAATAGCGCGGACTACAAAGCCAACTATGCCGAGAACAAGGCGCTGGCCGAGCAATTGGCGGAACGGCAACAACTCGTGGCGCTGGATCGGTCAGAGCGCGTCATCGACTTGCAGCGACAGCGAGGCAAGTTGCTGACACGTGAACGCATCGAAGCACTCATCGATCCCGGTGGCGCGTTCCTGGAGCTATCACCGCTGGCAGCCTGGGACATGTATGACGGCGAGGCCCCCGGCGCAGGCATCGTGACAGGCATCGGACGAATATCCGGCGTGGACTGCATGATCATCGCCAACGATCCCACCGTTAAGGGCGGTACCTACTTCCCGGAAACGGTCAGGAAACATTTGCGCGCCCAGACGATCGCCGAAGAAAATCGCCTGACGACCATCTACCTGGTCGACTCAGGCGGCGCATTTCTCCATTTGCAGGCGGACGTCTTCCCCGACCGCGATCATTTCGGCCGCATTTTCTACAACATGGCGCGCATGTCGGCCGCAGGCATCACCCAGATCGCCGCGGTTCTCGGTTCGTGCACGGCCGGCGGGGCCTATATCCCCGCCATGGCCGATGAAACGGTAATCGTCAAAGACAACGGCACGATTTTCCTGGCCGGCCCGCCACTGGTCAAAGCCGCGACCGGCGAAGAGGTGACGGCTGAGGAGTTGGGTGGAGGAGATGTTCACACGCGCGTAAGCGGCGTGGCCGATCATTACAGTGAAACGGAACCCGAAGCGCTGGAGAAGGTCCGCGAGATTGTCAGCTATCTCCAGCCCGGCCTCGCCTTGCAGCCGCGTACCATCCCCTTCGCCATCCAGGCGCCCGAAGAGCCGCTCTACCCGGCCGACGAGCTATATGGCATTATCCCCGCCGACCCGCGCCAGACCTATGACGTGCGCGAAGTGATCGCTCGGCTGGTCGACGGCTCCCGACTGAGCGAGTTCAAGGCCCGCTTCGGCACATCGATCGTTTGCGGATTCGCCCACATCATGGGCATACCGGTCGGCATCGTAGCCAACAACGGGCTGCTATTCAGCGAGTCCTCCCTGAAAGCGACGCACTTCATCCAACTTTGCGGCCAGCGAGGAACGCCCTTGCTGTTCATGCAAAACATCACCGGCTTCATGGTCGGCAAACAGTACGAGAATGAAGGCATCGCCAAACACGGTGCCAAGATGGTGATGGCCGTCAGCAACGTCAACGTACCCCGCATCACTCTATTGCATGGCGTGAGCCACGGCGCAGGCAATTACGGCATGAGCGGACGCGCCTATGACCCTCGCTTTCTATTCAGCTGGCCCAATAGTCGTATCAGTGTGATGAGCGGCGACTCCGCGGCCGACACTTTGTGGATGGTCGGCAAGAAGCAGATATTTCGCCAGATGGACAACCCGACCGATAGCGAAATGCGGCAAGCAGAGAGCGAATTTAAACGGCCGATCCTCGATCAATATAGCCATGAAAGCAACCCATATTTCGCCACCGCGCGCTTGTGGGATGATGGCATCCTCGATCCGGTGAAAACGCGCACCGCACTGGGATTGGCCTTCGCGACAACGGGCAATGCTCCGCTCCCGGCGGCAGGCTACGGAACTTTCCGCATGTAGGGATGTGTATGATGAGTAGACAGCAACAGATAATTGACGACCGAAGCATAATTTCCTATCTCGACGAGGGACAGGGTGAACCGCTGCTCTTTATCCATGGATTCACCGGAACTGCCACGGCCGATCATGCCGGGCTAATGGATGAATTCCGGCCGACCCACCGCCTGATCGGGCCGGATTTGCGCGGGTATGGGGCCAGCCGGCCACCGAATCGCGACTTCCCCGTCGATTTCTATCAGCGGGACGCGGCCGACATGGCCGCATTGCTCGATGCCATCAACTGCGGCCCGGTCACCGTGTTGGGGTTCAGCGATGGCGCTGAGGTGTCGTTGCTATTGGCCGCGATGCGACCGGACCTCGTGCGTGGCGTGGTGGCTTGGGGCGTGTGCGGGGTCATTTCACCTGAGGAACTGCAAGCCGTTCAATCCTGGCTGCCGTTAACAAATTGGGACGAGGTGCGCCCGGAATGGAAGAGACATATCATCGAGCGGCATGGGACGGAGCAATTTGAGCCTATGATCACCGGTTGGCTCGGCGCCGCGCGCGGGATATATGAGCGCGGTGGGGACATTTCATATAACCCATCGAACCGAATTCAGTGCCCGGTGCTCATCATGAACGGCGACGGCGAGGTCGGCAACACGCCGCGAGATGTGCGTCGTCTCGCCGAGCGGATACCCAATTGCCGGCTCGAATTCGTCGTCGACAGCGGGCATCCAATCCACAAAGACCAGCCGGCCCTTTTCAACGCCAGAGTTCGAGACTTTGTAAATGGCCTGGAAGAAAAGTTACAAAAATAGATGTGGGGCCAAGCGCGCCATATCTTTATCGCTATGCCGGAGTCATACCCCGGCACATGACACTACTTAAGGGTCAGGGCAAAGGCAACCAGATCGTCGATCTCTCCAGTCGTCAAATCTGTGCCGTAATTCTGATACATCATCCCCTCGGCGAACCCTTCCACGATAAATACATTCGGATCCGTAATTGAGGCACGAATGTATTCCTCGGCCGATTGGCTGGGAACACGAGTCTCAGCGCGAGTAGCCACCCCTGCTTGCGACGGTCCGACGATGACAACATCCGGCTCCAGCGAGTGACAGGTGATACATCCCGGTGCGCTGTTGTCTCCGATGACAGGTTGGGCGAATAGAGCCTCCCCGCTTGCAGCGTCACCTATTGAAGTCATCCCTCCCGCAGTGGGGTCAGACAACAAATCCTCCACGATGCCACATCCAACCAAAAATAGAGGCAGCAGGCCAATCCATAACAAAATCAGAGCGTTCTTTTTCATAGGTTATTTATCCCGGCATATCCCGCGCCCCAACCATTGGTGATTGAGTCACGGCAGCTTCCATCCCAATTCTACGGCTTACCGTTGGGCATGCCAGACGATAATCTATCGCATGTGATTATAAGCCGCACGAAATGCCCAGTGTAGCTTAAAGAGCAAGTAATAGATGGGCAGACATATCAAGGCTTGCTAGAATAATAGACTGACCGGTCGGTTTGCAGGCATGATGACCCGGCACGGGAATGAAAATTATGGCAGACTCAGATAAAACGGCTCCACTTCGCGACCCTGGCTCGACACGAGCGCGCATTCTCGATGCCGCCCTGTCGACCTTCTCGCACAAAGGGTATCATGACACCCGCCTCGATGACATTGTGGACGAATCGGAAACATCCAAAGGGGCGATCTACTTCCATTTTGCCAACAAGGAAAGATTGTTTCTGGCGCTGGTGGATCAATTCGCGGATCTGCTTGAACGGCGGGTGCTGGACGCAATCGATGGGAAAGCAGAAGGTATGGAACGTGTCCAGGTCGCGCTGGAGACCGTGCTCGATACCTTCGGCCGCTATCGACGGCCGGCCAAAATCTTATTAGTTCAAGCTGTCGGCTTGGGCAATGTATTTGAAAGCAAACGAGCTGAAGTTACCGATCGCTTTGCCCGACTTATTGAAGGCTACCTAAAAGAGGCAATCACGCTTGGCGACATCGAGGAAGTTGATACCGAAGTCGTCGCTTACGCCTGGATGGGCGCGATCTATGGTATCGTCATCCGCTGGGTGACGACGGGCGAGCCGGAACCTAATCGCATCATGAGCAGCCTCGTGCCCTTGTTGCTGCGCAGCGTCGGATACGAATCGGCAACTAAGTCGAACGCATTGTCATGAACCAGAGTTCCTTCAAATCATCTTCGATGAACGCACTCTCTCTGGCCGTGCCGCCGAATGAAAGCCGGGCCACACACGCCGGTGAAATTCTGACGTGGGATGAGACCATCAAGGAAAGCGTCATCCCCTACCGATTGGTCAGTTTGTTCGTTCCTGCTCCCGAACTGGATGCTGATCTGTTCTTACGCGGCAGTTATGGGCAGGAGCGGTTCTATTGGTCCGAACCCAATTCGGCCGAAAACCCGATGACGCTTGCCGGGCTGGGCATCGCCGCTGAGGTCAGCATACCCCCGGTTTTGGATAACGCGGAAAAAACATCAGCATTGCCTGGCCATCGCTTTTCAGCCATCGCCCAGAAAGCCGACGACTTGTTTGAGCAGGCGATTGTTCTGCCCGTCGATTGGATGCCGGCGAACGGCATTAATGATAATTGGCAGCAACATCCGGCTCGGCCGCGTCTTTTCGGCGGATTTGCCTTCCAAGATAACTTTATCCCCGATAACACCTGGTCTGTATTCAGTCCCGCCCAGTTCGTTCTGCCTCACTACCAATTCGTTCAAATAGCAGACAACAGCTTTCTGACAATCAACGCCCTGGTGGCATGGGATGAAAACATCGCCGGCTGCCACGGAGGATTGAGAGACGCTTTGCTCGCCCGGTTGACGCTTGTTCTCCCCAAAGATGACCGGGGCATTTCTATGGCGGACATCAATTATCCGATGTCGGCCAGCTCATGGGCGAAGATGATTGACCGAACTACTCAGTCAATTCAGAATGGAGAGCTGGAAAAAGTGGTCTTGTCGCGGGTTTGCGAGATAAGAACCGAGCAGCCGATCGACGCAGCTGCTACCTTGCCTTACCTGAATCAAAATTACAGCGACTGCTATCGTTTCTTCTTTGAGCCGATTCCCCACAATGCCTTCTTCGGCGCGACTCCGGAATTACTCATTCGCAAGAAGGCCGGTGACATCACCACTATGGCCCTGGCGGGATCCATCGCTCGCGGGCAATCTCCCACCGAAGACGCAGAACTCGCACAACAGCTAATCTCCTCGGAGAAAAATCGGCACGAGCATCAGCTAGTCGTGGACACGATCAAAGGCAATCTCCGGGATATAACGGCCGATCTCCAGTTCCCATCGGAGCCGGGCATGCTCAAACTAAGAAATATCCAGCATCTGTTTACGCCGATAGGTGGCCGGCTCTGCGATCCTGATGCCTCTATCCTGAATTTAGTCTCCCTGCTGCACCCGACACCTGCGATGGGCGGAGTTCCGGCCGGCGCGGCGCTATCCTATTTACGCTCGCTCGAACCCGTGCCGAGGGGCTGGTATGCCGCACCGATTGGCTGGTTCGATGCGCAGGGCGATGGAGAGTTTGCCGTGGCTATTCGCTCGGCCGTCTCGCAATACGCGCGCGCCTGGCTTTATGCCGGCGCAGGTATTGTAGGCGATTCAGACGCCGATCAGGAGTGGGCCGAAACCGCGCTGAAGTTCCGGCCGATGCTGGGTGCGCTTGGCGTTCAGGAGCGTGCTCAATGGATCTAGGCACGAACACGAACACTCACTGGATGTCGATTTTTGTCGACGAACTGGCGCGCAATGGTCTTGACGCGGTATGCATCGCTCCGGGATCGCGCTCAACGCCCTTGACGCTGGCCTTTGCCAACCAGCCGGCCATTCGCATCTATCGTCACCTGGATGAGCGCAGCGCCGGGTTCTTCGCTCTGGGCATGGCCAGGGCCACCGGAAAGCCGGTCGCGTTGTTGTGCACATCCGGCACGGCTGCGGCGAATTTTCACCCCGCCGTCATCGAGGCCTACTATTCCCACATTCCCCTGCTCGTATTGACAGCCGACCGGCCGGCTGAACTACGCGGGAGCGGCGCCAACCAGACCATCGATCAGATCAAAATGTACGGAGACCACGTGCGCTGGTTCGTCGAGGTGCCGACGCCCGACGCCGGCAGCCCCGACATCCCACTTCGTCATCTGCGCACATTGGCAGCCAGAGCTTACGCCACGGCCGGCGGCTTGGTTAACGGGCCGGTACACCTTAACTTCCCGTTCCGCAAGCCGTTGGAACCCAGCCCCCCATCCGGGGAAAGTAGCGAACAGCTAACAAACGCGACCGAGATTAGTCCTCGCGCACACACGCATATCAGTCGCGGCCGCCTCATACCCGACGAGCAACAAGTGTCGGAGATTTCAAACATAATCGCCGGACATCCGCGTGGCCTGATCATCTGCGGGCCGGAATGCCCCGATGGCGACTTTCCCGCCGCAGTCACGGCACTCGCCCAGCGCGCCGGCTATCCGATCCTGGCTGATCCGTTGTCGAATTTGCGCCATGGCCCTCAAACCTCAAACGGCTTCATACTCGGTGGCTACCACCTATGGCTTCCTTCCGTCACCAATGTAATGGCTCAGCCCGATGTCGTCCTGAGATTCGGTTCGGTGCCAACGTCAGCCGTCCTCGCCGGGTATCTGGATCGCATCGCGCCTCTCGCCCATATCCACGTTCGCGAAAACGGCGAATGGGCCGATGATTTGCACCTCACGAGCCGGTATATCCAGGCCGATCCATCGGCACTATGTTCGCTGGCAGAAGCTCGCCTAAGCCTGAACAATCATCAGGCCGACTACTGGTGGGCTGCCGGGTTCAAGAAGCTGGAAGCCCGAACCTGGGAGCGCGTTGCCGCCGCGCTGGATGTCACCCCGTTTTTCGACGGAACAGCCGTCAGACAAACGCTCGCTTCCATGCCTGACAATTCGATTGTGTTTATCGGGAACAGTATGCCCGTTCGCCACGTGGATACCTTTGATCAACCTTCGACGCGGCCGATCACGTTCTTCGGCAATCGGGGCGCAAGTGGCATTGACGGCAACGTCTCGACAGCGTTGGGAATAGCGGCCGCCACGGGCCGCCCCGTGACGGCTATCCTCGGCGATATTACCTTTTACCATGACATGAACGGCCTCCTGGCCATCCGGCAGCATGCTCTGCAGAACGTCACCTTCGTCGTAGTGAATAACGATGGCGGCGGGATATTCCACCGGCTTCCGGTTGCCGCCCACGAGCCGCCATTTACCGATTTGTTCCTGACCCCGCACGGTTTAACCTTTGAGCATGCGGCCGCTATGTACAGCTTGCGTTACGTGGCCGTCTCTGATGAGGCCGAGCTGGAAGCCGAACTAAAGAGCAATGCAGTTACAACCGGTGTTGCCCGAATAATTGAAATCAGGACAAACAGCACCATAGATTATTCCCATATGCGCGCCCTCTCGGCCGCGGTCATCGAGGGACTGGAAACAATGCCCGTCAAATCGTGACGCGACCCAATACCACTAAAGCGCACAAGATTACACAAGGAGAAACATTCCATGACAGATTGGCAAGTTGTTAAAGAGTATACTGACATTACCTATCACAAGGCCGACGGGATGGCCCGCATCGCTTTTAATCGCCCGGAATCGCGTAACGCATTCCGGCCGCAAACAATCGATGAAATGATCGACGCGTTCCGCGACGTATGGATGGACCCGGAAGTCGGCGTCGTGTTGCTGACCGGCAATGGCCCGGCCAAGGACGGCAAATACGCCTTCTGTTCCGGTGGTGATCAGCGCGTACGCGGCCATGCCGGATACATTGGCGACGACGGCGTCGCTCGCCTGAATGTGCTCGAATTGCAGCGTATCATGCGCACCATGCCCAAGCCGGTGATCGCGCTGGTCGCCGGATATGCCGTCGGTGGTGGCCACGTCCTCCATGTGATTTGCGACCTGACCATCGCCGCGGATAACGCTATCTTTGGCCAGTCAGGCCCGAAAGTGGGTAGTTTTGACGGCGGTTTCGGCTCCAACTATTTGGCCTCAATCGTCGGCCAGAAGAAAGCGCGAGAGATATGGTATCTGTGCCGGCAATATTCCGCTGATGAAGCGCTGCAAATGGGGCTGGTCAACAAGGTCGTCCCGCTTGAACAGCTAGAAGCTGAAGGCGTGCAATGGGCCACGGAGATAATGGAGAAAAGCCCCATCGCCATCCGGTTCCTGAAGGCCGGGCTTAACGCCGACCTCGACGGCCAAACCGGGCTGCAAGTGCTGGCCGGCGATGCCACGATGCTCTACTACATGACTGAAGAAGGGCGCGAAGGGAAGGAAGCCTTCCTGGAGAAGCGCAAGCCCGACTTCCAGAAGTACCCCTGGCGGCCATAAGACCCTCTTCTTGCCGAAAGCAAGCTATGCAGGAATTTGGATTGACGACTGACTGGCTTCGGGCGCGGGCACAGGCTTCGCCCGAAGCCCTGGCAGTCATGACAGACGGCTCAGCTTACACGTTCAGGGAACTTGACGCAATGGTCTTCCGACTTTGTGACTACCTGAAGCGGGAAGGCGTTGTGGCAGGAGAGCACATCGCGCTCTTGATGCCCAATTCGCTGGCCGCTGTGTGTGCCATTTTTGCCATGAGCCGGTTGGGAACGACCATCGTCCCCTTGAACACGCGGCTGACGCAGAGCGAAGTCATCTGGCAGATAAAGCGAGCCGATTGCAGCCGGATTCTTTGTTCACCAACCAGCGAGGTCACGGCACGACAAGCGGTCGAGGATGGCCTGCGGTTATACGTTCTTCCCGAAGCATCGGCCGATTTGGAAGCGTGGCTGACCGCTGCGCCCATATCTGTCGAAACCAGATCCCAAAATCAGAATCTCCATTCCCTTCAAGCCATTCAGTTCACATCAGGCACGACCGGATTCCCCAAGGGGGCGATGATTACGTACGCCAATCATCTATGGGGGGCAATCGGCTCCGCCTTCAAATTGGGTATTCAGGCAAACGACCGCTGGCTGGTTTGCATGCCGCTATTTCATGTTGGGGGTATGGCGATCCTGTTTCGGTCTTGCCTGTATGGAACTGCCATCGTATTGCAATGCGGTTTCGATGAAGAAACGATCATACGCAGCCTAGAAACCGAGAAGATTACGCTGATTTCTCTGGTTCCGACCATGCTTAAGCGGTTGCTCGACGCAGGTCTGTGCGCCGACCGTGCGCCCGGTTTGAGACTGATTCTCCTTGGTGGTGCGGCCGCTCCGACAGACCTGCTGGAGAGCGCATTTGACGCCGGGTTACCGGTGGCCGTCACCTATGGGTTAACAGAGGCGACCTCACAAGTTGCCACCATGCGGCCGGAAGAAGCGCGTGCCAAACCGGGCAGCCCCGGCCGGGCACTTCTGTTCTCAGAAGTGAATATCGTTGACGAGAATGGAAAATCGGCCGCCGCCAACCAACCCGGCGAAGTCGTCGTTCGCGGCCCATCAGTGATGGCCGGCTACTATGCCGATGACGAAGCCACGCGTTCGGCGTTACGGAATGGTTGGTTCCATACGGGCGATATCGGTTATCTGGACGACGAGAGCGATCTGTGGATATTGAACCGGCGCAGCGATCTAATTGTCAGTGGGGGCGAGAACATCTATCCGGCCGAGATCGAGCGGGTCTTGCGTTCACATCCGCAGGTGGCTGAGGCTTGCGTCGTCGGACTGCCCCATCCGGTCTGGGGCCAACAAGTAGCAGTCCTCGTGCAATTGGATAGACCTGGTGCAATAGACGGGAATGAATTGCTGGACTATTGCCGTAAATCCTTGGCCGGATACAAGCAGCCGCGTTTACTCGCATTCACCGACGAGATACCAACGACCGGATCAGGGAAAATTCACCGGCATGCTGTGGAAGAACTTCTGGCAAACTCTGTGGGGCAGCTGTGACGCATCACACGATCAACGGCCTGAATTATCACGTTGAGGAAAGAGGCGCCGGCGCTCCGGTGATAATGCTCCACGGTTTCACCGGCAGCACAGAGACATGGCGGCCGTTGATGAACAAGCTCGAACAAGCGTTTCGGGTTGTCACCATCGATTTACCGGGCCACGGCCAAACGGACGCGCCGCCGAAAGCAGACCGCTATCGAATGGAGCTTGTCGCCGACGACCTGGCTGGCTTGATCCACCGGCTGAAGGCCACTCCAGCCCACTGGCTGGGCTACTCCATGGGCGGGCGACTGGCCCTCTATATGGCCTGTCGTCTCCCCAAATTAGTTCGTTCCCTGATCCTTGAAAGTGCCTCCCCCGGCATCATCGACCAGCGCGAGAGAAAAGCACGAATCGAGCAGGACACCTCGCTGGCGCGGCGCATTGAGCGGGAAGGGATCGCACAGTTCGTGGATCACTGGCAAAGCATACCGCTGTTCGACACGCAGAAGCATCTGCCGGAAGAAATCCGATCCGCGTTGAGATCGCAAAGATTAAAGAACTCGGCTGCCGGTTTGGCCAACAGCCTGCGCGGCATGGGTACCGGCGTGCAACCGGAATTGTGGAGCGAGCTGGGATCTCTAAAGATGCCCGTCTTGCTCATCACGGGTGAAGACGACCAAAAATTTACGAACATCAACCGCCGGATGGCAGCGGCAATATCCGGTTCAAGGTTGGAGACTGTCCCCAACACTGGCCACACAGTGCATTTAGAGTCCGCCGAAATATACAGCGATCTGGTACTGAACTTTCTTTCGGCTTTATCAGAGGATAATGGGCAAT
>JRYI01000409.1_pt1 | contig 17648 bp, 18 predicted proteins | sample 235361 | NCBI WGS metagenome assembly JRYI01 (sample SAMN03074212, study PRJNA261471) | activated sludge metagenome | biome: Common Effluent Treatment Plant; feature: Wastewater; material: Activated sludge; isolation source: activated biomass in a lab-scale reactor treating industrial wastewater at...
CCCAGCACGGGGATGCCTCGTTCGGCGAAGTTCTTCAGCATGTAACCGTCGTTGCTGGCCGCTTCCATTACCAGGCTATCGGGGCCAAGCGGCCGCGTGTCCATGATGTATTCGGCGCTCTCACGGAAATGCTTCAGGAGCGACGGCGAAACGGATGAGAAATAGGGATATTCTGCGTAAAACAGAATCTCGGGATTGACCGTCTCGCGGATCTGGGCCAGCGATGTGTCGGGGCAGAAGACCAGCGTCAACGGCGCCATCAAGTCCGGCTCGTCAAGCTGATCGGCCCGAAGCAACCGATCGGCCAGTGGCGTCTCGCCGAAAGCGATGATCGTCTCCAGGTTGGAAGAACCGGAGATGCGGTCCGTGGTTTCATTTTTATAGATTGACATAATTTTCTTCATGTTGCCGGGGCGGGATGATAACCTGCCCCGGCCATCGGTGAGCGCTTGCGCGGAACGAGCCGGAAATCTTGACCCCACCGGCTGTCAGACAGGCACGGCGGTGCGCCAGCGCAACCGCTCATCAAGACGCCCTTCGCTGATGAGCATCTTGATGTGGTCGATGCGACGGTAGCGAGGTCCTTCGAACTCCTCAACCTGGAGGCCGATCTTCTGATAAGCCTCGTAGAGTTCCTGGGCGCCCTTGCGCGCCGTCCACTTGGGCTTGAATTCAGGCAGGGTGCGGGCGATCTTGCTGCTGTCGACGCGATAGTTGCGCTTGTCGGCGCTGGCGCCCTCGGCGAACTCGACACGGCTGCCGGGAACGACCTCGGCGACGATCTCGGCCAACTCGCGGATGCGATAGTTCTCTTCCGGGCGGCCGACGTTGAACGCCTCGTTATGGATCAACTCGCGCGGCGCATGGAGTGCGGCCACGAAGGCCAAGGCCATNNGGGCTGAAATTATCGTCGGCCAGCTTGGCGACATCTTGCTCGACCATGACCTTGGAACGGCCGTAAGGCGTCACCGGATTGAATGCCGACTCCTCATTGAGCCAATCATCCACCCCTGCGCCGTAGTTGCTGCACGAAGACGAGAAGATATACCGCTCGACGCCCAACTCCTTGGCGATCTCCGCCAGTCGAACCGAAGCCCGATGGTTGATCTCATACGTCAACTCGGGGTTCAGGTCTCCCAACGGATCGTTGGAGAGGCCGGCCAGATGGAGGATGGCGTCGAAGCCGTCGACATCCGCGTGAGTCACATCGCGCACATCCTTGTTGATGGCCGGAATAGCGGCGGTGACATCATCGCCGAACGTCGCCTCCTGGAACAGATTCGTGTCCAGACCAACGACATCATGACCCGCTTCCAAAAGCATAGGCACCAGAACCGTGCCCACGTAACCGTTATGACCAGTCACTAATACACGCATTTTAGTTCACTTAGCTCCTACCAAATCTTCCAGGGGGCTTGCCCGCTGTCCCACAATTTTTCCAGCACATACTTGTCGCGCCGGGTGTCCATACATTGCCAGAACCCTTCATGTTTGTAGGCCATCAATTCGCCGTCGGCCGCCAGACGTTCCAGAGGTTCCTTCTCAAATTGGGTATCGTCGCCGTCGATATAGTCAAACACCTGCGGCTCGACGACGAAGAACGCGCCATTGATCCATCCCTCGGCCGTTTGTGGCTTCTCGGTGAACTCGCGGATGCGGTCGCCGTCGAACTCCATGTGCCCATAGCGGGCGGGCGGGCGCACGGCGGTCATGGTGAGCAAACGGCCGTGATGGCGATGGAAAGCCAGAAGGCGATCCAGATCGACCGTCGAGACGCCGTCGCCCCAGGTAAGCATAAACGTCGAATCGCCCATATAGGGTTGCAGACGCTTGATGCGGCCGCCGGTCATGGTGTTCAGACCGGTGTCGATCAGCTCAACCGTCCAATCCTGGATGCCGTTGTTGCCGTGCTGCTCGACACGGCCGTCCTTAAGGCTCACCGTCAAATTGCTGTTCAGTGAACAGTAGTCGACCATGTAGCGCTTGATGACCTCGCCCTTATAGCCCAGAGCCACGACAAAATTTTCATGGCCGTAATGGGCATAATGCATCATGATATGCCAGAGAATCGGACGGCCGCCGATCTCCACCATAGGCTTGGGTTTAATCTCCGTTTCTTCGGCCAGCCGTGTGCCGTGGCCGCCGGCAAGAATCCCTACTTTCATACGGCGTCAACTCCTCATAAAGGTTTCAGAATTCGCTCACGAGCCAGAGTGCTGGCGGGCGGGCGGTTGGAAGGCGACAGGTTGCGCCGGGCGCGCCAACATTTCCCAAGCAGCGTCAGTATCAGGCAAAGGTGAATCAACCGAGTAAATGGTATCCAGGCCAAACTGATGCAACATACGTCGAGCCAGTTCGCGCTGTTCATCGGTGATATGCTTCATCCAGCTGTCGACACGGTTCTTACCTGTGACGATGGCGCTGTCGGGCTTGCTTGAATTCGATGGCTTCCGCATGGCCTCATAGACCGAGATATCCCATTGCTTGTCATAGAAGTTGAACAAGCGCTCGATCTCTTGCTCCGGCTCCTCGCAGAATGATTCATAGAATGCCAGATGTACGTCTCCGGTTTCCAATTGAGAAAGCGCGACATAATTATCGACGCACCACATCCACAGTCGCTTCTCGAACAGCGTATCGGCCGCAGCAATCTGGGTGCGGAACGGCTCCAGGAAATCTTCCATAAGTTGCGGCTGGACAAGTAAAATATCGCTCAGGTCTATTTCCCATTCGAGCCGTGACTGGGAGAGACAAACAGCGCATGGGTGGCGCATCAGGAAGGCCACTTTTAGGCCTGGAAAGTGGTTTACCATCCACTTGAGATACAAGCTGGCGCGAATGAACTTGATCAGTCGCTTATTGGATATGATGCGCGTGTTAAAGCGGTCGGACCAATCGTTTCGCAATCGACCGGATAGCGACAGACCCACCGGCTCAATCCAGGCGGGGTTATCGTCATCGGGGCGGATGTACTGGATCGCGTTGAAATGCGCGAAGGCTTCGATTCGAACATTACGGTCAGGCTCATCCATCAGCCGATATTCGTTACGATAGTTAATAACCTCGGATATCCAGGTGGTGCCGCTGCGTCCTGTTCCGGCAAGGACCAGCGAGTCCCGATAGTCCGACGACAGATCCAGGTAATAGCGGCGACGCACCACATCTCTGATGTGTTCGGGATGGAACTTCCCCTTGCGCTCTTTGGTCATGTGTAACATTTTCATACGACAATAATTCCGGTGTGGTCCTTCGTTAAACGCTCAATGCCTTATCCCTGGAGCAAGCCAGACATGTTAGGTCAAGGCGATGCAACGCTTGACCCATTTCGAATACTTGCCCTGTTTGGCTTAATGCCACCAATCTCCCAATATGATAACGCATATCTATCTTGAGACACCCTGTCTCTTACGTCTCAAGAGTATACAGATTGGCTTACAACGCCTCTTACGTGCGGATGATGGCACCTCAAAGGACCGATTGGTAAGCTGCGATAGTCTGCTCATAATGGGCTACAGGACCATTAAGTTCCTGCGTTTGTTTGCGTCCGGCGCGGCCCATCTCCAGCGCCTCGGCGCGATTATCCAGCAACCGTTGCATCTGCTCCGCCAGACCGGCGGCGTCACCCGGCTCGAACAGGAGGCCGTTTTCGCCGTGGATGATCTGTTCGGGAATGCCGCCGATCCTGGAACCAATTACCGGCGTGCCGCAGGCAAAGGATTCGATGACGGTCATCGGATAATTCTCATACCCTTCCGACGCTATCACGGTGAAGATGGCTCGCTGGACAAGTTTAGCCAGGTCGGCCGTATTCAGATGCCCTGCAAACCTCACATTTGTCAGATGGTTATCTTCCACAAACTGATGCAATTCAGGTTCCAGTTCACCCGCGCCGGCGATGACCAGCTCGGCATCGGTTTTCACCCGACGCACCGCCTCCAACAGGGTGAGAACCCCCTTCATGCGTACAAGGCGTCCGGCAAAGACAAAGTAGTTATCCGCTTCATAGGCGGGTTGAAAACTGTCCGGACGAATGAAGTTTGGGATGACGGTGAGCGGCTTGCGAACACCATGCTCAACGACTTTGTCGGCTAAGAACTGGCTGGGCGCGATGAACAGATCAACATTGGGCTCGTACAGGCGAAAGGCTTCGTGGAAATACATCTCCACAGATGCCAGCAGACTGGCGCTAAGCGACCCACGCTTGCAGCGATAGCGGGTCATGTTGTAATACTTGCCCCCTTTGCAGGCCTCACAAATATGGCCGTGTGACACAAAAGATGTATTCGGGCAGACGATTTTATAATCGTGCAAAGTCTGAACCACCGGCAACCCGGCCGACTTCATCGCCGGCAGGATCGAGGTCGACATCTCGTGGATAAAGCCGTGGATATGTATCAGGTCGGGCTTCACCCTATCGATCAGCGCCTCAACCTTTCGCTTCGCTTCTCGGGAATAGAGCACCCGCTCCAACACGCGTACTTTGGAGCTGATGCCGGGCTTTCCCATCTCGGTTGGAAAGTCAATATAGCTTACAAAATCATCGCTGAATTCCGAGGGGAGATTCTGCGGATGGTCCATGCAAAAAGGGATAACCTCATGGCCATGACTGCGAAGTAAGTCAGATAGGTCGAAGAAACAACGCTCGGCGCCTCCCCGCATATAGTTAAAGCTGTTAACCATTAGAATTTTCATTTCAATCCTGTCCACTTCCTGGAGAGACCGTTCACAAAAGGCATAAACTGTCCGGCCATATCATCGATCATCCATGAAAATAGGGAGCGCTTTCCGCATAAGCCAACCAAATCATGCGATGTCTTGCGTGATCCACCGGTTGCACGAGCAGGCCGCCTATAGCAAAGCCTCGTACACCTCTTCATATTGGTCGACCACATGCCGCCACTGGAAATGCTCGCGCACGACATTCTCGGCGCGTTCCGCCAAATCACGCATCTCATCCGGATGGCTCAAAGCCCAGATCATCTTCTCACGCAAATCATCCACATCGCCCGATTTGAAAAATAACGCCTCCTCCGGCAAAACAGCGCGATTCTCCGGCAGGTCACTGGCAAGGAGTGGCGTTTTCAGCGCGGCAACTTCCAGCAGGGTGATAGCCATCGCTTCATAGGTAGTCGGAAACAGGAAGAGGCGGGACATCTGCATCAGCGCGAAGAGCAATCCTTTATCGGAAACAAACCCGCCAAATCGCGTCCGCCCATCAGCCAGCGACAAAAGTTGCTGATGATACTTTAGATCAAATGCCGGGTCGCCCAGGATAAGCAGCGGCAAATCATCCTCGATCTGCTGCATGGCCTGGAGGACATAATGACAGCCCTTGCGCGGGATATTTCGGCCCGCGGTGAAAATCATATAGTTGCCCGGCTGCAAGCCCTGGCCTGCCAAAAAATCACGGGCTTCCTTGATCTTCAGTTCCTCCAGCTGGATACCGTTAGGCAGATACCTGACATCACGACCATATCTCTCCTCCAGAAAATTCGCGTCCGGCAGCGAAACGCTGGTTCGAACAGTCGAAAGATACATGAACGGATATTCACACGCCTTGAAGAAGTACCTTGCCAACCCCCATTGGTTGTACTCTACGGGAACCAAACTGTGCAATCCATGCGACGTCGCGATCACCTTATAGCGCAAGCGTAACAACGGCAGCACAAAACCAGTTTCCACACTGTGGATATTGATAAGGTCATAATCACCCAGGAATAGCGCATGCAGGGCGGCCATTAGAAAAGTAACCGTGGCCCGGGTGAACTTACCTGGTACGCTTGGAACTCGAATGAGACGCACGCCGGGCACGACCGTCCCCTCAGCCACCTCTTTATTGCTGACATAAACGGTTGGCTCGAATCGCTCATGATCAAAGGAGGTGGCGATTCTTTGCACAACAGCGTCAACGGCCGCTTTGGCGGGTAATGCTTTAACTCCAATGAAGGCGATCTTCTTTTTCCTCATGTAATTCTCCAGCAACAAACTCCGGAATCAGCCGACACAGACTCGGAAAATACCTGTTGTCGCCGCAAACTTGTGGCGTTTGCGCCCAGACTCCAGCTAATAAATTATAGGCTCTGCGACTTACGACAAAACTAAAGGGAACGGCAAGAACAGGCGATGCGGCCAGTCGGGAATAACCACATAATCCCAGATCATCCACATAACCCGGAAAACCCGAGCCACGGCTCACATGGCGCCCGAGGCTATGGAGTGGTCAATCGACTATCGCTGTAGACGACCAGGTATCGAATGGATGGTGGACGTGGCAGGCCGCGCACCCAGGCGGAAAATATAGCCAAGAGATACACAGTATAAAATCGCCATTGCACTGGCGACCGTGAGATCAATATAGAATAACCAGACCGGCAAACAGGAAGTGAAAAGGATCAAGCCATATGTGAGTGAGAGTTGATAGGGATCTGTGATCCGACGTGTGATCTTAAATAATCGCATGTTAATCAGGACTACAATTAACAGGAACACCATCAATCCAATCAACCCATATTCCTGAATCCAGGTCCCCAAACCCGAACTTGAAACGCCACCATACACATCGTCCTGATAACGGATTCCACCTATTCCCAGGAAAGAGCTATTGGATCGGCTACCTAATCCATGGCCGAACATAGTCGTGACAGAGTCACGTTGTATTTGTTGCCAACCATAGACGATTGACTGACCACGCCCCAAATAATAATTCCCGCCAACATTTTCGTTTACGGTAAACAAGTATGCCTCTAATTTGTCGTCTTGCAGAAATTCCTGGATTGTCGACATACCTTGTTGAACCAGAAAATTATTATAAATAGGCAGGAAGACGGCTCCGATTACGATAAAAAGCAGGTGAAATACCAAAAACTGACGTAGCTTGCCGCTCCAAATGATCTGAATCAAGGCAGCTACTCCAAGCATTAGAATCAATCCGATTAAGTAGAACTTGGTTATGCTCAAGATGCTTCCCAAAAAACCCAGCACTAAAACGAGCGCCAGATATTTCACACTGCGCGTTGCCAACCATTGTCCTAACATTATGCTGGTGATGAAGAACACCAACATAAGAAAAGGGGCAGACCCTTTCCAGCCGAACGTGCCTCCCATCGCATCGCCGGTCGGAAACCCTAATGCATACATGATGACCTGCACGCTAACCTGAAACGCCAAAAACGCCAGGCAAAATCTTAAAAACCATTTGGCAAAGTCCCTAGGATCATCGATGACCAAGTAGGCAAATAAACCGATAAGCGGATACTTGAACATCCGATACCACCCCCATATAAATGCAGGGATAGATTGTCCCTCATAAAAGGCCACGATGCCCCAGATAAAGGTGATACCTAAAACAACCAATATGCCTTTGGGAATCCTGTCCTCTTTCAACATAATCGCAAAGGCGGCCAATAAGATTAGCCCGGTGAATCCGTGAATACTGATTTCCACGGCTTTAGGTAGCCCAAGAGGCCATCGAAGGAACGGGACAAATGACTCGGCCAGGAACAGGAACGCCAACAGGAGAAACCACCACTCACCCATCCACGGGTATTTTGGTTCCGCTCGTTGCCTTGATCGGGGTGCTGCTATCCCTCGATAGGGACTATCTTGTTCAACCGTGCTTCTCATGACAGGATCAGAGGGTGGGCGACACATCCACCGTGCCGCCCATTCCCTACGTATACCGATATTTCTAGCCGACCGCTACCGCCTCAGGCAAGTTCTCATGTTCCGCCATGAACGCGCGAATGGCGTTGACGACGTAGCTCACCTTCTCGTCATCCAGTTCCGGAAAAATCGGCAGAGATACAATCTCCTCGGCATAAGCCTCCGTCACCGGAAAGTCCCCCCGTTTATAGCCCAACTCGGTGTAGGCCGGCTGCAGGTGGATAGGAATCGGATAATGCAGGCCGGTGGCAACTCCCATCTCCTTCAGGTGGTCCATCAGCGCCTCGCGCCCTCCGGACACCCGAACTACATAGAGATGGAAGATATGCTCGGCATAATCGGTCGTTTCCGGCGCGACGATCGGCAGCCCGGCCAGCATCTCGGCGTATGTGGCGGCGGCACGGCGGCGACTGGCGTTCCAGCCATCAAGGTACGGCAGTTTCACCCTGAGCACCGCTGCCTGCACTGTATCCAGACGATGATTAAATCCCTTCACCTCGTGATAGTACTTCACCTTCTGACCGATATTGCGCAGCAGCCGAATTTTCTCGGCGATGGCGGCATCGCTCGTGGTCACCGCCCCGCCGTCTCCATAGGCCCCCAGGTTCTTGCCGGGATAAAAGCTAAACGCGGCGGCATCACCCAGACTTCCAGCCGGGCGCCCCTTGTATCGCGCGCCGCTGGCCTGGGCCGCATCTTCAAAAACGAACAAGCCGTGCTTGCGAGCGATACCAACAATGGCGTCCATATCGGCCGTCTGCCCATAGAGATGCACCGGCATGATGGCCTTCGTTCGCGGCGTGATGGCCGCTTCGATCTTGGTCGGGTCGATGTTGTAGGTCTGTGGGTCGCAATCGACCAGCACCGGCGTCGCACCGGTGTTGGATATCGCCAGCGTCGTGGCGATGAACGTATTGGCGGCGGTTATGACCTCATCGCCGGGGCCGATATCATATGCCCGCACGATAAGCTCCAGCGCCGAATAACCGGAATCAACGCCGACGCAGTGCTCTGTGTTGCAATATTCGGCGAATTCACGCTCAAACTCGGATACGGCGCCACCCAGCACGAAGTCGCCGCGCTGCATGACTGCCAACACAGCCGGGTCGACTTCGTCCTTTATCTGGCGATATTGTGCTTTCAGATCGACAAATGGGATTTCCATGTGGTTTCTCTACCTTACTGTTTGAGGGTTTGGGGGTTAAGCTTTCGATTTTTCCACGGGCTGACGTTCGATATAATGAACCGATCTTGCGTTGTTTTCCAAATCACTTATTGTGCGCTGCAGTCGTGCCTCAGCCCGTTAATGTAAGCCTTCTCGCCGGGATGCAGCGGACAGTCGATCTCATCAACCGTCGTCACCACGCGAGCCGGATTGCCATAGACGACCGCGTGCGGCGGCACATCCTTCGTGACGACCGCGCCCGCGCCAACCAGGGCATACTCCCCGATGACCACGCGGGGCAGAATGGTCACATTGACGCCGATGCGCGCGCCGCGTTTGATGGTCGGCCCACCGGCATGCGTGCATTCGGCGCACAGCGGCCGCATATCGTTGGCGACGCTGACCCCCGGCGCAAGAAAAGCATCGTCCTCTATCGTGGTGAATTGAGCGACATAGACGTTGCTGTGGATCTTGACGTTATTGCCGATGCGGCAACCATAGTCGATGACCGAATTGCTCCAGATACCGACGTTATCGCCGATGACGTTTTCCTCGCGGATGACGACGTTATGCCCGGTCTGCAAGCCGCGGCCGATCGTCGTGCCGGCATAGATGGTCGTGCCGGAACGAATGTTGGCCCCGCTGCCGATACGCAGGGTTTGGTCGGCGATGGCGCGACCGGTGGGATATCCCAACGACACGCCCTCGTCAATCGTGCCGGGTTCCTCCAGCAGGACATTCTCGGAGATATCAGGCATTGGTCAGTTCCCTGCTGCGCTTGATATCGGCCGGATCACCGTGCCCGTTTTGATTCACAAATACCGTATTTCCGCCGTTCTTCATCGAACGTTGCGCCGCTTCAACAACCTGGACGACGCGCATCCCGTTCAGACCATCCGTCTGCGGCTGCTCGCCCTTGTTGATGCAGTCGAGAAAATGTTGGCATTGCACCCGAAGCGGTTCTTCAAAGCGGATGTAGGGGATGATCACATCGCCATAATGATAGGCGAAGCTGAATTCACCAAAAGTATCCGTGTGCCGGATGGCCTTCACTCCCTTATCATAGATCTTGATCTTCTCCAGCGGTTCGACATCGTCATACATGACCATCTTCTCGCTGCCGACGACAGTAATGCGCCGTTGTTTCGACGGATCGAGCCAGCTGGAGCGGATATGAGCCATGATGTTTTTAGGAAACATAAGGGTGGTATAGGCTACATCCTCAATGCCTTCCTGCACGCATGACGAACCGTGGGTGTTGACGGAAATGGGATCGGCATCCAGCAGATAGCGCAAGATGGAGATATCATGCGGAGCCAGGTCCCATACGACATTGGCCTTCGTCTGGAAGAGGCCAAGGCTGGCGCGGATGGCATCGATGTAATAAATGTCACCCAGTTCGCCATCCTGAATCATCTGCTTGATGGCGCGCACGGCCGAGTTATATTCAAACGTGTGGCCAACCATCAAACGAACATCGTTTTCGCTAGCCACCTGGATCAACTGCCCGGCGTCTTCGCTGTTGAGCGTGATCGGTTTCTCCACCAGCACGTGCAGGCCGTGCTCCATGCAATCGCGAGCAATCGCGTAGTGGGTTGCCGGCGGCGTGGCGATAACCACAGCATCCAGGTTCAGTTCAAACAGGTCGCGATAATCCCGTGTCGCAACCTCGATCTGCGGGAAGCGTTGCGCCACACGATTGAGCGATTCCTGCTGCAGATCGGAAATGGCGATCACTTGAGCGCCGGGGATCTCGATGAAGTTTCGAATAAGGTTTGGGCCCCAATAGCCACAGCCAATGGCGCCGATACGGAGGTCGGTCATATTAGCGAGCACCTCTTGCGTTGACGACGGCCAAAACCGTCATAAGTATGATTTTGATATCCAGCCACAAAGATTGTTGCCGGATATATTCTACATCCATGCGCACCATTTCCTCGAAATTGGTGGCGCTGCGGCCCCTCACTTGCCACCATCCGGTGATTCCCGGCACGGTGCGCAGCCGGTCGTGATGGTGATACTGGTACAGGTCGACTTCATAGGGGATGGGTGGCCGGGGGCCTACAAGGCTCATGTGACCCATCATAACATTCCAGAATTGCGGCAATTCATCCAGGCTGGTCTTTCGCAGGAAACTGCCAATTGGCGTGACGCGCGGATCCTTCACCAACTTGTATTTGACGCCTTCGGTCTTCGGAGCCGTTTGCAGCTCGGCCATCCGCGCCTCATCCCCCGCGATATAGGCTTCGATGAATTGGCGATGGATAGTCGACTTCGCATCCATTCGCATGGTGCGAAACTTGTAGATGGTGAAGGGCACTTCTTCCCAATAGACTTGCCCGTTGCGGATGCGCCGTTTGGCGGTCACTCGTTCCTGTTTAAAGATCGCCGGCCCGGGGGAATCCCACTTGATAAGCAAGGCGATAAAGGCCATCAACGGCAACAGGAAGATCATCGAAAGGGTGACGATGATCAAATCCATCGCTCGCTTGGCAATAAAATACATCGATTGAGGATCGGCGTTTTGGGCATCAATCGCCGGACCCATCGTCCATTGTAAAACCTTTTGCTCTTCCATCTCGCTCAGTTTCCTCTCGTCCACTAGTTCGTCCATTGGTATCAGGATAATGGCCGAGTCTTCCGCACCATAATTCCTTTTTACCAACCAAAACTTACAAACCGGCTAACGATCTGGAAAAGTTTGAGTTTTTTCAACTCTGGTTATCTCACGGCTCCGGCGAGATCGAGCGAGGATTCATGGATTTCATGGTTTAACGTGAATCCATCCCATTGCATACAGCTTAGGCAGATTCAGGGAGTCATATCATGGGATTCGCGGCAGTAAACCCTTAGGGATACGCCGTCGGCGGCACGGCCGTCGGCGGTTCGGCCGTCGGCGGCTCCGGGGTCGACACCGGCAGCGTCGCCGGAGCCGGCAGTGTCATCGTCGCCGTCGGCGTCTCGGTGACCGTCGGCGTGGGTGAAGGCGTCGTCGTCATCGTCGCGGTCGGCGTGGGTGTCGCCGGCTGCAAGTTAAACACCGTGCGCCCCTCTTGTTGTACCGGATCGAACTCCGGCGTGAACGGATTGTCCGGACCGAAAACGATGACGCGGATAGTCACCGGGCCGCTATAGTCGATCAGCGAAGCGTTCCAGACCGCCAACAAGCCGTCCTGAACCGACTCGCCTCGCCGCTCCTGAACCATCCCCCATCCGCCCGGATTCTGTCCCAGACCGAACTCCACCTGATAACCCTGATAGTTTGGCCCCAGCGCCGTGCCCCAGATCTCGATGGCGGCGCGGTCGAGGGCGTCGTTTTCGTTGCGCGGCCGGATGATCTCCGCTCGCGGTCGTGGCGTGTTGCCGTCGCAGGCCTGACTCGGCGGCGAGATCGTCGCCGTACTCTGTCCCGTTGCCGCGGCCCACTGCTGCCCGGCGGCCGTTGTTTGCATCCAGTTCGTGGCCAGGGCGCGCTCTCGCTCCAGCACATCCGGATTGCCGTTGACCGGCACGCCGCCGCCGAACGTGCCCTCATAGACGGCTTCGGTGCATGCCGGGTTGGCTTGCAGTCCCGTCCACAGGTCGATGGCCATGCGGGTGATTCCCATCGAGGCGCTTTGCGGTGGCTGGTCGGCGGCAAACGACTCGTTGACACGAACGACGCAGGTCGACGTGGCATCGACGGCGACGCCGGTGTCGGCACAGACCTCGCGGTCGACTACGCCCGGCGGCCGCGCGAAACCCAACGCCTCGCGACCGGCCAGATAGGAGGTCATGAATCGGTTCCAGATGGGGGCCGCTAACCGGTAACCCGATTGCCCCGCGCCGATGGGCCGGTTATCGGTGTTACCCACCCAGACCGTGGCCAGCACCTGCGGCGCGTAGCCGACCGTCCAGCCATCGCGCACATCATCGGCCGAGGTGCCGCTCGTGCCCGTCTTGACCGCCACCTGGTAGCCGGGGATATCCAGCAGGTTGTTCGGGCCAAACTCTTCCAGGCGCGCATTATTGTCGCTGAGGATGCTGCTCAGCAAAAAGGCGTGTTCCGGCCGCACGGCCTGGGGCGCGGTGGCCGCCGGCGACAGGTTATCATAGAGAACGTTGCCGTTGCGATCCTCGATGCGGGTAATGGCATAGGGGGCGATATAGCGGCCGCCGTTGGCCAGCGCGCCGAACGCCCCAGCCATCTGCAGCGGTGGCAACTCCCCCGCCCCCAGCGCCAGCGACAACCCGTGGCTGCGCGGCTGTCCCGCCTCCAGACAGCCGTCATCCTGCAGGCTGGTCATGCCGACCTTCTGCATGTTGTTGATGAAATTGCACACGCCGACGAACTCCATCGCCTTGACGGCCGGGATGTTATAGGAGTTGCCCAATGCCGGCCGGATGCGCACCGGGCCGTGGAACTCATCGTCGTAATTCTTGGGTATGTAGGGCGGATTGGCCCCGTCGGGGAACTCGGTCTGCACGTCCCACAACAGTGTCGCCGGCGTCCAGCCTCGCTCGAAGGCCGACAGATAGACCAGCGGCTTGATGGCCGATCCGGCTTGTCGCGGGGCGAGGGCCATGTTGACCTGGCCACTGATGGCTTCATTGTTGAAGTCGGCGCTGCCGACCATGGCCATTATCTCGCCCGTCTGCGGCTGCAGGACAACAAGCGAGGCGTTGTTGGCTCCGCCGGAAGCCAGCAGGTCGCGATGGGCGGCCACGGCCTCCTCGGCCAGCTGTTGCGCCCCGGGATCCAGCGTCGTGCGAATGCTCAACCCGCCGCGATAGATCGACTGCGCCCCCAGCAGCTCTTCCGCCTGTTGCAGCACGGTGAAGGTGAAATGCGGGTGGCGAATAGTGACCTGCGGCCGCTCCAGACTGTTGACGCGGGCGGCCATATCGTCCAAAGCCGCCTGGGCATCCTCAAGGGTGATATGACCGTTGGCCACCATCAGGCTGAGCACCTCGCGCTGGCGGCCGAGCGCTTTGTCGGGCGCGGTGTAGGGGTCCCATTGTGCCGGAGACTGGGGCAGTCCGGCCAGCAACGACGCCTCCGACAACGTCAGATCAGCGGCCGATTTGTTGAAGAAGGTGTTTGCCGCGGCCTCGATCCCGTATGCCAGGCTGCCGTAATAGATCTCGTTCAGGTACAGCTCCAGGATCTCATCCTTGCTGTAGGTACGGGAGATTTCAGCGGCCAGGATGATCTCGCGCACTTTACGTCGGTAGGTGCGTTCGNNTGGATGAGCCAGGACGAGATGTGGCTCAGGGGCACATAGGTGCGGTTGCCGGTGCTGGGATCGGCCATGGCGTAAAGCAACTGACCGTCGCGATCGTAGATGCGAGCCGTCTCGAAGGTGCTGGCCCGGTTGCGTAATTCCGACGGCCGCGGCAGATCGCGAGCCACGACGCTGTAGATGATGGCCGCGCCAGATGCCACCAGCAACGCGCCGACGAAGATCGCCAGCAGCGTGATGAGGAAACCGCGAAAGATGCGCCCGATGGTCATCGGCCGCCGGGCCTTGGTGTGGACGGGCGGAGGCGCTGCCTGCGAGGACTTGGCCCGCGAGGGCGCGGCCTGCGAGGGCGCAGGGGGACGTGTGGGAGGAGGCGCGGGAGGCCGCTGTTGTCGTTGCGGTTGTGCTTGTGGCGGCCGTTGCGGTTGTTCCCGGACGGGTTGCCGCGGCCACTCCCCTTGCGGAGGCTGTTGTGGCTGCGGTCTCGCCGGCGATGCGCCCGGCCGCGGGCGAACCTGCGTGGGTTCTTCGCTCGGCGGTTTCGTCACAGTAGGGGGTGACGCCGGCGGCACGGATGCACCGGGCGGCCGCAGTTGGGTCGCCCCGGGAAAGGCCACGCGCGGCTGCACTTTCGTCGCCTCGGTATCGTCAATGGTGGGCGTCGTTTCGGGCGGGCGAAGCTCTTCCTGGGCCAGCGGCCGTTCGGTGCGGCCCTGGCTCGCCGGGGGGCGTTGCTCTCCGGGCGGCCGAATCGTGGCCGTCGGCGTATTCTGATCGTCGTCGGCCGGGATATCCGTCGCCGACGGCCGGATTGGCGGATTGGAAACCACCAGCGGCGGCAACTGCACCGTCTGGACTTCCGGCGGCAGGGGAGGCGTCTCCCGGCCTTGTTCCTCCGCCTGTTCCGCCATTAAATCGAGCAGAGAAATGGTTTCCGGCTCTTCGGGCGGGTTCGCCGGTTTTTGGTATGGTTGCAGAGGGGAAGAGCGCCGCCCTTCGCCGGTGGATTCCTGCTCCGATTTACGGTCCTTATCGTCTTGCATACACGTACTTGACGCCGGTCGATGCCATTGGGTTCCTTATGCGCCGGCCACGGCCGCTCGCCGTTTACCCTCTGCTCTTGACCAGCATCACCCAGTTGCCCCGCTGCACGGCCGCGCCGTCCTGATTGACGACGGTGTGCTTCATCGTCACATTGCCGCCCTTCAGTCGCGGCAGGGCCTTCGTCTCGATGATCTCGATCTCCACGTGGACGGTGTCGCCGATGAAGACCGGCAGGCTGAACTTGCAATCCAGCTCGCGGAAAGCCAGCACCGTGCCTTCGATGACGCCCGACTGCACCGCCAGACCGGTGGCGATGGACTGCACCAGCAGCCCGTGGGCAACGCGCTTGCCGAAGGTATCGGCCGCGGCATGGACGGCGTTGGTGTGGATCTGGTTAAAGTCGCCCGACAACCCGGCGAAGCCGACGATGTCAGCCTCGGTGATCGTCCGCCCGGCCGTGCGCAGCCGCGTGCCGACGGTGAAGTCCTCAAAGTACAGTCCCTTGGGCTGGTAGACAAGCTCGGTCATGGATTCCTCATTGATAATATCAGTAGAAAACAGATGAATGGCGCGGATGACGCAGTAGATTACTCCGTAGCAGCGGCCAGTTTCTCGGCCTCATCGGCCAGGATCAGCGCGTCGATAAACGGGTCGAGATCGCCGTCCATGACCACCGGCAGATTATAGCTGGTGAAGCTCACCCGATGATCGGTGACGCGCGACTGTGGATAATTATAAGTGCGTATCTTCTCGCTGCGATCGCCGCTGCCCACCTGCGCCTTGCGATCGGCGGCGGCGGCCGAACTCTGTTTGGACTGCTCCATCTCTTCCAACCGGGCCTGAATGATGGCCAGGGCCACCTGCTTGTTCTGGCTCAGGCTGCGCTCGGACTGAATCTTGACGAACATGCCGGTCGGCTTGTGAACCACGCGCGCGGCCGTGGCGTTCTTCTGCATATGCTGGCCGCCGGGNNCGCTGCACGCGATGGACGCCGCTCTCGAACTTCAGGCGCGAATACGCCCCCTTGCCCTTCACGGCCACGATCACTTCCTTGTAGCCGCCGACGCCGGTCTCGTTCTCATCGACGATCTCCGTCTTCCAGCGACGGCCTTCGGCATAGCGCATGTACATGCGCAGCAGATCGCCGGCGAAGATGCCGGCCTCGTCGCCGCCCGTCCCGGCGCGGATTTCGATGAAGACGTTCTTCTCGTCGCGCGGGTCCTTGGGGATGAGCAACGAGCGCAAGCGGCCCTCCAGCCGTTCCGTCTCAGCCGACAGGCGATCGATCTCGTCGGCAGCCAGCGCGGCCAGCTCATCGTCTTCCTCAGCCTCGCTCATTTCCCGCGCCTGGGCCAGTTCCTCGCCCATCCGGCCNNTTGTTCATAGTCTATACGTTGCTCATCAAGGAGCATGACGGTTCAAGATCGTTTGGCAGCGAAATTATTGAAATGATGACTGGGTTTATCGAATGCGATTAGGTCAATGATTAAGAAGATACTCGCTGAGGCGTTCAATTAATCGCCTGTGTCGTTCCACCGAAATCGAGCCGATACTGCCGATCAGTTTATTTTGGGGAACAACGGTGAGGAAGCCAAGGCGTATGAGAGAATCAGAGATTAAACCACTCCCCGTATAATCCTCATCCTGGCTGGAAATAACCTCATCAAACCCGCCGACCTGCTGGTGGATTTGGGTGCTAATGCCACATACCAGCGCATCCCCAAACGGCGGCATCACGCGCAAAAACAAGGCGGGGCGATTCTTTACTTGTCCGTCCGCTTGTGGGAGCGGTGTCAGGATAATATCACCCTCCTTCATATGTCGGATTTGGTTCCTTGATGGAGGTTAGCGGATAATCCGGTTCGTTTTCTCCATATGCAGCGCCAAGTGTATATGTGAAGAGGTTGAACCATGCGGTATCTTCCTCCGGTCGGCTCCGATCTGCTAGCGCATCCTCGCTCAACAGAGCAGTCCCGGCCGCCTCGATAGCCGGCTCATCAAGAATCGTGACCAGCACGCGATGGCCGGATATGAGTTGAAGTGGGGCCTTCACGCGGATATTGCCTTTATCGTCAACGATTGCTTCATAAGTACGAATCATATTGCTGCCCTTCGCATTAGTATAGCACGATATCAGGTCACGATTGCAGAGCGCTATGTGCCTTCCTGCGGAAGACACAACCATAAGCCGGCCGCTACTTCAAATACTTCTCGAACCACCCCAGCATATACTCCAGCCGCGCCACCCGCCGGTCCGTACGCCCGCCACGGCTGACTCCGTGGGATTCACCGGGCAGCAACAGCATCTCCGTATCCACGCCCAGCTTCCGCAAGGAGATAAACACCTGCTCGCCCTGCTCCTGGTCGCAACGATAGTCGTTCTCGCTGTGAATCACCAGCGTCGGGGTTTTGGCGTTGCCGATGGCGCTGATGGGCGACTGCGCCCAGTTCATCTCGATGTCCTCCCACGGCGGCGGCGTCCCGGCCAGGTTCTCCAGCCCCCAATTCAGGTCGCTGGAGCCGTAGAAGCTGATGAAATTGCTCACCGCGCGCTG
>JRYI01000421.1_pt1 | contig 17627 bp, 19 predicted proteins | sample 235361 | NCBI WGS metagenome assembly JRYI01 (sample SAMN03074212, study PRJNA261471) | activated sludge metagenome | biome: Common Effluent Treatment Plant; feature: Wastewater; material: Activated sludge; isolation source: activated biomass in a lab-scale reactor treating industrial wastewater at...
CGCGAGCAGGCCGAAGGCGAGATAGCGGCCGATCGCGAGCGCGAAGCCGGGGTAGTCGCCCAGGATGAGCGGGGTGACGAACACCAGCCCCCACAGCAGGCCGGCGCCGAACGCGGCGGAAAGGCCGGCGAGCACCGCGGCCGGCCCCTCAGGCGGTCTTGCCGAAGTAGTACAGCGTCAGCAGGCCGCCCACCGCGATGATGATGCGGCGCAGCCACACCGCCGGCAGCCGCCGCGCCATCGTTGCCCCCCAGTAGCCGCCGAAGGTGGCGGTCGCCAGCATCACCAGGGTGTGCGGCCAGGACACCGCGCCGGCGATGGCGAAGGTCGCCACCGCCACGCTGTAGATCACCGCCGACAGCCAGTTCTTGAGCGCGTTGATCTCATGCACGTCCTTGAAGCCCTGGATCGCCAGCGCGGCGATCATCAGGATGCCCATGCCGGCGCCGAAGAAGCCGCCATAGATCGACACCACGAGCTGGAACACGTAGCCGCCCGGACCGATGTGGCGCTCGTCGGCGCCGGCGGGCGCCGGCTTCCAGCGCTTGACGAGGGCCGAGATCTGGCTGCTGAAGGCGAACAGCACGGTCGCCACCAGCAGCAGCCAGGGGATCAGGCGGGCGAAGGCTTCGTTCGAGGTCGCCAGCAGCAGCAGGCCGCCCGCGATGCCGCCGATGAAGGCCACCACCGAGAGCATCGGCAGGCTCCTGGCGAAGCGCCTCAGTTCGCGGCGGAAGGCCCAGGCGCCGGCCAGGCTGCCCGGCCACAGCGAGACCGAGTTGCTGGCGTTGGCCACCACTGGCGGCACGCCGATCGCGAGCAGGGCGGGAAAGGAGAAGAAGGTGCCGCCGCCGGCTACCGAATTCGCCGCTCCGGCAGCGAAGGCGGCAATGGCGATGAGCGCGATCTCGGCAAGTGACATGTGGGCTGGGCGCAGAGGAGGTGGGCGGGTGCGGCCTGTCGCCAGGCTGCGCGATCGGCCGCGGGGAGGACGTCCCCGCGGCGCCGCGTCTTGTCGTTCGGAATGTCTCCTGCCCCCGAAACGGCGCGATTCTAATCAAGACTTATATGAAACAGAAGAGGGGTGCGCCTGAAACGGGTATTTCGCGCTTGTCAACGGTTCCTGGCCGCGACGACCGGACGTCGCCCCGAGCGATTCGGGCCTGCCCGGCGCCGGCACGATGCGCCGCCCTGGGTCGGCTGCAAACGGCTTGATGCCATCCGCGCCCTGCGGTATATTCCGCGCTCTTCGCCGGTGTAGCTCAGTTGGTAGAGCAGCGCATTCGTAATGCGAAGGTCGTAGGTTCGACTCCTATCACCGGCACCACTGGATTCAAGCACACTCGCCAACCCAGCAGGGTTGGCGTTTTGCTGTGCGGCGCCGCTTGCGGTCCGCGGGGAGCGGCGGGCAGACCATGAGCGGATTCGAGGATCACCAACGCACACTCGGCGAGATCGAGCTGGAGATCGAGCGCAGGGGGGTGGTGCTCGGCATCGACTGGGGGAACGACGCCCAGGTGCGCGCCCTGGCGCGCGAGGCGCTCGCCGGCGGCGAGGCGCATGCGGCGCTCGCCGCCGACCCCGCCGACTACCGCGCGCGGGCGAAGCTTGAGCTCTTCGGCCTCGTCGCGTTGATGCTGCGGACGATGGAGGAGACCGCTGCCGACCTGGGCTACGAGAGCCATGGGGGCATCGTGTGGAAGGTCTTCGCGCGCGCGCTGTGGGCGGAGAAGGCGCAGCGCGAGGCGGCGCAGGGCAACGACTGAAGCCGGTTCAGCGCTTGCCGCTGCGCGGGGCCGCGAGGTTCAGCCGGCCCGCGTCGCTGAAGCGCACGGTGCCGAACAGGCCGCCGGCGAGCTTGCCGCGCAGCACGTAGGGGAGGTCTTCCAGGTCGGCGTTCTCGGCGAGCCCGAGCGCCTGGCGCACCGCGGTCAGCGCCGACACGCTGACCGGCACGGTGAGCACGGTCTCGCCGAAGCGCGGCACGCTGCCGCGCTGGTCGCTGACGCCGCTCGCGAAGCGGCGCTCGTTCACATCCAGCTCGACGGCGACGCCGTCATACGCGATCGCGCTGTCGTTCGGATTCTGCACCCTCAGCTTCACCGCGAAGCGCAGTTCCAGGCCTTCGCCCCGCAGCGGTTCGATGCCGACGACGTCGATTCGCGGCGGGTCGCGATCGGGCAGCGAGGCGCAGCCGCCGAGCGCCGCGATCGACAGCAGCGCGAGCGCCAGGAGCAGGAGGCGCGACACGGAACGGGCGAGCGCAATGGCGGGAATGGGCATGGTCGACTCCGGTGGCGACGGTCGGGCCCCATTGTAGCGGGCGGGTCTCGCCGCGGGCGGCATTCGCTCAGCGCACCAGGAAGGGCAGGTTGGCGGTCGCCGCCTTGCCCTTGCGGTCGCGCAGCGTCATGAACAGCCGGTAGGCGCCCGGCCGTTCCGGCGCGAGGAAGCGAACGGTGGCGGCGTCGGCGTGCAGCATGCGCACCGGGATGCGCGCCGGCGGCGGCTCGAAGTCTTCGTGCGGGGCGCGGCCGGCCGACTCGGCCACCACCTTCCATTCGGTGCGCAGCGGCGAACCGTCGAAGGAGAGCGCATCGACCCCGGCCGAGATCTCCTGCCCGGGCGCGAAGGCGTCGGCGGCGATGCCGATGCCGCGGATGCGCGGGGCGGGCTCGCGCACCTCGCGGCCCCAGGCTTCGCTCAGGGCGTCGGCCATCGCGGTGAGGCTGCCATCGGCCAGCAGCAGGCCGTGCCAGGTCTCGGTCTGTTCCTGCTTGGCGCCCCACAGGAAGGGGAAGCTGCCTGCCACCTGCGGCTGGCGGGCGAGGAAGGCGAGCGCCTCGCGGTAGAAGGCGGCCTTCTCGGTGCTGGTGGGCTCGACCGGCGCGCCCCAGGGCTTGCGTCCGGCCTGCCATTGTCCGAGCGGCCCGAACTCGGTGACCACCACCGGCTTGGTGATCCCGGCGGCGCGCAGACGCCCGGGCAGGGCGAACACCGCGCCGCCGTAGAGATTGATGCCGAGCAGGTCCACGCTGGCGCAGCAGTCCGCGAGCGCACGCAACTGCGCGTCGCCGGTGTCGGCCACCGACATCAGGGTCGGATGCGCGGGGTCGAGTCGCTTGACGATGGCGGCGAGGCGGTCGATCTCGCGCCACATCGGCAGCGGATCGCGCTCGCCGATCTCGACCTCGTTGCCCACGCCCCAGGCGAGCAGGGCGGGGTGAGCGCGGTAGCGCTCGACGAAAGCGCGGATCTCACGCTCCTGCGCCGCCACCGCCGCGGCATCGTTGAGCCGGAAGCCGTGGCGTGGATGCGCGACCCACAGTCCCATCACCACCTTCAGGCCGAGGCGGGCGGCCTCGTCGAGCACCCAGGCGTCGGTGTCGTGGTGATAGACGCGCACCACCCGGCCGCCGGCGGCGGCGAGCGCCTCGAGCGTGGTGCGATCGCCGGCGAAAGCCGCCCCTTGCCATTGTGAGGGGGGAGCGGCCGCCGCGGGGGCGGCGCACAGGATGGCGGCGAACAGGGCGGCGGCGAGCCGGTGGAGCGGGTGCTTGGGCAAGGGATGTCCCCGGTAATGAGCGTGCGATGCTCGCGCGCGGAGCAGGCGATCGGGCCGCTCGGGCTCGCGTTCGACGCCCCGCCATCGACCATGTCGATCGCTCGCAATGAAACACCAATCTGGCGGAATCGGCCAGCGATCGTTGTCGGGGTGCGTGTCGCGAACGCCCTCGCGGGGCGCTCCGCCGCAGGTCGTTTGGGGCGTTTTCTGGCGCGCTGCAACATTCCTGAAACATCAGGAAACGGGCGTTCATCGTTATTCATCATCTGATTTTTGCAAATTCGAAATCGCCGTCTATACTTTTAGTTGTTGCAAGGCAGCAACCGAAATGCATAGTTCCACCGACGCACGCCAACCGACTTGTCTCAGGAGTTTTTCATGACCGACGCAAACCAAACCTTCGCCGCCGCCAGCAAGGCCGGTGCAGACTTCGTGCTCTCCCTTGCCAACGCCGCCTTCGGCAGCAGCGAGCGTCTGGCCGCGCTGAATCTGAGCACCTCGCGTGCCCTGCTCGACGAGACCGTGGCCAATGCCAGGACCCTGCTCGAAGCCAAGGACGTGCAGGAAATGATCAAGCTGCAAGCCGGCCTCACGCAGCCCCTGGTCGGCAAGGCCACCGAATACACCCGCAGCGCGTTCGAGATTGCCGCGCAGGGCCAGGAAGAAGTCGCCAAGGTGTTCGAAGCCCAGATCGCCGAGTTCAACAAGCAGCTCCACGAGATGCTCGACAAGGCCGCCCAGTCGGCCCCGGCCGGGTCGGACTTCGCCGTCGCCGCGATGAAGTCGGCGCTGGCCGCCGCCAACAGCGCCTACGAGAATGTCAGCAAGGTCGCCAAGCAGGCGTCCGAGATCGCCCAGACCAATATCGAGGCCGCCACCGAGGCGACCGAGAAGGCCGTTCGCAGCACCAAGAAGGTCGCCTGATCGGCACTCGGCGCGGCCCCAGGGTCGCGCCCGGCAATAAAGTGAATGCCGTCCGGTTCGCGCCGGACGGCATTTCTCGTTTTGCGGCCCGCCGGCGCCGTTGGGCGATCCGGTCCTCGCCGGCGCGCCGGCGCTTGTCCGCCGGCCAGCCCGGTCGGCAGGCGATCAGGAAGCGTACTCCCAGAACTTGCAGCTCGCACCCGGGCGCGTGGTGCCGAAGGTGCGGCAGCGCCGGGTGAGCCAGTCGTACTCGGCGCAGCGGGAACAGGTCTGGCTGTCGCTCTTGCCGGCGCCGCTGGCCGGGCGGCGGATGTTGGCGAACCAGCCGACGAATCGGCGCGTGTGGGCTTTCAGTTGCATGGGGTGACCCTCCTCGATCACGGGGTGCGACGACGCGCCGGCCCGACTCTCACGGTCGGGGCCGCCCGGTGGGGCGGTTCGTGCTCGGTCGCGAAGCAGTAATGATCTTAATTATCCCATCTTTCGTTTTTATGATCTGTGTCCAAATGCATATGACGTGTTGACCGGCCGGCGGGGCGCTAGGATCGGACCCTTCGGAGGCCGCACCGGTGCGCGATCGGACGCGCTCGACGTTCCTGAACGGGACGCGAGGCGAGAGTGTCCAAGGCTCATTCCGACGCCGGGCGCGGAGCGTCTTCATCGAGTAGGCTGAAGAAGCGACGGCGCCTGCTGGGCCGCCGGGCGCGTGTTCGTCGCCATGCCCGCGCCGTCCGCCATGTCCGAATTGCGAGGAGATTGCCGTGCCCGATGCCGATCTGCTGCTCTACGTGGATGCCCGTTTCCTCAGCCCCTACGCGATGTCGGCCTTCGTCGCGCTGGCGGAGAAGTCGCTGCCGTTCGGCATCGAGACCGTCGATCTCGCCGCCGGCGAGCAGCGCGCGCCGGCCTATGCCACGCTGTCGCTGACCGGCAGGGTGCCGACCCTGGTCCACGCGGGATTCGCGCTGTCCGAGTCGTCCGCGATCGCCGAGTACGTCGACGAAGCCTTCCGCGGACCGCGGCTGTTTCCGTCCGAGCCCCGCGCGCGGGCGCGGGCGCGGCAGTTGCAGGCCTGGCTGCGCAGCGACCTCGACGCGCTGAAGGCCGAGCGCCCGACCGAGGTGGTGTTCCGCGCGCCGGCCGCCGCGCCGCTGTCGGCGCCGGCGCGCGCGGCGGCGGCGCGCTTGTTCCGGGTGGCGGATGCGCTGCTGCCGGCGGCCGAGCCGAACCTCTTCGGCGACTGGTGCGTGGCCGACGTCGATCTCGCCCTCGCGCTCCAGCGCCTGGTGGCGAACGGCGACGAGGTTCCCGCGCGGCTGGCGGACTATGCCCGCGGCCAGTGGGAGCGGCCCGCCGTGCGGCGATGGCTGGCACGGGGCCGGCAGGCGACATGAGCCGCGGCGCGCTCCCCAAGCTGTCGGATTTCGTCGAGCTGGCCGCCGCCGAGTACTATCTGGAAACCGGCCGGGTCGAGCTCGACGCGCGCTGGATCGCCACCTACTTTCAGGATAGCGGCGTCCTGGATGCCTATCCGCGGCAGGATCCGGTCGCGTTCGGCGAGTTGGTGCAAAAGGCACTGGACACCCATGCCGAGCGCGCCGACAAGCAGATGCGTGTGCACCTCGCCCGGATCGCCCGCGTCGAGGGACGCCTGCGAAGGCGCTGAGGTGCCCGGGGGCACCGCCTGCGCGGGCGCTGAGCGGCGGGTCCGCGCGGTGCACCGCGTTTACGCGATTCGCGCGTCGGTGCGCGCCTTCAGGTAGCGGGCGAGGCCGCGGCCGCCAGCCTCCATCAGCATGTCATGATTCCAGCGGAACAGCGGCTTCGCCAGCGGGGCGACGAGGTTCATCCAGCGCCGCGTGGTGCGCACCCGCCAGTCGTAGCGGACGAGGACGCGGCCGTCGCAGCGGGTGAGGCGGCAGCAGCCACGGCCTTCGAGCTCCCCCTCGACCCTTCCCTCGAGCAGGCGCAGCGGCTCGAGCGCGGTCACCCGCGAGACGAACGTCAGACGGTAGGGCAGCACGCTGCGGCAGGTGTAGCGCCGGCGGGCGCCGACGCCGTCGTCGTTGCCGGGTTCGAGGACGACGACCTCTTCGATGCCCGGCCACCAGCGCGGCCAGCGTTCGGCATCGACGAGCGCCGTCCACACCGACTCGAGCGGCGCATCGAAGTGCCAGAGGGTGGTGAGTTCGTATTGGCTGCTGGCCCGCACGTGCAGTCCGGCCGCTCAGGGGGTGAAGAAGTGATCGGGGAAGACGATGCCGGTCTCGGCATCCGTCATGTCGACCGTCTCGATCGGGCTGCCGTTCGGGGCGAAGCTCTCCACCCGCAGCGGCAACGGGTCGTCCTGCGCGAACCAGACCCGGTATCGATGCACGCCGCTCACCGCTGCACCGGCTTCGCCGACGATCTCGACCCCCGTCGCGGGGCGGCCGCCGACGGCAGTCTCGCCGAGCGGCTCGACGCGACCGCGCGCCGCCAGGCGGCGCAGGTTGTCGAGCAAGGCGCCGACGTCGGAACGGTCGACCCGGTGACCGCGGGCGTCGCGCACCAGGCGACTGTCGGGCGACAGGCTCAGGTGCAGCGTGCGATCGGTACCGAAAGGCCACAGCCGTACCCTGCGCGCCTGCGGATCGTAGATCAGCACCGCGCCCGGGTGCGGGCTCACCGTCTCGATCCGCACCCAGCCCGGCTTGCGGAAGTAGTAGCGGATCAGCCGCCGCTCGCCATCCGCAGCCAGCGTATGAATCGTCGCCCGGTAGCTTTCGAGCGCGTCGAAATGGGCCTCGGCCTCGGTCAGCGGGTCGGCCATCGCGCTACCGAGGGCAAGCAGCAGGAGAAGTGGCGCCCATGCCACGCCTCACTCCTCGACCACCAGCACGCCGGCCATGCCGCGCTCGCGATGGCTCTTGAGGAACAGCAGCCGGTTCGGGCAGTGGTACGCATACTCGCCGCGCGACAGCTCGAGGCGCAGGATCTGCGGCTGCTCGCTGAGTTCGACGTCCGCGAGCGTGCGTCCGTCGGCCGCCTCCAGGACGAAGCGGTGGGGGACGAGGCCCGACTCCATGCTCACGCTGAGCTCGAGCGGCCGGTCGGCGCGGACGACGATGCGTTCGGGACGGAAGAAATAGCTGCCGCCGACGATCGTCACTCGTTGCGCGTCGGCGGCAGCGTCGGCCGCTCCAGCCGGCGGCGCCGCGAGCACGGCGAACGCGGGCAAGAGGAGGGCGGCAAGGTGCTTCCGGGCGTAAGGCATGGCTTCCATGGCGATCGCGTTCTCCGGGCGGGGCCGGCGGCGGGCACAACGGACGTCGCAGCGCTCCGACGGCGCGCCGGCCATCCATGCCTTCATGAAAGACCATCCGGGCGGCCTTCGCCGGCAAAACTGACGTCGGCGAGGTCGTGAGGCTGCGGGCTTTGCGTCGGTCGGCCGGCGTGCCGCGCTCGACCGCTCAGACGATCAGGATCGCGCGGAAATCATTGACGTTCGTCAGCGTCGGCCCGGTGACCAGCGAATCCCCCAGCGCCTCGAAGAAGCCGTGGCCGTCGTTGTCGTCGAGGCGGTCGCGCGGGCGCAGGCCCTGCGCCCGCGCGCGCGCCAGGGTGTCGGGCGCCAGAAAGGCGCCGGCGATCTCCTCCACGCCGTCGACGCCGTCGGTGTCGCCCGCCACCGCATGCACGCCGGCGACGCCGTCGAGCGCCACCGCGAGCGCGAGCAGGAATTCCACGTTGGGGCCGCCGCGGCCGACGCCTCGCACGGTGACGGTGGCCTCGCCGCCGGACAGCAGCACGCAGGGCGGCGCGATCGGCTGGCGATGCCGGCGCACCTGCATGGCGATCCCGGCCATCACCTTGCCGAGCTCGCGCGCCTCGCCCTCGATGCGGTCGCCGAGGATCACGGTGGCGAAGCCGGCCTCGGCGGCGACCCGGGCCGCGGCCTCGAGCGCCATCTGCGGGGTCGCGATGAGGTGGGTGCTGACGCCGGCGAGGCGGGGGTCGCCCGGCTTCGGCGTCTCGCCCGCGCCGCACTCGAGCAGTCGACGCGCGCCCGCGGGCAGGGCGATGCCATGGCGATGCACGATGTCGAGCGCATCGGCGCAGGTGGTGGGGTCGGCCACGGTGGGGCCGGAGGCGATGTCGATCGGGTTGTCGCCGGGCACGTCCGAGATCAGCAGGTTCACCACCCGCGCCGGATGGCAGGCGGCGGCGAGGCGGCCGCCCTTGATCGCGGAAAGGTGGCGGCGCACGCAGTTCATCTCGGTGATCGTCGCGCCCGACTTCAGCAGCGCGCGGTTGATCGCCTGCTTGTCCGCCAGCGTGACGCCCTCGCCGGGCAGGGGCAGCAGCGCCGAGCCGCCGCCCGAGACGAGGCAGATCACGAGGTCGTCGGCGCTCAAGCCGCGCACGCGCGCGAGCATGCGGACGGCGGCCTGGTGCCCGGCGGCGTCCGGCACCGGATGGGCGGCCTCGACGATCTCGATGCGTTGGCAGGGCACGGCGTAGCCATGGCGGGTGACGACGAGGCCCTCGAGCGGGCCCTGCCAGTGGCGCTCGAGCGCCTGCGCCATCGCCGCCGAGGCCTTGCCGGCGCCGATCACGATCGTGCGGCCCGCTGGCGGTTCGGGCAGGAAGGGCGGCACGCAGTGTTCGGGCTGGGCGGCGTGCACCGCGGCGGTGAACATCTGCGCGAGCAGTTCGCGTGGCGTCGGATGCATGCTGTCGGGTTCTCCTGGTTCAACGTTCACCGCGGTCGGTGACGCGGATCGGTCCGCGCGCTCGCGCGCCCGGCGGGCCGGAGCGGCGGTGGCCGTGGCTTTGCTGCGCGCCGGGCGGGCGGTCGCCGATCTCGAAGTCGGCCATGCGCTCGAGCGCGCGCACCACGTCAGGCCGGCGGCGACGCCCTCGCGGCTGATCAGCCGGCCAGGGCCCTGATCCAGCCCAGGCCCTCGCGGGTGCCGGCGGCCGGCCTGTATTCGCAGCCGATCCAGCCCGGATAGCCGAGCTCGTCGATGAAGCGGAGCAGCCAGGCGTAGTTGATCTCGCCGGAGCCGGGTTCGTGGCGGCCGGGGGTGTCGGCGATCTGCATGTGGGCGATGCGCGGCAGATGGCGGGCGATGGTGTTGGCCAGCTCGCCCTCCATGCGTTGCATGTGATAGACGTCGTACTGCAGAAACAGGTTGTCCGACCCGACCTCGTCGATCAGCGCGATCGCCTGCGCGGTGCGCTCGAGGTAGAAGCCGGGCATGTCGAAGGTGTTGATCGGCTCGACGAGCAGGCGGATGCCGGCCGTCTTCAGCGCGGCCGCGGCGAAGCGCAGGTTGGCGACGAGGGTCTCGTGCAGCCGGCCGCGATCGACGCCGGCGGGCGCGATGCCGGCGAGGCAGTTGAGCTGGCGGCAGCCGAGCGCGGTGGCGTACTCGATCGCGCGGCCGACGCCGTCCTGGAACTCGCCGACGCGGTCCGGGTGGCAGGCGATGCCGCGCTCGCCGCCCTCCCAGTCGCCTGCCGGCAGGTTGTGCAGCACCTGCACCAGGCCATGACGGTCGAGGCGCTCGGCGATCTCGTCCTTGTCGAAGGCATAGGGGAAGAGGAACTCGACCCCCTGGAAGCCGGCCGCGGCCGCCGCCTCGAAGCGGTCGAGGAAGGGGAGTTCGTTGAAGAGCAGGGTCAGATTGGCGTCGAACTTGAGCATGGCGTCGGTTCCGCGCAGCGGCCGCGCGCGCCAGGCGCCGCGGCCGGCGCTTCGGGCTGCTTCAGGCGAGGAGGGGGGCGGCGTGGTGCCGCAGGTGGTCCTCGATGAAGCTGGCGATGAAGAAGTAGCTGTGGTCGTAGCCGGGCTGCATGCGCAGCGTCAGCGGATGGCCGGCGGCCTCGCAGGCGGCCTGCAGCGCCTGCGGGCGCAGCTGCGTGTCGAGGAAGCCGTCGGCCTCGCCCTGGTCCACCAGGATCGGCAGCCGTTCTCCGGCGCCGGCGATCAGCGCGCAGGCGTCCCACTCGCGCCAGCGCTCGCGCTCGGTGCCGAGGTAGGCGGTGAAGGCCTTCTGCCCCCAGGGGCATTCGATCGGATTGGCGATCGGTGCGAAGGCGGACAGCGAACGGTAGCGGCCGGGATTGCGCAGCGCGCACACCAGCGCGCCGTGGCCGCCCATCGAGTGGCCGCTGATGCCGCGCCGGTCGCCGACCGGGAAGTTCGCCTCGACCAGCGCCGGCAGCTCCTCCACCACGTAGTCGTACATGCGGTAGTGACGCCGCCACGGTTCCTCGCTGGCGTTCACATAGAAACCGGCGCCGAGGCCGAGGTCCCAGGCGCCGTCCGGGTCGCCCGGCACGCCGGTGCCGCGCGGGCTGGTGTCGGGGGCGACGATCGCGATGCCGAGCTCGGCCGCGACCCGTTGCGCGCCCGCCTTCTGCATGAAGTTCTCGTCGGTGCAGGTCAGCCCGGACAGCCAGTACAGCACCGGCACCGGGCCGGCCTCGGCCTGCGGCGGCAGGTAGATGGCGAACACCATGTCGCAGGACAGCGCCTGCGAGCGGTGACGGAAGCGCTTGTGCCAGCCGCCGAAGCTGCGGTTGGCGGCGAGCTGCTCGAGGGAAGCGGTCATCGGCGCGGCCTCCCGGGGCTCAGAACAGGATCACCGAGCGGATGCTCTTGCCTTCGTGCATGAGGTCGAAGGCCTTGTTGATGTCCGCCAGCCCCATCGTGTGGGTGATGAAGGTGTCGAGCGGGATCTCGCCCTTCTGCGCCATCTCGACGTAGGACGGCAGCTCGCTGCGGCCGCGCACGCCGCCGAAGGCGGAGCCGCGCCAGACCCGGCCGGTGACGAGCTGGAAGGGCCGGGTGGAGATCTCCTCGCCGGCGCCGGCGACGCCGATGATGACCGACTCGCCCCAGCCCTTGTGGCAGCACTCGAGCGCCGAGCGCATGAGCTTGACGTTGCCGATGCATTCGAAGGAGTAGTCCACGCCGCCGTCGGTGAGGTCGACGATGACCTCCTGGATCGGGCGGTCGTGGTCATTCGGGTTGACGAAGTCGGTGGCGCCGAGCTGCTTCGCGATCTCGAACTTGGCCGGGTTGATGTCGACCGCGACGATGCGCGAGGCCTTCGCCATCACCGCGCCGATGATCACCGACAGGCCGATGCCGCCGAGGCCGAACACCGCCACCGTGGCGCCCGGCTCGACCTTGGCGGTGTTGCGCACCGCGCCGATGCCGGTGGTGACGCCGCAGCCGAGCAGGCAGACCTTCTCGAGCGGGGCGTCCTTCTGGATCTTCGCCACGCTGATCTCGGGCAGCACGGTGTACTCGGAGAAGGTCGAGGTGCCCATGTAGTGGAAGATCGGCTTGCCGCCCTTGCTGAAGCGGCTGGTGCCGTCCGGCATCAGGCCCTGGCCCTGGGTGACGCGGATCGCCTGGCACAGGTTGGTCTTGCCCGACAGGCAGAACTTGCACTTGCCGCATTCCGGCGTGTAGAGCGGGATGACGTGGTCGCCCACCGCGACCGAGCTCACGCCTTCGCCCACCGCCTCGACGATGCCGCCGCCCTCGTGGCCGAGGATCGCCGGGAAGAGGCCTTCGGGGTCGGCGCCGGAGAGGGTGTAGGCGTCGGTGTGGCAGACGCCGGTGGCGACGATGCGGACCAGGACCTCGCCCGCCTGCGGCGGCGCGACATCGACCTCGGTGATCTCGAGCGGCTGCTTGGCAGCCCAGGCGACGGCGGCGCGGGACTTGATCATGGCGTTTCTCCTGTTGCGTGGAAGTGGGCAGGGATGGCGGACATTCTATCGGCGAATCCCGCCGCGGACAGCGCCGATCCCTGTCCGTCCGTCTCGTGACAGTTGACGTTAACGTTAACTAAAAATATGTTTCGCCCCGCAGGCCCGGATGCGGGCGCAGACAATCAACCGATAAGGAGCAGCGCAATGGATATCCAGAACGGCGTCTTCGTGGTCACCGGTGGCGGGTCCGGCCTCGGCGCGGCCACCGCCCGCATGCTGGTCGAGGCCGGCGGCAGGGTGGTGCTCGCCGACGTCAACGTCGAGGCGGGCGAGGCGCTGGCCGCCGAGCTCGGCGCGGCCGCGGTGTTCGCGCGCACCGACGTCACCGATGGCGCCAGCGGGCAGGCCGCGATCGAGCTCGCGGTGTCGCGCTTCGGCGGCCTCACCGGCCTGGTGAGCTGTGCCGGCGTGGCGCCGGCCGAGAAGGTGGTCGGCCGCGACGGCCCGCACCGGCTCGAGTCCTTCGCGCGCACCGTCGGCATCAACCTGATCGGCACCTTCAACATGCTCCGGCTCGCCGCCGACGTCATGAGCAAGGCCCAGCCGAACGCGGGCGGCGAGCGCGGCGTGATCGTCAACACCGCCTCGGTCGCCGCCTTCGACGGCCAGATCGGCCAGGCCGGCTACGCCTCGTCGAAGGCCGGCGTGGTCGGCCTGACCCTGCCGGTGGCGCGCGAGCTGGCGCGCTTCGGCATCCGCGTGATGGCGATCGCCCCCGGCATCATGGAGACCCCGATGCTCACCGGCATGCCGCAGGAGGTGCAGGATTCGCTGGGCCGGATGGTCCCCTTCCCCTCGCGCCTGGGCAAGCCGGCGGAGTTCGCCGCCCTGGTTCGCCACATCATCGAGAACCCCTATCTCAACGGCGAGGTGATCCGCTTCGACGGCGCGATCCGCATGGCGCCGAAGTAAGCGCGCCGCCACCGCCGGCGGGCCCCTGCGGCAGCCTGTCGCACCATGTTGCACTGCAATGGCCGGCCCGGGGGAAATGTGCTAAAAGAACGCATCCCATTCGACCGCCCCGGGTGGCCTGGCCAGCCGGGGCGGCTGCGCATTTCCCGCCGCCAATGACCTCTGCCGAACTGCCTTCCACCGCCGCGGGCGCGGCGGAAGAGACCGACTGCTATCACTGCGGGCTGCCGATCCCGCCCGCCACCCGCCACTATGTAAACATCGACGGCCGGCCGCGTCGCATGTGCTGCGTCGGCTGCGAGGCGGTGGCGCAGTCGATCGTCGACAACGGCCTGGTCGACTACTACCGCCACCGCGACGCGATGCCCGAGACGCGGCGCGAGGCGATGCCGGTCGAGCTGCAGGAGCTCGGCCTGTTCGACCATCCCGATTTCCAGAAGAGCTTCGTGCGCCCGGTGGGCGAGCACGAGCGCGAGGCCGCGCTGATCCTCGAGGGCATCACCTGCGCCGCCTGCGTGTGGCTCAACGAGAACCACGTCGCCCGCCTGCCGGGGGTGTCGGCGATCGAGATCAACTACGCCAACCGCCGCGCGCGGGTGCGCTGGGACGAGCGGCGCATCAAGCTGTCGGACATCCTCGCCGCGATCCAGTCGATCGGCTATCGCGCCTACCCCTACGATGCCGAACGCTCCGAGCAGATCGCCAACCGCGAGCGGCGCTCGATGCTGTGGCGGGTCTTCGTCGCCGGCTTCGGCATGATGCAGGTGATGATGTACGCCTTCCCGGTATATGTCGCCGGCGAGGGCGACATGACGTGGGACATCGAGCAGCTGCTGCGCTGGGCGAGCCTGGTGCTGACCTTGCCGGTGGTGCTGTACTCGGCCGCGCCCTTCTTCCAGCGCGCCTGGCGCGACGTCCGGCTGCGCCGGCTCGGCATGGACGTGCCGGTGGCGCTCGGCGTCGGCAGCGCCTTCCTCGCCAGCCTGTGGGCCACGCTCACCGACGGGCCGGAGGTGTACTTCGACTCGGTGACGATGTTCGTCTTCTTCCTGCTCGGCGGCCGTTACCTCGAGATGATCGCGCGCCAGAAGGCGGTGCGCGGCGTCGAGGAGCTGGGCAAGGTGCTGCCGTCGTTCGCCGAGCGCATCGCCGGCTGGCCGGCGCGCCAGGACGGCGAGCGCGTGCCGAGCGCCCAGCTGGTGGCGGGCGATGTGCTGCGGGTGCGCCCGGGCGAGGTGATTCCGGCCGACGGCGTGGTGGTCGAGGGCAGCGGCGAGGTCAACGAGGCGCTCCTCACCGGCGAGAGCCGGCCGGTGCCCAAGGCCGCCGGCGCCCCGCTCACCGGCGGCAGCATCAACGTCTCCAGTCCGCTGCTGTTCCGCGTCGAGCAGGTGGGCGAGGGCACCCGGCTGGCGGCGATCCGGCGCCTGATGGAGCGCGCCGCCACCGAGAAGCCGCGCGTCGCGGCGATGTCGGACCGCGTCGCGGTGTATTTCATCGTCACCCTGCTGGTGCTCGCCTCGGCCACCGGCGTGGCCTGGTACTTCATCGATCCGCAGCGCGCGCTGTGGGTGTTCGTGTCGGTGCTGGTGGTGGCCTGCCCGTGCGCGCTGTCGCTGGCGACCCCGACCGCGCTCACCGTCGCCACCGACGCGCTGGCGCGGATCGGGGTGCTGATCACCCGCGGCCACGCGATCGAGACCTTGGCGCACGCCAATCACTACGTCTTCGACAAGACCGGCACCCTGACCCACGGCCGGATGCGGCTGCAGCAGGTGCTTCCGCTCGGCGGCCATGGCGAGGCCGAGGCGCTGGCGCTGGCGGCGGCGCTCGAGCAGGGTTCCGAGCACGCGATGGCCGCGGGCCTGTGCGCCGCGGCGCAGGGCATGGCGCTGCCGACGGTGGGCGAGCTCGCCGCCGAGACCGGGCAGGGCATGCAGGGGCGCGCCGGGGGCGAGATGCTCTGGATCGGCCGCCCCGATTACGTCGCCGCGCGCAGCGGGCATGCCGTGCCGGGCGAACTCGCGGCCTTCGCCGCCGAGGGCGGCAGCGTCATCGGCCTGGGCGGAGAGCGCGGCTGGATCGCGCTGTTCCGCCTCGCCGACAGCCTGCGCGAGGAGGCCACGGTGCTCACCACCCGGCTCGCCGGCGAAGGCGTGCGCATGTCGGTGCTGTCGGGCGACACGCCGGCGGTGGTGGCCCAGGTCGCGGCGACGCTCGGCATCGCCGAGGCACACGGCGGCCTCACGCCGCAGGGCAAGCAGGCGGCGGTGGCGCGCATGCAGGCCGAGGAGGGCGCGGTGGTGGCGATGGTGGGCGACGGCGTCAACGATGCCCCGGTGCTCGCCCAGGCGCACGTCTCGGTGGCGATGGGCGGCGGCACCGACCTCGCCCGCAACCAGGCCGACATCGTGCTGCTCAACGAGAACCTCGCCAGCCTCGGCGAGGGCATCGCGCTGTCGCGCAAGACGCTGCGCATCATCCGGCAGAACCTGTGGTGGTCCTTCGGCTACAACTTCACCTCGGTGCCGCTGGCGATGGCCGGCCTGGTGACGCCCTGGATGGCCGGCATCGGCATGGCCGGCAGCTCGCTGCTGGTGGTGCTCAACGCGATGCGGCTGCAGCGCCGCTCGGCCCGCGCCTGAGGACACACGATGGAAATTCTCTTTCTGCTGATTCCGCTCTCGCTGGTGCTGGTCTTCTTCATCGGCGCGATCTTCTGGTGGTCGCTGCGCAGCGGCCAGTACGACGATCTGGAGGGGCCCGCCTATCGCCTGTTGATGGACGACCGCGACGAGCCGCCGGCGCCGCCGGCCAATGACGCCGATGCCGGCGCGCCGCCCGAGGGCGCGAAGTCCGGGGACAAAATCAGCGAGCTTTGATGTAAGTCAATGCCGATTTCCGGTGCCACGCCATAATTCAGCCATGGTTTCTGCTCGTCGGCACGGTCTCCGCCGGCGAGGCAGGCAGCAGGTGTTTTGTCTCTCTGTTGGGGTTGGGGGTGCGTGTGCAACGCACCCTTTTTTTTGGTCCACGGCCATATGCCGGAAACCCTTCTTGACCGCGCCGGATCCGCTCAACTAGGGTTCCAATGCGTGCCGCCACCGCATTGCCGCCGCGCGCGGGCGCAGGGGCGGCGCGCTGGAAGCCCGGCCGCGAAACAGCGGACCGCGGGACGAAGAAGACGAGGAGACGAGACGATGTGGAAAGCGCTGCACATCGACCCCGCCAAGTGCACAGGCTGCCTGCAATGCGAGATGGCCTGTTCCTACGAGCACACCGGGGTCATCAATCCGAGCAAGTCGCGGATCAAGGTGTTCGACTTCGAACACGAGGGCCGCAAGGTGCCTTATACCTGCACCCAATGCACCGAGGCCTGGTGCCTGAACGCCTGTCCGGTGGACGCGATCCGCATCGACCTCACGACCGGCGCCAAGATGGTGTTCGAGGACACCTGCGTCGGCTGCAAGGTGTGCACCATCGCCTGCCCCTTCGGCACGATCAACTACAACCAGGACACCGGCAAGGTGCAGAAATGCGACCTGTGCGAGGGTGACCCGGCCTGCGCCAAGGCCTGTCCGACCGCCGCCATCACCTATGTCGACGCCGACTGGACCGGCCTCGACCGGATGCGCGCCTGGGCCGCCAAGGCCAACACCCCGGCTTCGGCCGCCGCCTGAGGAGGATCGATCATGGGCTGGAATCGCAAGCTCCTGCGGGTCAACCTCACGGCCGGCACCTGCACCGAAGAGCCGCTGAACATGCAATGGGCCGACGACTACCTCGGCTCGCGCGGCCTGGCGACCAAGTACCTGGTGTCCGAGATCGATCCCCGGGTCGACCCGCTGTCGCCCGACAACAAGATGATCATGGCCACCGGCCCGCTCACCGGCACCATGGCCTCGACCGGCGGACGCTATACCGTCGTCACCAAGGGCCCGCTCACCGGCGCGATCGCCTGCTCGAACTCGGGCGGCTTCTTCGGCGCCGAGATGAAGTTCGCCGGCTGGGACATGGTGATCTTCGAGGGCAGGTCGTCCGCGCCGGTGTGGCTGTACATCGAGAACGACAAGGCCGAGCTGCGCGACGCCGCCGGCCTGTGGGGCGGCAGCTGCTGGGAGACCGAGGCGCGCATCAAGGCCGAGCTGCAGGACCCGCTGGTGCGCATCTCTTCGATCGGCAAGGCGGGCGAGAACCAGGTGCTCTACGCCTGCATCGTCAATGACCTGCATCGCGCCGCCGGCCGTTCCGGGGTGGGCGCGGTGATGGGCTCGAAGAACCTCAAGGCGGTGGCGATCCGCGGCACCAGGGGGGTGTCGGGCATCAAGGACTTCGGCGCCTTCCTCAAGGCCACCAACGACGCCAAGAAGGTGCTCGCCGACAACGCGGTCACCGGCCAGGGCCTGCCCAAGTACGGCACCCAGGTGCTGATGAACGTGATCAACGAGAT
>JRYI01001390.1_pt1 | contig 17490 bp, 17 predicted proteins | sample 235361 | NCBI WGS metagenome assembly JRYI01 (sample SAMN03074212, study PRJNA261471) | activated sludge metagenome | biome: Common Effluent Treatment Plant; feature: Wastewater; material: Activated sludge; isolation source: activated biomass in a lab-scale reactor treating industrial wastewater at...
CGATACGGTCGGCGCCGGTTTTCATGAAAAAGTGATCGTCGTCGGCGGTTCATCCGCCCGCCTCGCCGAAGGCAACAAGGATTGCCCCGTCGATTCAGCGATCATCGGCGTGATCGACAGCTTTGACTTCGTAAAGTAATGCAGATCGCACGTGTCATCGGTACGGTCGTTTCAACGGTCAAGAATGAGGCCCTCGAGGGTCGAAAGTTGCTTATCGTCGAGACGCTCGATGCCGACTTAAAACCAAAGGGAAAGCCGACGATCGCCCTCGATGCGGTAGGCGCCGGCGTCGGCGAACTCGTCTTTTGGTGCCGCGGCAAGGAAGCGTCGTTTCGTTTCCCTTTAAGCGCGACTCGACGCCGACAGACTGCACCATCATCGGCATTATCGATTCCGACAGCCACGTCTTAAATAAAGGCTGATCTTCACCACCTAATTACTAATTACTAATTGAATAATTACTAATTAGATGGCGATAAAAAAATGTTGATCGCAAGAGTCATCGGGAATGTCGTAGCAACGCAGAAGAATCAGCGATATGAGGGGACGCGCGCGATGCTCTGCCGGCAAATCACGCCCGAAGGCGAGGATATGGACTATACTTGCATCGCCCTCGATTCGGTCGATTCGGGAGTTGGCGACATCGTCGTCATTGCGCAGGAAGGATGGTCCGCGTCAACGGCGTCAACGGGAAAGCCGGGAGCGGCGATCGATTCGGCGATCGTCGGCATCGTCGATCGCATCGACCTGCTCTAAAGAACAGGTTTTAGCGCCTGCCCGGTATAGCTTTTCTTCACCCTTGCTATCTCTTCCGGACGCCCAACGGCAACGACCTTTCCGCCGCCAGAACCACCCTCAGGACCAAGATCGATCACGTAGTCCGCTGACTTTATCACATCAAGATTGTGTTCGATCACGATCACGGTGTTGCCCGTATCGACGAGTTTTTGAAGAACATCAAGGAGCTTGTGAACGTCCGCAAAATGCAGCCCCGTCGTCGGTTCATCAAGGATATAGACGGTTTTGCCCGTGGCGCGTTTTGAGAGTTCTTTTGCGAGTTTTATACGCTGTGCCTCGCCGCCGGAAAGCGTCGTCGAGGACTGTCCGATCTTGATATACCCGAGGCCGACGTCGATCAGTGTTTCGAGCTTTTGCCTTATGGCCGGGATGTTCTCAAGCAGCGGAAGAGCGTCTTCGATCGTAGTATCAAGAAGGTCAGCGATCGACAGTCCCTTGTATTTGACCATCAACGTCTCGCGGTTGTAACGCTTACCGCGGCACACGTCGCACGTCACATAGACGTCCGGAAGAAAGTTCATCTCGATGCGTTTCATCCCGTCGCCTTCGCAGGCTTCGCACCGTCCGCCTTTTACGTTGAACGAGAATCTGCCTGCCTTATAGCCGCGTGTTCGGGATTCGGGCAGCATCGCGTAAAGATCTCGTATCGGCGAGAAAAGGCCCGTATATGTCGCGGGATTCGAACGCGGGGTCCGTCCGATCGGCGATTGATCGATCTCGATGACTTTGTCGATCAGATCGAGGCCTTCGACCGAGTCGTGTTCTAGCGGTTCGATGTTCGAGTTGTAAACATGCCGGTAAAGCGCCGGGAAAAGTATCTCTTCAACGAGCGTCGATTTGCCCGAGCCGGACACACCCGTAACGACCGTCAGGAGCCCAAGCGGAAATTCGGCCTCGATGTTCTTCAGATTGAACGCACGTGCACCTTTGACCTTGATCACGCCGCCGGTCGGCAGCCGCCGAACATCGGGCACCTCGATCCTCAATTCGCCGTTCAGGTACTTCCCCGTCAGCGAATCTGCCGATCTCTCGATCTGTTTCGGTGTGCCTTCGGCAACGATCTTGCCGCCGTTGGTGCCGGCGAGCGGCCCGAGATCGACGACGTGGTCGGCGTGCATTATCGTTTCCTCATCGTGTTCGACAACGAGCACAGTGTTGCCGAGATCGCGAAGCTGTTCGAGCGTTTCAAGCAGCTTTTTGTTGTCACGCGGATGCAGCCCGATCGATGGCTCGTCCAGCACATAAAGCACGCCGCGAAGCTGTGAACCGATCTGTGTCGCAAGCCGTATCCTTTGGCCTTCACCGCCCGAAAGCGTCGCCGACGCACGCCCCAAAGTGAGATATCCGAGGCCGACAGCATTCAGGAAACTCAGGCGGTCGCGAATCTCTTTTAAGATGAGTCCCGCGATTTTCTCGTCGCGTGGCGAGAGCTTGATCGCATCGAACTTAACCAGCGAATCTGCGATCGGAAGATCCGTGTAGTCGGCGATCCCTAACCCATTTACGCGAACGGCCAAACTCGCCGGCAAGAGCCGGGCACCCTTGCATTGCGGGCAAACAAGCGGGGCAACAAGCTCTTCGAGAGCTGTCTTCACCTTCTCTGATGGCGGTTCGTCTATCCTTTCGCGGACGATGCGGATCGCACCGCGCCATTCGCGTTCGAACTTGTGGTCGCCGTATCTGAACGTGAGACGCCTCCGCGTGCCGTTCATAAAAGCGTCGCGGATCTCGGCAGGCAGATCGTTATAATTCAGCTTCGAGAGATCGCCATTCGCGGCCTTCTTTGAAGATCTCTTTTTCGCGGCCGGTGCGACGGGATCACCCGTAGTAAATTTCTCGATGACGGCGAGCAACGCCGCACGCAGGAAGTTTGCACCGGCCTTGTCAACGCCCCCTAGAAAGTCGATCTTTGCCGCTGGAAGTTCGCCATCGGGAATGATCTTTGACGCATCGACCTCCATCACCGTTCCGATACCCTGGCACCGTTTGCAGGCGCCGTAAGCGGAATTGAAGGAGAATGAGCGAGGCTCAAGCTGCGCGATCGAGATGCCGCAATTCACGCACGCCATCCGCTCGCTGTAGAGGCTCTCTTCGCCGTCGATGATCGCAACGAGTACCGCACCGTCGGTGAGTTTGAGCGCGGTCTTGACCGATTCGGTAAGCCGTTCGCGGATACCTTCCTTCATCAGCAGGCGGTCAACGACGACCTCGATCGTGTGATTTTTCCGCTTGTCGAGCTTGATGTCCTCATCGAGCTGCCGCATCTCGCCGTCGATACGTGCACGCAAAAAGCCGTCGCGATGCAGCTTGTCCAGCTCCTTCTTGAACTCGCCTTTCCGGCCGCGAACGATCGGCGCAAGGATCATCACGCGTTCGCCCTCAGGAAGGTCGAGTATGCCCGCGATGATCTGATCGACGGACTGACGCGTTATCGGAGCTCCGCACTCAGAACAGTGCGGTTGGCCGATCGACGAAAAAAGCAGACGCAGAAAATCGTAAATTTCCGTTACCGTGCCGACCGTCGAACGCGGTGAACGTGAAACGGTCTTTTGTTCGATCGAGATCGCCGGGCTTAAACCTTCGACCGAATCGACATCCGGCTTTTCAAGCTGATCGAGGAATTGGCGAGCGTATGCAGAGAGGGATTCGACGTAGCGACGCTGGCCTTCGGCGTAGATCGTGTCGAAGGCGAGCGATGATTTGCCGGAGCCGGAAAGGCCCGTTATCACCACGAACTTATCGCGCGGAATATCGACGTCGATATTCTTTAGATTGTGCTGGCGTGCCCCGCGAACGCTGATCTGCTTAATACTCATCTCTGTAAGGGCGGCAATTCTGCCCAAAGCCGAAACGAGTATTATAGCAGGTGCTGTCAAAGAAGGCTCATTACGGACCAAAGCCCGGCGATCGAGATGGCGATCCAAAGAATGACGCCCTGCAGAAGCGGCCTAATGCCGACGGCCTTGAGCGTCTTTCGGGACAGGCTGGCACCGATAAGGAATAACGTTAGCGTCATTCCTGCCTTAGCAAGATTTACCAACGCATCGAAAATGCTCGGCTCGATCGTCGAGGGAGCGTATGTGCGGATGACAGTCGCAAGCAAAAAGAGAAAGATGAACCACGGAATGGTGAGTTTCATCTTCGCGTCGCTCGATTTGTCGCGATACAGGTAAGCGAAAAGAAGTGCGATAGGCGCGATCCAGAGTGCCCGTGCGAGTTTGACGGTCGTTGCGATGGCCAAGGCTTCGGTTCCATAAGTACCGGCGGCTCCCACGACCGAACTTGTGTCGTGGATGGCGATCGCCGACCACACGCCGAATTGCGTTTGCGAAAGACCAAGAAGATGTCCGATCACCGGAAACAAAAAGAGCGCGATCGAGTTCAGGACGAAGATCGTTGCAAGAGCAACGGACATCTGCTCAGTGTCGGCTTTGATCGACGGCCCGACGGCCGCGATCGCACTTCCGCCGCAGATCGCAGTTCCGGACGACACGAGTGCGGACGTCTTTTCGTTGATCGCAAGCAGCCGGCCGAGCAGCCAGCCAATGATGAGCGTCCCGAAGATGGTCGCGATCGTGAATAAAATGCCATCGCGTCCGGCCTTCAAGACCGCACTTAGATTCATCCCAAACCCAAGGAGCACGACCGACGCCTGAAGCAGATATTTTGTCGGCTTCCCGCTCAATTCGGGAAACGGTGTGCCGACCGATAGCGCTAGAATAATGCCCAACGCAAGAGCGATCGGCGGCGAACCCAACGGCGTCAGGCACGCGATCACCAACAAAATAAATAGGATCTTCTTCACCATTTTTCGTTCCTACCGCGGGACAGTTTCGATCTGCTCAAGCACGTGTTGCTGAAAGGATCGCTTCGGCCTGAGTGCCGTTCAGTTCTGCGGCAACCTCTGCTGCAAGCGGTTCGATTGCAACGTCTCGAAACCCGTGCTTTTCGACCAACTCCCGGTGCCGCTCATCCGTACGTCCGAAACAATGCAGCCCGTAACGGAATTTCAGCTTGCCCTTAACGCTCTTGTCCGCTTTCCACTCATCTTCGGACTTCCAAACCTCATCACCAAGTTGAATGTGCAGCACGAGTTTGCCGCCCGGCCTTACCTTTCGGCTGCAATTTTCGAGAACGTACTCGAACGTCTCGTCGGTCAGGTGCTGGATCACGGCGAAGCTATACGCAACGTCAATTCCCGCATCTGGGATCGACGACAGGCCGCTCTCGTCCGCGCGAACATAAGTGAGATTTGGTGCCGGATTGATGATCTCCGCACAGGCGAGAGCGCCTGAAGATATGTCGCACGCATAGACCTGCTTCGCGAGTTTTGCGGCATTCACTGCGAGAAAGCCCGGGCCGCAGCCATAGTCGAGAACAACGTCGCTTTCTTTGAGAACGCTGCTGAGAACAAGATCGCAGATCTTCTTGCGCGACCGAAGGCCATCGCTGTACCGAACCTCAAGATTCTCATCGAGCGTCTTTTCGCCGGGATCGTCGCCGAAGAAATAGTGCGGACTTAGAGAAAGAACACGCAGTGCCCATTTGCGGCGTCGTCCTTGCGGGAGCCGCTTCAAGACGGACGGGATCCACCATTTCCCGAGAAAATTTTGCGGGTCAGAGCCTAGGGTCAGAGCGTATTTTAGGCTCGCAAAAGAGTTGCTCATTGAGTTGATCTGCGAAGCTTCGGCCAAAAACTCCGAAGCCCAATTCATTACTTTGCCTTGCCCTGATTTGCGACGGCGTCCTGTGCGGCTTTGATGGCATCTGCGTCGCCGAGGTAGCGGCTGCTGATCGGCTTCAGATCATCGTCCAGGTCGTACACAAGCGGAATGCCGGTCGGGATGTTGAGGTTCACGATCTCATCGTCCGGAACGTTGTCGAGATATTTCACAAGTGCACGCAGACTGTTGCCGTGTGCCGCGATGATCAGCCTTTTCCCTGCGCGGATCTGCGGTGCGATCTCGCTTTCGAAGAACGGCACGACGCGGGCGACAGTGTCCTTGAGACATTCCGTCTTTGGGAATCGATCTTTGATCGCCGCGTAACGCGGATCGTTGCCGAGATAGCGCTCGTCTGACGATTCGAGTTCACCGGGCGGAACGTCGTAGCTGCGGCGCCAGATAAGAACTTGCTCTTCACCGTACTTGGCCGCCGTCTCGGCCTTGTTCAGGCCCTGCAGGGCACCGTAATGCCGTTCGTTCAGCAGCCAGGACTTCGTGACCGGCAGCCACATAAGATCCATTTCGTCCAGGACGATCCACAGAGTTCGGATCGCACGTTTTAAGACCGACGTATAGGCCGCATCGAACGTAAAGCCCTCTGCTTTCAGCAATTTACCGGCCGCGGCCGCTTCACCGCAGCCTTTTTCCGAGAGGTCAACGTCCTTCCATCCGGTAAAGCGGTTCTCTTTGTTCCACTCGCTTTCGCCGTGTCTAATTAGCACAATTTGAGGCATAAGGTTTGATTTTAGATAGATTCAGCTTGATTTTCCAACTTCGGCTTCAACGCACCAACCGTTTGCGGACCTCGCCGACAAGGTAAAGCGAACCCGCGACGACGATCAGCGCGTCCGGATCGGCCTCGGACGCGACATCGAGAGCAGAATAAACGTTGTCCGTCGCAAAGACTCTTTCCCGCGACGCGTCGTGCGGCATCTGCTTCAGAAACCGCTTGTAAGAGAGCGACCGCGAATTCGCTGCCTCGGTCAATACGAAAGTGCGTGCGAGCGGAAAAAGCTCGTTCATCATGGCTCGCGAGTCTTTGTCTTCCATCGCAGCGAAAATTATCGTCAGCGGTTCACCTACATTGTTTCGTAGATATTTTGCTAAGGCCTTGACGCCGCCTAGATTGTGAGCACCGTCGAGCAGGAATCTGCCGACGCGTTCAAGCCGGCCGGGATTTACGGCTTTCCTCAAGCCCGCCTCGACATCGCGCTTTACGATCTTGAAACGCTCCGACAAATGCTCTGCCAGCGCAATAGCGACCTTTGCATTCTCGATCTGATGTTCGCCCGCAAGGCCAAGCTTCTTTACGCGGTAAGCGGCCCGATCAGTAGTAAACTCGACACCGCCGTTTGCCGTACGGGCGTCGATCCCTGCCGCATCGACAAAAGGAACCCCGCGTTCCCTGCACCGAGCTTTGATCTGTCTCGATATGACCGGAGATTGCTCACCGAGCATGGCAAATTGCGTGCTGGAACGAATGATCGCGGCCTTTTCTGCTGCGATCTTTTTTAGTGTGCGGCCTAAATACCTTTCGTGATCGCGGTCGATTCTCGTGATCGCGGCGATCTCGGCATCAGCAGCAGTCGTTGCGTCAAGCCTGCCGCCGAGGCCCGTTTCAAGGATCGCGACCTCAACCTTTGCCTTTGCAAATGCGAGGAGTGCGATCGCGGTCATCTGTTCGAAATATGTCGGCACCGCTTCGAGTTCACCACGCTCGACAAGCCGTTCGCCCGCCTTTCGGACTCGCGTTGCATGACGCGCAAAATCGGTCTCCGAGATATTCTCGCCGTCGATCTTTATTCTCTCTGTCATCGAGACAAGATGCGGTGACGTGTAAAGCCCGACCTGCAATTTTGCCGAACGGAGCGTTGCGTCGAGAAACGCGCACGCCGAACCTTTGCCGTTCGTCCCGGCGACCTGAACCTTTAAGAATTTCCTTTGCGGATCACCAAGCTCAGCAAGCAGAGTCCGCATGCTTGCAAGGCCAAGCTTCATCGCAGAAACTTCGTTGCCAAGGGAAAGAAGGTAAGATTCGGCGGCAGAGAAATTCAAACCTCGCTCTCCCCGGCAAGGCGAAGAACCTCTTCTTCAACCTCTTTTGATAAACGGAAGTTTGTCTTTCGAATAGCTTGAATCAGCGGATCGACGGCAGAGATACAGCCATCGCGCTTTCCTTTCAAAATAACGCCAAGTGTACCTGTCACCTCGATGCCGAGGGACCTTGCCTCTTTCCTCGCACGCAGGTCATCAAGAATTAGCGTCGAATCATCTGTTTCGAGAGCTAGAACCATCGCACTCGCTTCGCCCCGATCAACTACCATCCTCAAGCGTTCTTCAAGGTCCGTATTGGCCGGCTTACGCACTACAACCCAATCAGGCATTTCGAATCTCACCTCGCTCATGACCGTTGGAGTGGTAACGACACTGCCGTAAATTTTCCTAAGTAGATCGAGTTGGTCGATCTTTTTGAGCAGGATAAAACAACTAGCGTCTGAAATGACGGCCTTAGGCATGTTCCAGATCTTCGGCGAGTTCGCTGGCCGGATAGTTTATTACGGACACGCCGTAATCGGGAAGTATCTCGGCAAATGCCCACTTGGACATATCCGCGACTTCGGCGGCGCGACCGAGAGACAGCACGCCGCGTTCGTACAATCGCGCAGCGATCATCCGAAGCAGGTCCGACCGCTCCATATCGACCGAATCAGGAAGTTGAATCGTCAATGTACTCATCCCAATCGAGTATTATAGCGCAGAACGCCATACGGAATTCAGAAAGGCCGCCTAAGCAGCCAGGGAGACGGTGCGCCGATGATAGTTGATCTGTCCGAGGTGATAGCTGAGGTGTCCGACAAGATGGATAAGAAAATATTCGGTCGTCATCGTGTAGCCGAGAACTTCGAGAGGATACGTTTTTGCGAAGTCATCGGCAGTGAGTTTTAAGAGCGTTGCAGAAACGACTTCGCGAGTTTCGTCGATGGCAGTGAGTATCTCATCGCGTGGAACATCGCGCATTGCGAATTCCGCATCACGATCTCTTACATAGTCCGAATTGCCCAACACCGCACCGAGAAAATGCCGCAGATTGCCGCAAAGGTGCAACGCAAGATTGCCGCCCGAGTTCGGAAGTTCACCGTATCGCGACCAAAGGCTTGCTTCGTCCTTATAAGCTTCGATCTCCTCACGCAGTTTCGCAAGGTCGCGGTCGTACAGCTTTATCAACGTTTCGTTCAGGCTCATATTCTAAGCGGCCTTCCTTACCGGCATCATAAAATCAAGCGAACGAATGATCGTATCGCGCATTTCGCGGCGGTCGACTACGATGTCGAGCATTCCGTGTTCGAGCAGAAATTCGCTTCGCTGAAATCCTTTTGGGAGTTTCTGGCGGATCGTCTGTTCGATGACTCGAGGGCCGGCAAAGCCGATCAGAGCCTTTGGTTCGGCGATATTCAGGTCGCCAAGCATCGCAAAACTCGCCGTAACGCCGCCGGTCGTCGGATCCGTGAGCACAGAGATGAACGGCAGTCCCGCTTCGTGCAGCATCGCGAGTGCGGCAGAGATCTTGCCCATTTGCATCAAGCTCAGCGTGCCTTCCTGCATACGCGCTCCTCCCGAAGCCGAGAAGATAATGACGCCCGCCTTGTCCCGAAGCGCGTATTCGATCGCGCGCGTGAGTTTTTCGCCTACCGCTGAACCCATCGAACCGCCGATGAACGACATATCCATCGCAGCGGCATAAACGTTGTGTCCGCCGATCTTGCCCTTTGCGGAGACGACCGCTTCGTTCAATCCCGAGGCTTTTTTTGCCTGCTTGATGCGGTCTGGATACGGTTTCGAATCAAAGAATCCGAGCGGATCGCCCGACGTGATGTTCTCGTCCAGCGTCTCAAATTCTTCATCATCGAAAACGAGCGCGAGCCGCTCCATCGCAGAATATCGAAAATGATATCCGCAATGCGTGCAGACCTCGTGAGACTCGGTCAATTCCCGCTTGTAGAGTGCGTTGTCGCACTCAGGGCATTTCACGAAAATGCCTTCGGTATTGACGGTGCGTTCTTCTTCGGGTTCTCCGTCAGCGATCTTCGGTTTTTCCCTGCGAAACCATGCCATAAAGAAAAAATCAGCCTATCACAAAAGACGGCTTATTTGAGAATGTCGATCATTTGGTCGTGGATAAGGCCGTTGCTTGCCGCAAGCGGCGGACGATATATGTCGAGGGGCGACCCGTCAAAGTACGAGATCTGGCCGCCCGCTTCTTTTACGAGCAGCGTTCCCGCCGCGATATCCCACGGGTTCAAGCCCTCTTCCCAAAATCCTTCGAACCGTCCGCAGGCGACATAGGCAAGATCAAGAGCCGCCGAGCCGTCACGGCGAACTCCACGCGAAAGCATCAGAAGTTCGTGCAAATGACGTGCAGGCTCCTTACGTTCCTTTATGTCGTAAGGAAATCCCGTAACAAGCAGCGAGTCGCTCAATTTGTCGATCGCAGAGACGCGTATCGGTTTGCCGTTCAGCGTCGCCCCACCGCCGGCCTCTGCCGCAAAAAGTTCGTCGCGCGTCGGGTCGTACGTAACGCCGACGACGATCTCGCCGTTGTGTTCGAGGGCCATCGTGACGCAAAAGCACGGATAGTTGTGCGCGTAATTCGTCGTACCGTCGAGCGGGTCGATTATCCATTTCCACGACGGATCGCCGCCTTTTACAACGGCCTCACCGCTCTCTTCGGCGAGGATCGAGTGCTTCGGAAAGTGTGAACGTATCCGTTCGAGGATCAAGGCCTCGCTCGCAAGGTCGGCCTCGGTCACGAGGTCGATATCCCACTTCTTTGAGATCTTGATCTTCCGCCCGAACTTCTCAAGCAGTATTCCGCCGGCGTCACGGGCCGTTTCGATCGCAAAATTCAGCATTTATCTATTTCTTTTGAGCGGCAAGATGCCGTTCTGAAACGGCGAGGAATTCCCTGACCTGATCGTCCCAGAAACCCCATTCGTGGCCGCCGGGATGTTCACGATATTCGTGCGGAACTTTTTGTTTGATCAGGAGAGCGTCCAGCGAGCGATTGCTGTCAAAGAGAAAATCTTCCGTGCCGATCGAGAGATAGACGAACGGCAGAGCCTTCACATCCTTGACCGCACCGAGCAGCAGATAGACATCGTTCGCCCGACGAGTTTCGCTGCCAACGGGGCCGTAAACGGAATCGACCTTTTTGCCGATCTCGCCCGCGGTCTTTTCGGTAAATTCGGACGTTCCGAACGCACCGCTGAACGAACCGACGAGCGTGAACATCTCCGGATACTTCAGCCCGAATTTCAACGCTCCGTAACCGCCCATCGAGAGGCCCGCGATCACTCGATGCTCCGGGTCGGCCTTTGTCCGAAACTTCGCATCGATCTCCGGGATCAGCTCTTTAACGATGTAGCTCTCGTAGTTCTCGTGCGAAGCCAGCGGACTATCGACATACCAGCCGTCGGCTCCTTCGGGCGTTACGATGATGAAGCGGTATTCGGCCGCATACTCAGCGATCTTTGTCTTATCCGTCCAATTCGTGTAATGCCCATAAAGCCCGTGCAGCAGATAGATCACGGGATACCGGTCGGACTTTGCCGCCTCGTAGCCCTTCGGCAGCAGAACGCGATACGGCATCTCGCGAGCCATCAGCTTGCTCGCAAGTTTTTGCTCCTGCACTCGCAGAGCCGTCGCATTTGCTGCCTGCGCGTAAGAAGTCGCCGCGAGAGCAAGTACAACGGCCAGAATGCAAATAGAGCGGCAGAGTTTCATCGCTTGTTATTTGAAGAGATTCCCGAACCAGCCGGAACCTTCTTCCTTCAACGCGACCTGCACAAATTCGTGGGCGTCGAACCAGACTCCCGAACATTTATCGCAGACATCGATCACGATATGCTCAAAATCCTTCTCGTGAAGCGTGCCGTCGCATTTCGGACATTTCAATGCAGCGGCCGCGGCCGTCTCTGCGGCACCTTCTGCTTCGAGCTTTGCCTTCATTTTCGCAAGAAGTTCAGCTTCCTGCTTTCTGAAGTACTCATTCTCAAGCGCATCGCCGCGATCTTTAAGGTCAATTGCCATATTCGGTAATTCAAACTCCTTCGTTCTAGTTGTAACTTGCCTCAATTATCGCATCAGGCGCTAATTGTTACAAAAACGCAGCCTTCCATAATCGCCCGTGTTGAAGTTTGCATATCGGACACATAAGATGTATGCAACGGCAAAGGAGCGAGTTTTAACGCGATGAACCTTCCAAACTGGCTTACGATCGCACGAATTCTGATCGTACCGCTGATCGTGGCGGCTCTTCTTACGCCGCTCGCCGAGAGCGTCTTCGGCATCAGCGGATATGCGTTCGCGATCGTGCTCTTTATCGCGGCGTCGCTCACCGATATCGTTGACGGCCAGCTCGCACGCCGCCGAAATCAGGTCTCCGACCTCGGCAAGTTCCTCGACCCGATCGCCGATAAACTTCTCGTCTCCGCCGCTCTCATCGTCCTTGTCGAAAAACATCTCGCACCGTCCTGGGCGGTCGTCGTCATCATCGGACGCGAGTTCATCATAACGGGATTGCGTTCGATCGCCGTTACCGAAGGCATCGTGATCCAGGCGCAGATGCTCGGCAAGATAAAGATGTGGGCACAATGCGTCGCCATCGTCGCACTGCTCGTTGCGGCGGCCAACGGCACCATTCCCGTCTCGAACTTCGGACTCGATTATCCCGCGGCATTTTGGGAGGTCACCGAGGTCCGCACCGCATTCAGCGATCTTCTAACGCTCTCGCTCACCTCGAACGATTGGAAGGTCTTCGGCTACCTCGTCGGCCGTCTCGGAATCTGGGTCTCCGTCATCCTCTCCGTCTGGTCAATGATCGACTACTTCCGCTACTTCCTCCGCGTCCGCTCGACTGAACGCTAACGCCTCGTCCGCATCTTGTCAGAACCGGGAGCGATAGCGACTGGGCCAAATGATCGTGCCAACGATATCCTTGCGTCCCCGTAGGGGACGAAAGAATGTAGCCCACGGTAAGGCCGAAGGCCGCCACCCTGGGAACGACGCACCACCATCTTCCGACCCTGAAGGGGTCGAATAAACGAACGCCGAGGCGAGGAACCCAGTCGCTATCGCTCCCGGTTCTGACAACGTCCCGAGTTCCGTTCTTTGTCCCCGTAGGGGACGTATGAATGTAGCCCAGGGTAAGGCCGAAGGCCGCCACCCTGGGAACGACGCCACAATACGGTTGACCACCTGCCATATCTCTTTGAATGCGGACGGAAAAAAGCTGTCCGGGATTCGCTCATTCCCGGACAGCGTCAAGTTGGCGGTAATGCGACCTACCGCACAAAGGCGTTGGGGATCGGTTGGTCCCCGTTTCCTCCGAACTGATGAATGGCAACGCCTGCCGTCGAACGGTTCAGATACCAAGTACCGGTCGACGGCCTGAATAGGGCGGCGTCGGACTTGCCGTCTCCATCGTAGTCGCCCGGAGCAGGCAGATCACCATTCGAGCCGAACCCGAACGCGTAGAACGTTGCGTTCTCGCTTCGCAGAATGAACCATTCCCCGGTCGATGGACGCCACACGGCGGCATCAGCTTTGCCGTCACCGGTGTAGTCTGCGGGAACGATGCGGTCCGTCGAACTTCCGAATTGATATGCGGTCAGTCCGGCGCTGCTTCGCTGTATCCACCATTGCCCCACGCTTGGGCGGTATATAGCGATATCCGAGCGGCCGTCACCATCGTAGTCCGCGGCAACAGGCACATCGCCGGCCGCACCGAACTGCTGGATCGTCGTCCCTCCGGCCGAGTTAATGACATACCAAGTGCTGTTCGACGGCCGAAAGATCGCGATATCGGCCTTAGCGTCCGCGTCAAAACGACCCGGGACAGGAACGTCGCCCGCTATTCCGAAGGGAGCAGCGTAATAGGTGAAATCTTCGCTTCGAAGCACGAACCATTCACCTGTCGATGGCCGGAACAAGGCGTGGTCAGTTTTGCCGTCGCCTGTGAAGTCGGCCGGAGCGATAATGTCGGTTGATTGCCCGAACGTCGCCGCCATTGTTATGCCCGTGCCGCTCTGGGTCCACCACCATTGGCCGTTCGAAGGGCGGAAGATCGAGAGATCGGTCTTGCCGTCGCCGTCAAAGTCACCGAATACGCGATTGGCAGTCTGCGGGCGATACCAATCGGAAACGGCATCGTCGGCCGAGTTGAACGTAATGCGGGTTTCCGCAGTTCCGTCAGCGTTCGCGACATGGATCTCTCTCGTATCACCGAAGCTGATCCACGAGTAAGCAAGCTTTGTACCGTCCGGCGACCATATCGGGCTTCCGACATTGTTGTTCTGCGGAAGCTGCACGATGCCTGATCCATCAAAGTTCATTATCGTGATGCGATTCGTACTCGGGTCGGTTCCCTTTATGCAGACGATCTTCGTCCCGTCAGGTGAGATATCGAGACTGAAGTGCTGGATCGGCCCGGGCGCATTGGTGATCTGCACGCGATTCGTACCATCGGCATTGGCCGTACACAACTGCAAGTTGTTCGTTCCAACGGCACAAATAAAAGCGATCTTTGTTCCGTCAGGAGTATAGCGTGGGTCATCTTCGGCATTCGAGGTGTTCGCCGCTGTGAGAGGCTCTACGCCGGTTCCGTCGGGATTCATCGTATAGAGGTCGCAGCTCTGCGACCCGCATCGAGAGAATATTATCTTCTGCCCATCGGGCCGCCATGAAGGCAATCTATCCATCGCTGAGGTATTCGTAAGCTGAACCGGGTTACTGCCATCCGCGTTAGATATCCAAATGGACAACGGCACGCTCAGGTTTGCGCGGCCATGATAGACGATCTTTTGCCCGTCCGGCGAAAATCGCCCGTTCGCCGCAATTGCGTTACCGCTCGTGAGACGCTTCTGCGATGTGCCGTCCGCATTCATTCGGAAATTATTGGGATATCCATTACGATTGGAACTCGTCAAGAGCGGCATCGGCCCGGATACACTCTCCGGCACGCGATCAATTCCCGCGACCTGATCGTCTGTCATCGGCGCGTCATAGAAACGAAGCCGTGCGATCGATCCGCCGGAAGCCTGGATCGGATTGTTCACATAGTCCTGGAAGAACCTAAGGCCATTGGCGAGCGGCGAACCATCGTCCGGCTGGGTTACTCGTAGAGTGCCGTCGCGATAGGCTTTTATCGTTCCGCCGCCGCGGATCATAATGATCTGGACATACGTCGAGGTCGTGATCGGAATTGTAGACGGATTCTCGCCTTCGATGCGGCCATCGAGCAGGAAGCCGCCCTGATCAGCCTGCGTACCTCCGGACGAATCAAACAGACGACGTCGTCCGGTGATAATGTTCATCTTGAAGAGTATGACCGCCGTAAACGAAGTGTCAGTAACAACCCCCGACAAACTGTTCAACGCAACACCGTTGTTCCCAGGGAAGTTGAGCACCTGTCGCGGAAAGCCATCGACCATGTCCATTCCGTAAGAATTCTGCCCATTCCCCGCACCGACCAAATTGGTCAAAGCCGGTGCGGTACCGACCGAGCTGTTCAAATTTCCCTGAAACTGATAATCCGCTTTCAACGTTTGGGCGGCGGATGCCCCTGCCAAGACGAAACAAGCCGCTGTGAGGAGCGCACTGCCAACGAACCAACGTAGAGTTGTGTATTTCATATATTGTTGAGATCTCCTAAAAATTGAACAGGATTGAGAACTAATGAGGCCAACGTACGCCACAACAAACACGAAAGTAATTAAAAACCGGCTAAATCTTGGCTAAATTTGAGAATTAGGTATAGAATCATCAAAAAAATGACAATAGAGATTGGTACTCCCTACCAGAAAGAGTTGGACTTTTATCGATGCTGTTTTATAGATTTGGGAAGTACGAACTTGATCTGACGGACGAAAGCCTTCGGCAAGACGGGGTGAAGCTCCCGATCAATCGCCGGATGTTTCAGGTTCTACGTCTTTTGATCGAACGTCGGGGCGAATTGGTCAGCAAAGAGGAGTTCTTTGAGACGGTCTGGGAAGGCGGCTTTGTCGAAGACAACAACCTCACCGTGACTGTGAGGTCTCTCCGAAAGGTTCTGGGCGACGACGCCAGAGATGCCCGCTTTATCGAGAATATTCCCCGGAAAGGCTATCGCTTCGTTGCCGATGCGACCGCTCATCCCCGTCCTGCTGCGGCTGATTCCACAGCAAGGTCGGTCGCTCCGGCCGCGATTCCACTTCGGCCGGTAAAGGGTCCTGCTGCTCCGAGAGTGATAGCGATCGGAACGACCATCGCCCTAATCGTGATCTTGGCGATCGCAAGTTCCGGTGGAAAAGGACTACTGCCCGCTGCCGGTTCACCCGCAAGGGCAATCGATTCGATCGCGGTCCTGCCATTTGAAGACCCCTCGGCCGAGAGTGCGTATATCGCTAATGGCCTGACCGACAGCATTATTGACGACCTATCGAAACTCACACGCCTACGCGTAATAGACCGCAATTCAACGTTCAATTACCGGAGCGGATCTTCCGACCCCGAGAAGGCAGGTCGTGAACTGAGTGTCCGAGCCGTGGTCACCGGACACATAGAACGACAAGACAACCTTGTGCTTGTCGATGTGGTGATGGTCGATTCTGAGGGCGGTTCTCAGATATGGCAGCAGCAATTCAAACGCAGTGCGAACGAAATCTTCACCCTCCAACAGGAGATCGCGGAGGCGATCGCTAAGAATGTGCAAGGCGCCGATGAATTTGTCAGGCGGCCGCTAAAGCGCCCTACCAATGACGTCGAAGCGTACGACCTTTATCTCAAGGGACGTTTTTATTGGAATAAGAGAAATAACCCGGATATCTCGAAGGCGATCGAAATGTTCCGGGCAGCGATCGAGCGCGACCCGACCTTTGCGAAAGCGTACATTGGCCTTGCCGATGCATACACGCTGGGAGGTCTTCCGGGTGTCAGCAACGATGAAAAGATCGCCTTGTCACGAGGCTCGGTGCAGAGAGCCCTCGAGATCGACGACTCGCTTGGCGAAGCATACGCCTCGATGGCGATCAATAAGTGCTATTACGATTGGAATTTTGCCGGAGCCGAGAGTGACTACATTAAGGCGATCAAACTTAGCCCTAATAATGCGACCGCCCATCATTGGTACGCTGAATTACTTTCGATGCAAGGCCGCTTTGACGAGAGCTATGCGGAATATGAAAAAGCCCTTGCCCTTGATCCTCTGTCGATGCCGATCAGGACGGATATGGCACTTAGCCGCTATTATGCTCGCGACTACGATAAGGCGATCGACCTTCTCATTCGAGCAAAGAACATTGAACCGAACTATCGGCGCACATATAGCTTTCTAATGCTTACGTACCGCGAAAAAGGTATGTATCTCGATGCAACGGACGCAGTAGAGGAAGATATGAATAGGGTGTTTGGCGCGAATGAACGAGCCGGAGCCGAATACAAGAATATTTCAAGCCATATCGCCGCGATCAAAAAACAAGGCTCCGATCTCAATGCGGAAAGATATTGGAGAACAGAACTCGAATTCGAGAGTGACCCCGCCCCCATACTAAAGGCCGTTGCATACGCAAAGCTAGGTGATGCGGACAAAGCGTTCGAGTNNGCGAGCTTTTAACGCTCGGTTTTCCGGAATGGTCTGGCTCAAGGTATCGCCCGAATTTGATGGGATACGATCTGACCCGCGTTTCGCGGACCTTATGAAACGCGTCGGCTTTGACCCTGCCTGACCCGCCTGGTGGCTATCGTGCCCACCTTTGCAAATATAGAAAGCGGACCCGAGATTTCGGATCCGCTCGCATAGTTGCCTTGCAAGTTGTTCGCTTATTGGATCTCGACCCAGTCGCCTGTGTGGATCTCCTGCGTGTTCTGCGTGATGACGACCGTGGCCGAACGCTCTTTCACGTTCAGGACGATGGCCTCGCCGACGACCTTTCGG
>JRYI01000572.1_pt1 | contig 17477 bp, 14 predicted proteins | sample 235361 | NCBI WGS metagenome assembly JRYI01 (sample SAMN03074212, study PRJNA261471) | activated sludge metagenome | biome: Common Effluent Treatment Plant; feature: Wastewater; material: Activated sludge; isolation source: activated biomass in a lab-scale reactor treating industrial wastewater at...
AGGGCGCAACCCATCCGGAGGGGGCCACGACCCAATGAGGACTCCGTCCGCACCCCGCATCACTTCGCTTGCCTCTCCACCGACGTCATGCCGGCGTCATTGGCGAAGCCATGCTCCGCATGGAAGGCCGGCACCCACACCAGCTTCTGCGCATGCGCGTTCCGTTGGGTTCGAGGGGCGGCAACGCGGGATGAGGGTGCGTGCTCGGCCGCCCGGTGCGCGATCCTTCAACGTTGCACGCGCTGAGACTTGCATGGATCCCGCCCTTCGCCGGGATGACGTTGTTCGGGTGGATGCGTCGGCGCTCAAGAACATCAGAGATGTGAGAGGACGGGCGGCGTGATCATCGAGATTGGACACTTCGCGCTGATCCTGGCGCTCCTGGTTTCCATTGCGCAGATGATCGTTCCGGCCTGGGGGGCGCGCGTGCGCGATCCGCGCCTGATGGCGTTCGGCGAGCCCGCAGCCATGAGCCAGCTCGCGCTGATCCTGATCGCATTCCTGGCGCTGATGTACGCCTACGTGACGTCCGATTTCTCGGTCGCCAACGTCGCCGCCAACTCCCACTCCTCGAAGCCGCTCATCTATCGCATCTCGGGCGTGTGGGGGAACCACGAGGGCTCGATGCTGCTGTGGGTGCTGATCCTCGCCGTGTTCGGCGCCGCGGTCGCGCTCTTCGGCAACAACCTGCCGGCTACCCTCAAGGCCAACGTGCTTGCCGTGCAGAGCTCGATCGCGCTTGCGTTCCTGCTCTTCATCCTCGTCACGTCGAACCCGTTCGAGCGCCTCGATCCGGCGCCGTTCGACGGCAACGGCCTGAACCCGATCCTGCAGGATCCCGCTCTCGCGTTCCATCCGCCGTTCCTCTACATGGGCTATGTCGGCTTCTCGATGGCGTTCTCGTTCGCCATCGCCGCGCTGCTCGAAGGGCGCACCGATGCCGCCTGGGCGCGCTGGGTGCGNNCTCGGCTGGGGCGGCTGGTGGTTCTGGGATCCGGTCGAGAACGCCTCGTTCATGCCCTGGCTCGCGGGCACCGCGCTGATGCATTCGGCGCTCGTCATGGAGAAGCGCGAGGCGCTCAAGGTCTGGACCATCCTGCTCGCGATCCTGACTTTCTCGCTGTCGCTGATGGGCACCTTCCTCGTTCGCTCGGGTGTGCTGTCGTCGGTGCATGCCTTTGCCGTCGACCCGGGCCGCGGCGTGTTCGTGCTCTCGATCATGATGCTGTTCACGGGCGGCGGCCTGGCGCTGTTCGCCTGGCGCGCGCGTGATCTCAAGCAGGGCGGCGTCTTCTCGCCGATCTCGCGCGAGGGTGCCCTCGTCCTGAACAACGTGCTCCTCACCACGGCCTGCGTGACGGTGCTCGTCGGCACGCTCTATCCGCTCGCGCTCGAGGCGCTGAACGGCAGCAAGATCTCCGTCGGCGCGCCCTACTTCAACATGACGTTCGTGCCGCTGATGATCCCGCTGCTGCTGGCGCTTCCGCTGGGGCCGCTGCTCGCCTGGAAGCGCGCCGACCTGGCCGCTGCCATGGAACGGTTGATCGTGGCAGGCGTCATTGCCGCCGTCGTTCTTGTGGCGTCCTTCGCGCTCACCCACCGCGGTCCGTGGCTGGCGCCGTTCTGCTTCGCCATCGGCGCCTGGGTGATGGCGGGCGCACTCTCGGAGACGGCCTTCCGCATCAAGCTCGGGCATGTGCCGTTGGCGGAGTCGCTGCGCCGCCTCGTCAACCTTCCGCGTGCTGCCATCGGCACCATGCTCGCGCACTTCGGCGTCGGGCTGGTGGTCATCGGAATCGTCGGCACCACGGCCTACAAGAGCGAGGCGATCCTGCTCATGAAGCCCGGCGAGGCGGCTGGGATCGCGGGCTATGAGCTCGCCTTCCGCGGTGCTGCGCCGTCGAAGGGGCCGAACTACACGGAGACCGTCGGCGTGTTCGACGTCACGTACGGTGGCAAGCCCGTGACCCGCCTCGAGCCCTCGAAGCGCCTCTACGACGCGCCGCCCCAGCCGACGTCCGAAGCCGGCATCCATGCCGCGTGGTCCGGCGATCTTTACGCCGTGCTCGGCGACCAGCAACCGGACGGCGGATTTGCCGTGCGCCTCTATTTCCATCCGCTCGTGCGCTGCATCTGGATCGGCGCGCTGGTGATGTTCCTGGGCGGCGCCGTCTCGCTCTCCGACCGGCGGCTGCGCGTCGGAGCCCCGCGCCGGGCCGTGCGCGCTGCCACTGTCCCGGCAGAGTGAGGGTTGCGATGAGGAGCCTTACACGACGGATCGCTTGCATTGCGCTGGCCGCGTGGACCGGCGCCGCGGCCGCACTGCCCGTTCCGGCCTACGCCGTCACGCCGCAGGAGGTGCTCGCCGACACGGCGCTCGAGGCGCGGGCGCGGGGGATCTCGGCGGAGCTGCGCTGCCTCGTCTGCCAGAACCAGTCCATCGACGATTCCGACGCGCCGCTGGCCCACGATCTGCGCGTGCTGGTGCGCGAGCGGCTGACCGCGGGCGACACCGACCAGCAGGTGCGCGACTTCATCGTCGCGCGTTATGGCGCGTTCGTGCTGCTGAAGCCGCCGTTCTCGGCCGAGACCTTGCTCTTGTGGCTGATGCCGCTGCTCGCGCGCGGTGGCGCCGTGCTGATCCTGTGGAATGCGTTCGGCACACCGCGCAAGGCCGAAGCCGCCCCCCCGACAGGAAAGCTTTCCGCCGAAGAGCAGGCGGCCCTCGACGCGTTGCTCAAACCCGAGCAAGAGCGGCCGGCCAAAAACTAAGCGGACCTCATCAAATTCTCTTACGTGTCTGGATCCCGGCCTTCGCCGGGATGACGTTGAATTTGTTACGCCCGGTCCCTTCACCCCGACGGAGGTCGGGGTCCATATGCGTCTGAGGAGAATGCAGAAACACGCTACTGCTGCGGCAGCTTGGCCTTGTCGCGGCTGAGGGTGTGCGAGCCGACGCTGCCGGTCTCGATCGCGGGAGGCTTCGGGGCCACGCGCCGCGCCGCATCGCGCTGGGCGAGGCGCTTCAGGAGTACTCCTGTCGCAAGCCCCGTCTCGCGGCGCCCTTCCGAGCGTTCGAACGCCCGCACGGCCGCGTTCAGCAACGGGCCGTAGATCCCGTCCGCCGTCCCGCCGTAAAACCCCTCCGCCCCAAGCAGGTGCTGAAGAGCGACAATGTCCGCGCGCCGCGCGAGAATGTCGGCGTGCGCCAGGGCCTCGAGCGTTGGCCGGAACGCGCCCGCGCTGACGGCGGTGTTGGCGACTGCTTCAGACTTGTAGCGATGCACGACTTCGCCGTGCTGCGTCAGCACCTTCGACTGCAGGTAGGTACCGACGTTGATACCCACGACCTCGGGACCTTCCGCGCCGTCGATCAGCAGCGGCGAGCCGGATGAGGCTCCGCCCGTGTCGCAGGTGTGCAGCACCACATGGCCCGCGTCCGCGAAATCCTTCGAAATTGCCGTCCAGTCCGCGCCCGCGAATGAGCGGCGCACCGTGCATGGCGCGCCGTAAGCGAGCTCCCAGGTCCCGAAATCCCGATGGTAGCTCACCTGGTAGATGCGCTTTGCCGCCGAGAGCACGGTCAGCGCGTCGGCGGGTGCGCGGCTGATCGGGAGCGCGCGACCCTTGCAGATCGGCGTGGCGAGACGGATCAGCGCCCAGTCCTGGGCGGCGTCGATGGGCGGGCGCACGCGGAGCGTCAGCGAGCCCGCCGCCACGTGTTGTGCTTCCCCGTTGTGCTCCGATCCCGCGATGCGCGCGCTCATGGCCCGCTCGCCGCGCGGCTCGAGGCGAAACTCGACCCCCTTGAGGCGGAGTGGGCGCTCGCCTTCGGTGCGGAACAGGCAGTGCCCCGCGGAAGCGATCATGTCGTCGCCGACGCAAAAGGCGGTGCAGACCGAGTGCGTCTTGCCTTCGTAGAGGAGGCCGATCGAGCGGCCGAGCAGCGCCCGTTCGCCGGGTAGCGGCGCGCGGTCGTCGGTGCCGAAAACGGCAACCTGCTGCACGGGGCCGGTGCCGTCTTGTCCGAAATCGGGATCGACGGGGCCAGAGACGAGCGGCGCCGGGACGGCGGCCGCGGCCCACAGGGCCACCCCGAGAGCGGCAAGAACGCCCCCGGCTGCCGGCCGCGGAAGACCCCGCCGGACAGCGATCGAACGGGGGAATGGACGGGGCGTCTCACTCATTACCAACTCTTAACGTGACCGAAAGGCAGCCGTAAGGCCGAACGGGGTACCTCTTGCCGGGACAGTGATTTTCAGCGCTTTCCGAGCGGAGGACTTGAATGCTTATTTCCGGTGGTACAACGCCCAAAGCAAAGACCGGGCCAGGGTTGGAGAGAGGCGCGGGCAAGGCGTCGGGACGGCGCGTCGCATACGCAACCGTGGCGGCCCTGGCTTCGGCCGGCGTTCTGATGGGCGGCGTCGCGCTCAAGCCGGCGTTTGCCCAGCTCGCCCCCGATGCGTCCACCGTCGAGACGCCGTTCGGCCGCGCGCCGCTTTCCTTCGCCGACGTCATCGAGAAGGTGAAGCCGTCGGTGGTCTCGATCTCGGTCGTGGCCGGCGGCAAGGGCGAAAAGAACGCCAAGGGCCTGCCCGAAGGTTTCCCCGACATTCCCGAGGACAGCCCGTTCTACGACTTCTTCAAGAACCTGCCGAAGGAGTTCCGCAACATGCCCCAGCAGCGCCCCACGCAGGCGCAGGGCTCGGGCTTCGTCATCACGGCGGACGGCTACGTCGTCACCAACAACCACGTCGTCGAGGGCGCGACCAAGATCCAGGTCAGCTTCGACGACCAGGAGAAGATGGAGGCGGATCTGGTCGGCACCGACCCGCGCACCGACATCGCACTGCTGAAGATCAAGTCGTCGAAGACCTTCCCGTTCGTGAAGTTCTCCGACAAGCCCGTGCGCGTCGGCGACTGGGCGCTGGCGGTCGGCAACCCGTTCGGTCTCGGCGGCACCGTGACGGCAGGCATCGTCTCGGCGCAGGGCCGCGACATCGGCTCGGGTCCCTATGACTTCATCCAGATCGACGCGGCCGTGAACAAGGGCAACTCCGGCGGCCCGACCTTCAACCTCGCCGGCGAGGTGATCGGCGTCAACACGGCGATCTTCAGCCCGTCCGGCGGCAATGTCGGCATCGCGTTCGCGGTCCCGGCCCGCACCGCGACCGACGTCATCGCCCAGCTCCAGAAGAGCGGGTCCGTCAGCCGCGGCTGGCTCGGCGTCAAGATCCAGAACGTCGACGAGGACACGGCGTCCGCGCTCGGCCTCGGCGAGGCCAAGGGTGCGCTCGTGAGCGAGATCACGCCGAACGGTCCGGCGTCGTCCTCGGGCCTCAAGGTTCAGGACGCGATCGTCCAGGTGAACGGCGACAGGATCGCCGACAGCCGCGATCTCGCCCGCAAGATCGCCGACTACGCTCCGGATACCACGGTCGACGTCAAGGTCTGGCGCGGCAACAAGGAGGAGAACGTCAAGGTTCGCCTCGGCAAGTTCCCGGGCTCGAACGACGAGATCGCCAAGCTCGAGCAGGGCAAGTCGGTTGATCCGACGTCGACCGCGCTCGACCAGCTCGGACTGACGCTCGCGCCCGCAAAGAGCGGCGGAGAGGGCGTGGCCGTGACCGAGGTCGATCCCGACTCGGATGCCGCGGAGAAGGGCATCAAGGCCGGCGATATCATCCTCGAGGTTGGCGGAACGACGGTGTCGGGTCCTGCCGATGTCGCCGACGGCGTCAAGAGGCAGGTCGAGCTCGGCCGCAAGGCGGTGATGCTCCACATCAAGTCGGCTGATCAGCGCCGCATCGTGCCGATCCAGCTCAAGAAAGGCTGATCTCGCCAGAGGTCGTTCATCAGCGGGGCGGCGCGGCTCTTGAGGGGCCGGGCCGCCCCGATGTATCTGACCGGACGGGGCTTGCCGAGTCGCGGCGGCCCTCCCGCGCATCGAAGCCTCGGGGCGGGGGAAGCTTGCAGGGAGAAAGTCGAGCCATGCGCGTCCTGGTGATCGAAGACGACCGTGAGACGGCGCATTTCCTCCAGAAATCCTTGAAGGAGAGCGGCCACGCCACCGATGTCGCCGGCGACGGCGAGACGGGGCTCTCCATGGCCCAGACCAACGCCTACGACATCCTGATCGTCGATCGCATGCTGCCGCGGCTCGACGGCCTCTCCGTCGTCAAGACGTTGCGCACGGAAGGCAACCGCACGCCCGTGCTCATTCTCTCGGCGCTGGGTGACGTCGACGACCGCGTGAAGGGGCTGCGTGCCGGTGGCGACGACTATCTGACCAAGCCCTACGCCTACAGCGAGCTCCTGGCGCGTATCGAGGCGTTGAGCCGGCGTGCCGTGCCCGAGGAGCAGGAGACGCGCTATGCCGTGGGCGATCTCGTGCTCGACCGCCTGTCCCACCGTGTCACGCGCGCGGGCGAGCCGATCCAGCTCCAGCCGCGCGAGTACCGCCTGCTCGAATACCTGATGAAGAACGCCGGTCAGGTCGTAACGCGCACCATGCTGCTCGAGAACGTGTGGGATTATCACTTCGATCCGCAGACCAANNCACGTCTCGCGCCTGAGGTCCAAGATCGACAAGGGTTTCGACAGGCCACTCCTGCATACGGTGCGGGGCGCGGGATACATGGTCCGTGACGGCGCTCTCTGATTTCTTTCTGCGCTCGATGCAGACGCAGGCGTTTCGCCTCGCGGCGGCGAGCGCGACCGTCTTTCTCCTCGTCGCCACGATGATCGTCGGCGCGCTCTTCTGGCAGACCAACACGCTCTTGACGGACCACGTGGTGGCGGAGCTGCACCGGGAGGCCGCGGAGCTTGCCGCCGAGGCGAAAGCCATCGAGCCCGAGGCGTTCGCCGACAGGATCCGGGCGCGGAGCCTTACGGCGGGGACGAGCCTCTATCTCCTCGAGGACGTTGCGGGCACGAAACGCGCCGGCAACCTGCCGGCACTGCCCGCCGAGATCGCGGGCAGCCCGACGGGCGGCGTGTTCCGCTACGCGCGCGACGGCGACGCTCCGGGCGCGAAGAGGCTCGCCGTCGGCATTCCGGTTCCGGTCGGTCCGGACCAGCGCCTCTTCATCGGGCGCGATGTCGAAGCGCAAAGCGAGCTTGCGGAACGGATCAAGCGCACGTTCCTCTGGGGGTTCGGGGCGCTGGCGGTGGCGGCGCTGATCGCCGGGCTCGCCATCGGGCGCTCCGTTCTGAGGCGCGTCGAGACCATCAACGCCACCACGCGCTCGATCATGGCCGGCGACCTCTCGCGCCGTGTTCCGGTCACCGGCAGCGAGGACGAGCTGGACGAGCTGTCACGGAATCTGAACGGCATGCTGGACCGCATCGAGCAGCTCATGAGCGGGCTGCGCGAGGTGTCGGACAACATTGCCCACGACCTCAAGACGCCGCTCAATCGGCTGCGCAACAGCGCCGAGGCCGCGCTGCGCGACCCGCGCGGGGGCGACGCGTATCGCGAGGGGCTCGAAGGGGCCATCGAGAAGGCCGACGACCTCATCAAGACCTTCAACGCGCTGCTTCTGATCGCGCGGCTCGAGGCGGGCGTCGTCGAGGAGAGCGCCGAGACGTTCGACCTCGGCCATCTCGTCCACGACGTCGCGGAGCTGTACGAGCCCGTGGCGGATGAGGCGGGGCTTGCGCTCGCCATCGAGACCCGGGACGGCATCGCGATCCGCGCCAACCGTCAGCTCATTGGGCAGGCCGTGGCCAATCTGGTGGACAACGCCATCAAGTATTCGGCTGAGGCCGCCGGCGGCGCCGGGATGCGCGACACAACCGTCTCCGTCAAGGTCACGGCCGCGGCCGACGGTCCGGCCGAGATCTCGGTCGCCGACCGCGGCCCGGGCATCGAGGCGAAGGATCGCGACCGCGCGCTACGCCGCTTCGTGCGTCTCGAAAAGAGCCGGACGCGGCCCGGCACCGGCCTCGGCTTGAGCCTCGTCGCGGCGGTTGCACGCCTGCACAACGGCGCCGTGCGCCTCGAGGACAACGACCCCGGCCTGCGCGTCGTCGTCACGCTCCCGCTGCCGCAAGGCGCCTAGGCACTCGTCCGAGCCTTTTCTCCCTTTCCACCGTCGTCATCTGCGGCGCTTGGGAGCGCGAATGACGGAGGTGGGCGAGGCGGGAGACCTGTGCCAAGGTCGGTCTCCCGAAGACGCAGGGGCGAGGGAGCGGCATGGCAGGCGAGATCGGCGCGGACGGAACGCTGAGCGAACGGATCGATCCGTCGAAGTGGCTGCCGCAGGACCCGCGCGGCGGCGCGAGCCTCGATCCCATTCTCGACGATTGGCGCCGCGACGCGGCGCTTTCGGGCCTCGTCGCATGCGCCGAGACGGAGCCGGTGCGGGCGCTGCTGGCCGGAACGGTTGCCGGCTCGCCCTTTCTCAGGACCGAGATCGTGCGCGATCCGGGACGCCTCGCCGGGCTCTTGTGCGCGTCCCCCGAGCGGCGCCTCGCGGACCTCGCCGCACACCTCGCCCGGAGCCTCGAGGCGGCAACGGCCCTGCCCGAGGCCATGACGGCCCTGCGCGTCTTCAAGTCGGAGGCGGCGCTTCTGATCGCGCTCTCAGATCTCGGCGGCGTCTGGACCGTCAATGAGGTGACGCGCGCGCTCTCGGATACGGCGGATGCCGCCCTCGGGGGGGCGGTCCGCTTCCTCTTCCGCCAGGCCGTCGCAAAAGGGGATTGGATCGCCGAGCCTGGCGACGGCGCCCCCGATGTCGCCTCCGGCTACATGGTGCTCGGCGTCGGCAAGTACGGCGCCCTCGAGCTCAACTATTCAAGCGACATCGATCTCATCGTCTTTTACGACCTCGAGCGCGCGCGCCTGAAGCCGGGCCTCGAGCCGCCGACGTTCTTCGTGCGGCTNNGGCTTCGGTGACATCGCCGTCTCGGGCCACAACATCAAGCTCGGCTCCGGAGGCATCCGTGAGATCGAGTTCTTCGTGCAGACGCAGCAGCTCATCGCCGGGGGACGCCAGCGCAGCCTGCGCGCGCGGCGTACGCTGGAAGCGCTCGCCATGCTCGTCGCCTATGGCTGGATCGAGGAAGGCACCGCCGACGAGCTCGCCGACGCCTACCTCTACCTGCGCTGGGTCGAGCACCGCCTCCAGATGGTCGCCGACGAGCAGACGCAGGAGCTGCCGCGCGAGGAGGCCGAGCTCGAAAGCTTCGCGCGCTTTGCGGGCTGTGCGGACCTCGCCGCGTTCTCCTCAGAGATCCTGTCGGTCCTCACGCGCGTGCAAGGGCACTATGCGCGCCTGTTCGAGGATGCGCCGGAGCTGACGGCAGAAGGCCAGAACCTGGTGTTCGCCGGCGAGATGGACGACCCGGGCACCGTCTCGGCGCTGACCCAGATGGGGTACGCGCGCCCGAGCGATGTGCTCGCCGCCATTCGCGGCTGGCACCATGGCCGCTATCCGGCCGTGCGCTCGCCGCGGGCCCGCGAGCTTCTGACGGAGGTGCAGCCCGTGCTCGTCAAGGCGCTCGCCGACACGGCCGATCCGGACCGCGCCGTCGCCACCTTCGACCGTTTTCTCGCCGAGCTTCCGGGCGGCGTGCAGCTCTTCTCGCTGCTCAAGGCCAACCCGGCGCTGATGCGTCTTCTGGCCGACATCATGGGAACCGCGCCGCGCCTCGCGCGCATCCTCTCGCGCCGCCGCCGCCTGCTCGATGCCGTTATCGATCCGCAGACGTTCGCAGCCCTCCCTCAGGCGGGGGAGCTCGACGCTGCGATCCGCACGGAGCTTGCCGCGGCCGTGGACGAGCAGGACGTGCTCGACCGCGCGCGCATCGTCGGGAGCGAGCAGGCGTTCCTGATCGGCGTCAAGGTCCTCTCCGGCGCCGTCACCGCGAGCGAGGCCGGGGAGGCCTACGCGCGGCTCGCAAACGCGCTGATCGCCGCGCTGGCCGCCGAGGTCGAGAAGGAATTGGAGCGTGTCCACGGCCGTATCGCTGGCGGCGCCGCCGCCGTCGTCGCCATGGGCAAGCTCGGCGGGCGCGAGATGACGGCCTCGTCCGATCTCGATCTGATCGTCATCTACGACTTCGACCCCGGGGTCACCCAGTCGGATGGGCCGAGGCCGCTGGCGCCGAGCCAGTACTATGCGCGCTTCACGCAGCGCCTGATCTCGCACCTGTCGGCGCCGACCGCCGAGGGCGCGCTCTACGAGGTCGACATGCGGCTGCGCCCGTCGGGGCAGAAAGGCCCGGTGGCGGCCCAGCTCTCGACCTTCCGCGAGTACCAGGCGACGGAGGCGTGGACCTGGGAGCACATGGCCCTCACGCGCGCGCGCGTCGTCGCCGGGCCGCCCGAGCTCAGGAGCAAGGTGGAAGCCGCCATCCGCGACACGCTCCTGCGCCCGCGCGATCGCGCCGCCATCGCGCGCGATGTTCTCGACATGCGTGCCCGCATCGCCGCCGAAAAGGGGACCGACAGGATCTGGGCCCTGAAGCAGGTTCGCGGCGGCCTCGTGGACCTCGAGTTTATCGCTCAGTATCTGCAACTCGTATCCGCGGCCGCCCATCCCGAGGCGCTGGACCAGAATACGCTCGCCGCGTTCCGCAAGCTCGCCGCTGCCGGCGCCGTGCCTGCCGCCAAGGCCGATGGCCTCATCCAGGCCACGCGGCTTATCCATAACCTGACTCAGGTCATAAGGCTCTGTCTTGAGGGAACTTTCGATCCCGCGACGGCGCCGAGCGGCCTCAAGGCGCTGCTCGCCCGGGCGGGTGGAGCGCCTGATTTCGCAGCCCTCGAAAGGGACCTCTGCGAGACCTTGGCGAACGTCGAGGTTCAGTTCCGGGAGTTGATCTCCTAAAATGCGCATGAGCGACGAGGACCAGCGACGGATTCCGAGGGACACAGCCGTTTCCGCTCCTGAGATCATCTGCGGAGCAGGATCCGGTGGCGCTGCCCGGCGGACAGTTGCGATATAGCGGTGTGACGGTGAGGTCGGGGCCCGACGGACCCATGGGGACGACACCAGGAGCCAACGTGCGGGCAGGTCCATGGCCGGACGCGCCGGAGGATCGCGTGCTTCTGGCGCGCGTCGCCCGGCAGGACGCCCAGGCTTTCCGCATCCTCGTGGATCGTCACCTCGGCGCGATCGTCGCGCTCGCGAGACGCATGCTGAAGGACGAGGCGGAAGCCGACGATGTGGCCCAGGAGGCTTTGCTGCGGCTCTGGCGCGCGGGCGAGACGCTCGACGTGGGGCCGCACGGGCTCCGTCCCTGGCTGCGCCGTGTCACCTCGAACCTCTGTCTGGACCGCATCCGCGCGACGCGGCGGACCGTGGTGACGGACGAGGTGCCCGAGGTCGCGGAGCCGCCGACCCAGGCGCAGGGGCTCGAGGACCAGGATCTCGCCCGGCGTGTCGGCGAGGCGATGAACGCACTGCCGGAGCGCCAGCGCCGCGCGCTGACGCTCTTCCACCACGAGGGCCTGAGCCAGGCCGAGGTGGGCGAGGTGCTCGGCGTATCGGACGAGGCGGTGGAAAGCCTGCTGTCGCGCGCCCGGCGAGCGCTCCGCGCCAGCCTGGAGAAAGATTGGAAAGCCTTGCTGCAAAGCGAGGGATGAGTTTGGAAAGCCCGGGACAACGGCAATGACTGAGAGAAGCACAATCGAAGGAACCGGCGTCGGCGCGCTCGAGCAGGTTCTGGAGCGTTTCGGGAGCGACCGCACGCGCTGGCCCGCGCCCGTGCGCCGGGATTTCGCCGGACTGCTTACGAGCAGCGCCGAAGCGAAGGCCCGCCTGCGCGAGGCCGAGGCCCTCGACCGGCTCCTGGATCTCGCGCCGGAGCCCGAGATCGACACCCGCGCGCTGGCTGACCGCATCGTGGCCGCCGCCGCGGCCGAGCGGCCGGCCGTCGCGCCTCCGGAGATCCGAGCCGCTGGGGCGACCGGCGCCAGGGCAGCGGCGACCCGCATCGAATGGCCGGCTGCAGCCTTGCTGGCCGCCTCGCTCGTGCTCGGCATGTTCGTCGGCCTCAACGGAACGTTCGACACCGCGGTCGCGCCGCTGGTGGCGCAAGTCTCCGCCGACGCCGATATCGATCCCGGTCAGATCGCATTCGGCAGCGAAGGGCTCGATATGTTCGAGGAGGATCTGCTGTGAGCGAGGTTTCCCGACCCGAGCCGGCATCGCCTCCGGGCTCCGGATCGCGACGCCTGAAGTACGCGCTGATCGCCTCCCTGGCGCTCAACCTGCTGGTCCTCGGTGCGGCGGCCGGGACCATGTACACCTTCGGCTTCGGCAAGCATGGCCCGCAGCGGTTCGGGCCCGGACGCGGCGAGGACTTCGGCTTGATGGGCCTGACCTATCGGCTGCCCGAGGAGCGCCGCAAGGAGATCCGCAAGAAGCTGCGCGAGGACCGTGCCGTGCTGAAGCCGCTGGTCGAGGACGTGCGCGCAGCGCGTCGCGCCGCGGCCGAGAAGCTCGCCGCCGGGTCTTACGACCGGGTGGCCCTAGAGGGCGCCATCACCGCGGCCGCGGACAAGGAGCGTACGCTGCGCCAGGCGGCGGTTGCCGCCTTCCTGAGCCATGCCGACACCCTGACGGCTGAAGAGCGCCGCCTGCTCGCGGACCGGTGGCTGAAGATGAACGAGCCCTTCAAGGAGCGCGCCACGAAAAAGAAGGCCAAGACCGGCGACGAGCCGAAGCCCGCGCCGCCGGCCGACTGAATCAGGCGTAAACGGCCTCGCGGAATGGAGACGCCGGCATAGGGAGCGGCATGGCCTCCGGGAGCGCGGCGAAGAAGTCGCGTTGCGCGTCGCGTTTGAGCACGGTGATAGCGCGCCACGTCGCGTGGGGGTCGTCCACCTCGATCAGCGATGCGCCGTGAAGCTCGAGCAGCGCTCGCGCGAGGCAGATCGGCAGTGACGCCTGCCCGACGCCGGGCGCGCCCGGCTGCCCGCGGAGAAAAACCTCCATCTGCACCAGATCCCCGTTGATGGTGGCGACCACGCCGAGGCGCCCGCGGGCGTCCGAGCGGCGCACCGCTTCGGCGAAGAGGTTGATCAGGATCTGGCGCATGGGGCGCCGCTCGACCATGATCTCGATGCCCTCGGGAATCTCGGCGTCGAGGGTGAGCCCGTGGCTGCTGTTCGGTCCGGAATGGAAGGTCCACGCGTCCTCGACCATGAGGCGCAGGTCGACGCCGGTTGCGACCGGCATGCTCGGGTCGTGGTCGAGCAGGCAGGTGATGGCGAGCGTGTCCTCGGCCGATTTGAGGAGGTCGCGGCCGCAGTCGCCGATGTGGCGCGCGTATTCGCGGTAGCGCGGGTGCCCCACGGGTCCCAGCAACTCGGACTGCATGACATCGGAAAAGCCGATCACGGCATTGAGGGGCGTGCGCAACTCGTGACTGACGCGCGCCATGAGCTCGCCCCAGGGGTGGGCTTGCCCCGACGACAGGTGGCTGAGCCGGGCCGCGGCCCGGGCCAGGCTCGTGAGCTCGAGGCGATCCGGTTCAAGCGCGATCCGCTCACCTACGAAGGGCAGCGGGGAGGGCGAGGCCCCGCTGCCCGCCAACGGCGGGGAGAGATCGTGTGATCCGGCGGACGCGTGCGGCTGGAGCATCCCGAGCGCGGCCAGCGTGACGGCAAAACCGCTGATGAGAACGACAAGCGACGGCAGCGAGACGGGATGGACGAACGCGAGCAGAAGCCCCGCACCGTGCACCACGACGACACCTTGGAGCAGGCGGACGGCGGGTGCCTTGGCGAGGACGGAGACCGCCGCCGTTCGACCGGCGGACGCCTCGTTTCGAAAGGCAGACTCCTCCCGTGGACAGGCCGACAGGGTCCCAGCCATCCGTATCTCCAATGCGATTTTTACGTGGTGAGCGTGACGAGAATTCTGCCGGTACGCCAGCGAATCACACCCCTACTTCACCGATTCGAGTCGGCCGTGTCGAGGGAGATTAAATGTGGCCAAATCATAGTTTTCAGGGGTGTTACCTGTCGAGCATCCTGGTCACGATCTCGAATACGTCCCGGGAGAGACCCGGGGTCTTGGCTATGCTCTGCAACACGCGCCGGGCCGCCGCCCGGCGCCCCGGCTCGAGGGCGTGCCAGATGCGGAAAGCCCCGAGCATGCGCGCCGCGATCGAGGGGTTGAAGCGGTCGATGGCCAACACCTGCCTGGCCACGAACTCGTAGCCGGCGCCGTCCGGCCGGTGAAACTGGACCGGGTTCTGGGTCGCGAACACGCCGATCAGTGCCCGCACCTTGTTGGGCGCCGTGAGGCTGAACAGGGGGTGGCGCGTGAGCGCCTTGACCTGGGCCAGCGCCGACCGCGCCGGAGACATCGCCTGCGCGCCGAACCAGGTGTCGATGACGAGGTGATCCCCTTTCCAGCGATCGTAGAAATGCGCGAGCGCCTTCTCGCGTACGGGGCCGGACCTGGCCGCCAGCAGCATGAGGCTGTGGGCTTCGTCCGTCATGTTGGTGGCCTTGAAGAAGTGATGCGCGAGGCGCGTCTCGTCGGCCGCCGTGCCGCGCGCCGAGAGCAGCGTCAGCGCCGCGTTGCGGAGCGCACGCCGGCCTGCGCTCGCTGCGTCGGGCGAGAACGGGCCCGTCGCGCGCATCTCGGCGTAAACGTCCTCGAGCGCATCCCCGAGCACCGTGCCCGCGACCTTCAGGAGCTGGCGGTGCGCACGGAAGATCAGCCCGGGGTCGACGTTGCGCCCGATCACGCGTGCGATGTCGGCCTGGCTCGGCAGCTTCAGAAGCTCCGCGCGGTAGGCAGGCTCGAGATCGCCATGGCCGACGGCCGCGCCGAGCGCGGTCACGAAGGCGGTGGCGCGCGCCGTCGACCGCTCGCCCTTGCGCAAGCCCTTGACCATGTCGACGAGCGTCCGCGTCGCATACGTGTTCGCCGCCTGCCAGCGGTTGAAGAGGTCCTGGTCGTGCGCCATCAGGAACTCGAGGTCGCGGTCGGCGAGATTGAGGGTGAGGTTCACGGGCGCGGAGAACCCGCGCAGGATCGACGGCACGGGCGGAGAGGGCACGTCGGCGAAGCGGAACGTCTCGGTGCGCTTCGTCACGTGCAGCACGCCGTCCTCGATCGCCTCGCCGGTGACGCGCCTGAGCGGGATCTCCTGGCCGTTGCCGCCGATGAGGCCGATCCGTACCGGGATGTGCAACGGCTTCTTCCGGCTCTCGCCCGGCGTCGGCGGCAGTACCTGCTCGATCCTGAGCTCGGCCTCTTTGTTCGCCTTGTCGTAGGAGAGCGCGCAGACCAGCTCCGGCGTGCCCGCCTGTGCGTACCACAGCTTGAAATGCGAGAGATCGCGCTTGGATGCTTGCTCGAAGCAGGCGAGGAAATCCTCGATCGTCGCGGCCTGTCCGTCGTGGCGCGCGAAGTAGAGGTCCATGCCGCGGCGGAAATCCTCCTGCCCGAGGATGGTCTCGATCATGCGCACGAGCTCGGCGCCCTTCTCGTAGACGGTCGCCGTGTAGAAGTTGTTGATCTCGATATAGCTCTCGGGCCGCACGGGATGCGCGAGGGGGCCGGCGTCCTCCGTGAACTGCATCGCGCGGAGCTGGCGCACGTCGACGATCCGCTGCACGGTGCGCGAGCGCTCGTCCGCCGAGAACTCCTGGTCGCGATAGACCGTGAGGCCTTCCTTGAGGCAGAGCTGGAACCAGTCGCGGCAGGTGATGCGGTTGCCGGTCCAGTTGTGGAAGTACTCGTGCGCGACGACGCTCTCGATGGCTTCGAAATTGGCGTCCGTCGCCGTGTCGGGCGAGGCGAGGATCAGCCGGTCGTTGAAGATGTTGAGGCCCTTGTTCTCCATCGCGCCCATGTTGAAGTCGGAGACGGCGACGATGTTGAACACGTCGAGATCGTATTCGCGCCCGAAGCGCTTTTCGTCCCACCGCATGGAGCGTTTGAGCGCATCCATGGCCCACGCCGCGCGCGGCTCCTTGCCGTGCTCCACGTAGATCTTGAGATCCACCTTGCGCCCGGACGCGGTCGTGAAGGTGGACGAGATGGGCGCGAGGTCGCCGCCGACCAGGGCGAACAGGTAACTCGGCTTCGGATGCGGATCGTGCCAGACGGCGAAATGACGGCCATGCGCGAGCTTGCCCCTCCCGACCGGGTTTCCGTTCGCGAGCAGGACCGGCACCGTGGCCGCGTCCGCCTCGATGCGGCAGGTGTAGGTGGCGAGCACGTCGGGGCGGTCGGGAAAGAACGTGATGCGACGGAACCCTTCCGCCTCGCATTGCGTGCAGAAGACGCCGCGCGACCGGTAGAGGCCCTGCAGCGCCTTGTTGGTGTCGGGGTTGATGCAGGTCGTGAGCTCGAGCGTGAAGGCGCGGGCCGGCACCTTTCCGATGGTGAGCGAGGTCTCGTCAATCGTGTAGCGGTCGGGAGCGAGCGCCTTTCCATCGATCGCGATGTGGGCGAGATCGAGCTGCTCGCCGTCGAGCACCAGGGGTGTGCCCGTCGCGGTGCGTGCCGCAGGATTGCGCCGTATCCTGAGCTTCGCCTTGACCTCCGTCCGCTTGGGAGCGAGCGCGACATCGAGGTCCACATGATCGACCAGATAGGCGGGCGGGCGGTAGTCCTTGAGGCGATGCGGACGCGGGGTTTCGGGCTTCATGGCCTCTCCGGTGGGGGTGCGGATGAGTGCGCTGCGCCCCGCGCCTCTCCCGTCGGGCCGGTGGACGTTGGCGCGGCGATGCCGAGGACGACGCCCTGCGCCGCCTCAGCGGTTGAGCGCGAGGACGAGCGTGCGCGGGTTGCCGCCGTTCTCCGAGATATAGTTCTGGAACAGCGTGTTCAGGAAGCTCGTCATCTCGAAGCCGATGATCTCGGCCTCGCGCACCTTGTAGGCGTTGCCGCGGCGGACGATGCGCCAGCGCACCTCGTATGTCTCGCCACTCTTCAGCGTGATGCGGCTATCGACATAGATGCCGCTTGCGCTCTCCTGCGCCTGCCCGACGACGATGGCCTTGGCCACGGGGAACTTCGGTCCTTCTTTCGCGGCATAGCGCGCGATGAAGTTGATCATGCCGGCGTAGTAGGCGGGCCGGTCCGATTTATCGAGGCTCTGCGCATAGGAGCCGAGCGCCGTGATGGCGATCGACGGTACGTCGGCATGGCTGCGCAACACCGTTGCAAAATCGGCTTCGGAGCCCGCGCGCTGCGCGGCAATGAGCTGGTTGGCGACGCGCTGCATGTAGGCGGCCGGCGTTTCTGCGAGTGCGGCTGCCGAGCCGGCCATGAGGAGGAGGAGCGAGAGAGCCGTGGCCTTGAGCGCGAAGAACCACCCTGGGACGGGCCCCCCCTTGCAAACGGTCGTCATGAAACTGTGCTCCCGCATTCAACGCGACCCGGCTCCGCTTGCGGCGCAAGCGCCCGTGACGGAGGGATCGAACTTGTGTCCTCATTCAGCATGCGCACGCGTCCCAGTCAAAGCGCCGCCGCCGCTTGCCTAGCCTGGCATCC
>JRYI01004521.1_pt1 | contig 17425 bp, 20 predicted proteins | sample 235361 | NCBI WGS metagenome assembly JRYI01 (sample SAMN03074212, study PRJNA261471) | activated sludge metagenome | biome: Common Effluent Treatment Plant; feature: Wastewater; material: Activated sludge; isolation source: activated biomass in a lab-scale reactor treating industrial wastewater at...
CGAGTTCGGGCATTCGACGATCCCGAGCTTCGTCTCCACTGCCAATACGATCCGCGCCTACAAGGTCTCGCTCACCATCGTCCTGCAATCCATAGCGCAGCTGTCCGCCCGCTACGGCAAGGACATGGCTGCCGCCATCCAGGGCGGGTTCAACACCGCGCTCACCTATGCCGGTTCCGATCCAGAGACCTGCCTCTTTTTCGAGAAGCTGTGCGGCAAGGTACGCGAGCGCCAGCGCAAGGAACTGCTCTCGCCCAACCCGCAGGACGCCTATCGCGAGTTCAATCTCGTCAACGCCAACGAGGTTCGAACACTGGGCATGGACGAGATGCTGGTCGTCTCGACCAACCGCGATCCCGTGCGCATTCCGAGCCACGGGTATTTCAAGGTCCGTGCCTTTTCGCGCGCCGCATCTCTTGGCGCCGTCCGTCTCGTGCCGCGACCCGTCGTGCTCGGCGCGATCCCTCTCGTGCAGCTGTAGCGTCAGCGTTTTTCTTATTCACCCGCACACATCAGGAGACCTGCCATGGATGCCATGCCACAGCGTACCAACACCTCGTTCGACGACCTCGTCCTCAATCCCGAGCGGCGCTTGCCGTGCGTCATCGTCGCCGACCGGTCCACGTCCATGGCCGGCGAGGCGATCCGGCAGCTCAATCAGGGTTTGCAGCTCTTTCATCGCGACCTTTCGAGCGATCTCGTCGCCATGAAGCGGGTGGAAGTCGCCCTCGTCACCTTCGGTCCCGTCGTCGTCGCACAGGATTTCGCCACCATCGACCGCTTCACCTTCCCGCGTCTCGATGCCGACAACGATACGCCTATCGGCGAAGCCGTGCTCCGCGCCATCGACCTCGTCGAGCGCCGCAAGCAGGTCTACCGTACCCAAGGCGTGCCCTATTACCGCCCCTGGGTCTTCGTTCTCACCGATGGGTGTCCCACCGACACCTGGCAGGGTGCTGCGGCGGCGGTGGCCCGCGCCGAGAACGAGAAGAAGCTCGTGTTTTTCGCTCTCGGCGTCGACGGCGCGGATTTCAATGTCCTGAGCCAGCTCTCCGTGCGTCCGCCCCTGAAACTCGAAGGGCTGGATTATCCGAGCCTCTTCCTGTGGCTTTCGGCGTCCTTGCGCTCCGGCTCCAAATCCCAGGTCGGCTCGGCCTTCACGACGCCGTCCATGCCTCGCACGGTCACGGTGTCCGCATGACGATGCACTCGCTCACATGGGCGGCCGCTCAGGCGACCGGCAACGCCCATATCGCCGAGGCGCTCCCCCTTCAGGACGCCAAGGCACTCCGCCTGATCGAGGGAGCCGATGGGCACACCTGGATCGCCGCCGCCGTAGCCGATGGAGCGGGCTCCGCTCCCTTGGCCGATATTGGAGCGAGGGCCGCGTCAGCGGCCTTCGTCTCCGCCGTGAGTTCCGCGCTCAGAGTTCTTCCGAAACCCGACCTGGTGCGCATCGCCTTCAATGCCATGGCGACAGCGCGCATCGTTCTGGATCGCATCGCCAAGACACGCAAAGTTCCAGTGAGCGATCTCGCAACGACCTTGCTCGGCTGCATCACGCGCGGCGAGGAGACCGTGGTCGTGCAGATCGGCGACGGAGTCATCGTCGTAGGTCCACCATGGCGTGTGGCACTTCGTCCGCAGCGCGGAGAGTACGTCAACACCGCGAACTTCCTCTCCCAAGATGATTGGCGCGAGCAGATCGAGATCGGTGTCATCACCGAAGCCGTCGGCACCGTCGTGCTCGTTACCGATGGCATCGAGGAGCTTGTCGTCTCACCGGCCCGGCTCGAACCGCATTCCGCGTTCTTCGAGTATCTGAGCGACGGCCTCAAGGCGTCACTTGCAGAGGCGCGAGAGCGGCGCGAGGCGAGCGGCGTCTCCGCTTGGTTGCAAGGATTCCTCGAAAGTCCCGCCGTTCGAACCCGTACCGACGATGACACATCCATCATCGCCATCCAGCTCCAGGGGGAAGATCATGTCGACTGCCATCCGTGAATCGACGCTCAAAGCGGGCGACACCGTCACCTGCAACACGACACGCCTGAGGCTCGGCGCCATGGTCGCGCAGGGCGGGGAAGGGCGCATCTTCAAGATCGACGGGCAGCCGGGAAAGCTGGCCAAGATCTACATGCGTATGCCGGACGAGGCGCAAAGGACCAAACTCCAGCGCATGTTGAAGCTGCAGAAGGCTTCGCTCGCCAACATCTCGGCGTGGCCCACAGATCTTCTCTATGTGGGAAACGAAGTCGTCGGCTTTGTCATGCCGGAGATTGCAGGCGGACGACCGATTCATACCCTGATCACGCCCGCCGACCGGCTCAGGCTTACGCCCGGCGCCAGCTTCGCGACGCTCGTGCTGGTCGCTTCCAACCTGGCCCGCGCCATGACCACGTTCCATCAGGCCGGCGTTCTCATCGGCGACCTCAACGGCTCAAATGTGATCGTCATGCATGACAATTCCGTCCGCATCATAGACTGCGACAGCTGCCAGATCGGACCCGAGAAAGCATTCCGCTGCCCGGTGGGCATGGAAGAATTCTTGCCCCCGGAGTTACAGGGCAAGAAGCTCGGTAAGGTCAAACGCACGCGCAATCACGACGCGTTTCCGTTGGCCGTGATGATTTACGAGCTGCTCTGCATGGGACGCCATCCGTTCGGAGGCACCGCAGACATGGGGCTCGGTCACGCCATCAAGAAGCGCAAGCACATGCTGCGCGGCTTTCCGACCGCAAATCCGTTGCGCGTCGTCGGCCTGCCGCTGCGGAGCTTCCTGCCGGCGCCGATCGTCAAGATGTTCCGACGCGCCTTCGGTGTCTCACGCTGGCGCTCGCGCCCGACAGCACTGGAATGGATGAACGCGCTCGACGACCTGCACGGCAGCCTCGTTCGCTGTGATTACAATCAAACGCATGTGTACCCGCGCACCTCGCTCTTGTGCCCGTGGTGCACTCTGGAACTGCGCGGACGCCCGAGCTTCTTCGGAAAGCCGCCGGGATCGAAGTCCCGCCCATGGAGCCCGACCTGGAACGATGTGATGACCCAGCGTGTCCGCTACGCCTACGAGTATTTCCGTGACCCCGCTAAGCCGGGGATAGGAGCATGAAAGCGAAGCGCATCACGTTGTCGGCCCGGCTCGTCGAGATCGTCACCGTCGATGGCGAACTCCGCCGCTACTGTGGCCGGTTCCGCGCCTTGACGCATCTGGAGCAGCAGGGAAGCAGCGTGCGTGTCGTCGAGAAGACTCTCGCCAGGACACGTGTCGTGGATCGGCTGCTGGCGGTCGATGTGGCAGCGGTCCGGCTCGATGGCAAGGCTGTGCCTGTCGATGTCCGCACCGACTGACAGACACGTAAAAAGCGGCTCCTGGATGTGTTCCGGGAGCCGCTTGATCGGTTGGGGGCTTCGATGATGTTGGAGTTGATACTGCTTCCGCTCGGTTTCGCAACGGGTTGGGTCGTTGCCGAGAGGGCCTCTGCGACGATGACGACGGCCATGTCGGCGCTCGCGATCGCCGTGACCATCGCTGTCGTGATCTGGCTTCCATTCCTACAGGCGGTCTTGGGTGCCACCGGCATTGCTGCCGGCTTCTTGGCTCGTAGGTATGGACGCCAGTAGCTGAACAGCCCGACATGAGCCTATAGAGCGTCGCACGACCTATGCCGTAGCGGCGCGCCAGTTCCTTGCGATTGCAAGCCGGATCGGCGAACTCTTCTTTGAGAGCGGCGAGCAAATCGCCGCTCAGTTTGGGCTTTGCACCGAACTTAACCCCTGCCGCCTTGGCACGGGCAATGCCTTCGGCCGCACGCTCCTTGATGAGATCGCGCTCGAACTCACCGATGGCCGCGAGCATGTGAAACAGGAGGCGCCCTGTGGGGCTGCCGGTATCGATAGACTGGTCGAGGACGACGAGGTCCACCTTCTTGGCGGCGATTTCCGCTGTTATCTGCGACAGGTCGAGAACCGAACGAGCCAGGCGGTCGAGCCTCGTTACCACGAACTGGTCGCCTTCACGGATGAAGGTCAGAGCGTGGGCAAGAGCCTCGCGCTCGGTGCGGCTCGCACCGGAACGCTTCTCCTCGAACAGCTTCTCGCATCCGTGATGGATGAGTTTGTCGCGCTGGACCTCCAGACTCTGCCCGACGGTCGAGACGCGCGCGTATCAGATTTTCATGTGGCTTGGATTAGGTACTTTTGCCATTGAGCGACAACCAATGGAGAAATCCGGCTGTGTTAACGAAGTAGTTGTAGCGGTTGGCGCGCAGCGCTTGTCGAATCTGGTTCAGCTGTGCTCGCGACTTCCTCTCGGATTGGTCCGCAACTGCCAGTTCGTTGAAATAAACGCCATCGAGGAACGAGATGTAGCTGACTTGTGGATCGTTTTGCCTGATGAAGTCGATGAGTTCGCCGATCTGCTTGTCCTGCCCACCACCGCCTTCTTTCATGTGTTTATGCTCGATCACAGATAAGCGCCCATTCAAGCGGACCGCGACATCGGGAAACTTGTTCTGGCGTTCGCTCGACCAGCGGAACCAGAGTCCTAGTTCCTCCAGTACCTGCATGAACAGCTTTTTGCCGTCGCTGTCGGTGCGCAGATACACCCCATCGGCGTCAAGAAAATCCTGCACATTCGATCAATTGCCGAGTCTTCGTAGACCTGCATCGTCAAGCATGGTCTCGAGTTTACGCAATCAGAGCTGGCCGCTGCGCTTGTGTGCAGTACTGTCCGAGCGGACTTGAATGACATTCGGGCTGTACCCGTGTGACTGATATAGCAGATGACGCGCCGCGAGGTAGCGGGGTAGGATCGCGCGCAGGAAATCGCGGCGCTCCGATCTGCTCATTGAGAAGTATGATGAATAGGACACGTCGAACACGCCCCAGTAGTTCGCGAATTCGCCATTGTTGATGCCCTCGGTGTCCAGAAGGTCGAGCATCGTCTCGATGATCGTCTCGCACATCGCGGCGTTTCGGTTGTGCAGGGCGACCTTGTAGGCCGTGATTTGATCCGAGAGTTCGCGGTTGGCGCGCATGACTGCGGTTTCCGGCACTCCTGCCGAGGTGATGAGCACGCTTTCCTTGGCATAGGCATCCTCGATATAGGGCTCGTTGTGCTTCAAGCTGAGGACCAAGAGTTCGAGATTATTCATGGTATTGTCGGTTAGGAGCTAAGTCGTCGCCTGCCGCTGAAGACGCGCTCATAGGCGAGTTCGAGGATGGCGCGGGCGCTGGCATAGTCGAGCCTGCGGCGCCTCACGCCGTCATGACGATTCCCCTTGAACGGCGACAGCGGCAGGTCATGTGTCTCTTCACGAAATTGATCGAGGATCGCGTTGCATTCTGCAATCAGCGATTTGAGACGCCTTGCTGGCGCGTCCAACTCGATGAGCGTGATGAGCCTCGACGATTGACCGATGCGTTCAAGATCGTAAACGAGTTCCTCTCTGGCCATGAAGCGAATGCCCTGTCACAAGCTCACCTGATCCACAGCTCTGAGTGCGATCTGTCCGCTCGGAGCGTTGAATTTCATGCGGACCTTGTGGCGCGGTTTCAGGCGCTTCTTTTCCAGTTGAGCGAGTGTCCCGATATAGGTGTCGTTCTTATAAATGCGGACACGACTGGCTCTCTTCATCTTGTTGTCGAAGCAGGCGACGCAGACGGGCACCTCTGTGTCTTCGAACGGATTATCCTCCAGCACCGTGAGACTTCTCAGGCGACCCTTCGGATAGCTCGAATTTAGGAAGGTCTCGGGGATGATCGCCACGACGTGGTTCGCTGCCGCCAGACACTTGTCGAGTGCCAGCTTGTAAAGATCGTCGCGACCGGTTCCATCAAGGTATCGTCAGACTTGATCGCCGAGCCCTTTCCTGCGTGCACTGTAGCTCGCCAGGTAGGGCGGGTTCGTGATGATGATCGCATTCCCCGCCTTCGGGATACGGATAAGGCTATCGCCAACGCGCCATCACAGGCTCGCATCGATGTCGCGTCCCCTTGTCTTCTTGAAGCCGAGCTGGCTTGCCACTTGGAGCAAATGACCGTTGCCGGCAAATGGATCGAAGGCACAGTCAGCGCCCGCAGTCATCATGAATTCGATGACGTGCGCTCGGGCCCAGGTCTCGCGCGTTGTGAAAAACTGTCACAGAGAGATCTTTTTGCTCATAGATTCTGGTGTTAGATGTCGGCTCAGTGCCCACTGGTATGCGTCGATTATACGGAGCAGGCCGAAACACTCAAATCTACCGTCGCAACTCAGCTTGACAGTCGCGAAGGTTGTCGTCGGTCTGCATCTCGTTTGCGTCCGACATCTCCTCAGATGATGCGAGACGCCAGCGCGAGACTACTTCCGAGACACGGAAATCCCTGGCGATCGGACTGCTGCCGAGGTGTCCTATAATCCCTAGTTCTTGGAGCATTTATCTAATTTACAGCAAAGTGACCGCTCGACCCGATACAGCAGAATGACCTGAAACGCCTCCAGGTGATGAGCTCGCGAGAACGCAGTGTGCGTTCAATTTGGAAGTGGAGCCCATCGCGTAGCTTCACTTAGTCTACAGTCACGAATACCTGCCGTCTATTCGTTCGACGCTTCGTGATCGCAGGGTTTCGGCCGCGCTTGTGTGACGAACCAATGAGCGAACGGACAACTGCCTCCATCACCGGAGGACAGACCCCGTTCCCCAGGATTTTTATCCGATCCCGACGCGACCCATGTGTCAGATCGTATGACTTGTCGAAGCCCATCGCCCTCACGAGCTCGGGAACCTGCAGCATTCGAAGCATCGGCGTCTTGCCACGCCAAGTCACCAGACCGAAACGATCGAGCGTTGTGAGAGTTCGCAGGGGCCGGTCGAGCGGTTGCCAACCACCGCTGCCATCGGAGCCGTAGTAGACGATTAGGAACGGCTGCCCCTTCCCCAGTTCCTTCATCGCACGTTCTGCCCGGGCGAGCGTGTCCGGCGCGCGGCGCTCCGAATAAAGCGGACGGGACTCCCAGGGGCCATCGAACTGAACGATATCGGCAGCAATAGCCCTGCGTCGTTTCCGTTCCGGTATTGCGATCTCACCCGGAGCGCCTTCACGGTCACAAAGCAGAAAAAGCCGCCGTCTCGTCTGCGGCACCCCAAAATCCGCAGCATCGAGGATATGTGCCTCGACTTTGTAGCCCAGGCGTTTCAGATCGTCGATCAGCGGCGTGTAACCGTGCCAGCTGCGCATCTGCACGACGTTTTCCAGCACGACCCATCGCGGCGTCAGAGCTTCGGCAAAGCTGACGACGTAGTTCGCAGTGCGCCGGCTAGACTCGTCGCGCGGACGGCCGCCTTTTGCGCATGTGTGATTCGTGCATTCGGGAGAGGCGAGAAGAAGGTCGATCCTGCCTGCACCTGCGACGAGTGAAGGGCAAGTGCGCTCGTCCAGCTTGGCATTGATGACCTGTGCACCAGGAAAATTCGTCTGATAGGTTTGTGTGGCGATAGGCCAAGCGTCCACCGCGCAGGCAATTGCCGCCCCCGCTTTCCGTGCGCCCCAGCTGCTGCCGCCGCCTCCGCAGAATAGATCCAACACCCGCATCATGATTCTTGCTTACCAGGTCGAGGGCGATCTGGCCAGGCGGCTTCGGCAAGCGTGTGTCTGGCAACGGCACGAGTGACGCGATCGCCACAAGCCTCGATGTCAGACTTCACTTGGTGCTCCCAAAGGCGCACGACTTTCCAACCCATCCGCCGCAGGCGACGATGGTTCCGGCCATCGCGGCGGCGATTGGCCTCGATCTTCGCGTCCCACTTGTCGGAAAGCTTGGTCCGCCAGCTTGGAAACCTCCATCCGTGCCAAAAGTCACCATCGACGAAGATGGCCACTTTCGGCTCACGGAAAACGAAATCAGGCCGTCCCGGGAGATCGCGTGCGTGCCGCTCGCTGTCTAGCCCAAGCTCATTCAGCATGGCCGCAACGCGCTGTTCGGGACCCGTGTTTGTTCCCCTGATTCGCGCCATTAGCGCACTGCGCTTCTCGGGAGACATTATGTCCCCTTTGTGCCGCCGGGGCTTGGAAGAAGGAATGCCTGCCATCGCCCAATCACCTAATCTCGGGAATTGCGCCAAGCGGAGCCGAGAATGATCCCCTGAGCACTGCGTCCCAGCATTCGGGCTTCTTCGCCCATTCTGAAACCATTCGACCCGCGGCGCTTGAATTTAGCACATCGCTGATTTCGCGGGCCCATGCCTGAATTTGCTCCTGGAGCAAGGGAGACAGCCCCTGCTGCTGCCAGATCCTGTCAAGATCGATCCGGTTCCCGAGTTTTTCCGACAGGAGCGAAACCGTGTAGGCGGCCACGTTTGCCTGGAAGGCCGGGAACATCGGACGGATGAGCTTGTGTGCCGTCTTGAAGATGATCGTTTTGGCGACCATGCCCTTGTAACCCGCCACATCGGGTAATGGCTTGGTCCCTGCGTCATCCTCCTCGGTCACTCTGGCCATGAAACGTTCGAAGTTTTTCTGGGAGCCCAGGCTCACGAGATAAGGCTTCCGCTCCCATGCTGTTAAGAACTTCGCCAAGTCCGTCTTGGTGATCTTTCGCGACGAGGGAATGTCGGTCTTCAGCTTCTTCAGGCGTGCGGGCGTGTTCCCTTCTCTTGCCAGCATGGTGTTATAGCTGCCGGCGGCACGCTCATAGAACCAGCGGCTGGCACCATCGGGGCAATAAGTGGCGAGCGAGAGTTGTTCCACCCTTACGTGAAACGGCTTGTTCGCCGACAGGTCCGACAGTTTCACAGCATTCTGGCTATTCGCATATTTCGAGATGTCAGCAATCAATCCCTCCTCGGCCGCCGGGTCGATGGCGCGCAGTACGATGATCTTTGCCGGAACACGCACGCGCCTGAGATCGGTCTCGGGAACCTTTTTCTTTGTGAAATAGAGCGAAGCGGTTGTCTGCCCGCCGTTCACGATCTGCATGCCTTTCAACCAAGCGATGCCAGGAGAGCCGTTGTCTGTAGGAGCCATGTGCATCTCGTCGGCGACGAGAACGATGCCGTTATTGTAGGCCATGAACCGCTCGGGCGCCTTCCGGAGGGTTTCGGCAATGCCCCTGTTGACTTTGCCGGTCGCACTCAGGAACGATCGGACGTTGGCTTCCAGGAGGCGTGCGCCGTACTTCTCGTAGACGAAGCGCAGGGCCTCGCCGGGAAGCGCCGTCAAGGCATAGTCATAGTCCGCGGAATCTCCCGGCACGTAGACGCACGGAAGCGGTGCACCCGAGACCTCCTCGAAATTGACCACGAGTTCGTCACGAGGCTTGCCTTCAGACCAGTGGCGCCAGAGCCGCTCGATGTCCATGACCTCGAGCTTCACAGTCTTGCCCTGGATCTCGCGTGCCTTAAAACTCTTCGCCTTGGCCTGCCTGTCCGTCAGGACATAGATGCGCACTTGATCAAGAGTCGGATAGCATTCCTGGATTGTTAGCGCGAGGCGGTAGGCATCATTCGACTGGTCCATCGTGCTGGCCAGCCGGCCTTCCGCGCAACGTCCCAGGAAGCGCAGGCACTGCTCCGCCGCTGTCTTGGTCTCCGAATCCACAACCGGACTGACCCTTTCCGCGCCCTCGTAAAGGCTGACGAAAAGATCAAGCTGATCTGCGTCCTCCGACACGGCATAACCGCTCAGGCGCAGCTTGGCGTTACCGACAGTAGCCGAGTAGTGGCATACCTCGGGCTCGAAGGTCATGCCGACTTCCGACATGTGCTCCATGACGACTTCCGTGAAGACTGTTTCCTCATATGGGAAGTCGCCAGTCGGTCCAGCCAGACGGTCGGCGATGGCCTCCTTCACCTCCGCTCTGGTCTGCAGAAGGAATTCTTCCAGTTCCATCTAAATTACCCCCAACAATTCCAGCGCTCGGACAACCCCCACGTCGCCCGCTGCGGCAAGATCAACGTGAAGGTTGTAGCGTGCTTCGCGTATGGCCGGATGGACGTCAGAACGAGTTAGCCGCGGAAAACCTTCCTGAACAGGAAGAACCGTAGTCGATTCATGGCGGAACCGCCTCGAATACCGGTCCAGTGCCGTGGGCAGCAACCCTGCCTGGATGAGGCGCACATCCAGGATATCGATGGCAGGCGTGCATCCGGAAACTTGGCTCCGAACCTTGTCAGCCAACTCCGGAAGCGAGACGCCGACACTGTCGAGCGCCAGCCGCACTGCCGCGAGGAACAGAGGCTGACGGAGACGGTCGTCGAGCTGATCGAGAGATGAAATGATCGCGGGAAAGTTGCCCGTGGACAATGTCGTCTTCACCTCGATGCTGCCGCTACCTGGCATAAAATCGTGAAGGCCGTCGAGCGGTCCCTGCCAAGCATCGAGTGCCCCTTCCGGTTGCGCGCCCGCAGACAGAATTTCGCTCAGCACCGTTAGTTCGCCAAACAGGCCTAACTCTGCTTCCGACGAGAGGACGCCCTCCTTGTGGCGATCCATGAAGTCCTGCCACGCGCGAATGCGGGAGAGGAAAAGCAGGAGCAGGGTGTCACCCGACCGAGCCGTCGCTTGCTGCAGCAGGTGGAGCACGTCATCCGCCATCATGGCAAAAAGCTCGGTGCTTCCTCCCACCCTCTTGGCGAGAGCCAACCAGACTCGGCTGGATCCGGCGATGCCGCCGGCCACTCGACCGACCTCGAAACCGTGCCCCTGGGGCAGTTGGCGTTCTGGTGGACTGGCAGCGTCCTGAAATCCGACGAGCAGTGCCTCCTCATTCCCTGGCAGCCGTCGACCCGCGAGGATCGAGCATTGCGCCCCGGTGCTGACCGTGATGGTTCTCCAACCCTCACCGTCCCGACAGCCATCCAGCGCGCGCCACGCCGCGCGCAGGTCCTGCGCGTCAATCGATGCCGCCATATTCGAGCTCCCAGAAGACGTTATTGACGCTGTACTTCACACGCGCGCCAGACCGGCTTGCTGGGAAGCTGGCCGCAAAGGCGATGACAGGCGGCGTGTCTTTCGACAACTTCGCCTCAGCACCGGCGAGAGCCGGATCGATCGCGTAGATGAACAGCACGCCTTGCTCTTTCGGCCGCACCCTCCTGATCGCCGGCCCGTTGGGAACGTCGGGCTCCTCCTTGGAGTCGTTCCTCCCGGGATCGGCATGGAATGCCTTGCGCGTCTCGGCCAGCGCCAGCAGCGCGTTGGCGGTCATGAGCACGTGCAGAAGGCGCTCGATGCGGCGCTGGCCGGCCAGGTCCAGTTCGCCGACGATGAGTACGACGAGGCCCGCCACCAGGTAGGTGTCGAAGACTGTGGCGATGCCGCGTCGCCCGTCGATGATGATGAAGGCGCCAAGCAGGAGGGCGGCGACGAGAAATGTGATGGCGCCGGGATTGCGCGACAACGCCGAGGCCGCGAACACCACGGGGTGGCGGCTGAACACCAGCATGAGAAGGAAGGTCATCGCCGTCAGGTAGGTGGCGATGTGGATCTTGGTCGCTGCCGAACCGGTTATTCCATCGTAGTTGATGCCGAGCGTCCACAGGACGCCGCCCGACAGCGTGAACATCGCGAGCGCGATGAGCAGGGCCAGTGCGGCACCGAGGCGCGTGGCGAAAGGCCGGCGCACCTCGATCACGGGCATTGCGCGGCGGATGATGGCCTCTGCGTACGGCACACGAGCGCTCCGGGATCAGCTCTGCTCGAGGTTCACACCCGTCAGCACCGTGCCGCGAACCTTGGAGCTGTTCAAGCGCAGCATCTCCAATGCCAGACGGATCTCGTCCTTGCGGGTGGAACCGGCGCGGACGAGCAGGACGATGTCGTCCAGCGTCTCGGCGAACGGGCGGACGTAGCCGTCGTTGAGCGTCGATCCGCAGTCGACGATAACGAGATCGTAGCGTCGCGCCGGCTCGAGCAGGCGGCGGATGATCGTCTCGGGTTTCGGGCGGCGGATACCGAGGCGCGTCGGCTCGCCTAGGGGGACGAAGTTCAGGCCCGACTCTTCGTCGCTCAGCACCACGGTCGGCAGCGTCGTGCGGCCTTCAAGCAGATTGAACAGGCCCCACCCGCTCGCCGAGCCGAGCAGCTTGGACAACGTGCCGCGCTCGAAGTCGGCGTCGACCAGCAGCACACGCTCGCCGCTTGCCGCGGCCGTCAAAGCCAAATTGAGGGAGACCAGGGTCTTCTCCTCGGCGGCGATGGCCGAGGTTACGAGCACGCTGCGCCCGCCGCCGGTGCGGCTCGGATCGAACAGGGATTCGCGCAACAGGCGCGTGGCCGCGGCGAAGCCGGGGCTGCTCAACGTGTCCAGCATGGCGGCGGGGCGACGGGCCGCACCCTGGGAGGTGAGGATGGGCGCCACGGCGAGCGTCGGCACGTTGGTGACGGCTTCGAGCTGGCGGCGGGAATGGACGGTCTCGTCGAAATACTCTCTCATCATGCCAGCGGCTGTTCCCAGGCCGAGACCGGCGACGAGCGAGATGGCGAGAAGAAGGAAGCGCGGCGGCCAGCTGGCATCGCGCGGCGGGTTGGCCGGCGAGATGACGCGGGCATTGGTGGTGTCGATCGACTGCTGCTCGCCCGTCTCGCGTGCACGCACGAGGAATGCCTCATAGACGGCGCGGCTCGCCTCGACCTCGCGGTTGAGCTCACGCAGGCGCACCATGGCCTGGCTGGTGTCGACGGCCTTGCGCTTCAGCTCCTCGAGGCGCTGCTCGAGCGACTTCTCGTTGGCCTGGGCACGCTCGAGATCGCTGTGGGCTGCGGAGGCGATGCGCTTCAGCTCTTCCGCGATGAGTGTCTGAACGGCCTTGACCTGGGCGTCCTGGGTGAGGACGTCAGGGTGACGAGGCCCGAGCTTGGACAGGAGCTCTGCGCGCTGGCGTGCCGCCTGGGCGTATTGGACGCGGAGCTGGCCGACGGTCAACGAGCGGATGGCCTCTGGAATGGCGCCCGGTTCGACACCGGATTTCAGCGCCCGGTCGATCTGGCCGACCCGTGCCGTGGCCTCGGCGCGATGGGCGCGGGCGGTGGCCAGCTGCGAGTTGGCCTCGGTGAGCTGCTGCTCGCTGACCAGCACGCCGCTGGCACCGATGATGTTGTTCTGCTCGCGATAGGCGACGACCTTGTCCTCTGCCGCCTTGACGTTGGCGCGCAGCGCTTCGAGGCGGGAGCCGAGGGATTCGGAGGCGCGCCGGGCGAGCCCCGCGCGAGCCTCTGCCTGGTCGGCGAGGTATGCCGTNNTCGCTGGTGGCGAAGACGTCGACGACGAATGCCTTGTCGGTGCGTTTGACGGTGACGTTCTTCTTCAGCTGGCGCAGGGCCTTGAGCTCGGGTGGCGAGCCGTTGCCGCCAAGGCCCATGGCGCCGAGCGCGCGGCGGACAAGTACAGAGATCGCGCCGGTGCGAAGACCGCCGAACTCCGGATCGGTATCGAGATGCTCGCTGGCGATGACGCGGTTCAAGACGCCATCGGACGTGATAACGCGGGCCTGGCTTTCGACCTGGGCAATGCCTCCGTCAGGTGAAAGGCCTTCGGGCGTGAGCTCGTTCTTCACCACGCGCTGATCGCGTGGGTCGATCAGGATCTGCGACGTGGCGGTGTAGAGCGGCGTCGCCAGGAGGGCGTAGGCGAGCGCGGCGAGGATGGGCAGAGCGGCGACCGAAAGGACGACCCTTCGCCGGCGGCGCAGGACGTCGAGAAACTCGCGAATGTCGAGTGTGGGGTCCTCGGCGCCATGGCGGTGCAGGCTCGAGGCGCGGCTAAAGGCTCGACCGACGGGTGCTGCAATGCGCTCGCTCATCATGCTGGACCGCCGTACTCGTTCTCTCGTGCGGGCGACGCCGCCGGGGCGGGCGCTACGCCACTTGTGCCGTCCCTGGACAGGGAGCGTTGGTGACGCTCGCTGCTGCAAGCGGGGTGCCAGAGGCAGACAAGGCACGAGAGGTGAACTGGAGGGGCGCGCCGATGTACGATGCGAACGGATCCAGGGCGGGCGAGACCACGCGGGATGGCTATGCAGGCTTCATGCAGCAGGTCAATGCTTGCGGTCATCGGCGAGGGGCGAATAGGGAGGGTGCTCGAGCGGCCGGATGATCGGCTTCAGCCATCGCTTTACCTCACGCATGCCAACGAGCCAGGTGACAGCCATGAGGCCGCGCAGGCTGCCGGCCTGATGCCATTCCTCCAGAGGCTGCGATACGGCGCCGAGCTGCGCCTTGAAGGGATAGTCGCCTACGGTGAAATCGTAATAGCGGATGCCGGACTCGAGTGCAGAGCGCATGGCATCCTCGCTGGCCAGCAGGCCGGGCGAGCGGCGCCCGTGGACCTCGACGTCGTAGGCGAGGAGAAGATGCAGGAAGCGGTCGCGGTGCACGATGCCGAACACGACTGCCACGGTCGCGCCGTCGAGAGAGAGGACATAGGTACGGGCTCGGCCATCGCGTGCCCCGGCCGCCGCCACGTGGCGATAAAAGCCGAAAACAGCATCGTCGGCCGTCACGTCGTCGGCACCGATGGCAGCGAAGCGCACGCTGCGAAACCGGCGCAGGGCCTCAAATGCCGTGTCGATGTCCTGTGTATCTGTGACGAGACGGAATGCGACTTCACCCTGTCGCGACAGGCTGCGGCGCTTCTTGTCCAGGTAGCGGCGGACGCGGTTCGCCATGTGGGTGGCGCGCCAATCCTGCCAGGTACCCTCGAGCCTGGTTCCGTGCGCAGACATGCGCATCTCGGCCCGCCAGGCGCGCGGCAGCAGATGCCGGATCAAGGCATGGTGGCCCGAAGTCTTCGAGATGCGCAGCACGTCATAGGGGGCGAGTGCCGTCTCGATCCTGCTCGCCAGAGTTTCGTCGGAGAGCAGACGCGAGAGTTCGGCCGCATCCACGACCGGGCTCTGATAGTCAGTCACCCAGAAGTCGGCCATCTCGACGACGACGATGCCGTGCTTGCGCCGGCGCACCATCGGCAGAACGAGAACGAGGCGGCCCGTCACTGGATCGGAAACGACGATCGTTGCCGCTTCGGCGGCCGCGCCCGGGGCCAAATAGCGATGCAGGGGGGCAAGCCAGGCGTCAGTCTGGAACGCGGTGGCGTCGGCGCGCAGCAAGAGTTCGCGATAAGGCTTGCCCGTGAAGTCGAAATTCGTCTCGCGGGAGACCAACAACGGCGATTGTGCTGTGGCCGCCATTTGATCAGTGATTGCGACCGACNNTGTGCAACCCGCTTTGCGGCCAATGGACGGAGTGTTGGATGCCGGAGCGACCGCAGGCGGATGCAAAAGGCAGGGCGCAGCTGTGGGAGGCAATGTCATCGCGGTCGATCGCTCAAGCATTCGGATGGCCGCCGCCGATCATGGAGCCCTCGCGGCCGGGCGTGCCATTGTGGTTTCTCCGCCGTTGAGTGCAGCAATCATGCCATGCATCAGCATCCGACGACGGTTCGGCAGTCGGCATCGACCGCGAGATCAGCTGCGTTGCGCGGCTATCCGGTAGAATGCGCCTGTGCCGCGCGCGCGGGACTGCGAAGATGGGGACGGGAGGCGGCTGCGTCGAGAACTCCAACTGCTCACAATTGATATCAATTGACTGCGCCAGTACTGATACATCGCGACTGAACATTATCTTGCAACATGTTTCATGTCAGCACAAATCTAGTTTGCTGCACCGCGGGGCGCGTGTTAAGAGTGTTCATCCAAGACAGCCGACATGTCCTCATGCCCGCAACGCGCGGACGCATTCGGCCGCGAAGCTCCGAGGCCTGGAAATTGCAAGAGTGCCCAGCGTCTCTCCGCGCGTGAAACGCGTTGCTTCGTAATGAAACGGAGCTTCGGCAAACGGCGGGCTTGGATCGTGTTCGAAGTCGAGCGAGGTGCGCGTTGAGTGGCGTAGATCGGATCGTGGCTGTGCGTCAGCAGGCCAAGCCGCGCAGCACTTTCTCCAAGGTTCTGTTCGGGCTGGGTCTGCTGGGGGTCGAAACGGCGATCATCGTGGCCGTCTGCATGCTCAGCGGCGCGGCCTACCATTCCAGCTTCTATGGTGAGATCGGGAGCCTCACTCACTTCGCAGCCGTCGGCTTGCTGACGGCCGTGATCTTCGCGGCTCCAGGCATCTATCGCGACGATTACCAGATCCACAACTTCATCGCGCGCTCACGCCGGCCGGGGCAGCTCTTCATGCTCTGGAACATGACGTTCCTCGTGCTGGCGGCCATCGCATTCCTGACCAAGACGACGGGCGAGTTCTCGCGCGGCTGGGTAATCATCTTCCATCCGCTGGGGCTGTTGGCTCTGATCGTGGCTGAGCGGCGGCTCGGCGAGGCCGTGAGGGCGGGGCTGGCGACGGGGCGTATTCCGGCGAGCCTGACGCTGGTGGTCGGCGACAGGGAACGCATCGCGGCGTTTGCAACGCGGGCGGCGCAGGATCCGACTGTCGAAATTGCCATGACTCTGGAACTGCCGCCACGCGAGGAGCGCGACGCCCAGTGCGGCAAGGAACTGGATGCGTCGCTGGCGCGCTGCCAGGCGCGGGCACGGGCGCTGCACATCGAGAACGTGCTGCTGCTGTTCGACTGGTCGGAAACGGCGCTGATCGACAAGTGCACGGCGGCGTTCGTGCAGATGCCCGTTTCGGTGCACATGATCTCGCACGACACGCTGCGGCATTATCCTTCGGTGGAAGTGGATCAGGTTGCCGGAAAAGTTACGCTGCGTCTCACAAACCCGCCGCTGACGCCCTGGCAGGAAGCGATGAAGCGGGTGATCGACATCGTCGTATCGGGAACGGCGCTGTTGCTCCTGGCGCCGGTCATGCTGGTCGTGGCGGCGTCGATCAAGCTCGACAGCCGAGGTCCGGTGTTCTTCCGTCAGCGGCGGCGGGGGTTCAACCACCGCGAATTCCTGATCTGGAAGTTTCGCACGATGAGCACGCTCGACGACGGCGACAATATCGAGCAAGCGCGCAAGAACGACCCGCGGGTAACGCGCGTGGGACGGCTGTTGCGCAAGTACAACGTCGACGAGCTGCCGCAGCTCATCAATGTTCTCGCTGGCGAGATGTCGCTGGTCGGGCCGCGCCCGCACGCGGTGGCACACGACCGGCTGTACGAAGCCTGCATCGATGAATATCCGCGGCGGCTCAACATGCTGCCGGGGATCACCGGCTGGGCGCAGGTGAACGGNNCACCGATACCGAGAGCGTGATGCGCAAGCGCGTCGAGTACGACGTGTACTACATCCAGAACTGGTCGCTTGCCTTCGATCTCTACATCCTGGTCATGACCGTGCTGTCGCCCAAGGCGTACCGAAACGCCCACTGACGGGATCGCATGGCCGGGACTGGCGGCGGGGCAGCCAAGTCGGCTGCAATTCGCACCGCCGGCCAGCTCGCCACGTCGGAGCGGAGCGGGTTGCGCCAGTGTACGGCCGCGGCTTGTCCCGAGACGCTGCGGCGA
>JRYI01001938.1_pt1 | contig 17327 bp, 11 predicted proteins | sample 235361 | NCBI WGS metagenome assembly JRYI01 (sample SAMN03074212, study PRJNA261471) | activated sludge metagenome | biome: Common Effluent Treatment Plant; feature: Wastewater; material: Activated sludge; isolation source: activated biomass in a lab-scale reactor treating industrial wastewater at...
GGCCGTCACGATGCGCTTCAGTTCAGGCAGGGCGCTTGTCTCCGAGAGCAGGTAGACCGGCTCGATGTAGAGGAAGCTCTGATTGATGGGCAGCACCAGCAGATTGCCGCGAATGACGTTGGAGCCGCGTTGGTCCCAGAGCGAGAACTGCTGCGAGATGATCGGCTCCTGGTTGATGCGTCCCTCGATCTGGATGGGACCGAAGATCAGCTCCTGCTTGGGCAGCTCGTAGACGATCAGTTGCCCGTAATGCTCCGGGTCGTTGCGGGCCGCCATCCAGCCGATCATGTTGTTGCGCGTCGCCGGGCTGAAGGGCAGGATCAGCAAATATTCCGGCTCGTCGGAACCGGGCAGGGGCAGGGTGACGTAATACGGCTCGGTAGGGGCTTCGTCTGTATTCGATAGCTCCGTGGGGATCTGCCATAAATCCTCTTTGTTATAGAAGACGCGCACGTCGGTCATGTGGTAGGTGATGTATTGACGCGCCTGGATGGTGAACAGATCTTCGGGATAGCGCACGTGGGCCGCCAGATCGTCGGGCATCGCTTCCATCGGTTGGAAAACGCCGGGGAACGCGCGGGCATAGCTCGCGATGATGGGGTCGGACGGGTCGCTCAGGTAGTAATCGACCGTGCCGTTGTAGGCATCGAGCGTCACCTTGACGGCGTTGCGGATGTAGTTGATGGTGTGGACGCGCTCAAACTGACCCTCGATGGCGGTGGTGCCGGGCTTCTCGATGATCTGCATGGGCGTGGCGTAGGGGAAGGCGTCGCTGGCGGTGTAGGCGTCCTGCATCCAGATCAGCCGCCCTTCGGCATTGACCACCATGTATGGGTCACCGTCGAGAATCAGAAACGGTGTGATTTCGCGGATGCGCGCCTGGATTTGGCGGTGGAACTGGGCGCGCGTCGTGGAGGTAATGTCGTTGGACAGCAGGACGTTGGGGTCGCTCTCGCGCAGGGAGAAGGCCAGCCGCTTCAGAAATGAATCGAGCACGACACCGCCTTCACCGCTGTAATTCGTGTAGACGTTGGAATCGCCGCTCGGGTAGCTGAACTCCTGACGGTTGCTGCCCACGTAGACCGTGTCGTTGGTCATCTCACCGTAGTAGATCTCCGGTCTCGTCACTTCGATTGCGATATTGCTTCGGGGCGGGAAGTCCTGGATGAAGAATTCGGGTTGGCCGTCGGGCGTCACCTCATTGACGGGGTTCATGACGATGCCGAAGCCGTGGGTGAATTCGAGCGAGCGATTGACCCACGACGGGGCGGGCAGCTTGCTCTTGTCCAGTTCGCGCGTGCCGAGCATCACCTGCCGCTGCTTGCCGTCGATGGTGTAGCGATCCACATCGACGTCGCTGAATTCATAGTACGGCCGCAGCCCTTGCAGTTGGCGGTAGGTCTGTCCCAGCGGCCGCCAGTCCCACAGGCGGATATTGCTGAGCACGTCCTCGTTTTCCAGCAGATCGCGGGGTTGCAGGTTTTCCACATCGCCGAACTCCCGCGACTCCACCCGATCCAGCCCATAGGCGAAGCGTGTGAACTCGATGTTGTGCTCGATGTAGGGCGTTTCCAGCGTGAGTTCATTCGGCTCGACGACGTAGCGCTGGATGATGCCGGGCAGCAGGCCGCCGCCGATGACCGAGACGAGCACCCACAGGCCGCCGGTGATGAGCAGCAAGCGCAGATTGGGCCGGAAGACGTTGTAGAGCAGCGCCAGCCCGGTGAGGGCGGCGAGAATCATCTGCAGGCGCAAGACCTGGATGACCACGCTCATATCGGTGTAGCTTGCGCCATAGGCCACGCCGCGAGACGAGTAGACCAGCCCGGCGATGTCGAAGAAGTAGCCCACGGCCCACAGGAGCAGGATGAACGCGCCTAGAGCGGCGGCATGGGCGCGCAGCAGGGCGGAGTCGAGCGGCCGCCAGCGGCCGCGCTGCAAGTCGCCCAGGGTCGTCGTCGCATAGATCGGCGCCAGGCCGATCAGGGCAATGACAAGGAGCAGCAGCAACCAGCCCTGGACGAAGCGGTAGACGGGCAGGTTGAAGATGTAGAAGGCGGCGTCGCGGCCGAAAATCGGATCGGCCATGCCGAACGGCTCGGCGTTGAGGTAGAGCAGCAACTCTTCCCACTGCCCGCTCGCGGTCAGGGCGAACAGGGTCGCCACAACCAGGGCGACGGCGATGATGAGGGTTCGCGTCCGGGGATGGGCCAAGGTCTCGCTCGCGCCGTTAGTGAGGCGCAGCGCGCGGTTGCGGGCAAATAGCCAGTTGCCGAGCAGCAGCGCCGCGGCGATGGCGAACGCGATGACGAAGACCGCCACACGCACGCCCAGACGCTTGACGAACAGGTCGCGGAAGCCGAGCGTGCCGAACCAGAGGAAATCGGTGTAGAAATCGGCGATGGTGCCGACGCTGAAGAGGGCGAGCAACACCAGAAAGGCCAGCAGCATCAACCGGTTGATGCCGCGCGGCTCCGATGAGGGCGTGACTGTGCGGCGTGGCGGGCGGCCGCCATCGTCGTCGCGGTCGGTGCGCCAGCCGGCCTCTTCCATTGCGCGGCGAAAAACTTCGGGGATGTCGAAATCGTCTTGTTTCATGAGTGCATCAGAGACTGCCCATTCGCGCATTCATTGTAGCCGGAAACGGGGCATTTCCGCTACTACTTTGTCGAGGTCTTTGATGGCTACTCATGTTCGTAGCGCAGACATTCCTGTCTGCGCTACAGGTGGCGGACAAGCCGGCGCAAGGGTTTGTCGATGACATCCCAGGCGTGTCGTGCTTCGGCCGCGGCCGTTTCATCGTCGGTTGCGCCGGCTGCCGCGCCATACTGCCGGGCGGCAAAGAGGCCTGCCAGCCGCTCAATGGCGGGACGCAACGGCCGGGTTTCCGGCGAATCGAGGGCGGGCACGGCCAGTAGCCGGGCCGTGAACTCCGCCGGGGTTTGCGACGGCTCCGGGGGGACGCCCAGCGCGGCCGCGCCGTCGAGCAAGCGGGCATAGGCGGTCTGCACATCGTCGAGATCGTCGTAGCGCGGCGCGAACCGGGCCATGACGCGGCCACCCCACAACCGGGCCGCAATGAGAGCCAGCACCGCGCCGCCCAACAGCCACGGCCAGGGGAGCCGGCGCTGCGGCGCGCGCGGGGGGATGGCGAGGGGTGGATCAGCGGTCGTGAAGTCGGGCGGCGCGTCACTTGTCGCCGACGTCCCTGCCGGGAGTTCGGCGGCAAACGGCGCGGTCGGCTCGAACTCAACCCAGCCGACGCCGGCGAAATACACCTCGGCCCAGGAGTGGGCGTCGAGCAGGCGGATGGTCTGGACTCCGGCGTCGTCGGGCGGCCGCTGCATGAATCCGGCTCCCAGGCGCGCGGGCAACCCCACCGCGCGGGCCATGACCACCATCGCCGAGGCGTAGTAATCGCAAAAGCCCGTTTGCAGGTCGAAGAGGAAATAATCGACGATGTCGACATCCGGCGGCGGGGGCGGCAGGTCAAGCGTGTAGGGGAACTGATGCAGAAAGGTCCCGATGGCTCGCGCCTGATCGTAGGGCAACAAGGGTTCGCCGCTCTGCGGCGCGGCGATTTCCTGTGCCAGATCGAGGACGCGTTGGGGAACGTCGGCGGGTAAATTCGTGTAGCGAGCGCGAATCTCAGGCGGCACGTCCTCAAGCCGGGCGGCGCGCAGTTCGTCGAGCGCGGCGGCGACGACCGTCGTCTCGGCCGTGTAGCGCGTCGGTGGGTTGTTGCGGCCGAGCGCGCCGACGAAATCATCGCGCCCGCGCCACGTGGTCGTGGTGTCGTGGCTGAACACCACCGGTCGGCCGAGCGTGTAGCGCGTGATCCGCCGGTCATACGTCCAATCGACCTGCTGAATGACCCGCACCGGCGTCCCGACGGTGGGGGGGGCCATCGCCGGGGTGATGGCCATCGCCGGGGGGATGGGTTGGCCGCCGTCGAACTTTTCCTCCCGTTCGGGGGAGTGTCGCCAGCCGCTGCCGATGTACTCGTCGTAGCTGGTGTAGCGCCAATGGAACGCGGCGAGATCGGCTGCGGGATCGGCGCGGTAGGTGGCCGTCATTACCACCGTGTCGGCGAGGTTGGGGTCGCCGCCGATTAGAAAGGAGCGCGGCAAGCCTTCGCCGCGGCTCGTTCCTGTCGCCGGGCGGGGCGGGCGTATGCCGCCGAAGGCGCGATCCAGCGCTTGTTCGGCGGCTATGACCGTTTCGTGGCTTTGGAAGGCGTCGGCGATGGCCCGGAAGTTGATGGTCGGGATGACCATCGCCAGCGCCATGACGCCGATGGAGAGGCCGGCCGTGTAGAAGAGGATATCCGTCCGCACGTCGGCCGGGAAATCAATGTCTCGCGCCTCCCATTCTTCCTCGCGAAAGAGATGGGTGAGGTAGATACCGGCGGTGAGCGCCAGCCCGAAGAAGATCGCCACCCAATATAGCCCTGACCGGCCAAAGTACGTGTTGGCGAGCAGGGCGAGGCCGGCAAGCGTGAGGCCGAGGAAGGGGCGGCGCATCCGGTAGACGCTCCAGGCCAGAAAGACAGCCGTCAGCCAGCCGGCCAGCGCCAGACCCAAAGCGAAGACGACGGTCTCGGTGCTGCGGCCGCCGCGGAAGACGGCCGCGAACCAGCCGGCTGCGCTATCGACGAAGAGGGCCACCCGCAGGGACAGATACTCGGCGATCGCTTCCGGTCCGCGGCCGATCAGCGCGCCGCCCGGCCACAGATCGATGACGAACACCAGCGACAGCGCGGCCCCCAACGCGACGAGAATTACCCCGGCGACCCACGTCTTGATCAGCCGCACCGCCGGCGCGGCGGAACCGATGAACCCCAGGACCAGAAGCGGGATGATGAACCGGTCATCAGGGACCCAGCCGGCCTCCAGCACGGAGAACGCCAGGCAGCCGAGCGCCCCCACCAGCATGAGGAACGGCAACCAGCCATAGCGCGGGCGAAAGCGGATGGAAAGACGGGAAAGGCGATGGAGTGCCACGTTCGCCCTCAACCATCCTCAGGACGGCGCACGGCTACTGCCTTGCCCGTGCCGGTGACGCGGAACTCCCAATAGCCGTGGTGGGCGGCCTCGGCGATGGGGCGGCCGAGTTCGCCCCGACGGATTATCGCGCAGCGCATGCCCAGCCGGTTGATCGACTGGCGCAGCGCCTCGCTGTTCCCCTCACCGCCAAAGGACGGCCGATCGAGCAGCACGATCTGGCATTCAACGCCCTGCCGCGCCAGTTGGGCCAGTTGCGGCAGCCAGGCGGCGTCGGCCGTCGGGGTGATGATGATGGCCGCCGAGCCGCGGCGGGCCGAACGCCCCAGTTCCCGCAGCGCCCGGCTCAGGTCGATCTCGCCGTCGGCCCGCAGCAGGGCCAGCGCGTGCAGGATACGCCATTGCTGCCCTTCGCCCAGCCCCGGCGGGATGATCCGCGGCACGCGGCCGTAGGTGTTCAGCCCGATATCGCGCATCTCATTCAGAGCCTGGGCGGCCAGCGACGCCGCCAGCAGTACGGCGTGCTCTTCCGTGCCGTCCGACTCCTCGCCCAGTTGCGCGGCGGCGCGGCAATCGAGCAGCAGCCGGATGTCTCCGGCGGCGTCCCGCTCGAACTGACGCACATGGAGGGAATCGCGGCGGGCGGTCGTCGGCCAGTGGATCCAGCGCCAGGGGTCGTGGGGCTGATATTCGCGCACCGTCGCCGCGTTGACCGTGGCGCGTGGCGAGCGCTCACGGCTGCGCGTGCGCCCTTCGACGCGCCCCGGCGGCAATGGGATCGGCAGGGCGGCGTGGACGGGTGGGTGGATGATGATCTCCTGGGTGCCCTCGTAGCGGCGCGAGACACGGAAGAGACCGAACGGATCGCCGCTGACGATCTCCCACGGGCCGAGGTGGTATTGGCCGCGGCGCACACAGATCGACGATTGCCGCCAGCGGGCCAGGTCGTTCGTCCCGACGCTGCGCGCCGCGCCGACGTGATAGCCGGGCAGGTTGGACTGATCGCGGATCTCCACCCACAGCGCGGGCAGGCCGGAACGGTTGAACAGGGCGAACTCCTCTTCCATCCGGTCGCCGACGGAAACCCAGCCATAGNNCTCCGATCAGGCCGCGATTCAGGCGAGCCGACCAGGTCGGCCGGCGGTCGGGGTTGGTGGCGACCATGGGCATAGTGTGCCATAAGCCGCCCCGAGAAGCTAGAGGGTCTTGGGTTATGCGCGTGCGTTGAACCAGGCGCGTAGATCCTTGATGCCGTCCGCTGGGATCTTGTGCCCGGTCGTGTATTTGTGGAACTCCACATCGGCCCCTGCCCGGCGCAGCAGCTCGGCCGCGTGTTGGGCGCGGTCGTAGGGTACGGTGCGGTCTTGTGTCCCTGCGGCGATGAAGGCCGGCATCCCGTCCAGCTTGCCCGCGACTTGCTCCGGCGGCACTTCGGGGGCGAAGCCCACCAGCCCGGCCACGCCGCGCACCAGTTTCGGGATCATGAGTGCCGTGGCGAAGGCAACGGCCGCGCCCTGGCTGAAGCCCAGCAGGTAGATGCGCTCCGGATCGGCGTTGTAGAGCGACGGCAGGGCGCGCAGGAAGCGGGTCAGGGCCTCGACGGCTGGGGTGAACGCGGCCAGATCGGGCCATTTGTCGGGCGGCTGGAGCAGCCAGGAGAAATAGCCCTCGTCGGGCAGCGGCGCGCGCGGGGCCACAACCAGCCACGGCTGCGGAATGGTCTTGCGGAACACCCACATCACGTCCTCGCTGCCCATGCGGCCGTGGAGCATCACCGCGGTCGGGTAGGGGCCTGGCCCCGACGGCATCTGATAGCGATAGATTAGCCCGGCTTCGAATTGTTCCGGCCCGGTTTGTACAAGTTGGGGGGCGTTTTCCACGTCCATAATATAAAAAATGAGGTGGCAGTAAGACGGGCGTCCTACTTACCACCTCTGGGGGGGGAGCCAATTACTAGTATACGGATTCCAAGATTTTTGTCAATATAAATTATTTTATTGATAAATAGTATCCTGGTTGACAGTCCGTGCCATCGGACTACTATATCCCTGATGCAAACGACGAAATTGGCTGAATTCATGGCAACCTGCCGCCGGCGAGTGGCCGGCGAACTGCGCGACGACCTGTATTCGCGCATGTTCTACAGCACTGACGCCAGCCTCTACCAGATAATGCCTCATGCCGTGCTCATCCCGCGCGCGGCCGAGGACGTGATCGCCGCCGTGACTACCGCGGCCGAGTTCGGCGTGCCGGTGCTGGCTCGCGGCGCGGGCACCAGCCTGGCGGGGCAGGCGGTGAACGAGGCGCTGGTCATCGATTTCACCCGCCACCTGGATCAGGTTGTCGAGGTCAACGCCGAGGAGCGCTGGGCGCGGGTGCAGCCGGGCGTCGTGGTCGATGACCTCAACGCCGCGCTGCGGCCGCTGGGGCTGCACTTCGGCCCCGACCCGGCCAGCGCCGACCGCTCGACGCTTGGCGGCGCGGTGGCCAACAACGCCACCGGCAGCCATTCGCTGCTCTATGGCATGACCGCCGATCATGTCCGATCGATGGAGGTGGTGCTGGCTGATGGCCGCGCCGTCACCGCCGGATCAAACATGTCGATGTCCGCCAGTGGGCACGATGAATTGCGTGTAGTCAATGGATTGAAACAGCTTATAGGGGATTCAACCAATCAAAAAACAATCGCCGAAGACACGCCCCACTATTGGCGGCGGTGCGGGGGGTATAACCTGGACCGATTGTTGCCCGGCGCGGGCCAAAACCTGGCCCAGTTGATTTGCGGCTCCGAGGGCACGCTGGCGGTGATGACCGAGATCACGGTCGGCCTTGTTCCCCGACCCTCTCATAAGGTTCTGGGGCTTATCCATTTTGACGATCTCCACGTGGCGCTGGAGATGGTTCCCGCGATCCTGGAGACCGGCCCGGCGGCGGTGGAGTTGCTCGACACCTTGAGCCTGACGCTCTGCCGCGGCGTGGCCGCCTACGCCCGGATGCTGGCCTCTGTGATCGAGGGGCGGCCCCACTGCCTGTTGGTCGTTGAGTATCAGGGGGAGAGCGCGACCGAGGCGCTGGATGGTTTGTCGCGGCTGGAACGGCGGCTGTCAGGAGCGAGGACAGGCATCACCGGCCTGACGCGGGCGACGACGGCCGAGGCCATGGCCGCCGTGTGGGGGGTGCGCAAGGCGGGGCTGGGGCTGCTGATGTCGATGAAGGGGGACATGAAGCCGGTGCCGTTCATTGAGGACGCGGCCGTGCCGGTCGAATCCCTGCCGGAGTACGTGCGCCAGGTTGAGGCGTTCTGCGCCGGTCTCGACACGCCTATCACCTATTATGCCCACGCCGGCGCGGGTTGCCTCCACATCCGGCCGCTGGTCAATCGTCGCAGCGCGGGGCAGATCGCCAAAATTCCCGACATCGCCCGCTTCGCCGCTGAACTGGTGAAGGGCTATGGCGGGGCGCTGTCGAGCGAGCACGGCGACGGCCGCACTCGCAGCTGGCTCAACGAGGCGTTCTACGGCCCGCGACTCTACGACCTGTTCCGGCAGGTGAAGCGGATATTCGATCCCGACAATTTGCTGAATCCGGGGATCATCGTCGATGCCGGGCCGATGCTCGACAACTGGCGAGCCATTCCCGCTTCGCCCGGCCCGGCGCGCACCGATTTCAGTGATTACGAGGTGGCTGACACCATTCCTCTTCGTGTAGCGGGTAAGATGATCTCCACGCCGACCCCCACAGACGGGTTCGTCCATGCTGTAGAGATGTGCAACGGAGCAGGGGTCTGCCGCCGCCGGACGGGAACGATGTGCCCCAGCTTCATGGTGACGCGCGACGAGGAACACAGCACCCGCGGCCGGGCCAACGCGCTGCGGGCGGCNNTTCTTCGGCCATGCGGCGACGCTGAATCGACTGGGTAGCGAGTGGCGCGCGCCGCTGACCAACGCCGTCCTGCGCTCGCGAATCGGCCGCGTGGTGGGTCATCGCCTGCTGGGGCTGGCCCCGCGGCGCACAATGCCGGAGATGGCTCACGTGCCGTTCGAGACGTGGTGGCGAAAACGCGCCGCCACGGCTATCCCGCAGCCAATCTCGACGATCGTCTTGCTCATCGACCCATTCACCAACTACAACCATCCTGAAGTGGGCATTGCCGCGGTGGAGTTCTTCGAGGCGATCGGCGTGGAGATCGCCGCCGCGCTCGCGCTGGATGACGGCCGCGCCTGCCTGTCAAAGGGGCTGGTGGCCGGTGCGCGACGGGCAGCCGGGCGGACGGTCACCGCGTTGTCGCCGTGGGTCGAACGCGGCCTGCCTGTGGTTGGGCTGGAACCGAGCGGCCTGCTGACCTTGCGCGACGAGTATCTCCATCTGCTGCCGGGCGACGAACGAGCGCGGGCGCTGGCCGATCACGCGCTCACCTTCGAGGAGTTTGTCGACGGGCTGGCCGAGCGCCACGACTTGCGACCGTTTTTTGCCGACGAACCGCGGCGCGTGCTGCTCCATGGTCATTGCCATCAGAAGGCGCTGGTGGGCACCGGCCCGGCGCGGCGGGTATTGGCGCTGCCCGGCTATCGGGTGACCGAGGTCGATTCCGGCTGCTGCGGCATGGCCGGCTCGTTCGGCTATGAGGCCGAGCATTACGACCTGTCGATGCAGATGGGCGAGCGCCGCCTGCTGCCGGCCGTGCGCGAGACGCCGCCGGAGACGATCATCGCCGCCGCCGGGGTCAGTTGCCGTCAGCAAATCGCCCACGGCAGCGGCCGATCGGCCCTGCATCCGGCACAGGTGCTGCGCCGGGCATTGCGGAGCAACCCGTAGTTCGGTTATTATCCCCATGCGAACCATATCCCGAATGGAGTGATGTTCTATGCCTCTGACTCGTTTACCTAACCGATTTTTCGTCCTGCTCGCCTTGCTGATTACGCTTGCGGTCGCCGCCTGTACAGGGCCGGAGAACGTCTACATCGCCGATGAGGACGACAACGGGCAGTCGGTGACGATGAGCGTCGGCGACATGCTGCAACTCATGCTCGCTGAGAACCCGACGACCGGCTACACGTGGGCGATCGTGACCAACGACGAGGGCGTTCTGGCCCTCAGCGGGGAACCGGCCTACGAGGTGGAGAGCAGCGCCATCGGCGCGGGGGGCACGAAGACGTTCATGTTCCAGGCCGTTGCTCCGGGAACGAGCGTGCTGCAGATGGTGAATGCCCAGCAATGGGAGACGCCCGTGGAACCGGCGGAGACGTTCACCCTGACGATTCAGGTGGTGGAATAGGCCGAGCGGCCGGGCGGCAGGTCATCGCGGCGGCGCAGGACGCGCTCGACCTTGCGGCGGCGGCGTTCGTCCTCGCGGAACAGCCGCAAGGCATCCAGCGCGTCGGCCGCGTCGGCGGGTGAGCCATCGGCCAGCAAGCCCAGCAGGTAATTAAACGCCTCATCGCTGCCCAGCGTGGCGATAGCGGTCAGCGTCGCCCGGCGCAATAGTGGCTCCCCGGCCGTCGCTCGCAGTCCAATCAGCAGCGGCAGCGCCCCGGCCAGACGCGAACTCCCCAGGGCAAGGACGGCCATCTCGGCCTGCGCGGCGTCGCCGCCGGCGGCTCGCTCCCCGACGAGCAACAGGGCGGCTTCCGGCTCCAGGGCCAGCACGGCGCTGAAGCACTCGTAGATAACGGCCGCCTCCTCGTCGCCGAGGTGGGCCTTATACCACAGCAGCGGCGCGCCGCCCGGCCGCGCGGCATAGGCGATGGCCCGGATCGCGCCGATGCGCGCGTCGGCATGGGGGTCGGCCAGCAGGCGCGCCAATTCGAGCAAGGTGTCGGGCGGGTCGGAGCGGGCCAGGCCAATGGCGCAGACAGCCCGCAGCGGCGGCGCGGTGTCTTCCTGCCCGCCCCATTTCGGCTCCATCTGGACATGACGGATCCCCTGCAGGAACAGCTCGGCGTCGCGCACTTCGAGGCGGTTCAGGGTGTCGGCGATGGCATATTTGGCGGCACAGGTGGGATCTCGCCGGGCGGAATCGACCAGAAAGCGGCCGAAGGCATCCGCCAGCCGGTCGGTGTAGCCGGGGAGCTGCCATTCGCCGATGATCTCCGCCGCGCGGGCCACCAACAGGTTGGAATTGGCGGCCAGCGCGGCGCGCAGTGTTTCGGCCGCGCCTGGTTCGTCTGGGTCGGCGCGGATGGCGTTGAGTTCCGCCAATTGGCGTTCAAAGCCGGTTCGACCGTCGGAACTGCCGCGCAAGGCTATTGCTCCGGCCTCACTGCCAGCCTGAAATATTCCTCCGTCCGATCGCGGGCCAGAATCGCTGCTTCTTCGGCGGTGATGTCACCATAGAAGGCGCGCTCGATCTCCTCGGACGCGGTTGACTCGATCTCCTCCCACGTGTTGAGGAGCGGGACGCGCTGCAATGCGGGGATGGTGTCGAGGAAGACGTGGCTGCGGGCCGGGCGGACGGTCGGGTCGAGGAATGCCTCGGATTTAGCCACGGCTATCAGCGACGGCACGGTGCGGCCGCTGCGGGCGACAAGGGTTTGCCCTTCGGGGGAGTTGGCATACTCGATGAAACGCCAGGCGGCATCCTTGTTTTTGGCGGCGGACGCCAGGCAGTAGGCGTCGCTATGGAGCACACCTGCCGCCTGCTCGCCGCGGGGAAGGGGAGCAATATCCCAATCGAATGCGGCCGATTCGCGGTAGGTCGGCGTACCGCGACGGCTATTGAGATACATGGCGGTTGTGCCCTGGATGAATCGCGTCTCACTGTCGATCGAAGCCTCGGCCGTTCGGTCGGGCGCAACGTGGTGGACGACCTGCAGGTCGACAAACCATTGCAGGGCGATGAGCGACGGGAGGCGCGTCAGACCGAGCTGAGTGGGGAAGTCCGGGTCATCGACGATGCGGCCGCCGTTTTGCCAGACAAAGGGGGATAGACGGAGCAGTGACGGCTCGATGCCGAGACCGTACTGGTCGATTATGCCGTCGCCGTCAGTATCGGCGGTCAGCGCTTGGGCGGCAGCCAGAAAGTCATCCCATGCCCAGTCGTCGGCCGGCTCGGCGACGCCCGCGGCGTTGAACAGCTCGCGGTTGTAGTAGACGACAAGGCTGGAGATATTCTGGGGAATGCACGTAAGTTCCCCGCGCCACATGAAGGACTCGAGAGTGATGGGGTAGAAGTCGTCGCGGCTAATGACTTCGCTCCGATCGAGATAGGGGCCAAGCGGCTCCATTTGCCCGGCGGCAATGAAGGCAGGCACGCGGCGGTAGTTGAGCAGACTTACATCGGGCGGCGTGCCCGCGGCAAAGTCGGTTGCCAGTCGGGTGCGGTAGTCGCGCTGCGACGGAATGTGGCTCAGGGTGATGTCGATGTCGGCGTGTTCGGCCTCGAAAGCGGCCACAAGCGACTCATAGGCGGCGAATTCGGCCGCATCGCCAAAGACCATAAATGAGACGGCCTCCGGCTCCGCGGGGCGACAGGCCGCCAGAAGAAAGAACAGGACAAGCGGGAGAATTGTGCGTCGCATGGATGTCATTTCATATCTTCCTTCATTCTGATGTCTGCGTGACTGAAATTCGTTGCACCCGTTCGGCAAATGCCACGGCAAATACCCCGGCGACCACGAGGGCCAGCGGGATCGCCATTGACCACAGCGCCCCGGCCATCAGGAGCGGGTAATTGGAACGGCCGAGTTGTTCCAGCAGTTGCAGCCCGACCGGCAGGGTATAGCTGTCGGCATTGCCCAGATAGATGAGCGGCGAGACGAAGTCGCCCCAATAGAAGACAAAAGCTAAAGCGGCCACAGTGGCGGCCGTTGGCCGGGCCATGGGCAGGGCGACCCTGCCCCATGTTTGCCATGTCGTCGCGCCGTCCAGCCGCGCCACGTCGTAGATTGCCGTCGGAATGCGACGGAACGCGCGATAGAACATCAGCACGAAAAACGGGCTGGTGCCCATGAATGCGGGGATGACCAGCACTCCCAGTGACCCGCCGATGCCGAGGCGACTGTAGAGGATGAAGCGCGATGACCAGAGAGCGACACCGGGAACCATGAGCACGAGGAAGGAGATCAATACCCACCTTTGGCGGATCAGTTGCGGCAGCCGAGCCATGGCGTAGCCTGCCCACGATGCAACAAGCACTGTTAACGGCACGGCGACAAGGGCGACCCTCAGTGAGTTCAACGTGTAGCGACCGACGGGCAACACGGTGAACAGGCGGCGGAAGTTGTCGGCCGTTGGGGTTTCGGGCCAGAGCGGCCCCGCCAGCGGCGCGCCGAGCGGCCGGAAGGCGGCAAGGATCACAAAGACGAGCGGCAGAACGAACACCGCCGCCACCAACAGGCGTAGCCCAAGGAGACCGAAGCGGGCGAGAAGCGGGTTCATCGGCTAGAGCAAAAACTCCTCTTCGCCCAGACCAACCTGCCATTGGCGGGCGGTGCCATAGACGAGCGCCAGCAACAGCCCGGTCACGGCGTAGAGCGCCCACAGCGCGGCCGACGCCGACCCGAAATCAAGCCGATCGAAGGCCGTTTCATAGATGAATTGCGGCAGGGTGTAGGTGGCATAGTATGGGCCGCCACCGGTCAACAGCCAGGCAAGGGTGAATGATTCCTGTAACAGCAACACGGCATCGCGGGCCAGAAGCAGCAGCAGAACGGGGGCCATCAGGGGCAACAGGATATGGCGCATCGTAGCCCATGCCCCGGCTCCGTCGGCGGCGGCGGCATCTTCCAGATCGGGCGGCAGATCATGGAGCGCTGCCAGACAGACCAGGAACCCCTCACCCACCAGCCAGAGCAGTGCCAGGGCAACCCCCGGCCGCGCCCATTGCGCGTCGGAGAGCCAGCCCGGCGCACCCAGCGACAGGGCCGACAGGGCACGGTTCAGAGGGCCGTAGAGCGGATTCAGAATCCATAGCCAGGCCAGGGCGAACGCCGAGGCAGGCACGGCCGACGGCAGAAAGACGGCCGCCCTCATGATGTGACGCAAACGACCACCGCGCGCCAGTCGCGCCGCCAGAAATGCGCCAAACACGCGCAACGGGGCAGGCAAAACTACCAGCGCCAACGAATTGGCAACGCTCAGGTTGAAGAGAGAGTCGGTGCCGGCCAGCGCAAAATTGAGCGTTCCGGCATAGCGAGGCGGGTTTAGCGTGTCGTAGCGGAAGAACGCCAGCACGAATGACATCAAAGCCGGGATGACGAACAGCAAAACGATGCCCGCTCCATAGGGCAACAACATCCAGCGCAGCGTTCGTTGGTCTTCCCGATCAATCATGTTGATGAGTTACGGTAGCGCCTGTTGTGGCCCCGGCGATAGTGATGATCATGACCTTGATGGTATTGTGTTTCTTTTCTTCGGCACTTTTGGCGCGCAGAAGGTTTTACTCCATCATCGGCCGACAGGCAACCAAACACCCAACCGTTTTTGACAACTGAAAAGCCCTGGCGGGCCTCAGGAAATATTGGTGGATCCGGAAATGGTCGATATGCTCTTGCGATGAGCGGGATGGGCGTGACAACCATTGCGCAAACGGGCAACCTTCGATGCCGTTCCCCGCTCCCGACAGCAGGGCAGCGGATTTCACGAACCGGAGAGGTGATAAAATGAAATATAAAATCATCCTGTTGATAGCATTGTCGATTCTTGTGTCCGGTTGCGTGTCGGGGAAGGCGGGCAATGAGCCGCCCACTGAGGCCGGTCATCCCGCCGATCCCGATCCGACGAAGCAAGCGCCCGGTTACCCGGAGATGATTGTTGTTCCCCCCTCGGGCGAGGTCAATCCGGGCGCCCTGACCCCGGTCACGCCTGATACCCTTACACCACAGGTGATGCCTTCTCCCGGCAGGCCGGGCATCGCGTCGCCAATAATGGTGGAGGCAGTCACGCGCCACCTGAGCACGCAGATCGGTGTCCCTGTGGACGAAGTGATGTTCGTCGCGGCCGCGTCGCAGACATGGCCGGATGGCGGCCTGGGTTGCCCGGCCGTGGGGGCGGCCTATAGCGAGGCGCAGGTGGAGGGGATGCTACTAACGCTGACCGCCGGCGGACGAGACTACACCTATCACACCGACGAGAGCCAGAATTTTGTGCTGTGTATCGACGGCGAGCGTATCTCCGACGGGGCTGTGCCGTAGAGGCAGGCGGAGCGCGCAGCACCCCGGAAAAATGCAAGATTTTCACCTATTGACAAGGCGGAATCATCCTTGATAATTTTGATGTCGGTCTGTAAAATTGTCCTGCCTCAGGCAAGTATTCCGACGCGTACTTGTTCATCATAGTTGAGTTCGGCGACGTGTACTGTGCCTACATACGTGAACTCTCAATTCTCCAGGAGCAAGGAACATGATATCAAAGATCGGGCGGTTCGTGGTCGTAATCGGATTAATCCTGGTTGGGACCTGGTTGACAATCAGGAGCGCCTCTCCCGCGGCCGAAAGTTCGGCTCGCGTGGCTGCCATTCAGCAAGCCGCGCCGGGGGCACGCATTGGCGCCTCGAACGCAGGACAGGTATCGGATATGGTTGTTGCCGAGCCCAGGGTAGTCGCCCTGCGGTCTATCCCTGCCGGTGTGTATGATCCTGACAATCAGTATGATCGCTGGCAGCGCGGTGAGATCGACTTGCTGGAGGACGAAGGCATCCTGCCTGCGGCCGAAATGGCCAAATTGCGTGCAGCCTCGGAACGGTTGCCCGCCTCGGGCAACATCTCTTTGGCTAACGGGGCCGATGGCCCTGTCGCCAACGCCCCCTCGCCCGCCGGAGCCAGCTTCGACAGCATTGATTACACGGAATGTTGCGGCGGAGGCGGCAATGTCCCACCCGATCCTGAACTGGCCGTCGGGCCTAGTCATGTCATTGCTGTGGTCAATGTGGCGCTGGAGATCTACAACAAAAGCGGTACTAGCCTGGTTGGCCCAACGACATTTGCCAGCTTCTTCGCCTCAGACCCCAACTGTACCGGCGTTTTCGACCCCAACGCGCTCTACGACGAAGAGGCCGACCGCTATATGGTGGGCATTGATGCCGACGGTTTCTACTATTGCATCGGAGTCTCCCAGACCGGCGATCCGACGGGGAACTGGAATATCTATTCCTTCCCCACGGCGAGCGGTAACGACTTCTTCGACTATCCCCATGCCGGGGTAGGTCGGGATGCGATCTACATGGGAGCCAACATTTTCAATACCGGGTTCAAGGAAAGCCGTGTTTGGGCGTTTGACAAGTGGGCCATGTACAACGGCACATCGGCCGCCGGCGTCAGCAAACCTCTGCCGACGTCGGAGGATACGCCACAGCCGCTGAATCTCCACGGCTGGCAACAGGGCACATGGCCGGGAAGCGGGCCGCATTACTTCTTCACCGAAACCGACTATAACGGCGCGACCTACACCGTCTGGTCGTGGGCCAACCCGTTTAGCGGCACGTCTCCCGGTAATGTCGGAACGGTCAACCTGACGACCTTCACCGGCGTGTCGGCTGGTATGCCGGTCAACGTGCCCCAGAATGGCGGTCAGGCGATCCAGGCCAATGATTATCGGCCGCAGGATTTCGAATATCGCAACGGCTACGCCTGGAGCATCAGCACTGTCGCCTGTAATCCCGGCGGCGGCACGGTCAACTGTATTCGCTGGGCGAAGATTAATCCGGCCACGGCAACGATTGTCGAGGCCGGCGTCTATGGCAGCACCGGACAACACCGTTTCTTCGGCGACCTGGCTGTGAATCATTGCGGCGACATGGCCGTGGGCTATACCAAGTCGAGCAGCAGCATGTGGCCGTCGATCTTCTACACCGGTCGCAAGGCGGGCGATGCGGCCGGGACGCTGCAAGCCGAGTCCCAACTGAAGGCGGGAGAGCTGGCTTATATCGCTTTTGACAGCGTGCCGCGTCGTTGGGGCGACTACACGGAGATGACCATCGCCCCGGATGGCACGACCTTCTGGTATTTGGGCGAGTACAGTAAGAACACGGGAACGAACAGCGGTCGATGGGGCACATGGATTGGCTCGTTTACCTATGCCGACTGCACCACCGGCGGTGGCGGCAGCACCCCTACGCCAACCAGCACCCCTACGGCGACGACGCAGGCGACCGGTATGCATATCAGCGACCTGGACGGCAGTTCCGCCTACACCACGAACAACAAACGCTGGAGAGCATCGGTGACGTTCACCATCCACAACAGCTCCCATGGCGTTGTCAGCGGTGCCAGAGTGACGGGGAAATGGTCCAATGGCGCGACCGGCAACGCGAGTTGCACCACTAACTCCGCGGGCCAATGCACGATCAACAAGCCCAAGTTGTTGACGAGCGTGTCCAGCGTGACCTTC
>JRYI01002270.1_pt1 | contig 17256 bp, 17 predicted proteins | sample 235361 | NCBI WGS metagenome assembly JRYI01 (sample SAMN03074212, study PRJNA261471) | activated sludge metagenome | biome: Common Effluent Treatment Plant; feature: Wastewater; material: Activated sludge; isolation source: activated biomass in a lab-scale reactor treating industrial wastewater at...
TGGACGTGGTCGCTGATCAGGTGCGAGGCGCGGCGCGCGACCTCGGCGTAGGTGTGGGCGATTTCCTGGGGCTCGGGCAATTGCTTCTCGGTCGGTTCTGCCATGGGTTGTTGCTCCTGTTGTCGTATTCGGTGAAGCGCTCAGCCGGTCGTCACGTATCGGATCGTCCCGTCTTCGCTCCTGAGCCTGCGCAGTTCGCCACGCTGGACCAGATGATTCAGGTGGGCGATCGACTCTCCCATCGCGAACATGCTCTGGTGGGTGTCGAGCGCGCGCGGGAAGAGGGTTTGCAGCAACTCGCCCGCGCTGCGCGGCGCGTCGCATTCCGCGACCAGCACGGCGCAGCGCTCTCGATGGTGTTCGACGAGCTGATCGACGCGGGCGCGGATGCCCCTGAACGGTTTACCGTGCGATGGTAGCACGAGCGTGTCGTCGGGAAGTTCGCAGAATCGACGCAGCGAGGCGAGGAAGCGGCCCAGCGGATCGTCGTTGGGCGTGGCGGCGAAGACGCTGATGTTGGTGGAGATGCGCGGCAGCAGCATGTCCCCCGAGATCAGCACGCCGAGCGCCTCGCAGTACAGGCTGGCGTGCTCCGGCGAGTGGCCGTGGCCGGTGATGACCCGCCAGTCGTGCGCGCCGATCCGCAGCAGGTCGCCGTCGTGCATGCGCTCGATGCGCTGGGGCATCTCGGGCACGCCGTGGCGGTACACGTTGCCGCGCGCGCCGAGCGCCGCGAGGCGCGCCTCGTCGAGGCCGTGCGCACGGAACAGCGCGAGCATGTCGGGGATCGCGTAGCCAGCGATCTGGTGCCAGGTCGCGTGGCCGCCGAAGTATTCGCCGTAGGTCATGTGGATCGGCGCGCCGTCGCGCGCGGCGAGCCAGGTGGCGAGGCCGAGGTGGTCGGGGTGGTAGTGGGTGACCACCATGCGCGACAGCGGGCGGCCGTCCGCGGCCAGCACCCGGGTCCAGGCCTCGCGGATCGCCTCGGTGGCGAGGCCGCTGTCGATCGCCACCAGGTGCTCGCCGTCGTCCACCGTCCACAGGTTGATGTGGTCGAGGGCGAAGGGCAGCGGCATGCGCAGCCAGCCGATGCCGGGCGCGACCTGCATGCGCGCGCCGCTGGCGGGCAGATCGGGGAAGGGGTAGTCGAGTTGTTGGTCGGGCGGGCGCGCGGGCGCTGCGGTGTCGGTCATCGGCTTCTCCTTGGGGGTGGCGCGGGGGAAAGCGCGCATTGATCGCCTGGCGGAAATCTGCTTAACTTCCCGGGCTTTTCATTTATTGTTTCCAAAACAGAACTTTACCTGGTCTGATGGGGTTTCCCGGCAGCATCGGGCGAGCGAGCCGCCATGGCGCAAGAAAAAACCTACACCATCACCGAGCTGGCGCGCGAATTCGACATCACCGCGCGCGCGATCCGTTTCTACGAGGACCAGGGCCTGCTCAACCCGGCGCGGGTCGGCCGCGCCCGGGTCTACACCCGGGCGGATCGCACCCGGCTCAAGCTTACCCTGCGCGGCAAGCGGCTCGGCCTGTCGCTGGCCGAGATCCGCCAGCTGCTGCAGATGTACGACGGGGTGCGCAACTCGGCGCCCCAGCTCAGGTACTTCCTCGACGTGCTCGCCGCGCGCCGCGCCGCGCTCGAGCAGCAGCGCCTCGACATCGAGGCGGTCCTGTTCGAGATCGACATGATGGAGCGCCAGTGCGAGGCCTTGCTCGGCCACAACGACGAAGGCGCGGCCGCGGCCCGCGCCCAGCTCGCGCGTCATTTCGGCAGCGCCGATGGTGCCTGATTTTTGTCTTTGTGTTAACGTTTACGTCAACGGAACCGCAGCGCCGAACGATGATCCGCCCCCCGAGGGCCGAGGAGGAGACCCCATGCGCGCCGAACAACCCGAATTCCAGCCCAGGGACGCCGGCTACGTCGCCCGCGTGCGCAACAGCTTCGGCCTGCAGCGGGCGATGGCGCTGATCGGCGCCGAGCTGGCGGTGGTGGAGCCCGGCTTCGCCGAGATCCACCTGCCGCTGAAGCCCGAGATCACCCAGCAGCACGGCTTCATCCATGGCGGCGTGGTGGGCATGATCGCCGACTCGGCCGCCGGCTATGCCGCCAACACCCTCACCGCGGCCGACACCAGCGTGCTGACCGTGGAGTACAAGCTGAACCTGATCGCGCCCGCCGACGGCGAGCGCCTGGTGGCGCGCGGCGAGGTGATCAAGCCGGGGCGCACGCTGATCATCACCAAGGCCGAAGTGTTCGCCATCCGCGACGAGCGCTGGACGCTGTGCGCGCTGATGCAGCAGACCATCATGGCCATGCAGGGCAAGGCGGAGCGCGCCGCCGCCGAAGCGCCCGCCGCGCGGGCGTGATCCGAACGAAGCAAGCAATGCAACAGGAGAATCCCATGTCCGATCCCGTCGTCATCGTTTCCGTCGCCCGCACCCCGCTGGGCGGNNTGCACCACGATCAACAAGGTGTGCGGCTCGGGCATGAAGTCCGTGATGCTGGCGCACGACCTGCTGCTCGCCGGCAGCAACGAGGTGATGGTCGCCGGCGGCATGGAGTCGATGTCGAACGCGCCCTACCTGCTGCCCAAGGCGCGCGCCGGCTACCGCCTCGGCCACGGCCAGATGTTCGACCACATGTTCCTCGACGGCCTGGAAGACAGCTACTCGAAGGAGGACAAGGGCCGCCTGATGGGCACCTTCGCCGAGGACTGCGCGCGCCACTTCGATTTCAGCCGCGAGGCGCAGGACGAGTTCGCGATCGCCTCCACCACCCGCGCCCAGGCCGCGATCAACAACGGCGAGTTCACCTGGGAGGTGGTGCCGGTGACGGTGCCGGGCCGCAAGGGCGAGGTCGTCGTGGCCACGGACGAGCAGCCGCTGAAGGCGCAGATCGACAAGATCCCGACGCTGAAGCCGGCGTTCAGGAAGGACGGCACGGTCACCCCGGCCAACTCGAGCTCGATCTCGGACGGCGCCGCCGCGCTGGTGCTGATGCGCAAGTCCACCGCCGAGAAGCTCGGCCTCAAGCCGGTCGCCACCATCGTCGGCCACGCCACCCATGCGCAGGCGCCGGCGCTGTTCACCACCGCCCCGGTGGGCGCGATGCAGAAGGTGCTGGCGAAGGCCGGGTGGACGCGCGCCGAGGTCGATCTGTGGGAGATCAACGAGGCCTTCGCGGTGGTCACGATGGCGGCGATGAAGGAAATGGACCTGCCGCACGACAAGGTCAACGTCAATGGCGGCGCCTGCGCGCTCGGCCACCCGATCGGCGCCTCGGGCGCGCGCATCCTGGTCACGCTGATCGGCGCGCTGCGCAAGCGCGGCCTCAAGCGCGGCGTGGCCAGCCTGTGCATCGGCGGCGGCGAGGCCACCGCGATGGCGATCGAGGTCGATGCGTCGGTGGCCTGCGGCTAAGGAGCGCAATACATGATTCTGACCCAGGAACAGGAACTCATCCGCGACTCGATGCGCGCCTTCGCGCAGGAGCGGCTCGCGCCCTTCGCCGCCGAATGGGACCGCAACCACACCTTCCCGCGCGAGGCGCTCAAGGAGCTCGCCGAGCTTGGCGCGCTCGGCATGGTGGTGCCCGAGGAGTGGGGCGGCGCCGGCATGGACTACATGAGCCTGGTGCTCGCGCTGGAGGAGATCGCCGCCGGCGACGGCGCCACCTCGACCATCGTCAGCGTGCAGAACTCGCTGCCCTGCGGCATCCTCAACCGCTTCGGCAACGACGCGCAGAAGGAAGCCTGGCTGAAGCCGCTGGCCCGCGGCGAGAAGCTCGGCTGCTTCTGCCTCACCGAGCCGCACGTCGGCTCGGACGCCGCCGCGATCCGCACCACCGCGGTGCGAGTGCACGACAATGAGGGCGACGGGTGGGTGCTCAACGGCGTCAAGCAGTTCATCACCACCGGCAAGCACGCCGACGTCGCGATCGTGTTCGCGGTCACCGACAAGGCCGCCGGCAAGAAGGGCATCACCTGCTTCCTCGTGCCGGCCAGCGCGCCCGGCTACCAGGTCGGGCGGATCGAGGAGAAGATGGGCCAGAAGGCCTCGGACACCACCCAGATCCTGTTCGAGAACTGCCGCATCCCGGCCGACGCGGTGATCGGCGCGGAGGGCGAAGGCTACCGCATCGCGCTCGCCAACCTCGAGGCCGGCCGCATCGGCATCGCCGCCCAGTGCCTGGGCATGGCGCGCGCCGCGCTGGAAGCGGCGGTCAAGTACGCGCAGGAGCGCGAGAGCTTCGGCAAGCCGATCTTCGAGCACCAGGCGGTNNGAAGCCGCGCGCCAGCTGGTGTGGCACGCCGCCAGCCTGAAGGACGCCGGCCGGCCCTGCCTCAAGGAAGCGTCGATGGCCAAGCTGTTCGCCTCCGAGATGGCCGAGCGGGTGTGCTCGGACGCGATCCAGGTGCACGGCGGCTACGGCTACGTCACCGACTTCCCGGTCGAGCGCATCTACCGCGACGTCCGCGTGTGCCAGATCTACGAAGGCGCGAGCGACATCCAGAAGCTGGTGATCGGGCGCGCGCTGGCGGGCTGATCCTCAGCCGCCGTTGGCGGCGGGCGCGTCGAGGCCGGCCTTTCCCGCAAGGGGAGGCCGGCCTCGACGTCCTGGCTGCGGCCTTCGGGGCGCTCGCTGCCTGCCGCTCAAAGCCGCGCGCACTGATCCTCCTTGTTGCCCCGCGTGCGGCCGCCGGGCAGCTCGGCGGCGGGCTCGGACATCTTCGACATGTTCCGCTGCAGCAGGCCGATGTAGTGGATGAAGGCGAGCCGGTCGTCGAAGGACAGGCCCGCCAGGGCCTGGTCGTAGAAGGCGTGGATGGGCTCGGCGAGGGCGGCCCAGAGCGTCTCGCCCCTGGGGGTGAGGCGCACCTTGCGCGAGCGGCGGTCCTCCTCGCCGATCACCCGCTCGACGTAGTGCTCCCGTTCGAGCCGGGTGAGCAGGCCGGAGAGGTTCTGGCGGCTGACGAGCAGGTAGCGCGAGAGCTCGTTGATGCTCATGCCGCCCGCCGCCTTCGGTCGCGACAGGGCGCCGAGCACCGACCACTGCTGGGTGGTGACGCCGAATTCCTCCAGCGCCTGCGTGCCCTTGGTGTGCAGCGTGTTCGCCGCCTGGAAGAGGCGGAAGAACAGCCGGTTGCCGATCTCGGCGGCGGCGGGGCTGGGGGTTCGCGAGGTGTCTGGCTTCGTCATCCGAGGCTCATCGGTGCGGGTCGGGCCGGGGCCCGGTGGCTGGCGGGCATCCGCGCCCGCACGCCCGGCAGGTCGCCGGACGGTGCTGGACTTGCCATCGCGAGATGCCACCTTGCCGCCATCGAGCTCACCGTGTCCGGCGCCTGGGGTCGAGGATCAGTCCGGTTCCAGCATGCCGGTCTCGCCGGCGAAGGCCAGATCCTTCTCCTCGTCGGGCGCATGCTCGGCGCTGCGCGACACCAGGGCGACCGCTGCCGCGGCGATCAGGCCGGGGATCGCGAAGGCCATGAAGTTCTGCTCGAGCGGCAGGTTCAGGGCAAGCAGGGTGCCGCCCAGCATCGGGCCGACGATCGCGCCGGTGCGGCCGACGCCCGAGGCCCAGCCGATGCCGGTCGAGCGGATCACCAGCGGGTAGAACTGGGCGACGTAGGCGTACAGCAGGATCTGCGTACCGATCGTCGTGGCGCCCGCCACCATCAGCAGGAAGTACAGGACCTGGAGCTCGTTCTTGTAGCCGAGCAGGCTGATCGACACCGCGGCGCACAGGAACATCACCACGATCACCCGCTTCAGGTGCAGCCGGTCGGCGATGTAGCCGCCGCCGACGGCGCCGAAGATCGCGCCCAGGTTCAGCACCAGCAGGAACATCAGGCTGGAGCCGAAGCCGTAGCCCGCCTGCACCATCAGCTTCGGCAGCCAGGAGGCGATCGCATACACCATCAGCAAGGCGCAGAAGAAGGAGACCCAGAACATCAGGGTGCTGAACGCGCGGCGATTCTGGAACAGCTGGGCGAGCGGCACGCTCTTGCCCTTGGCGCCGGTGGCGACCTGGTAGTCGTCGTCCGCGCGGGGGGTGAAGCCGGGGGCGATCTTCGCCAGCATCGCGCCGACGTCCGCCTTGCGTCCTTCCTTCACCAGGAAGCCCGGCGACTCGGGCAGCGCCCGCATGATGATCGGCAGCAGCACGAGCGGGATCACCGCGACGTAGAACACCGAGGGCCAGCCGAAGGCGGGGATCAGCCACATGCCCAGGCCGGCGGACATCATGCCGCCCACCGAGTAGCCGCTGAACATGATCGCCACCAGGGTGCTGCGCATCTTCTTGGGCGCGTATTCGGTCATCAGCGCGACCGCGTTCGGCATCACGCCCCCGATGCCGAGACCGGCGATGAAGCGGCAGAGGCCGAATTCGGTCGGGGTGCGGGCGAAGCCGTTGATGAAGGTCATGCCGCTGAACAGGACCACGCAGATCGCGATCATCTTCTTGCGGCCGTAGCGGTCGGACAGCGGGCCGAAGATCAGCGCGCCGAACATCATGCCGAACAGCGCGTAGCTGCCGAGCGCGCCCGCCTGGATCGGAGTCAGCGCCCATTGCTCCATCAGGCGTGGCAGGACCACGCCGTAGATCACGAGGTCGTAGCCGTCGAAGATGATGATGAGGGCGCACCAGAACAGCAGGTTCCAGTGAAAGGCGTTGAATCGAGCGTCGTCGATCAACTTGTTGACATCCACGGTTCTCATTTGAAAAGTCTCCTTCGGTGGTTCAGCGTTGTTGGTGATTCGGTGTTGTTTTGTTCTGGTTCGTTTGCCGTTGCGGTGCCGGCGCGGCGGGGTGGAGGGGGGCGGTGCGCTTGACCCGCGGCCCGGTGCGGCGGCTCAGCGTGCGCGCCAGGCGGTCGAGGCCGAGCCTGGCCCAGCCGTGCAGGGCGAGCCGGAATCGCGGTGGCGGTCGTCCTCGCGCGGCTTGCCCTCGAGCCGGGTCATTCGCCCGGCAGCGCTCACATCCCCTGGTAGATCGGCCCTTCGCCGCCCTGGGGCACGACCCAGTTGATGTTCTGGGTCGGGTCCTTGATGTCGCAGGTCTTGCAGTGCACGCAGTTCTGCGCGTTGATCTGCAGCCGCGGCCCGGCTTCTTCCTGCACGATCTCGTACACCCCGGCCGGGCAGTAACGCTGCTCGGGGGCGTCGTACTTCGCCAGGTTGATGTCGATCGCCACCGACGGGTTCTTCAACTGCAGGTGGCAGGGCTGGTCCTCCTCGTGGTTGGTGTTCGACAGGAACACCGAGGACAGGCGGTCGAAGGTCAGCACGCCGTCGGGCTTGGGGTAGTCGATCTTCGGGCAGTCGGCCGCCAGCCTGAGCGTGTTGTGGTCGGACGTGTTGTGCAGCGTCCACGGCAGCTTGCCCTTGAACAGCACCTGGTCGATGCCGAACAGCAGCGAGCCCAGATACAGGCCGCGCTTCATGTAGGGCTTGAAGTTGCGCGTCTGGTGCAGCTCGGCGTGCAGCCAGGAGGCCTCGAAGGCGGCCGGATAGGCCTCGAGCTCGTCGCGCTGGCGTTCGGCGGCGACCGCCGCGAAGGCCGCCTCGGCGGCGAGCATGCCGGACTTGATCGCGGCGTGGCTGCCCTTGATGCGGGCCGCGTTGAGGAAGCCGGCGTCGTCGCCGATCAGGCCGCCGCCGGGGAAGACCAGCTTGGGCAGGCTCTGCAGGCCGCCGGCGGCGATCGCGCGCGCGCCGTACTGCAGGCGCTTGCCGCCCTCGATGTGCTTGCGGATCTCGGGGTGGGTCTTCCAGCGCTGCATCTCCTCGAAGGGCGACAGGTGCGGGTTGGTGTAGTTGAGGCCGACCACGAAGCCGAGCGCGACCAGGTTGTCCTCGAGGTGATAGACGAAGCCGCCGCCGTAGGTGGCGTTGTCCATCGGCCAGCCGGCGGTGTGCACCACCAGGCCCGGGCGGTGCTGTTCGGGCTTCACCTCCCACAGCTCCTTGATGCCGATGCCGTAGGTCTGGGGATCGGCGTGCTCGCGCAGCCCGTACCTCGCCTCGAGCTGCTTGCCCAGATGGCCGCGGCAGCCCTCGGCGAACAGGGTGTACTTCGCGTGCAGCTCCATGCCCGGCTGGTAGGCGGGGCCGGGCTGGCCGTCGCGGCCCACGCCCATGTCGCCGGTGGCCACGCCCTTCACCGCGCCCGCCTCGTCGAACAGGATCTCGGCGCCGGCGAAGCCCGGGTACACCTCCACGCCCAGCGCCTCGGCCTGCTCGCCGAGCCACTTCACCACGTTGCCCAGGCGCACGATGTAGTTGCCGTGGTTGATGAAGCAGTCCGGCAGCAGGCGGTTGGGCGCCTGGCGCGCGCCGGTCGCGGACAGGAACAACACCTGGTCCTCGCTGACCGGGGTGTTGAGCGGGGCGCCGCGCTCCTGCCAGTCGGGGATCAGCTCGGTGAGCGCCTTCGGGTCCATCACCGCGCCCGACAGGATGTGGGCGCCGATTTCGGCGGCCTTCTCGATCAGGCAGACGGAGAGCTCATCGCCCTTCTCGGCGGCCAGTTGCTTCAGGCGGATCGCCGCCGCCAGCCCCGCGGGGCCGCCGCCGACGATCAGCACGTCGAACTCCATCGATTCGCGTTCCATGCGCTTGATCCTCAGCGGTTGGAGAAGCTCGGCTTGCGCTTCTCGAGGAAGGCGGCGATGCCTTCCTTGTTGTCGGCGAGCGAGAAGGCGGCGTGCAGGGTGCGCCGCTCGAACAGCAGGCCCTCGTTGAGCGGGCTCTCGAAGGCGCGGTTGACCGACTCCTTCAGCATCATCAGCACCGGCAGCGACTGCTGGGCGATGGCGGCGGCCGCGGCGAGCGCTTCGTCGAGGACCTGGTCGGCCGGGTAGATGCGCGACACCAGGCCGGCGCGCTCGGCTTCGGCGGCGTCCATGAAGCGGCCGGTGAAGCACAGGTCCATCGCCTTCGCCTTGCCCACCGCGCGCGGCATGCGCTGGGTGCCGCCGGCGCCCGGGATCACCGCGAGCTTGACCTCGGGCAGCGCGAACTTCGCGCTGTCGGCGGCGAACACGGTGTCGCACATCATCGCCAGCTCGCAGCCGCCGCCCATGGCGAGGCCGGACACCGCGGCGATCACCGGCTTGCGGAAGGTCTTGAGGCGTTCCCAGTTGCGGGTGATGAAGTTGGACTTGTAGACATCCATGTAGTCCCAGTCCTTCATCGCGGCGATGTCGGCCCCGGCGGCGAAGGCCTTCGGCGAACCGGTGATCACCACGCAGCCGATGTTCTCGTCCGCCTCGAAGGCGTCGAGCGCGGCGGCGAGCGCGTTCATCAGCTCGTCGTTGAGCGCGTTGAAGACTTCCGGCCGGTTGAGGCGGATCAGGCCGACGCGGTCGTGGGTCTCGGTAAGGATCACTGCATTCATCGGGCGTCCTCCGCTGGCTCAGTCGGACTTCGATTCGCCTAACTGCCGCGCCATCTCGCGCAGCTTGAACTTCTGCAGCTTGCCGCTTGGGGTCTGCGGCATCTGCTCGAGCACCTCGAGGCGTTCGGGGAAGTAGGTCTTGGTCACCTGCTGCTCGGTGAGGTAGGCGGTCATGTCTTCGAAAGTGAAGCTGCAGCCGGGCTTGAGCGCGACGAAGGCGCACACGCGCTCGCCGAAGCGCCGGTCGGGGTAACCGACCACCGCCACCAGGGAAATTGCCGGATGCTTGTAGAGCAGGTTCTCGATCTCGACCACCGGCACGTTCTCGCCGCCGCGGATGACCACGTCCTTGCTGCGGCCGGAGATGCGGATGTAGCCCTCATCGTCGATGTAGGCGATGTCGCCGGTGTCGAACCAGCCGTCCGCATCCACCGCGTTGAGCTGCGGACGCTTGAGGTAGCCGGCGAACAGCGAGGCGCCGCGCATCAGCAGCTCGCCCGATTCCCCGGTCCTCAGCGTCTCGCCGTCGGCGCCGACGACCTTGACCTCGACGCCGGGCAGCGGGCGGCCGTCGGAGCAGCCGGATTTCTCCAGCGCGCGCGCCGGCTCGGTGACGGTCACCGCGCCGTTCTCGGTCATGCCCCAGGCGGAACACACGGTGAGGCCCATCAGCTTGTGCGCGCGTTCGACCACCACCGGCGGGATGGGCGCGCCGGCGCACACGAAGAGGGTGAACTTGTCCGAGGTCGGCTCGCCGTTCTCCACCGCGAGGCACATGTCGGCGACGAAGGTCGCCGAGGCCATGCTGAAGGTGACGCCCTCGTCGCGCACGATCCGCAGCGCGCGCTTGGGGTCCCACACGTCGAGCAGCACGGTGGTCGAGTTGAGAATCACCGGCAGCATCGCGAGGTAGCCGAAGCCGGTGAGGTGGGCCATGGGCGAGGCGCCGAGGACGATGTCGTCGCCGCCGATCCCCATCACCTTGGTGTACGCGTGCAGGTTGGAGAACAAGGTGTTGGCGGTGTGCATCACACCCTTGGGCTCGCCGGTGGTGCCCGAGGTGTACATCAGCAGCATGACGTCGTCGGGGCCGAGCTCGGGGCCCGACAGCGGCGGGGTGTCGTCGCGCAGCAGCAGCTTGTCGAAGCTGTCCTCGCCCTCGCCGTCGATCACCACCAGCTGGCGCAGGTGCGGCAGGCCGGCGAGCATGCCGCGCGCCATCTCCTCGTAGTCGTGATTGCGGAACACCTTCGGCACGATGAAGACCTTGGATTCGCCGAAGTTGAGCATGAAGTTCAGCTCGTGCTGGCGGAAGATCGGCATCACCGGGTTGGCCGCGGCGCCGATGCGGGCGCAGGCGAGGGCGAGCGCGATGAACTCCCAGCAGTTCGGCAGTTGCCAGGTGACGACGTCGCCGCGGCCGACGCCGAGCGCGATCAGGCCGCGTGCGATGCGCTCGACCCGCTCGCCGAGTTCGCGGTAGCTGAGGCGGATCGGCGCCTCGCGGTCGGCGCGGTAGGACACGATCGCGGGTTTGTCGGGACACTGCTCGAGCGCGCGGCGGAAATACAGGTTGATGGTTTCGTCGCGCCACAGGCCCTGGGCTTTCATGGGCTGCATGCGCGAGGCGAGGAGTACGGGATCGAAGTTCACGTGCAATCTCCTAGTGTGGATCCGTTCTGAACCAAGTGGCGGCCGGGTGCGACCCCGGCCTGGCGGCCGGTGCCCGCTCGGCGCTGCGGCTGTTCTGGTGCGGCCGGTAAAGCAGGCGCTACGCTAGTCAGTCCGATCTATTGTGTCAACTGCTTGCATCAAATAAGCGTATTCATAGATTAATATGAGTTTCAATAAATTGCTAAGTCTTTGATTTATATTTGATCAATTGAGGAATTTATCGCGGCTTGGACATCGGCTTGCGAGGGTTGCCGAAGAAAAATGAGTAAAGATATTGACAAGAATTTCGACCGTCTCCTAGACTGGCGGCACACCTAACAAAGGAGAGGCAGAAATGGATTTCAGTCTCAGCTCGGAGCAGCAGGCCCTGGTCGAAACTGCTGCCCGGTTCGCACGGGAGCGCCTCGCGCCCGACTACCAGGCCCGTGAGAAGGCCGAGCGCGTCGAGCGCGAGATCATTCAGGAAATGGGCGGGCTCGGTTTTCTGGGGCCGGAGCTGCCCGAGGAGGCCGGCGGGCTGGGGGTGGACTGCGTCACCAGCGGCCTGCTGCTCGAGCAGATCGCCTACGGCGACTTCAACGTCTCCTACGTCAATCTGCTCGCCTCGCTGTGCGGCCAGATCGTCGCCAGCCACGGCCGCTCGCAGGCGGCGCGCGACTGGCTGGCCGAGGTCGTCGCCGGCAACAAGGCGATCGCGATCGCCCTCACCGAGCCGAGCGCCGGCTCGGACGCCGCCCGCCTCAAGCTGAAGGCGGTGCGCGACGGCGACGCGTTCGTGCTGACCGGCGAGAAGGCCTCGATCTCGATGGCGACCCAGGCCGACGTCGCGGTGGTGTTCGCCCGCACCGGCACCGAGGCCGACCGCGCGCGCGGCATCAGCGCCTTCCTCGTGCCGATGGACCTGCCGGGCATCACCCGCACCACCTTCGACGACATCGGCACCCGGCCGGTCGGGCGCGGTTCGATCTTCTTCGACGGCGTGCGCGTGCCGGCCGACATGATGCTCGGCGACGAGGGCCAGGGCTTCGTGCAGGTGATGCAGGGCTTCGACTACAGCCGCGCCCTGATCGGCCTGCAGTGCATGGGGGTGGCGCGCGCCTCGCTGGACGAGACCTGGCGCTACGTGCAGGAGCGCGAGGCCTTCGGCAAGCCGATCGGCGAGTTCCAGGGGGTGAGCTTCCCGCTCGCCGAAGCGGAGACGATGTACGAAGCCTGCCGCCTGCTGTGCCTGCGCACCCTATGGCTGAAGGATCAGGGCCTTCCGCACACCGCGGAGGCGGCGATGTGCAAGTGGTGGGGGCCCAAGCTGGCCTGCGAAATCATCCACCAGTGCCTGCTGACGCACGGCCACGGCGGCTACGCGAGCGACTACGACTTCGGCCAGCGCTACCGCGACGTCATGGGCCTGCAGATCGGCGACGGCACCGCGAACATCATGAAGATGATCATCGGTCGGCAGAAGATCGCCCAGTACCGCATTTAAAGCTTGGCCATGTTCTTCTGCAGCAGGCCCAGGTAGTGGATGAAGGCGAGGCGGTCGTCGAAGGACAGGCCTTGCAGCGCGTGATCGTAGAAGTCGTGGATCGGGTCGGCGAGTGATTCCCACAGGGCTTCGCCGCGCGCGGTGAGCCGGACCTTGCGGGCGCGGCGGTCGTCCTCGCCGGTGACGCGCTCGATGTAGCCGTCGCGCTCGAGGCGGGTGAGCAGGCCGGCCAGGTTCTGCCGGCTCACCAGCAGGTACTGCGACAGATCGCCGACCCGCATCCCGCCGCTCGCCTGGGGGCGGGACAGGGCGCCCAGCACCGACCACTGCTGGGTGGTGACGCCGAACTCTTCGAGCGCCTGCGTGCCCTTGGTGTGCAGCGTGTTCGCGGTCTGGAACAGGCGGAAGAACAGGCGATTGTTGATTTCGATGGAGGCTGCGCTCTTTTCGGCAGTGAGGTCTTTCATCGAGCTGGGGGGCGGGATGGATCGAGCCCTATTGGAACGCGAAGCCCGGCCGCAGGCAATGGGCGGAGTTCACAGGTATTTCAAAGGAGAGGCGAACATGAAGGGACTCAAGGACAAGGTCGTCATCGTGACCGGCGGCGCCGGCGGCATCGGCGCGGCGGTGTGCCGCCGCTTCGGCGAGGCGGGCGCGCAGGTGGCGGTGTTCGACATCAACCAGGACGCGGCTGAGAAGGTGGCGGGCGAGATCCGCGACGCCGGCGGCAAGGCGCAGGCCTTCGCGGTCGATCTGACCAGCCAGGAGTCGGTGGTCGCCGCGGTGAATGCGGCCGAGGCCGCGCTCGGCCCGACCGACGTGCTGGTCAACAACGCCGGCTGGGATCACGCCGCGCCCTTCCTCAAGACCGACAAGCCGCTGTGGGAGAAGATCGTCGCGGTCAACCTGTACGGCGCGCTCTACATGCACCACGCGGTGCTGCCGGGCATGTCGGCGCGCGGCCACGGTCGCGTGATCAACGTGGCCTCCGACGCCGCGCGCGTCGGCTCCTCGGGCGAGGCGGTGTATGCCTTCTGCAAGGGCGGCCTGGTGTCGTTCTCGAAGACCATGGCGCGCGAGCTGGCGCGCAAGCAGATCAACGTCAACGTGGTCTGCCCCGGCCCGACCGACACCGCGCTGTTCCGCGACTTCGCCGGCGAAGGCGAGAAGGGCGAGAAGCTCAAGGACGCGCTCACCAAGGCGATCCCGTTCGGCCGCCTGGGCCAGCCCGACGACCTGGCCGGCATCATCGCCTTCCTCTCCAGCGACGAGGCCGCGTTCATCACCGGCCAGGTCATCAGCGTCTCCGGCGGCCTGACGATGGCCGGCTGAGCCGGTCCTGCCTTCAAGACTCACATTAAAGGAACCGAGAAAATGGAATATCAGGACATCCTCTACACCAAGGCCGACGGCATCGCCACCATCACCATCAACCGTCCGAAGCAGTTCAACGCCTTCCGCGCCCAGACCTGCGAGGAGATGATCCACGCCTTCAAGGACGCCGATTTCGACAAGAGCATCGGCGTGGTGGTGCTCACCGGCGCCGGCGAGAAGGCCTTCTGCACCGGCGGCGACCAGGGCACGCAGGACGGCGGCTACGGCGGCCGTGGCGTGATCGGCCTGCCGATCGAGGAGGTGCAGAGCGCCATCCGCGACATCTCCAAGCCGGTCATCGCTCGCGTCAATGGCTACGCCATCGGCGGCGGCAACGTGCTGGTCACCATCTGCGACCTCGCCATCGCCTCCGACAACGCCCAACTCGGCCAGGCCGGCCCGCGCGTCGGCTCGGTCGACCCCGGCTTCGGCACCGCGCTGCTGGCGCGCGTGGTGGGCGAGAAGAAGGCGCGCGAGATCTGGTACCTGTGCCGCCGCTACACCGCCCAGGAAGCGCTGCAGATGGGCCTGGTCAACGCCGTCGTGCCGCAGGACCAGCTCGACGCCGAAGTGAAGAAGTGGTGCGACGAGATCGTCGAGAAGAGCCCGACCGCGATCGCCCTTGCGAAGAAGTCCTTCAACGTCGATACCGAGATGATCCGCGGCATGGGCGGCCTGGCGATGCACGCGCTCAAGCTCTACTACGAGACCGCCGAGTCGGCCGAGGGCGGCAACGCCTTCCGCGAGAAGCGCAAGCCCGAGTTCCGCAAGTACCAGAAGTAAGGCGGTACGGCGCGGCACGAGCTTCCCCTCCCCCTCACTCGTGCCGCGCCGCGACCTCCTGCTTCCACCTCCACACCCACCGCCACGGAGACAGACAAGAATGATCCGCGACCAGGAAACACTGAACATCTTGCTGGACACGATTTCGCGCTTCGTGCGCGAGCGCCTGGTGCCGGCCGAAAACATCGTCGCCGAGACCGACCGCATTCCCGACGACATCGTCGCCGAGATGAAGGAGCTGGGCCTGTTCGGTCTGTCCATCCCCGAAGAGCATGGCGGCATGGGCCTGACGATGGAAGAGGAGGTGCTCGCCACCTTCGAGATCGGCCACACCTCGCCCTGCTTCCGCTCGCTGTTCGCCACCAACAACGGCATCGGCGGCCAGGGCATCGTCATCGACGGCACGCCCGAACAGAAAGCCCACTACCTGCCCAAGCTGGTCACCGGCGAGTACATCGGCTCGTTCGCGCTGACCGAGCCGGACAGCGGCTCGGACGCCGCCAGCCTGCGCACCACCGCGGTGCGCGACGGCGACTTCTATGTGCTCAACGGCACCAAGCGCTACATCACCAACGCCCCCGAGGCCAGCATCTTCACCGTGATGGCGCGCACCGATCCGGCCCAGAAAGGCGCCGGCGGCATCTCGGCCTTCATCGTCGAGCGCGGCACCCCGGGGCTGTCGCTGGGCAACCCGGACGAGAAGATGGGTCACAAGGGCTCGCACACCTGCGACGTGATCTTCGAGAACTGCCGCGTGCCGGCCGCCAACCTGATCGGCGGGCGCGAGGGGGTCGGCTTCAAGACCGCGATGAAGGTGCTCGACAAGGGCCGCATCGCGATCGCCGCGATCTCGGTCGGCGTCGCCGAGCGCATGCTGGAAGACGCGCTGCGCTACGCCTGCGAGCGCAAGCAGTTCGGCAAGCCGATCGCCGAGTTCCAGCTCATCCAGGCCATGCTCGCCGACAGCAAGGCCGAGCTCTACGCCGCGCGCTGCATGGTGCTCGACGCCGCCCGCCGCCGCGACCAGGGCCTGGACGTCGGCACCGAGGCCTCGTGCGCGAAGATGTTCGCCTCCGAGGCCTGCGGCCGCATCGCCGACCGCGCGGTGCAGATCTTCGGCGGCGCGGGCTACCTGGCCGAATACGGCATCGAGCGCTTCTACCGCGACGTGCGCCTGTTCCGCCTGTTCGAAGGCACGACCCAGATCCAGCAGCTCGTCATCGCCCGCAACATGATCCGGGCCCACAACGGCTGAGGCCGACACCTCGCCACCCTCCGCATCGAATATCCGCACAGGAGAGACACATGAAGAACGCATTCAAATGGGACGATCCGCTGTTGCTCGACCTGCAGCTCACCGAAGACGAGCGCATGATCCGCGACGCCGCCCAGGCCTATTCGCAGGACAAGCTGCTGCCGCGCGTGCAGGAGGCCTTCCGCAACGAGACCACCGATCCGGCGATCTTCCGCGAGATGGGCGAGATGGGCCTGCTCGGCCCGACGATCCCCACCGAGTACGGCGGCGCCGGCCTCAACTACGTCGCCTACGGCCTGATCGCGCGCGAGGTCGAGCGGGTCGACTCCGGCTACCGCTCGATGATGAGCGTGCAGAGCTCGCTGGTGATGGTGCCGATCAACGAGTTCGGCACCGAGGCGCAGAAGCAGAAGTACCTGCCCAAGCTCGCCAGCGGCGAATGGATCGGCTGCTTCGGCCTCACCGAGCCGAACCACGGCTCCGACCCGGGCAGCATGATCACCCGCGCGCGCAAGGTCGACGGCGGCTTCAGCCTGAGCGGCAGCAAGATGTGGATCACCAACAGCCCGATCGCCGACGTCTTCGTGGTGTGGGCGAAGGACGACGAGGGCAAGATCCGCGGCTTCATCCTCGAGAAGGGCTGGAAGGGCCTGTCGGCGCCGGCGATCCACGGCAAGGTCGGCCTGCGCGCCTCGATCACCGGCGAGATCGTGATGGACGAGGTGTTCGTGCCCGAAGAGAACGCCTTCCCCGAGGTGCGCGGCCTGAAGGGCCCCTTCACCTGCCTCAACTCGGCGCGCTACGGCATCGCCTGGGGCGCGCTCGGCGCCGCCGAGGACTGCTTCCACCGCGCCCGCCAGTACGTGCTCGACCGCAAGCAGTTCGGCCGTCCGCTCGCCGCCAACCAGCTGATCCAGAAGAAGCTGGCCGACATGCAGACCGAGATCGCCCTGGGCCTGCAGGCCTGCCTGCGGGTGGGCCGCATGAAGGACGAGGGCATCGCCCCGGTGGAGATCACCTCGATCATCAAGCGCAACTCCTGCGGCAAGGCGCTCGACATCGCCCGCGTGGCGCGCGACATGCTCGGCGGCAACGGCATCTCCGACGAGTACGGCGTGATCCGCCACGTGGTCAACCTCGAGGTCGTCAACACCTACGAGGGCACCCACGACGTGCATGCGCTGATCCTCGGTCGCGCGATCACCGACATCGCCGCCTTCGCCAACTGAGCCGCGAGGAGACGCCGAAATGAAGATTCTGGTCCCGGTCAAGCGCGTGGTCGATTAC
>JRYI01000927.1_pt1 | contig 17082 bp, 15 predicted proteins | sample 235361 | NCBI WGS metagenome assembly JRYI01 (sample SAMN03074212, study PRJNA261471) | activated sludge metagenome | biome: Common Effluent Treatment Plant; feature: Wastewater; material: Activated sludge; isolation source: activated biomass in a lab-scale reactor treating industrial wastewater at...
GCAGTTCGACCGCGGCTACCTGTCGCCCTACTTCATCAACAACCCGGACAAGCAGGTCGCCATCCTCGAGCAGCCCTTCGTCCTGCTGTTCGACAAGAAGATCTCCAACATCCGTGACCTGCTGCCGGTGCTGGAGCAGGTGGCCAAGGCCGGCCGTCCGCTGCTGATCATCGCCGAGGACGTCGAAGGCGAGGCGCTCGCCACCCTGGTGGTGAACAACATCCGCGGCATCCTCAAGACCTGCGCCGTCAAGGCCCCGGGCTTCGGCGACCGTCGCAAGGCCATGCTCGAGGACATCGCCATCCTCACCGGCGGCCAGGTCATCGCCGAGGAAGTCGGCCTGACCCTCGAGAAGGCCACCCTGGAAGACCTCGGCCAGGCGGCCCGCATCGAGATCGGCAAGGAAAACACCATCATCATCGACGGCGCCGGCCAGGCCGAGCGCATCGAAGCCCGCGTCAAGCAGATCCGCGTGCAGATCGAGGAAGCCACCTCCGACTACGACCGCGAGAAGCTGCAGGAGCGCGTGGCCAAGCTGGCCGGCGGCGTGGCGGTGATCAAGGTCGGCGCCGCCACCGAAGTCGAGATGAAGGAGAAGAAGGCCCGCGTCGAAGACGCCCTGCACGCCACCCGCGCTGCGGTGGAAGAGGGCATCGTCCCGGGCGGCGGCGTCGCGCTGCTGCGTGCCCGCGCCAACCTGGGCGGCCTCAAGGGCGACAACCACGACCAGGACGCCGGCATCAAGATCGTGCTGCGCGCGATGGAACAGCCGCTGCGCGAGATCGTCGCCAACGCCGGTGACGAAGCCTCGGTGGTGGTCAACAAGGTCGTCGAGGGCTCGGGCAACTTCGGCTTCAACGCCGCCACCGGCGAGTACGGCGACATGGTCGAGATGGGCGTGCTGGACCCGACCAAGGTCACCCGCACCGCGCTGCAGAACGCCGCGTCGGTCGCCGGCCTGATGCTCACCACCGACTGCATGGTCGCCGAGCTGGCCGAAGACAAGCCGGCCGGCGGCATGCCCGACATGGGCGGCATGGGTGGCATGGGCGGCATGGGCATGGGTATGTAAGCCCGTTCCGGCGCCTCAGCCTGAGATCGGCCCCGCCTCGGCGGGGCCGATCGCGTTCACCCGCGCCGCGCCGCGCGGGACGGCCGGGCGGGCGCTCGGACGCGGAATGTGCGCGGCAAGCGTGGGATAATCGGGCCGCTGTGCGCCTACGCCATCCATCCTCGACCGAAGCGGAGAGACATGCGCATCCTGCTTGCAGAAGACGACCCCGTGATCGCCGACGGTATCGGACGCGCGCTCAAGCGCGGCGGCTATGCGATCGACCACGTCGCCAGCGGCGCCGACGCCGACGGCGCGCTCGCGACCCAGCCCTACGACCTGCTGATCCTCGACCTCGGCCTGCCGAAGCTGCCCGGCATCGAGGTGCTCAAGCGCCTGCGGGCGCGCAAGTCGGCGCTGCCGGTGCTGATCCTGACGGCCCAGGACGGGGTCGAGGACCGCGTACGCGGGCTCGACGCCGGCGCCGACGACTATCTCACCAAGCCCTTCGCCCTGCCCGAGCTGGAGGCGCGGGTGCGGGCGCTGACCCGGCGCGGCACCGGCCAGCCGCGCTGCATCGAGGTGGGCGACCTGAGCTACGACCAGGCCGACCGGGTGGTGAAGATCAGGGGCCAGGTGGCCGACCTGTCGGCGCGCGAGATCGGCCTGCTCGAGGTCTTCATCCTGCGGGTGGGGCGGCTGGTGAGCAAGGACCAGCTGGTCGATCACCTGTGCGGTTGGGGCGACGAGGTCTCGAGCAACGCGATCGAGGTCTATGTGCACCGCCTGCGCAAGAAGCTCGAGGACAGCGGCTTGCGCATCGTCACCGTGCGCGGGCTGGGCTACTGCCTGGAAAATCCGGATGCTGCCCAGGCGCCGAAAGGCTGAGCGCAACACCGGCGGCGGCCGCCGCAGCGGTCCGCCGAACTCGCTGTTCGGCGAGATCCTGGACTGGATGCTCGCGCCGCTCCTTTTCCTGTGGCCGATCTCGATCATCCTCACCCACAGCGTCGCCGGCGACCTCGCCAACCAGCCCTATGACCGTGCGCTGGCCGACAGCGTGCGCACGCTCGCGCGCCTGGTGAGGCTGGAGGCGGATGGCAGCGTCGGGGTCCATTTCCCGGCGCCGCCGCGCGCCATGTTCCGCGCCGACCAGGACGACGCGGTGTATTACCAGGTGAGCGACGTTCGCGGCCAGATGGTCAGCGGCGATAGCGAGATCCCGCGCGCCGAGGTGCCGCCGGTGCTGTTCGCCGAGGAGGTGCTGTTTCGCGACGAGACGATCCACGGTGAGGAGGTGCGGGTCGCCTACCAGTTCCTGCGCGCCGGCGGCGAGCCGGACGGGCCGCTGGTGGCGGTGCAGGTGGCGGAGACGCGCAACAAGCGTTCGGATCTCGCGTCGCAGGTGGTCACCGGCGTGCTCCTGCCGCAGTTCGCGATCATCCCGCTCGCGGTCGTCCTGGTGTGGGTCGGCCTGAGTCGCGGCATCGCGCCGCTGAACCGCCTGCAGAGCCTGATCCGGCAGCGACGGCCGACTGATCTGTCGCCGATCGCGCCGGCCAGCGTGCCGGAGGAGGTCAGGCCGCTGATCGTCGCCTTCAACGACATGATGGCCCGCCTCGAACAGAACCTGCAGGCTCAGCAGCGATTCATCGCCGACGCCGCGCACCAGATGCGCACCCCGCTCACCGGCCTCAAGATGCAGACCGACCTCGCCCTGTGCGAGTCCGATCCGCGCCAGGTGCGCGACTCGCTCGCGCGCATCGCCGAGAGCACCGACCGCGCGGTGCACCTGATCAACCAGCTGCTCGCGCTGGCGCGCGCCGAAGCCAGCTTCGAGAAGCTCTACGCGGTGGAGACGGTGGATCTGGTCGAGGTGGTGCGCGAGGTCGCCCAGGACGTCTATCCGCGGGCGCGGGCGAAGGACATCGACTTCGGCGTCGAAGGCGGCGAGCAGCCGCTGCAGGTGGAGGGCAACCCGGTGCTGCTGCGCGAGATGGTCAAGAACCTGATCGAGAACGCGATCAAGTACACCCCGCGCGGCGGCCACGTCACCGCCCGCACCCGACTGGCGGGCTCGCCGGTGTTCGAGGTCGAGGACAGCGGCGTGGGCATTCCCGAGCCCGATCGCGAGCGGGTGTTCGAGCGCTTCTACCGCGTGCTCGGCAGCGGCGAGGATGGCTCCGGGCTGGGCCTGCCGATCGTGCTCGAGATCGCCGAGCTCCACCGCGCGTCCGTCACCCTCGATCCCAACCCCGCGGGGGCGGGCACGATCGCCCGCGTGGTGTTCCCGCGCACCACGCTGCAGGCGCTGCCGCCGGTGACGGGGGACTTCCAGCCGCACGGCTGAATGGCCGCCACCGCGGCGGCCCGGCCCGTCTTTTTGTGCGGCGCGGCGGCGGCGTAAGCGGCGGGTAAGCATCGGAGCGTAGCTTTCGTCCCGCCGGGTGAAGGCCCGACGCCAAACGCGACAAGGAGACGGAATATGGAAGACAAGCTGGTGGCACAGATCGCCGCCAATCCGAAGTACCAGCGTCTGGTGAAGACGCGCACGCGCTTCGGCTGGCTGCTTACCGCGATCATGATGGTGGCCTACTACGGCTATATCGCGATCATCGCCTTCGACAAGGAGGTCTTTCATCAGCGCCTCGGCGAGGGCGTGATGACGCTCGGCATTCCGGTCGGCTTCGGCCTGATCGTGTTCACCATCCTGATCACCGGCTTCTACGTGCGCCGCGCGAACTCCGAGTTCGACGCGATGACGCGCGACATCGTCAAGGAGGCCGGCAAATGAGCGGGCTCAAGCGTCTTGCGGGCGGCCTGCTGCTCGCCAGCCTGTCGGCGGCGGCGTTCGCCGCCGGCGGCGACCTCGGCCAGGCCGAAAAGCAGGCCACCAACTGGACCGCGATCATCATGTTCGGGGTGTTCGTGGTCGGCACCCTGTTCATCACCAAGTGGGCGGCGTCCAAGACCAAGTCGGCGGCCGACTTCTACACCGCCGGTGGCGGCATCACCGGCTTCCAGAACGGGCTCGCGATCGCCGGCGACTACATGTCGGCGGCCTCCTTCCTCGGCATCTCCGCCGCGGTCATGATGAGCGGCTACGACGGCCTGATCTACTCGATCGGCTTCCTCGTCGGCTGGCCGGTGATCACCTTCCTGATGGCGGAGAAGCTGCGCAACCTCGGCAAGTTCACCTTCGCCGACGTCGCCGCCTACCGCTTCAAGCAGACCCCGATCCGCGCCTTCGCCGCCTCCGGCACGCTGGTGGTGGTGGCCTTCTACCTGATCGCGCAGATGGTCGGCGCCGGCCAGCTGATCAAGCTGCTGTTCGGCCTCGAGTACTGGATCGCGGTGGTGATCGTCGGCGCGCTGATGATGATCTACGTGCTGTTCGGCGGCATGACCGCGACCACCTGGGTGCAGATCATCAAGGCCTGCCTGCTGCTGGCCGGCGCCTCCTTCATGGCCTTCATGGTGCTGCTCAACTATGGCTTCTCGCCCGAGGCGATGTTCGCCGACGCGGTGCGGATCAAGGCCGAGGTGGCCATGGCCGGCGGCAAGACGGCGGAAGAGGCGGCGGCGACCGCGCAGTCGATCATGGGGCCGGGCTCCTTCATCAAGGATCCGATCTCGGCGATCTCCTTCGGCATGGCGCTGATGTTCGGCACCGCCGGCCTGCCGCACATCCTGATGCGCTTCTTCACCGTGCCCGACGCCAAGGAAGCCCGCAAGTCCGTGTTCTGGGCCACGACCTGGATCGGCTACTTCTACGTCCTGACCTTCATCATCGGCTTCGGCGCGATCGTCTTCGTGTCGACCAACCCCGACTTCCTCGACGCCAAGGGCGGCCTGATCGGCGGCAGCAACATGGCGGCGATCCACCTGGCCAACGCGGTGGGCGGCAACATCTTCCTCGGCTTCATCTCGGCCGTGGCCTTCGCCACCATCCTCGCGGTGGTGGCCGGCCTGACCCTGTCGGGCGCCTCGGCGGTGTCGCATGACCTGTACTCCACCGTGTTCAAGAAGGGCAAGGCGGATTCCGCCTCGGAGCTTCGCGTCTCGCGCATCACCACCCTGGTGCTCGGCGTGATCGCGGTGATCCTCGGCATCGCCTTCGAGAAGCAGAACATCGCCTTCATGGTGTCGCTGGCGTTCGCGATCGCAGCCTCGGCCAACTTCCCGGTGCTGTTCATGTCGGTGCTGTGGAAGAACTGCACCACCCGCGGGGCGACGATCGGCGGCTTCCTCGGTCTGATCACCGCGGTGGTGCTGACCGTGCTGTCGCCCTCGGTGTGGGAGGCGACGCTCGGCAACCCGGCCGGCTCCGCGCCCTTCCCCTACACCTCGCCCGCGTTGTTCTCGATGGCGGCCGGCTTCATCGGTATCTGGCTGTTCTCCATCCTCGACAACAGCGCGCGTGCCAGGGAAGACCGCGCCGGCTTCCTCGCCCAGTCGGTGCGTTCGGAAACCGGCATCGGCGCGGCGGCCGCGTCGGCCCACTGAGCCCGTCCCCGCCCGCCGGCGGGGGCAGGCCGGGTGCGGCGGGTTCGCGAAAGCGGCCCGCCGCCCTCTTTGGGGCGCGCCGGATGAATCGAGCAAAAAATTCGAAGAGGGATTTGACAGTCCCGAGAAGACCGCTATAATGCGGCCTTCTTCGGCCAGGTAGCTCAGTTGGTAGAGCAGCGGATTGAAAATCCGCGTGTCGGCGGTTCGATTCCGTCCCTGGCCACCAGAACGATAAAAACGGGTCGGCGTTCGCGTCGGCCCGTTTTTGCTTTTGGGTCGATCGCGCAGGATCACGTCGGGAACCTGCCTGATCCGGCTCAATCTATGCGGAAAATGGCGGGTGCTATAATCCGCCGATTATCAGCAATCCGCCGGTTCTCAGCAGGCTGCCCGCGCATGCAACTCTACGCTCTCGGACTGAATCACCACACCGCGCCGCTCGCGATCCGCGAACGGGTGGCGTTTCAGGCCGAATCGCTCGGTGAGGCCCTGCACGACCTGACCCGCGCCGGCGAGGTGCGCGAGGCGGCGATCCTGTCGACCTGCAACCGCACCGAGCTCTATTTCACCGCCGAGCAGGCGCAGGCCGCCGCCGACTGGCTGGCGCGTTTTCACGAGCTGTCGCTGACCGAGGTCTCGCCCTACCTCTACGCCTATCCCGAGCGCGATGCGATCCGCCATGTGTTCCGCGTCGCCAGCGGGCTCGACTCGATGGTGATCGGCGAGCCGCAGATCCTCGGTCAGGTCAAGGACGCGGTGCGGACCGCGGAAGCCGCGGGCACCCTGGGCATGCTGCTCAACAAGCTGTTCCAGAACACCTTCGCGGTGGCCAAGGAGGTGCGCTCGACCACCGCGATCGGCGCCAACATCGTGTCGATGGCCGCCGCCTCGGTGCATCTGGTCGAACGCATCTTCGGCCGCATCTCCGAGCAGCACGTGCTGTTCATCGGGGCGGGCGAGATGATCGAGCTGTGCGCGGCGCACTTCGCCGGCGCCCGGCCGGCCTCGATGACGGTCGCCAATCGTACCGAGGAGCGCGCGCAGGCGCTCGCGTCTCGCTTCGGCGCCCGCACGATGCGGCTCGACGGCATCGGCGAGGCCTTGCCCAAATTCGACGTCATCGTCTCGTGCACCGCCGCGCCGCTGCCCATCGTCGGTCTCGGCATGGCCGAACGGGCGGTGAAGGCGCGCCGTCACCGCCCGATGGCGATGATCGACCTCGCCGTGCCGCGCGACATCGAGCCCGAGATCGGCGAGATGGACGACGTCTTCCTGTACACGGTCGACGACCTCGCCCAGGTGGTCGATTCCGGCCTCGAGTCGCGTCAGCAGGCGGTGGTCGAGGCCGAGCGGATCATCGACACCCGGGTCGACGGCTTCCTGCACTGGCTGGGTCTGCGCGGGGTGGTGCCCACCATCCGCGCCCTGCGCGAGCAGGCCGACGAGGCGCGCGAGGCCGAGCTCGAGCGCGCGCTGCGGTTGCTTCGCCGGGGCGAGGACCCGGAGCAGGTGATCGCCGCGCTCGCCCACCGGCTGACCAACAAGCTGACCCATGCGCCCTCGCGCTACCTGCACGAAGCGGAGGGCGAGCGCCAGCTCGAGGCCGTGCAACTGATCGGCCAGCTGCTGCATAGCGTCCGTCGGCGCTAGCCACTTCCCGCGCGCCGCCGGTCGACGCCGGCGGCGCGCGTTCGCGTCTACCGGTAGAAAAGCCCATGAAGCAGAGCATCCGCGACAAACTCGAACACCTCGCCGCCCGCCTCGAAGAGCTGGATCGCGAGCTCGCCTCCGAGGACGCCGCGCGCGACATGAACGTGTTTCGCGCGCTCGGTCGCGAGCGCGCCGAGATCGAGCCGGTGGTCGAGCTCTTTCAGCGCTGGCGCCAGGCGGTGGCCGACTGCGCGACGGCGCGCGAGCTGCTCGCCGACCCCGAGATGCGCGAGCTCGGCGAAGCCGAACTCGAGGCCGGCGAGGCGCGCATCGACGCGCTCGAGCACGCGCTCCAGCGCGCCCTGCTGCCGCGCGATCCCAACGACGAGCGCAACCTCTTCCTCGAGATCCGCGCCGGCACCGGTGGCGACGAGGCGGCGCTGTTCGCCGGCGATCTGCTGCGGATGTATGCGCGTTACGCCGAGCGCCAGCGCTGGAAGCTGGAGATCGTGTCGGCGAGCGAGTCCGAGCTCGGCGGCTACAAGGAGGTCATCGCGCGCGTCGTCGGCGCCGGCGCGTACTCGAAGCTGAAGTTCGAGTCGGGCGGCCATCGGGTGCAGCGCGTGCCGGTCACCGAGACCCAGGGCCGCATCCACACCTCGGCGTGCACGGTGGCGGTGCTGCCCGAGGCCGACGAGGTCGAGGCGGTGGACATCAACCCGGCGGACCTGCGCATCGACACCTTCCGCGCCTCGGGCGCGGGCGGCCAGCACATCAACAAGACCGATTCCGCGGTGCGCATCACCCACCTCCCGACCGGCATCGTCGTCGAATGCCAGGACGACCGCTCCCAGCACCGCAACAAGGCGCAGGCGCTCGCGGTGCTCGCCGCCCGCCTGTACGACGCCCGGGTGCGCGCGCAGCAGAGCGCGGAGGCGGCGGCGCGCAAGAGCCTGGTCGGCAGCGGCGACCGCTCCGAGCGCATCCGCACCTACAACTTTCCCCAGGGACGGGTCACCGACCACCGCATCAACCTCACCCTGTACAAGCTCGATGCGGTGATGCAGGGCGAGCTCGACGAGCTCATCGACGCGCTGACCCTCGAGCACCAGGCGGCGCAGCTCGCCGCGCTGGCGGAGGACTGAGATGGCGCTGCCCGAGGGCCCGGTCGACATCGCCGCTGCGCTCGCCTGGGGGCGCGCACGCATCGACCCGATGGAGGCGCGCCTGCTGCTGCGCCACGTGCTCCGATGCCCGCTGTCGCGACTGGTGGCGCGGCCGGAGCAGCCGATCGAGGAGCAGGCCTGGACCGACTACCGCGCGCTGGTCGAGCGGCGCGCGGCGGGCGAGCCGGTGGCCTATCTGGTGGGCGGGCGCGAGTTCTACGGGCGCGACTTCATGGTGAGCCCGTCGGTGCTGATCCCGCGGCCCGACACCGAGCTGCTGGTCGAGCTGGCGATCGCCCACTGCGGCCAGGGGCGGCGGGTGAAGCTGCTCGACCTCGGTACCGGCAGCGGTGCGCTGGCGATCACCCTCGCCCTCGAGCTCGCCGAGGCCGAGGTGACCGCGGTCGACCGCTCGCGGGAGGCGCTCTGGGTCGCGATGGCCAACGCCGCGCGGCTGGGCGCCAGCCTCTCCTTCGTCGAGAGCGACTGGTTCGCCGGCCTCGGCGAGGAACGCTTCGACATCATCGTCGCCAATCCGCCCTACATCGCCGCCGGCGATCCCCATCTCGAGCAGGGCGACCTCCGCTTCGAGCCCCGTTCGGCGCTCGCCGCCGGGCCGGCCGGCCTCGACGATCTGGCGGCGATCGTGGCGGCGGCCGCGGCCCATCTCGAACCGGGCGGCTGGCTGTTCCTCGAGCATGGTTACGATCAGGCGCCGGCGGTGCGGGGCCTGTTGACCGATGCGGGTTTCGCCGGGATCGCGTCATGGAAGGATCTCGCGGGCATCGAGCGGGTGTCGGGCGGCCGCTGGCTGGGGCGCGGCTGACCGGCGGCGCGGGCTTGCGGGGAGGGCCTCCGCGCTGGCGCGATATTGACGCGCACCGGCTCCGCGCCTAGAATTTCCGACTGTTTCACTCAACTATAGCGGGTCCGTTCCATGAACATCAACGACGTCATTCAACAGCAGGTGAGTTCGCACCCGGTGGTGCTCTACATGAAGGGCTCGCCGCAGTTTCCGCAGTGCGGCTTCTCCTCCGGCGCGGTCCAGATCCTCAAGGCCTGCGGCGTCACCGAGGTCTTCGCGGTGAACGTGCTCGCCGACCCCGAGATCCGTCAGGGCATCAAGGAGTTCTCCAACTGGCCGACGATTCCCCAGCTCTACGTCAAGGGCGAATTCGTCGGTGGCAGCGACATCATGCGGGAGATGTATGAGAGCGGCGAGCTCCAGCAGATGCTCAAGGACGCGGGCGCCGTCGAGTGAGCCGGGCGCGGCGGCAGGGGGCGAGCACGCCTCGTGCCGTCCGCTTCAGCGCGCCGTGAATGATCGCCGCCCAGGTGTCGATTTTTTTTACAGATCATGGCCTTGCAGCTTGCGCCGGGCGACTTCGAATGTCGATCAAATGCCTGAGGAGAAGAGGTTTTTTCGATCGCGCAGGCCTGTGGCTTGAATATTGCGTGTATCGGCCAGACACTTCGTGCGGCAATGCACGCATCGTTTTCGATGGCGCGATGATGTACCCTGACAGCGACTATTCGGCACAGAAACAAGAGGATTTGCCATGACCCAGTCCAAATCCGAGCGTAACGAACAGCGACGCCGCATCCTGCGCGCCGCCGCGGGCGCACCCGTCATTCTCACCTTGCCGAGCGGTGCGGCGCTTGCGGCGAACAGCGTGACCTGTGACGTCAAGAGCAAAGAGCTTGCAAGCTCAAGCAACCCGGTTGGCGTCAGCACGGTTGCGGGAAGTCCGGATGACTTCATGCGTTATAGCGTCCAAGCGTTCACCGTGAGCCAGACCGAAGGAGGTGCACCCGCCACGGTTACCGGCTTTTTGGACGCTAACGCCGGCACTGGCACGGCCCTCTACCAGCCCTCCGGCAACATGGTGAGCGTCAATCCGGAGGACAAATACTTTTACCTGGGCACCCAGCTCTACCGCGTTCTTCCCGATTCGACGGCGCAGCCGGCAAGCCTGAGCGGTGACGCGACGCAGACGCCGGCAGGACTTCTCTATGTGCTGGTCGACTACACGGCCTACAAGACGGATCCGACCGCGCCACAACACACCTATGTGTATCCGGCATCCAGTTCGACGGGACTGGTCGATAATCCCATTGCAGGTGTTTCGTGCTGGAACTCCCTCACCGGGGCGAATCTCACCTCGAACTTGATCAACTGAACGTCAAGCACGGACATATCTCCGTTCTGGGTGATGGCGAGCCTCGGAAAACCCATCCTGCGGCGTCTGGGTGACGCCGCCATCGCGTTCGACCCGCGGAGCTGGGAAACGCACGTGCTGCCGCCGGCGGCCGCGGTGGTCGCCGAGATCGCCGAGGAGCTGTCCGCCGAGGGCCCGGTTTCCGCGGAGCGGCTCCGGCGCGAACTGTGGGCGGAGTTCGAGCTCGACTGCGACACGCCCGAGATGCGCCAGCTGTTGCGCACGATGGGCGAGATCGGCATGCTGGAGGGATGACGCCAGCGCCCGGTCCGATCCGCCAGACTTCGCATTCCGAACTCGAACAGGCCCTCGCCGAAGAGGGCCTGTTCGTCGATTACGGCGCCTGCGTCGTGCGCCTGCGCTCGCGGCTGAAGGGCTTTGCCCGCAGCCTGCGCGAGGTATACGGCGCCTTCCCCTTCAGGCCGGCGGCCCCGTTCGCCGACCTCCATGTGCGCGTCGACCCGGGGCGCGGCGTGCGGCGCTGGCTGCGGCCGAACGCCCGCTTCAGCATCGACGGCGTCGAACCCTTCGACCCCTTTCCGCTCGCCAGCGCGCTTCCGCTCTACGAATGGGGCGTGAACTGGTGCTTCGCCCAGCGCTTCAACCAGCACGTGCTGCTGCATGCGGGCGCGCTGGCGTGTGCGGACCGTGCGGTGATCATGGCGGCGACGCCGGGCTCGGGCAAGAGCACGCTGTCGGCGGCGATGATGTTGCGCGGCTTCCGCCTGCTGTCGGACGAGTTCGGTGTGCTGTGCACCGAGCGCGGGGCCTTGCTGCCGATGCTCAAGCCGGTGGCGCTCAAGAACCAGTCGATCGAGCTGATTCGCGCGTTTTCCGGCGAGGCCGTCCTCGGACCGGTGCATGCCGCGACGCGCAAGGGCGACGTCGCCCATCTCGCCCCCGATGGCGCGAGCGTGGCGGCGGTGCGCCGCCCGGCGCGGCCGGCGCTGGTGATCTTTCCGCGCTGGCGCGAAGGCGCCGCGCTCGCGCTCGAGCCGCAAGCGCAGGAGCAGGCGTTCGCCCGGCTCGCGTTCAACAGCTTCAACTACCGCCTGCTCGGGCCGGTCGCTTTCGACGCGGTGGCCGATCTCGCGGCCGCCTGTCCGGCCTACCAGCTGACCTATAGCCGTCTCGACGAGGCGATCGACGCGATCCAGCGCCTGCTCGACGAACAGCCCGCGCTTGCCGGCGCGGAGGGCAGGACATGAACGCGGCGCTCGATCGTCTGCTGCGCGTGCTGCGGGATCGCGCAGCGGCGCGCGCGCTGTCGCTCGCCGATTGGGATCCGGTGCTGCGCCTCGGCCGCCAGGCGCGCCTGCTCGGGCTGCTCGGCCACCGGCTGGCGTCGGACGAGGCGCTGTGGAGCGCGCTGCCGCCCGAGGTCCGGGGGCACTTCAGATCCGCGATCAACTACTCGGCGTTCCGGTCGCAGGCGGTGAGGATGGAGCTGCGCGCGCTCGATCCTCCGGTGCTGCCGGCCGAGGCGCGGGTCGTCCTGCTCAAGGGCGCGGCCTACCTTGCCCAGGGGCTGGAGTTCGCCCGCGGCCGCATGCCGAACGACGTCGACCTGCTGGTGGCGCGCGCCGATCTGGATGCCGCCGAAGCGGCGCTGCGTGCGGCGGGCTGGGGCGCGGAGGACGTCGACGCCTACGACGAGCGCTACTACCGCGAGTGGAGCCACGAGCTGCCACCGATGCGCAAGCCCGGCCACGCCCTCGAGCTCGACCTGCACCACACGATCGCGCCGGTCACCAGCCGCACGCGCGCGGACGATGCGCTGCTGTTTGCCGGCATCGCCCCGCTGGCGGGGACCCGCTTCTGGGTGCTGCATCCTTGCGACCAGATCGTGCATGCCGCGATCCACCTGTTCCAGGACACCGAGCTCGACGGCCGGCTGCGCGATCTGGTGGACATCGACGGCTTGATCCGTCATCACCTGCGCGGCGAGGCCGACTGGGGCGAGCTCCGCGAGCGCGCGCGCCGCCATCGGGCCTCGCGCATGCTGTGGTACGCCCTGCATTACTGCGCGTCGTGGCTGGGAACGCCGGTGCCCGCCGCGGGCTGGCCGGAGGCGCCGCCCGAGCCGGCGCGGCGCGCGATGGACTGGATCTTCCCGCGCACCTGCCTGCCGCGGCTGCCCGACGCCGCGCCCGGCCTCGGCCACCGTCTCGCCGGACAGGTCGCGCAGCTGCGCTATCACCGGCTGCGGATGCCCGCCGGTCTGCTGATGCGGCATCTCGCGCACAAGGCCTGGGCCGCCGTGCCGACAAGGCGGTCGTCCGCCGGCGTCGACGCATGAGCGGGGGAGGGTGCGCCCTCAGTCGCGCCGCAGCGAGAGCTCCTCGTTGAGCCGGGTGCTCAGGCGCAGCGCCTCGCGAAGGTAGCTGCGGCCGAACAGGTTCAGGTGGTTGAGGATGTGGTAGAGGCTGTAGAGCGGCTTGCGCTGTTCGTAATCCTCGTTGAGCGGCCAGGCGCTGCGGTAGGCGGCGTAGAAGGCGGAAGGGAAGCCGCCGAACAGCTCGCTCATCGCCAGATCCGCCTCGCGGTCGCCGAAGTGCACCGCAGGGTCGAACACCGTCGGCTCGCCCGCAGCGGTGAACGCCGCGTTGCCATGCCACAGGTCGCCGTGCAGCAGGCTGGGCTGCGGCCGGTAGTCGAGGAACAGTGCGGGCACGCGGCCGAGCAGGCGCTCGCCCTGGCGCTGCAGATCGCCGCCGAAGCCGTTCGCCCTGGCCCGCTCGAACTGCGGTCGCAGCCGGCGCGCGACGAAGAAGGCGGCCCAGTTGTCGCCTTCGCCATTCGGCTGCGGGCTGCGGCCGATGAAGTTGTCGTGGCGCCAGCCGAAGTGCTCGCCTGGCGTGCGGTGCAGCTGCACCAGTCGCTCGGCGAAGGCGATGCCCTCGGCCGCGGTGGCGAGCGGGCGCAACTCGAGATGTTCGAGCACCAGGAAGGCGTGCGCGCCGTCGCCGCCCTGCGCGATCACCGCCGGGGTGCGGAAGCTGCCGCTGGCGGCGATCGCGGCGAGCCCTTCGGCTTCTGCCGCGAACATCGCCGCATCCCCGGCGGCGCCCAGCTTCACGAAGTAGCGCTGGCGGCCGTCGGCGATGGTGAAGGTTTCGCTGATGCAGCCACCGCCGGTGGCGGTGCAGGCGGTCGCGCGGAAGCTGCCGCCGATGGCCTGGCGGACAGCTTCCTCGATCGCGGGGAGGGCGGGGTGGGCGGTGTCTGTCATCGTTCAGAAGTTGGCGATCTGCGCGCTCGCCATCGACAGGCGGGTGGCGAGCACGCCGAGCAGGGCCTTGTAGAACTGCATCCGGCAGGTTTCGGAACCGCGTTCGAGCGCGTGCCGGTCGATGCTGGCGATCGTGCTGTCGGTGGTGGTCTCGACCGAGGCCGAGCGGACCGCGCCGCCGGCCGAGAACAGCGCCACCTCGCCGAAGCATTCGCCCGGGCTGAGGAAGTTCAGCAGCTTGCCCCGCTTGCGCACCCGCGCCTCGCCCTCGACGAGGAGGGAAAAGTGCTCGCCGGGCTCGCCTTCCTTCATGACGACGGTACCCGGCCCCACCCGCTCCCAGTGTGCGAGGCCGATCACCTCCCACAGCTCGGCGTCGGCGAACTCGCGGAAGAACGGCATCGCGCGCAGGCTCTGGAACTTCTGCGTGTCCGGGATCGCGCTCCGATCGAGCTCGATGCTGCGGTTGCGGAAGGCGAGCGCGAGGTCGTGGGAGAACTCGGCCCAGCTCTGGTAGCGGCGCTCGAGCGTCTTCTCGGTCGCGCGCCGCACGATGCGGTCGAGCGCGGGCGGGATGCCGCGGCGCAGCTCGGACGGCAGCGGCGGGGTCTCGTTGGCGATGCGGTAGAGCAGGCTGTACTGGTTGTCGGCCTCGAAGGGCAGGCGGCCGGTGAGCAGCTGGAACATCACCACGCCGAGCGAATAGATGTCGCTGCGATGATCCACCGGCATCTCCCGCACCTGCTGCGGCGACATGTAGGCCGGCGAGCCGATGCCGACGATCTGGGTGGTGTCGCTGGCGCTGCGCAGCGCGGCGCCGAAGTCGCTGAGGCGGATGTCGCTGCCGCCGGCGTCGGCGAGCAGGATGTTGGCGGGCTTGATGTCGCGGTGGGTGACGCCCTGGTGGAAGGCGAAGTCCAGCGCCCGGCTGCACTTGAAGACGATCTCGAGCAGGCGCTCGAGGGCGGGCAGGGCGCCCGGACGGGCGAGCTCGGCGAGCGTGCCGCCGGCGATGTAGTCCATCACCAGGTAGGCCTCGTCATCGCCGATCACCGCGTCGTGCACCTGCACGATGTGCGGATGAACCAGCCTGCCGGCGAGGCTGGCCTCGTTGCGCAGCAGCTGGCGGTTGAGCCGGCCGTGCACCGGGTGGTTGAGCACCTCCGTCCGCAGTCGCTTGATCGCCACTTCCTGCCGGCGAAAGGGGTCCCAGGCCAGATGGACGGTGGCGCTCGCCCCCTCGCCGATGGGTCGGCGCAGTTCGTACTTGCCGAGCTGCTGCGCCGCCACGGAACGGGTCAGCCGAGGCGCTGGCGGGCGCGCGCGATCGCGGCGCGCACCTGCGCCGGGGCGGTGCCGCCGACATGGTCGCGCGCGCCGAGCGAGCCCTCGACCGTGAGCACGCCGAACACGTCCTCGCCCAGGCGCTCGGCCGCGTCCGGCACGTGCGCCATGGCGATGCGAAGCTCGTCGAGCGAGAACTGCGGCAGGTCGCAGCCCTTGATGTCGGCGGCGCGCACCGCGAGCGCCACGGCTTCGTGGGCGTCGCGGAAGGGCAGGCCCTGCTTGACCAGGTAGTCGGCGAGGTCGGTGGCGGTGGCGTAGCCCTGCGTGAGCGCGCCGCGCATCGCCTCGGCCTTCACCCGGATGCCGGTGATCATGTCGGCGTAGATGCGCAGGGTGTCGATCACCGTGTCGGCGGTGTCGAACAGCGGCTCCTTGTCTTCCTGGTTGTCCTTGTTGTAGGCCAGCGGCTGGCCCTTCATCAGGGTCAGCAAGGCGATCAGGCTGCCATTGACGCGGCCGGTCTTGCCGCGCACCAGCTCGGGCACGTCGGGGTTCTTCTTCTGCGGCATGATCGAGCTGCCGGTGCAGAAGCGGTCGGCGAGGTCGATGAAGCCCACGCGCGGGCTCATCCACAGGATCAGCTCCTCGGACAGGCGCGACAGGTGGGTCATCAGCAGCGCCGACGCCGCGCAGAATTCGATCGCGAAGTCGCGGTCGCTGACGGCGTCGAGCGAGTTGAAGCAGACCTCGTCGAACCCGAGCTCGGCGGCGACGAACTCGCGATCGATCGGGTAGCTGGTGCCGGCGAGCGCCGCCGAGCCCAGCGGCAGGCGGTTGACCCGCTTGCGGCAGTCGGCGAAGCGCTCGGCGTCGCGCCGGCTCATCTCGTAGTAGGCCATCAGGTGGTGGCCGAAGGTCACCGGCTGGGCCACCTGCAGGTGGGTGAAGCCGGGCATCGGGGTGTCGGCGTTGGCCTCGGCCACATCCAGCAGGTTGTTCTGGAAGTCGGCGATCAGGGCCAGGATCTGGTCGATCGCGTCGCGCAGCCACAGGCGGATGTCGGTGGCGACCTGGTCGTTACGGCTGCGGCCGGTGTGCAGGCGCTTGCCGGCGTCGCCCACCAGGGCGGTGAGGCGCTTCTCGATGTTGAGGTGGACGTCCTCGTCGTCGAGGTTCCAGGCGAACTCGCCGCGCTCGATCTCGCCGGCGATCTGCGCCATGCCGCGCTCGATGTCGGCGAGGTCGGTCGCGCCGATGATGCCCTGTCGCGCCAGCATCTTCGCGTGCGCGAGCGAGCCGCGGATGTCCTGCGCCGCCATGCGCTGGTCGAAGAACACCGAGGCGGTGTAGCGCTTGACGAGATCCGAGACGGGTTCGGTGAAGCGGCCGGACCAGGCTTTCGCAGCCGGTGCCGCGCCGTCGGGCGACGGGAGCGTGTCTGTCATAATATCCGTGTCGAAGGAGGGTCGGCGGGGCGGCGCCGCGGTCGGAACGAGGCCCGCGCGACAGCGGCACGGCCCGCGAAAAGGTCGGCCGCAGTATAAATCAAAAGCCCCGGCGGCTCAGCCGCGGGGCGCCGGTGCGCGCGGACCGTACCGGACCGTCAGCGGAGCATGGAGTGGAACCTTGGGCGAAGCGAGCGAATCTCCCCTGCGCGTGTTGATCGTCGACGACGAGGCGCCCGCGCGCAGCCGGCTGCGCGACCTGCTCGGCGACATCGCCGGCGAGCAGCCGAACCGGGTCGCGGGGATGGCGGCCAATGGCGTGGAAGCCCTGCGCCTGCTCGAGACCGAGGTGGCGGACGTGGTGCTCGCCGACATCCGCATGCCGGCGATGGACGGCATCGAGCTCGCGCGCCGGCTCGGCGCGCTGCCCTCGCCGCCCGCGGTGGTGTTCGTCACCGCCTACGACCAGTATGCGATCCAGGCCTTCGAGCTGGCGGCGGCCGACTACCTGCTCAAGCCGGTG
>JRYI01001707.1_pt1 | contig 17018 bp, 17 predicted proteins | sample 235361 | NCBI WGS metagenome assembly JRYI01 (sample SAMN03074212, study PRJNA261471) | activated sludge metagenome | biome: Common Effluent Treatment Plant; feature: Wastewater; material: Activated sludge; isolation source: activated biomass in a lab-scale reactor treating industrial wastewater at...
GCTGTTGCTGCGCGGCGACGAGAACAGCTACGAGCGCCTCGACAAGCTCCAGATGGCCGGCGTCGACACCGGCGAAAACGGCTTCTTCGCCCGCGGCGAGTTCGAGACGATCACCCATACCGACCAGATGGAGTTCATCACGCCCGAAGAGCGACGTGATCGCCGGTATCGACGCGTGGTGGCGGCAGGCGCGCGACGAGGGCCGCGTTGCGGTGATCGGCGCCTACGCACTCGGCAAGGCGCAGCGCATCATCGCCAACGTCGATCGTGGCATCGGGCCGATCCTGACGCACGGCGCGGTGGAAGCGACCAACGCGGTGCTGCGCGCGCAGGGCCTGGCGCTGCTCGCCTTCGTCTGTCTGCTGCCGGTCGCCGCGTCCTACGCCATGTTCTACCTGTGGCCGCCCCAGGATCGGGTCAATCACGGCGAGCTGATCGCCCCGCTCGCGCTGCCGAGCGCCACGCTGGCCGGCGCGGCCGGCCAGCCGGCGCTGGCGCGCGACGAGGTCGAGGGGCGCTGGACCCTGCTCGTCGCCGGCCCCGCCGCCTGCGACGCCGTCTGCGAGCGCGCGCTCTACGTTTCGCGCCAGGCGCGGCTGGCGCAGGCGAAGGAGATGGATCGGGTCGCCCGCCTGCGCGTGCTCACCGACGATGGCGCGGTGCCGGCGGCGGCGATCGCGGCCGACGAGGCGCATGAGGACGTCCGCCTGGCGCGGGCCGACGCCGCCTGGCGAGCCAGCCTGCAGGGCGCCGGCCTGGCCGAGGGCGGCAGCGGGCTGTTCCTCGTCGATCCGCTCGGCAACCTGATGATGCGCTACGCCGACGCGAGCGACACCACCGCTCATGCGCGCGGCGTCAGCAAGGACCTGCAGCGCCTGCTCAAGTATTCCGCGCTCGGTCGCGGCGGCAGGCAGTGAGGAGGGCGGCATGCGCACCTACCGTCGCCTGATCCTCTGCGCGCTCGGGCTGACCCTGCTGGTGGTGGTGTTCGGCGCCTACGTGCGCCTGTCCGACGCCGGCCTCGGCTGCCCCGACTGGCCCGGCTGCTACGGCCAGCTCAGTCCCGCCCACGCCGCCGCCCCCATCCTCGACGCCCACGCGGCCGACCCGCACGGCCCGGTCAGCCTGCCCAAGGCGTGGAAGGAGATGATTCACCGCTACCTGGCCGCCAGTCTCGGCCTGCTGATCATCGCCATCGCCGCGCTCGCCTGGCTCCACCGCGGCCGCCCCGGCAGCGCGCCCGGCGTGGCCAGCCTGCTCGTCGGCGTGGTGATCTTCCAGGGTCTGCTCGGCAAATGGACGGTGACCCTGCTGCTCAAGCCGGCGATCGTCACCGCCCATCTGCTCGGCGGGCTGGCCACCCTGTCGCTGCTCGCCTGGCTCGCCCTGCGCGCCTTCGAGCGGCCGCCGCTGGCGGCAGGGCGGGGGCTCGCCGCCGCCGCGCGTCTCGGGCTGCTGCTGCTGATCGGCCAGGTCGCGCTCGGCGGCTGGACCAGCACCAACTACGCGGCGCTGGCCTGCACCGATTTTCCCGCCTGCCACGGCAGCCTGTGGCCGGAGGCGGACTACGGCAACGCCTTCCACGTCGTGCGCGAGCTCGGCATGACCGCCGAGGGCGCGCTGCTGTCGAACGCCGCCCTCACCGCGATCCACTGGTCGCACCGGCTCGGCGCGCTGCTCGCCGGCGGCTTCCTGCTCGCCTTCGGGCTGGCACTGCTGCGCCGCCCGGGCGGCGGCGGGGCGGGCGCCCTGCTGCTCGGCCTGCTCGCCGCGCAGGTCGCGCTCGGCATCGCCAACGTGCTGCTGTCGCTGCCCCTGCCGCTCGCCGTCGCGCACAACGCGGGCGCCGCGCTGCTGGTGGCGACGATGGTGTGGATCAACTACCGCGTGCGCGCCGGGGCGGCCGTCGCGCCGCGGCGCACGAGCTTGCCGCGCGGCCAGCCGGCGCGCGCCTGACGCAAAGAGGGAGAAGGGCAATGAAGGGAACGGGCATCCGCCAACGCCTGCGCGTCGCACAGTTCGCCACCGTGGCCGCGCCGCTCGCGCTGTCCCACCGGTTGCGCGCCTTTTACGTGCTGACCAAGCCGAGGGTCAATGCGCTGATCGTGTTCTGCGCGGTGATCGGCATGTTCCTCGCCGTGCCCGCGGGCCTGCCCGACCTGCTCACCGTGCTCGCCGCCACCGTCGGCATCGCCTGCGTGGCGGGGGCGGCGGCGGCGATGAACTGCCTCATCGAGCAGCAGATCGATGCCCGCATGACGCGCACCCGCGGCCGCCCGCTGCCGCGCGGCGACCTCGCGCCGGCCGAGGTGCTCGGCTTCGCCGGGGTGCTCGGCGGGGTCGGCCTCACGCTGCTGCATCAGGCGGTCAATCCGCTCACGATGTGGCTCACCTTCGCCACCTTCGTCGGCTACGCGGTGATCTACACGGTGCTCCTGAAGCCGCGCACGCCCCAGAACATCGTCATCGGCGGTGCGTCCGGCGCGATGCCGCCGGTGCTCGGCTGGGCCGCGGTCACCGGCGAGGTGCCGCCCGATGCGCTGCTGCTCTTCCTCATCATCTTCGCGTGGACGCCGCCCCACTTCTGGGCGCTGGCGTTGTATCGCACCGCCGACTACGCGCGCGCCGGCCTGCCGATGCTGCCGGTGACGCATGGACCGGAGTACACCCGCCTGTCGGTGCTGCTCTACAGCCTCATCCTGTTCGGCGTCAGCCTGCTGCCTTACGCGACCCGCATGAGCGGCCCCATCTATCTGGTGGCGGCGGTCGGGCTCGGTGCGCGCTTCGTGCAGTACGCCTGGCGCCTGCACCGCGATTACAGCGACGCGCTCGCCCGCCGCACCTTCCGCTACTCGATCGCCTACCTGTCCTGGCTTTTCGCGGCGCTGCTGGTGGACCACTACCTGCCGCTGTGAGCAGGGCGCGTGCGCCGGCTGCGACAAGCGGTCGCAGCTATCCACGCCGGGCGCGACCGCCTATCATGGGCGCCATCCAGTTGTCGTACGGGATCCCGCCCATGCTCCACGCTCCGTTGCGCCGCCTGCGCCTGCTCGCAGCCTGCGTGCTCGCCGCAGGCCTGCTCGCCGGCTGCGGCGAGCCCGCGCCGTCCTTCCACGCCACCGACATCACCGGCGCCGACTACGGGAAGTCGCTCGCGCTCACCGATCACCAGGGCCAGCCGCGCACGCTCGAGAGCTTCCGCGGCAAGGTCGTCACCTTGTTCTTCGGCTACACCCAGTGCCCGGACGTGTGCCCCACCTCCTTGTCGGCGATGAGCGAGGTGATGCGCCAGCTCGGTGCCGACGCCGACCGGGTGCAGGTCCTGTTCGTCACGGTCGATCCCGAGCGCGACACGCTGGAACTGCTCGCCGAGTACGTGCCGGTGTTCGACCCTCGCTTCCTCGGCCTGCACGGCAGCCCGGAGCGCATCGCCGAGGTGGCGAAGGAGTTCCGCATCTTCTATCGCAAGAGCGGCGACATCGGCGGCCAGTACACCATCGACCACTCGGCCGGCACCTATGTCTTCGACCCCGAGGGGCGGCTGCGGCTGTACGTCAGGTACGGCGAAACGCCGGAGAACATCGCGGCCGACATCCGCACCCTGCTCGCCGCTAGCCGTTGATCGCGCAGAGGGCTGCGCTCCTGCGGTGCCTTCGGCAAGCGCCGCCGCTGTAGGAGCCCTGCCCCCAGGGCGATAGCAGCCGCGTCGAGCGCTCAGCCGCCGCCATCGCTCTGGGGGCAGAGCTCCTACAGGGTCTGCCAAACACGTGGCCGCGTCGATTGGTGCTGCGGCGCGGCCCGATCGCTCAGGCCACCTCGGCGAGCATCCCGCGCATCTTCTGCATCGCCTTGGCCTCGATCTGGCGGATGCGCTCGGCCGACACGCCGTACTCGGCGGCCAACTCGTGCAGCGTGGCGCTCTCGCCCTCGGCCAGCCAGCGCCGCTGGACGATGGTACGGCTGCGATCGTCGAGGCTGGCGAGTGCGTTGCGCAGGCCGCTGTCCTGGAGGTGGGCGAGTTGCGCCTGCTCCAGCGCCTCGGCCGGTTCGGCCTGCGGGTCGGGCAGCCAGGCGATCGGTGCGAAGCGATCCTCGTCGTCATCGTTGCCGGCGTCGAGCGGGATGTCGCGGCCGCCGAGGCGGGTTTCCATCTCCACCACTTCTTCCGGCTTCACCCCGAGCTGGGCGGCCACCGCCTGCACCTCGCCCGGGTTCAGCGTGGTGCTGTCGCGCTTCATGCTGCGCAGGTTGAAGAACAGCTTGCGCTGCGCCTTGGTGGTGGCGATCTTCACCAGCCGCCAGTTCTTCAGCACGTACTCGTGGATCTCGGCCTTGATCCAGTGCATCGCGAACGAGACCAGGCGCACCCCCCGCTTCGGGTCGAAGCGCTTGACCGCCTTCATCAGGCCGATGTTGCCTTCCTGGATCAGGTCGGCGTGGGGCAGGCCGTAGCCGAGATAGCCGCGGGCGATCGCCACCACCACCCGCAGGTGGGACATGACGAGCTGGCGCGCCGCATCGAGATCGCCGTGCTCCTGAAGCCGGGTCGCAAGCTGCACCTCTTCCTGCTCGCTCAGCATCGGCATGCGGTTCACCGACTGGATGTACTGGTCGAGGCTGCCGACGGCAGACGGAACGGGGAACGACAGGGCTTGTGACATGTTCTGGGCTACCTCCTTGCGGTCAATTTTAGCACTCGCGAAGTGAGAGTGCTAAGCGGGCGACGAGTTCCTCCTTGGTCCGCCACGCCCGCGACGATCCCGCCAGATCTTCGAGGGCCATCGCCGCGATCGACTCCGCCGTGCGGCGCCCGCGCAAAGGGTGGCGTCTGCTCATGCCAGGTAACGCAGGAACAGCGTGGCCATCGGCTTGGCCGAGGTGGACAGCGGCACGCCCCTGACCCGCAGCAGGCCGAGCGGCATCGGCGGCGGAAAGGGCTGCACCTCGATGCGCTGGATGCCGTGGCCCACCAGCGCATCGGTAAACAGCCCCGCCGGGCCGACGCCGATGTGGTCGGTGCGTTGCATCAGCTCGAGCATCAGCATCGTCGACGAGCAGTGTACGACCCGCCGCGGCCGCGGCAGGCCCTGATTCCGGCACCACTCCTCGAAGCTGTGGCCGAGGCTGCCCGGGCTCAGGTTCAGCACCCAGGAGGCGTCGGCCAGCGCGGACCAGGTGGCGTGGGGCCCGAGCGGGTGCCCGAGGCGCCCGGCGATCGTGATCTCGGCGTCGCAGACCCGCTCGAAGCTGATCTCGTAGGGCAGGTCGGCCGGATTGACGATCGCGATCGCGAAGTCCAGCCGCCCCTCGATGAGATCGGGCAGCACCTGGGTGAGCAGGCCCTCGGTGAGGCGCACCTCGGTTTCGGGGCGCAGGCGGGCGTACTCGCGCAGCACGCGCGGCAGCACCAGCGCCCCCACCATCGGCGTGACCGCGAGCGCCACCCGGGAATCGAGCCCGCCGCGCAACAGCCGCACTTCCTCCACCGCCTTGTCGAGGATCGACAGCGCGAGCCGGGCGTGCTTGAGGAGGGCGGTGCCGGCGGGGGTGAACTCGATGCCGCGGTAGCTGCGCGCGACCAGCTGGGCGCCGACGTCCGCCTCGAGCTCGCGCAGCGCGCGCGTGAGCGCGCTCTGGCTCAGGTTCATGGCGCGCGCCGCAGCGCGGATCGAGCCGCATTCCGACACGCGCAGGAGCGCCCTCAGCTGGTGGTCCTTCATCGCGGTCGCCGGGTGGTGAGTCGTGCGGCGCTCAAGGTACTGCGCGCCGCGCGGCAGCGCAATCCGGGCTGAAGCGCGCGGCCCTGTGAGGGTGATTCGAAAAAGTTGTCACCCGCGCCAATGCGATGCCTTTTCGGGTTTACCCGGGAGGCGAAAAATCCGCCCCGTAATCCCGATTCCACCCGCACCTTAGAGGAGATTGCCATGAACACCAACGCGGGTCAGGCGCCCGGCTATCAGGGAACTGACAAACTGCTGTACGGCATCATCCTGGGCGTCATCGCCTTCTGGATGTTCGCGCAGACCACCCTCAACATCGCCCCCGACATGCAGCGCGACCTCGGTCTGGACGCGAGCATGATGAACATCGCGGTCGCGGTCACCGCCCTGTTCTCGGGCATCTTCATCGTCGTCATGGGCGGCCTCGCCGACCGCTTCGGCCGGGTGAAGGTCGTCACGCTCGGCTTCTACCTGAACATCGTCGGTTCGCTGCTGATCGCGATCGCGCCGACGGGCGAGCTGGCGAGCACCTTCCTGATGGTGGGCCGCGCGCTGCAGGGCCTGTCGGCCGCGTGCATCATGCCTGCCAGCCTGGCGCTGGTGAAGACCTACTGGGACGGGCCGGCGCGCCAGCGCGCGGTCAGCCTGTGGTCGATCGGCTCCTGGGGCGGTTCGGGCGTGTGCTCGCTGTTCGGCGGCCTGGTCACCGCCAACTTCGGCTGGCGCTACATCTTCTTCGCTTCGATCGTCGTCTCGGTGATCGGCCTGCTGATGATCCGTGGCACCCCCGAGAGCAAGGCCGAGCTCAAGGGCAGCTACAAGTTCGACTTCGCCGGCGTGGCGACCTTCATGATCGCGATGATCGCCCTGCAGATCGTCGTCACCCAGGGCAACAAGTTCGGCTGGACCAGCCCCGCGATGCTCGGCCTGATCGCCGTCACCGTGATCTTCGGCGCGCTCTTCTTCCGCATCGAGAGCAGGGCCGCCCAGGGCTTCGTCGACTTCAAGCTGTTCAACAACCCGACCTACACCGGCGCCACGATCTCGAACTTCCTGCTCAACGGCGTGGCCGGCACCCTGCTCGTCTCGCTCCAGCTCGTCCAGCTCGGCGGCGACATGAGCGCCCAGGAAGCCGGCATCCTCACCCTCGGCTACGCGATCACGATCATCGCCTTCATCCGCGTCGGCGAGAAGCTGCTGCAGCGCTTCGGCGCCCGCAAGCCGATGATCTGGGGCTGCCTCATCACCGGGCTCTCGATCCTGCTGCTGTCGCCGGCCAATCTGATGCTGGCCGACTACAAGATCCTCGCCATCATCGGCTACGCCCTGTTCGGGGTCGGCCTGGCCTTCTACGCCACGCCCTCCACCGATGCCGCCCTCTCCAGCCTGCCCGCCGCGCAGGTCGGCTCCGGCGCCGGCATCTACAAGATGGCCTCGTCCCTTGGCGCCGCCTTCGGCGTGGCGATCTCGGCGGCGATCTTCACCGCGCTCAGCGCCAACCCGGAAAGCGTCACCTGGCTCGAAGGCGTGATCACCTTCCAGGGTCGCCAGGACAACCTCGCGGTGCGCGAGGCCGCGGTGATCGCCCTGATGTTCAACGTCTTCATGGTGGCCGTGGCGATCCTGTCGATCATGCTCACCGTCCCCAAGGCCACCGGCCGCAAGGTCCAGTGAGCCATTCCTGACCCACAGCCCGTGCCGCGCCAGCCCGCCGGCTGTGCATCCGGCGCGGCACGGATGACCGATTCCCGTCTTTGAAGAGGATTCACTCATGAACGCACTGATCGAAGCCCTGAACGCCACCCAAGGCGAAATGCAGGCCTGGCGCCATCACCTGCACCGTCATCCCGAGCTGGCCTTCGACGAACACGAGACCGCCCGCTACATCGCCGAGCTCCTGCGTGGCTGGGGCTACGAGGTCACCGAAGGCATCGGCAAGACCGGCGTCGTCGCCAGCCTGCGCGTCGGCGACGGTGACAAGGCGATCGGCCTGCGCGCCGACACCGACGCCCTCGCGGTGCAGGAGATGGTCGACAGCGACCACAAGAGCACCATCCCGGGCAAGTCCCACACCTGCGGCCACGACGGCCACAGCGCGATGCTGCTGGGCGCGGCCGAGTACCTGGCGCGCACCCGCAACTTCAACGGCACCGTGCATCTGATCTTCCAGCCCGCCGAGGAGGTGATGGGCGGCGCCCCGGCGATGATCGCCGACGGCCTGTTCGAGCGCTTCCCGATGGAGCGGGTGTTCGGCATGCACAACATGCCCTCGCTCGAGCGCGGCAAGCTCTACTTCACCGCCGGCCCGGTGATGGCGGCGGTCGACAACTGGGAGATCGAGCTCGGCGGCAAGGGCAGCCACGGCTCGATGCCGGAGAAGAGCATCGACCCGGTGGTGGCCGGCGCCTCGCTGGTGATGGCGCTGCAGACCATCGTCTCGCGCAACGTGGCGGCGAAGGACGCCGCGGTGGTGTCGGTGGGCGCCTTCCTCGCCGGCGACGCGGGCAACGTCATCCCGCAGACCGCGATCCTGCGCCTGAGCATCCGCACCAGCTCGCCCGCGACCCGCAAGCTGGTGCTCGACAAGGTGCGCTCGATCACCGCCGCGCAGGCCGAGGCGTTCGGCGTGACCCACGAGATCCGCGAGGGCGCGCCCGGCGCGGTGCTGGTCAACGACCCCGCGCAGACCGCCGAGTGCGCCGAACTCGCCGGCGCGCTGCTCGGTGAGGACCAGGTCGTGATGCCCGGGCCCACCTTCATGGGCAGCGAGGATTTCGCCTATTATGCGCAGCACAAGCCGGGCACCTATTGCTTCATCGGCAACGGCGACACGCCGATGGTGCACCACCCGATGTACGATTTCGACGACCGCAACCTGCCGATCGGCGCCGCCTACTGGGTGGCGGTCACCGAGCACTATCTGAAGTAACGGAAGCCCGCAGGGGTTTCGACGATTGGCACAAGGGGGCACGGGTTGCCCCCTTGTGCCGTTTCCGGCCGCCCGCAGCGCCGCGTCCTCCTTTTTCCAATCGTGCCGCGCCATCGCACATGAGATTCTCCGCCCTCCTGATCGCCATCGAAGTCGGTGGCACCCTCGCCTTCGCGATGTCCGGGCTGATCGAGGCCACGCGCAAGCGCATGGACGTCGTCGGCGTGTTCTCGGTCGCCTTCGTCAGCGCCTTCGGCGGTGGCACCGTGCGCGACATCCTGCTCGACCGCCGGCCGCTGTTCTGGGTCGAACAGGAGCTCTACCTCTGGCTCGTGCTCGGCATGGTGTTTACCGCGCCGCTGTGGCTGCGCACGCTGCAGCACAAGATGGGCGGCTGGCTGATCGAGTTCGCCGACGCCTGCGGTCTCGGCCTGTTTGCGATCTCGGGCACCACGCTCGCGGTGCGGGCCGGCATGTCGCCGCTGGTGTCGGTCCTGATGGGGGCGATCACCGCGGTCGTCGGCGGCGTCTCGCGCGACGTGCTGTGCAACGAGATCCCCAAGGTCTATCACGATCACAGGCCCTACACCTTGTGCGCGCTCGGCGGCTGCAGCGTGTTCCTGGGCCTGGCCGCGCTCGGGCTGCCGGCCGAGCTCGCCAGCCTCGTCGGCATCGGCGTGGCGACCGGCTCGCGCCTGCTCGCGGTGGCGCTCGACTGGCGCCTGCCGTCGTGGCCGTCGGCGCCGAACTGAACCGCTTCGGACCCGTCCATCAGCGACACAGCAGAGGAGCAGCGCCCATGAAAGCATCCCTCGTCATCACCCTGATCGGCGCCGACCGACCCGGCCTGGTCAACGCCCTCGCGGCGCGCGCCGCCGCCTGCGGCGCGAACTGGCTGGAGAGCAGCATGGCGCAGCTCGCCGGCAAGTTCGCCGGCATCGTGCGCCTCGAGATCGAGGAGGCCGACGCCGGCAGGCTCGAGGTCTCGCTGCGCGCGCTGGAGGCCGAAGGCTTCCGCCTCACGATCGAGCGCGGCGCCGCCGCCGAGGCCGCCCCCGCGCGCGCGATCGCGCTGCAGCTGCTCGGCCACGACCGCCCGGGCATCGTGCGCGAGATCTCCGCCGTGCTCGCGCGCCACGGCGCCAGCATCAGCCGGCTCGAGACCGCCTGCGAGAACGCCTCCTTCAGCGGCGAGCCGCTGTTCCGCGCCCGCCTCGAGGTCCAGCTGCCGCCCGCGGTGGAGCCCGCGCTCCTGCAGGCCGAGCTCGAGGCGCTCGCCAACGAGCTGATGGTGGATCTCAGCCTCGCGGGCGAGCCGGGGGACTGAGGAAGTCGCGCCCGGCGAGCCCGCGGCGAGCGGCGTCGCGGGCTCGCCGGCGCCCGCCGCGATCGGATTCGCATGTCCTGCGGCGCCTGCAAGGGTCGCCTGTTGCACCAATGCAACAAGATCGGCCCGAATGTGGCCGAATTCGGACGCAAGGCTTGCGTGCCCCCCGCCCGACTTTGCACAATCGTCCCAACTTCTCGCCAGAGAGGTGAGTAGGGCCAAGGATTTCACTGCGGTCTCAACTTCATATTTGAGGAGAAACACATGCAAAAGAAACTGATCGCGCTGGCTGTCGCCGGCCTGGTTTCGGCTCCGGTTTTCGCGCAATCGAACGTCACCGTCTATGGCGTGGCTGACGCTGGCATTGCCTACGGCGACCACGGTGAAGGCGAGTTCCAGGGCGTCCTGAGCGGCGTTCTGTCGGGCAGCCGCATCGGCTTCAAGGGCTCGGAAGACCTGGGCAACGGCCTGAAGGCGGTGTTCCAGCTCGAGCAGGGTTTCGACATCGGGACCGGTGCCGCCAGCCCCGACGTTGCGGGTGACTCGGTGTTCTCCCGTCAAGCCTGGGTCGGCCTGAGCGGCGCCTGGGGTACCGTGGGTCTCGGCCGCCAGTACGCGCCGGGCTACTTCGCCAACTACGACGCCGTCCTCGCCGCCAACATCAGCCCGCAGTCGCTGCTGTCGGCTCAGACCGGCGCCACCATCACCCCGAACAGCGGCGCTCGCTGGGACAACTCGGTCACCTATACCGGCTCGTTCTCGGGTCTGACCGCGCGTGCGATCTACTCCGCCCAGGCGGAAACCAACGAGTTTGATCCCGTCACCGGTCAGGAGCTGATGGGCGCTGCCGACGACGACGCGATGGGTCTCGGCCTCGACTACTCGAACGGCCCGCTGAAGGTTGGTGCGGTCTACCACTTCCTGAAGGATGCGGAAGGCGTGACCGGTAGCGACGACCAGCAGGAATGGCTGCTCGGCGCCAGCTACGACTTCGGCGTGCTGACCCTGGCCGGCTCCTACCAGCAGACCCAGAACACCGACTTCGTCGATGGTCTTGATGTCGACATTTATCAGCTGGGCGTGATCGTTCCGGTGGGTGCGGCTGGCAACGTCCACGTCGCCTACGGCGAAGCCGACGTCGATGGCGCTGGGTTCGACGGCAAGACCAAGGCCTACACCATCGCCTACACGCATGCGCTGTCGAAGCGCACCACCGCGTACGTTGGTTACATGGGTACCGACAACGACGACGGCATGGACATCAGCCTGGTTCCGGCTGGCTACAAGTCGGTCAATGGCATCGGCCAGTACGAAGACGGCGAGAAGTCGAACCTCGTGGCGGTCGGCCTGCGTCACACCTTCTAATCTGTCTTCCAGACAGGTTTGAAGAAAAACGGGAGCTTCGGCTCCCGTTTTTTCGTATACGACGGAGTGCAAGGCGCGCCGCTGGGTGAGCTCTTTCATCTGCTGATCCGCCCTTTCCCCGCGCGCAACCGCTGCTATCGCGCACAGGGGTGCGCTCCTACGGTGCCTGCGATCAGCGGCCGCCTGTAGGAGCCCTGCCCCCAGGGCGATGGCAGCCGCCATCGCCCGCACGNNACAGTGCCTGCGGCCGGCGCCTTCGGTGTGGGAGCCCTGTCCCCAGGGCGACAACCGCCGCCACGCGCCGCCTTTGCCCGCGCTGTCACACCCGCCCGCTTGCCCGTGTCACGCCCGGCTTGCTAAGGTCGCCCGAACGCGGCCCGGTGGGCCTGGTATTCCCGGCGATGAAGGAGCGTGTGATGAAGCGAATCCTGCTGGCCTGCCTGATGAGCCTCGGCGCGGCGACCGCGCAGGCCGACCCCGGCGTGATGTTCGGCGTGAGCTACGCCTTCGGCGGCGGCCTCGGCCTGTCGGTGAAGATGCTCTCCAGCGATCGCGAGAGCCGCTGGGTGGGCGCGGTGGGCGGCACCTGGTACCCGGTGTCGAACCGCATCGGCGCCGAGCTCGGCGTCGGCCGGACCTTCGAGGACGGCGCGGTGACGGTGGGCTGGGACATCCTCAACAGCCAGCCCAAGATCGGCATCGGCTACATGGACACCGATGATTGAGCTGGCTGGCAGCCGGCCAGGGATTGGACTAGGATCTGGCTAGGTCAATCTTTAAAGTAGCTAGCCATGAAGTCGGTCCCGGTTTATGAAGCCAAGAATCGCTTCTCCGAATTGATTGCCGCGGTCGAGCGTGGCGAGGAGGTGGCGATTACGCGGCGAGGGGTTTCGGTCGCCCGGCTCATCGCGGTTCAGCGCCCTGACTCGGACGACGAGGCGCAACGCGCCCGCGTCGCCGAGGCCTTTTCCCGCCTCAGGCAGATCCGCGCCCGCCTTTCGCTGGAGGGCGAGCTGAAGGCGATGGCGCGTGAAGGCCTCGACTGATGCCCTTCGTGCTCGATAACTCGGTGCTGTGCGCCTGGTTCATCGGCAACCAGGCGACGCCCTACGCCGACGCCGTCGCGGCGCGGCTCGAGACCGATCGCGCGGTCGCGCCTGCGCTGCTGCGTCTGGAGTTCGCGAACGTGTTGCGGACCGCCTGCAAACGCGGGCGCTTGATCGCACAGGAGGCGCAACTCGTTGTCGATGAGGTGTGCCGCCTCCCGATCGATTTCGATCTCCAGACGCCGGATGTGCCCGAGTTGCTGTCGCTTGCGCTGCGCTACGACCTTACCAGCTACGATGCGGCCTATCTCGCGTTGGCACTGCGCGAGCAACTGCCGATCGCTACGCAGGATGCGGCGCTCGCGGAGGCCGCCTGGGCGGCAGGGGTGGGGGTGTTGCCGGTGTGATTCGCTCGGTGACGCTGGCGTCTGCCGGCGCGGCCACCTGCAGGAATGAGTAGATGAAAGACCTGACCTCGGGCTGGCACCCCGCCGCCCGCCGCATCCCGTCGCCCAACTTCGATCCCCGCCCCGACCCCGCGCCGCCCAGCCTGGTGGTGGTCCACGCGATCAGCCTGCCGCCCGACCAGTTCGGTGGCCCGGGGGTCGAGCAACTGTTCACCAACACCCTCGACCCTGGGGCGCATCCCTACTACGCGACGATCGCCCACCTGCGGGTGTCGGCCCACTTCTTCATCCGCCGCGACGGCGAACTCATCCAGTTCGTCTCCACCGAAGACCGCGCCTGGCACGCGGGCCTGTCGTGCTGGGGCGGGCGCGCGCGGTGCAACGACTTCTCGATCGGGATCGAGCTCGAGGGCTGCGACACCCAGCCTTTCGAGCCCGCCCAGTACCAGCGGCTGGCCAGCCTGATCGCCTGGCTGCGGCTGCGCTACCCGATCGCCGACATCGTCGGCCACAGCGACATCGCGCCCGGCCGCAAGACCGACCCCGGCCCGTTCTTCGACTGGGGCCGCTTCGGAGACGCTTTGCTCGCGGCCGTGAAGTAGTGCACACTCCCTGCCGGCACAAAAAGTTGCACTTATGGGGATCTCGGGAATGTTTTGACAAAACCGTCTCCAGGCCCTAGAATCCGCTCTCGTTGCTGCATTGCAGCATTTCATCCATTCAATCTTCGGTGCGGCGCGGCCCTCGCGGGCGGCGCAGTTTCATGGACGTACGCACCGCGGGGTCGGCTGTCAGTTGCGGCAGCCGGCTTGAACACCTACTGAAGATCGTGTCGTGCATCGCGCCCGCGGCGTCACAAGCGCCAGGCGTACCTGCCAGCCGGCCCACCCGCCGGCGCGGTGGTCGGATTGCAGGCACCGGTCCCAGCACGGAGGACACCATGAACCACGCAACGAAGAAAGAGGGTTTCGCGCGCAAGGCTGGCGGAATTTTTGTAGCGATGGCCCACGGCGTTCTGATCGCCGGCGGGCTGACCGGCATGGCGACGGTGGCGAGCGATGCCGCCCGGCCGACCGGCGTGAGTTTTGTCGATACCCGCTTCGTCGGGCCCTTCGAGCCGAGCGAGGCCGAGCGCAAGCTGGCCCTGGCCGAAGCGAAGAAGCAGGCATCGGCAAAGCCGGCGCGGCTGGCCACGGCGCTGCAGCCGAAGAAGGCGCCGGCCCCCAGGGCCAAGCCGCAGCGCGTGCTGAGCGACGACGACCTGTCGCCCGAGATGGCGAGGGTGCGCGACTGGGTCGCCGGCAGCTACCGCGTGTCGGCGAGCAAGATCGAGCCGGCGCTCGCCGCCGCCGAAGAGGCCGGCAAGAAGGTCGGCATCGACCCGCTGCTGATCGTCGCCATCATGGCGGTGGAGTCGAGCTTCAATCCGCGCGCGGTGAGCCCGGTGGGCGCCCTCGGCCTGATGCAGGTGATGCCGCAGTATCACCAGGACAAGATGGGCTCGCGCCGCGGCCGCAACCAGGCCTTGTTCGAACCCGAGTTCAATGTGCACGTCGGCACCATGGTGCTCGACGAAGGGCTGCGCCGCTACGGCAGCATGCAGCGCGCGCTGCAGTACTACAACGGCTCGCTGAAGGACCCCAAGGCGCGCTACACGCGCAAGGTCATGTCGGTGAAGCAGCGGCTGACCCAGGTCGCCGGCCGCGCCCCGACCGACGTTTAAGCGCCCTCGGGTCCTTTTCCCGGCACCGCCGCCTCGATGCGCCGCCTGCTCCTCAGAGCACGCGGCGCATTCGTTCGACCGCCTCCAGCAGGCGCTCGCCGCGGGTCGTGTAGGCGATGCGCAGGTGGCGCGCCGCCCGGTGGTGGCCGAAGTCGATGCCCGGCGTCGCCGCCACCCCGGCCTCCTCGATCAGCCGTCGCGCGAGCGCCTCGGCGTCGTCGGCGAGCGGCGACACGTCGGCGTAGATGTAGAACGCCCCCTGCGGCTCGGTGGCGATGTCGAAGCCGAGCGCGCGCAGCGCGGGCAGCAGGACGTCGCGGCGGGCGGCGAACTCGGCGCGGCGCGCTTCGAGGAGGTCGAGGGTGGCGGGGGCGAAGGCCGCGAGCGCGGCGTGCTGGGCCGGTGTCGACGGGGCGATGAAGAAGTGCTGGGCGAGCTTCTCGATCTCGCGCACATAGGCGGGCGGCACCACCAGCCAGCCCAGGCGCCAGCCGGTCATGCCGAAGTATTTGGAGAAGCTGTTGACCACGAAGAGGTCGTCGGCCGCCGCCAGCGCCGGGCGTGAGAGCGCGGTCGAGGCCGCGACGCCGTAGGTCAGGCCCTGGTAGATCTCGTCGACCAGCAGCAGCCCGCCGCGCGCGCGGGTGACCCGGTGCAGGGCCTCGATCTCCTCGCCCGACAGCAGGGTGCCGGTCGGGTTGGAGGGCGTGGCCACCATCAGGCCGCGGGTGCGCGGCCCCCAGGCGGCGTCGACCTGGCCGGGCGTGGGCTGGTAGCGTGAGCCGGCATCGACCGCGAGCGCCCGCGCCACCCCCTCGAAGCCGCGCACCAGGTGGCGGTTGGACGGATAGCCGGGGTCGGGCAGCAGCCACTCGTCGCCCGGATCGGTGGTGGCGGCGAGCGCCAGCATCAGCGCGCCCGAGGCGCCGGCGGTGACGACGATGCGCTCCGGCGCCACCTCGGCGCCGAAGCGCTCGCGGTAGAAGCGGGCGATCGCCTCGCGCAGCGCCGGCAGGCCGAGGGCGGCGGTGTAATGCACGTCGCCGCCGGCGAGAAAGCGCTGCGCCGCCTCGACGATTGGCGGCGGGGTGGGAAAGTCGGGCTCGCCGACCTCCATGTGGATGATGTCGCGGCCCTGCGCCTCGAGCTCGCGCGCCCGGCGCAGCAGCTCCATGACGTGGAAGGGCTGGATGTCGGCGGTGCGGCGGGCGAGCAGCGGGGCGGTCATGGCGGGGTTCTCTCCTGAATGAAAAAAGCGCCGGCGAGGCGGCGCTTTCGGCGCGGGCCGGGGCCGGCCTCAGTCCGCGTTGAGGGCGAGCTCGAACAGTTCGCGCTTGAGCACGAGCTGGCGCGGCAGGCGGTCCTGCAGCTTGTCGAACCACGCCTTGTGCGAGGCGAGCTCATGGCTCCAGGCCTCGGTGTCGATCTTCGTCAGCGCCTCGAACTCGGCCTTGCTGAGGTCGGAGCCGGTCCAGTCGAGGTCCTCGAAGCGCGGCATCCAGCCGAGCGCGGTTTCCTTCGCCGGGATGTGGCCCTTGCAGCGGTCGACGATCCACTTCAGCACGCGCATGTTCTCGCCGAAGCCCGGCCACATGAACTTGCCTTCGGCGTTGATGCGGAACCAGTTCACGCAGAAGATGCGCGGCGTGTCCTCGACCACGTGGCCCATCCGGAGCCAGTGGTTGAAGTAGTCGCCCATGTGGTAGCCGCAGAAGGGCAGCATCGCGAAGGGGTCGCGGCGCACCACGCCCTGCGCGCCGAAGGCGGCGGCGGTGGTCTCCGAGCCGAGGGTGGCCGCCATGTAGACGCCGAAGTTCCAGTTGAAGGCCTGATACACCAGCGGCACCGTGGTGGCGCGGCGGCCGCCGAAGATGAAGGCCGAGATCGGCACGCCGGCGGGGTCTTCCCAGGCGGGGTCGATCGAGGGGCACTGGCTCGCCGGCGCGGTGAAGCGCGCGTTCGGGTGGGCGGCCTTGCGCCCGGTCTCGGCGGCGATCTCCGGCGTCCAGTCCTTGCCCTGCCAGTCGAGCAGGTGGGCGGGGGCCTCCTTGCTCATGCCTTCCCACCACACGTCGCCGTCGTCGGTGAGGGCGACGTTGGTGAAGATGACGTTCTCGCGCAGGGTGGCCATCGCGTTGTAGTTGGTCTTCTCCGAGGTGCCGGGGGCGACGCCGAAGAAGCCGGCCTCGGGGTTGATCGCGTGGAAGCGGGTGGTGCCGTCGGCATCGGTGCGCGGCTTGATCCAGGCGATGTCGTCGCCCACGGTGGTGACCTTCCAGCCGTCGAAGCTCTCGGGCGGGATCAGCATCGCGAAGTTGGTCTTGCCGCAGGCCGAGGGGAAGGCGGCGGCGACGTAGGTCTTCTCGCCCTGCGGGTTCTCGACGCCGAGGATCAGCATGTGCTCGGCCAGCCAGCCCTCGTCGCGCGCCATGGTGGAGGCGATGCGCAGCGCGAAGCACTTCTTGCCGAGCAGGGCGTTGCCGCCGTAGCCCGAGCCGTAG
>JRYI01001046.1_pt1 | contig 17000 bp, 9 predicted proteins | sample 235361 | NCBI WGS metagenome assembly JRYI01 (sample SAMN03074212, study PRJNA261471) | activated sludge metagenome | biome: Common Effluent Treatment Plant; feature: Wastewater; material: Activated sludge; isolation source: activated biomass in a lab-scale reactor treating industrial wastewater at...
TTGATTGGTGTCATTCGTGGAACACCATGGGCGCAGACAGGTTGGTGAATCATGAATGATTTCAGGCCTTACGACTTTGATACTCATGGCTCTGCTCGAACGCTTGTGCAGCGCTATGCGGCCGCTGTGGCCGAGGAACTGGCAGGCGCGGAACTCCTTGAAGCCGGAGATGTTGTTCGCCTTGCCTGGGGCGATATGGAGGGAATCGTTGCCCTTGTCACCCCCGAGGCCCTGGAGTTGCGGCTGCCAACGATTGAGTGGCCTCACCCGCATGAGCCTCGGCGCTCCAGCCGGCTCTGGGGTCGGGTCGAATGGCAAGCCATACCGGACAGGCCGGCGTTGTCTGCGCTCATTCAAGAGGCAATTGCGGCTCGACAGGCGGAGTCCCGCGTGTGTCGCTTCTGTAACCGATCGTTTATGCCGGAGCACATGATGAAGGACGATGTGTGTCACGGCTGCGCAGAGGAACATTTGGGCATCGTTTTCCAGTTTCGACAGGGGTTCGCTGTCCATACCGCGATCGGCTGGCCGAAATCGATCGCACGCTTATAAACTCATCATTCACAACTCATAACTCGTAACGTATCACTATGACCATTCCCTCCCTCCTGATCGAATCCTGGCTCCCCATTGAAGCTATCGGCGCGGAGAGTATGCGCGAGCGCGGCGCGAGCAGCGCCTTGCCGCCGCTCTACTTTCTCCACGTCTGGTGGGCGCGCCGGCCGCTGACCGTCAGCCGCGCCGCCATCCTGGCCGGCGTGCTGCCCGACTGGTCGGCCGGCTGGCCCGAACCCCTGCGCGACCGCTTCCCCGATCGCGAGACTTATCAGCGCTGGTTCTTCCAGCTGATCGGCTTGAAGCCCGACGTGATGGAGGGGCGCAAGGCGCTGGACAAGGCCCGAGCGCAGGGCCGCTCGATCGCCAACCCCTACTCCGGCCCCCGCGCCTTCACCGTCAACCCCTCGGCCGATGACCTGAGCCTCATGGGCGACCTGCTTGAATACACCTGGGGAACCCGCGACCTGACCGTCCTCGACCCGTTCGCCGGCGGCGGCTCCATCCCCTTCGAGGCCCTGCGCTACGGCTTCACCACCATCGCCAACGACCTCAACCCCGTGGCGGCGGTCATCCTCAAGGCCACGCTCGACTATCCGGCCCGCTTCGGTCCCGCGTTAGCGGACGACATCAGGGAGTGGGGCAAGCGTTGGTACGAACTGGTCAAACCGAAGTTACGGCCGTACTTCACACCGCTGCCGCCGGGCGCGGACGGCGCGGCCTACCTCTGGGCGCGAACCGTTGCCTGCCCGACCACCGGCAAGCCCGTGCCGCTCAGCCCCAACTGGTGGCTAAGCCGGGGTGACAAGCCGGTGGCCGTGCAACTGGTGGCCGAGCCGCACATGGACGCGCCGCGCTTCCGCATCCTGAAGGGCAAGGCGGCCGAGGCGGCCAACCCCGACGAGGGGACGATCAGCCGCGGCGTCGGCCGCTCCCCGTGGACGGGCGAGACCATCTCCGGCGACACCATCAAGGCCGAGGCCCAGGCCGGGCGCATGGGCCAGATGCTCTACGCCGTGGCCGTCAAGCGGCCGGGCGGCTTCGACTTTCGCGCCCCGACGGAAGAGGATTTGGCGGCGGTGGCTGCGGCGGAGGAGGAGTTGGCGCGGAAGCGGCCGGAGTGGATCTTGCAGGATTTGATCCCGACGGAACCGTTTCCGGGTGGGAACGACAATCGCCCGTTGATGTATGGGATGCCGAACTGGGCCGATTTATTTCTAAATAGGCAGCTTCTAGCAATGGGAGTCTTTGTTGAGGCACTTAAACAGTTAGGGCTTGATACGAGTAATGAGGGTAGCGATCCTGACAAGAGGACAGCTATCTTAGCTTACTTAGGGATTGTGCTGTCAAAATGCGTTGATTACAATTGTAAGCAAACATTCTGGGACCCGATTAGGGGAATTCGCCATACCTTCAGCCGTCATGATTTCGCCTTCCGATGGAATCCGGCAGAGTTCGATGCGTCGGCAAACCTACTACCTTGGGCAGTAGAACAGGTTGCGACAGCGTATAAGGATTTGGCAAACCTGACATCTCCAGCCCAACAATCGATAATTCAGGCGCATTTCGATGCGAACGTCAAGAATAGGCTGCGTGTTACTCAGGGATCGGCTAGCAACCTGGAACATAATTCGACCGCAAGCATCGCTAACATCACCGTCGATCCCCCCTACTACGACAACGTCCAATACGCCGAGCTGGCCGATTTCTTCTACGTCTGGCTGAAGCGCAGCGTCGGCCACCTCTTCCCGGAGTTCTTCACCGACGAACTGACCAACAAGGACGACGAGGCCGTCGCCAACCCGGCCCGTTTCGAGTCCATCGGCCGCAAGAAGAAGGACCTGGCCGAACAGGACTACGAAAACAAAATGGCCGCCGCCTTCCGCGAGATGCACCGCGTGCTGCGGCCCGACGGCGCGCTGACGGTCATGTTCACCCACAAGAAAGTCGAGGCCTGGGACACGCTGGCCGGCGCCCTCATCGGCGCGGGGTTCGCCATCCATGCCTCGTGGCCCGTCCACACCGAGAGCGAGCACAGCCTGCACCAGGCCAAAAAGAACGCCGCGGCGTCGACGATTCTGTTGGTCTGCCGCAAGCGCCGGGCAGGGGAGCAGGGGAGAAAGGGAGCAGGGGAGAAAGAGAGCGCCCCTGCACCCCTGCACCCCGGCTCCCCCACTCCCGTCTGGTGGGACGACATCAAGGACCGCGTGCGGCGCGTGGCGCGGGAGAAGGCCCAGGAGTACCTGGCCGCGGGCATCAGCGGCGTCGACCTGACCATCGCCACCTTCGGCCCCACGCTGGCCGTCATCAGCGAGCAGTGGCCGGTGCTGACCAGCGAGATCGACCCCCGGACGGGCGAGCCTATGCCGCTGCGGCCGGAGACGGCGCTCGACCTGGCCCGCGAAGAGGTGGCCCGGCTGCGCAAGGAAGGGCTGCTGGCCGGGCGGGCCATCGAATTCGACCCGTTCACCGACTGGTACCTGCTGGCCTGGGACATCTTCCGCGCCGAGGAGTTCCCCTACGACGAGGCGCGCAAGCTGGCCATCGCCCTGGGCGTGGAGATGGACGACGTGATGAAGCGCAAGCGGCTGGCGATCAAGAAGGGGCAGTCGGTCGTGCTGCAGCAACCGCAACAGCGGCGCAAGAAAGGCATGGTCGATCCCGACGTGGCCCTCTTCGAGCACCACATCGACGCCCTGCACACGGCGATGCTCATCTACCAGGAAGACGGGGCCGGGGCGTGCGACGTGTTCCTGCAAAACCGCGGGCTGAAACGCGACACGACCTTCCGCGCCGGCTTGCAGGCGCTGATCAACGCCATCCCGCGGGCGAAGGCCAAGGGCGCGTTCGTGCGGCCCGAAGCCGACGTGCTCGACCGGATGCGGCTGGCGTTCTATGCCGACGAGCTGACCGTGCCGGTGGAGGAGGAAGTGGAGGAGGTGGTGGGGGAGCAGATGGGGTTGTTTGGGGGGTTAGGGGAAGAGGAGGAGGAGGACGAAGGGTGACGAGGCAGAGAAGGGGGACGAATAAGAAGATTTATTGGTGTTGATTCGTGAAATTCGTGGAAATATTGAGGGATCGATGACGGAATTATTGCTAAAGGAGGAGGTATATGCCATTGCCGGGGCGGCGATGGCCGTATACAACGAGCTGGGACCGGGGTTTCTGGAAGCCGTCTACCATGAGGCAATGGAGATCGAACTACGGCAGCGTGCCATTGCTTTTGATACTCATGTTCCGTTGCCAATCGTTTATAAAGGCCGGCAACTCCACAAGCAATACGAAGCCGATCTAATCGTCTTCGATCAAGTCATCGTGGAACTGAAGGCGTTGAAAGGGTTGACGGGATTGGAACAAGCGCAATTACTGAACTATCTGAAGGCAACAGGCAACCGGGTGGGCGTGCTGCTGAACTTCGGCAGTTACCCGAAGCTTGAATGGAAACGGATGGTACGATAATCCACGAATTATACGAATGGGCACGAATAAAAAGACATATTCGCGTTGATTCGTGAAATTCGTGGATAAATGCAGACAATGCTGACCGACATCGAATACCGTGTCTTCTATCGTCCCAGCGACAACCCGCTGGGGAGCTTCTATCTGCCCACGCTGGCGGCCAGCGTCCACTACGACCGCAGCGCCGGCTACTTTCGCTCGTCGGCGTTGGCGGCGGCCGCGGCCGGGGTCGTCCGGCTCATCGCCAACGGCGGCCGAATGCGCTTGCTCGTCGGCGCGGAACTCACGGAAGACGACGTCGAAGCGCTCCGGCAGGGGTATGACCTGCGCGAGACAGCCGGCCGGGCCATGCTGGCCCAGCTACAAAAAGATGCTCTCGTCCTCGACGGCCCCCTGCAACAGCGGCTCGACGCGCTGACCTGGATGGTGGCCCACGGCACACTGGACATCAAGGTCGTGCTGCCGGTCGACGGCAACGGCTTCCCCATCCCCCACGCACAGGAATATTACCACACCAAGGAAGGCATCTTCACCGACGCCGCGGGCAACCAGGTCGGCTTCACCGGCAGCGTCAACGAATCGGCCCAGGCCTGGATGCGCAACTTCGAGGAATTCCAGGTATCTTGCTCCTGGGAAGGAGAACGCGATCGCGAGGTGTTGGCCAATCTGCGCATCTCCTTCAACGATTTGTGGGAAGGACGGGATGCCGACTGGCTGGCCGTCGACTTGCCCGAAGCCGTGCGGCGCGAGCTGATCCGTCGCGCGCCGGCGAAGCAGCCGGCCACCGACCCGCTGGAGCGCCACGCGCCGGCAATCGGCAAGGACGGCGAGGGACGGCCGCCGTTCGCGGTCGTAACCGATGAGGAGCGGCTCCTGTTCCAGTTCCTGCGCGACGCGCCCCATCTGCTGAATGCCGGGGATCTCGGCGCGGCCACCAGCGCCGTTGCTCCCTGGCCGCACCAGCTCCAGGTGGCGCGGACGGTTGTCGAGCGCTTCCCCGACCGCGCCCTGCTGTGCGACGAGGTTGGGCTGGGCAAGACGATCGAGGCCGGCCTGATCATCCGGCAACTGCTCATCAGCGGCCAGGTGCGGCGCTGCCTCATCCTGACCCCGGCGTCGGTGCTGAAGCAGTGGCAGGAAGAGCTGTACGAGAAGTTCAACCTTGAGATCCCGCGCTACGACCGGGGGACTCTGTATAACGTGGGCGGCGACCCCATCGGCCCGCCGATCAGCGATCCGTGGGGCGCATATGATCTCCTGCTGGCATCCAGCCACCTGGCCAAACGCCGGGAGCGCGTGCCGCAACTGGCAGCAGCCCGGCCCTGGGACCTGCTGGTCGTCGACGAGGCGCATCACGCCCGACGCAAGGATTTCCTGCAGCCCACCTATCGCCCCAATCGCCTGTTGACTTTGCTCAACGCGCTGAAAGAAAAAGAGCGTTACCGCGGCCTGCTCTTGCTGACCGCCACGCCGATGCAGGTCCATCCGGTGGAGGTGTGGGACCTGCTGACCGTGCTAGGTTTGGGCGGCCGCTGGGGCGCGGACGAGAACACCTTTCTGGACTTCTTCAACGAGCTGCGCCGGCCGGTCCCCGAGGCGGAATGGAACTTCGTCTATAACCTGGTGGCCGATCATCTGGAAAACAGCGGACAGAACGGCCACGACATCGACCCGCAGTTCTATCAGGCGATGCGCGCCGACATCGGGACGCCGCGCGCCAACGCCATCCGCGACCTGCCCAACCAGCCCGGCCGGCGCGAGGCGATCGTGCGTAGCCTGCCGGCCACAGCCCAACCCTACGTGCGCGAGATGGCCCGCCGCCACACCCCACTGCAGCACTATCTGTTCCGAAATACGCGCAGCCTGCTAAGAACCTATGTAGAGAAAGGATTGCTGAAGGCCAATGTGCCCCACCGCAAGCCAACGATTCGGCGCGTCTCCTTCCTGCCGGAAGAAGAAGAGCTCTATTCGCAAGTGGAAGAGTACATCAGCAATTTCTACGCCAGGTATGAGGCCGAACGGCGCGGGCTTGGTTTCATCATGACCGTCTACCGCCGTCGCCTGACCAGCAGCTTCTACGCCGCGCGCCGGAGCCTGGAGCGGCGGAGGGCCTGGCTGCTGGGCCAACTGGAAGTGGGAGAGGCGTTCACGCTCGAGGACGAGGCAGACCTGGAGGAACAGGACGAGCTGGAACAGGAAGGAATGGACCTGTATGGCCAGGACCCGCAACGGCCGCTGACGCCCGGCCAGCAAACGCTGTTTCAGGCCGAACTCGACTATCTCGACAGCTTCATCGCCCGACTGCAGGCCCTCAGCGATAGCGATTCCAAGACCAACGCGCTCAAGGATGAGTTGAGCAAACTCTTCCGCCAGCGGCCGACGGTGATCATCTTCACCCAGTATACGGACACGATGGACTATCTGCGCGAGCAATTGCAGACGGTGTATCGGGGCCAGATCGCCTGTTACTCCGGCCGCGGCGGCGAAGTATGGCAGGGGATGACCTGGCTGCCGACGACAAAAGAAGAGGTCAAGAACCGTTTCCGCGAAGGCCAGGTCAAAATCCTGCTATGCACCGAGTCGGCCAGCGAAGGCCTCAACCTGCAAACATGCGGCATGCTGATCAACTTCGACATGCCCTGGAACCCCATGCGCGTCGAGCAGCGGATCGGCCGCATCGACCGCATCGGCCAGCGCTACGACGAGGTGTGGATCTACAACTACTTCTATCGCGACACCATCGAGGATCGCATCTACCAGGCTCTGAAGGATCGTATCAACTGGTTTGAGGCGGTCGTCGGCCCCCTGCAGCCCATTCTGGCCGAGGTGAACAAGATAACCCAGGAGCTGGCCATGCTGCCCGCCGAGCGCCGGGAGGCCGAGCTACAGGAGGCGATCCGGCGTTTGCGCGAGCAAATCGATCGGAAAGAAGTAGACGCCCTCGATATCGACACCTTCCTGGATCAGGCCGAGCCAACTCCGGGTCTCCAGACACCGGTAACGATGGCCGATCTGGAAGCTGTGCTGACTCAATCGGGCGCGACGGCTCATTATTTTCGGCCGCATCCGGAGATCGAACGGTCCTATATGCTTGCCTGGCAGGGGCAGCCACTAGCCGTGACATTCAGCGCCGAGATGTTTGACAAATACCCGGACACGCTGCGCTTTCTCTCCTATGGCAGTCCGTTACTGACGGAAATCATCAATGGGGTAGCGGAGAGTGAAGAATTTCCATCCTGCCTGGCGCGGTTTGCGGATGATGAGAGCCGGCCGCTTTGCGCCTGGTATGACCTTCGGAATCCGGAGCCTCGCCCGATTGAAACTCTGGCCGACTTGCGTCAATCGCTGAAAGGCGATGTCTTGCATGTGCCGGACGGCCGTCACTCTCTGGCACAAGGAGAGTTTGACCGTGAGGTTGAGGCGATTACCCGGACGTATCAGCAGCGGCAGGAGCAACACCGCCGGCAACAAAAGGCGATACTCCAGGCAAAAGCCGCGCACCTTCTGCAGCGCGCGGCTCTGGTCGAGATCGCCCTGGGCCAACGACGTTCCCTGTTTGAGACTGAAGCCTATCCGACGGGCTTTAACCAGGAAGCAGTGGCCGGGTTGCGGCGACATGGCGCCGTCTGGAAATGGTTGATTGTGATTGCCGGTAATAATGGCAAGGCTGAATTACCATTACCGGCGGCCCATGATCCGTTTTATGAACAGATTCGCCACCAGAAACCGGAACAACTGAAGCAGAAGTTTGGGCAGTTGACGGAAGAAGGACGATCGTTGGTGGAAGCATGGCGGCGGTTGAGTTAGAGAGTCCAAGGGTGGCAACAAAAAGGATTGTCTGAAGGAAGAAAAATAGGCCCAGTTTGAATGAAGAGCAACTGACCACGGAGCAGAAGGAGTTGGCCGAGCGCTTTCTGGCAGCCTACAACAAAATAGAGTCCAAGCTTCGGCTTGAGCTTCAGGAGTCTCCTGTGACCTCGTTCACAAGGCTGGTTGACCTTTACGGCAAAAAACAACCCGCATGATTGGTTCGCAGCGGATATCAACTCCGCATTTATGACGACCTGCGCAATGCCCTCGTCCATCTGCGGCAGGAACCAAAACTATACCTGTCTGTCAGGCTACCGAGAGTAGCAGGCCAGATTGAGCAGATCCGTGATCAGCTCACAAGGCCAGAGGCGGTAATTCCTGAATTCCAGAAGCCTGTCCACAAATTAAGCGAGCATGACCCGCTTTCGCTTGCGCTGAGGGCTATTGATGAAAACGCGTATTCCCAGTTTCCTGTTTACGATAGCGATGGACACTTACGCGGTTTGCTAACGGAGAACGGTATTACACGCTGGTTGGCCGATCATATTACCAACAACCCGACCATCGTAGAATTCGATGATACGACAATCGATGTCATCTTATCGCGCGAGGAATCTCGCCCAAACTTTGAATTCGTCTCCCGCAACAGGGCTATACCGGATGTGGTTAGCATGTTCAGTCGCCAGACCCAGCTAGAGGCGGTGCTGATCACCCGAAGTGGAAAACGCGATCAAGAATTGCTTGGCCTAATCACTCTTATGGTAATCTATAATACAATAGCTTAGAACGGCGTTTTGGAACGAGGGAAGGCGGTTATGGACACGAACATAACGACCAGCTTGGTCCCGGCACCGGCCGAGAATTGGTTGGTCATCGTCGACCTGGTCGTCGACGGCGTCACCAGCCCCTACAGCAAGCGGGCCTGCCGAAGGCAGATTGAAGGTTTCCTGCAATGGTACGATGCGATGGGCCGGCCGGGGTTCAGCAAAGGGACGGTCAACAAGTATCGGGCGGCACTGCTTGAAGCGGGCCAGTTGGCGGCCAGCGTCAACCTGGCCCTGTCGGCCATCCGCAAGCTGGCCGCCGAGGCGGCCGACAACGGCTACCTCGACCCCACCGCCGCGGCCGGCGTCGAGCGCGTGTCCGGCGTCTCGCGGCGCGGGGTACGGACGGGAAACTGGTTAATTCGCGAACAGGCCCAGCGTCTGATTGACGCGCCGGATGTTTCGACACTAAAGGGGTTGCGCGACCGGGCCATCCTGGCCGTCATGGTCGGCGGCGGGCTGCGCCGGGCCGAGGTGGCCCGGCTGGCGTGGGGCGATATCCAGATGCGCGAGGCGCGTTGGGTCATCGTCGACCTGGTCGGCGAGGGCAACCGGGTGCGAACGGTGCCGATCCCGTCGTGGGTCAAGGTGGCGCTCGATGCCTGGCGGGAGGGGTTGGCACTGGCCACCGGATTATTGCCGGACGAAGAGCGGCGGGTATTTGTGTCGATTAATAAAGGGGGTGCGGTCTCGGGCGACGAGCTGACGCCTCAAGCGGTCTACAATGTCGTGGCCCAGTATGCGAAGGAAGTCGACTTGCAGGTGGCAGACCACGATCTGCGCCGGACCTTTGCCAAGCTGGCTCATAAGGGAGGCGCGGCGCTGGACCAAATCCATTTAACGCTGGGCCACAGCAGCACCCGGACGACAGGGCAGTATCTGGAAGTGGAGCAGAATCTGACGCAGGCGCCGTGTGATGTGTTGGGATTGGGACTTTCTTGAAAAGGGTTCACATATCTCAAGATGCTTGCCCGCCTTTTACAGATTAACGGTATTGAATGAACAGAACCTTGATCGCAGAACATGACATATGTCACTTGATCCGGCACACAAGGATGGGTTTAATTACGATCAGACCAGAAGTACTTGTAGTTGCCGGCTAACTTCAAAATAATCATCGCCGTCTTCTTTGCGGTTGTCGATTATTTCCGGCAACCAGGTACATCAAGTGCCAGGAGGCACGGAAATGCGCAACCGAATAGCCCCGTTTGTTGCCGTGCTTGTCGTGCTGGCTCTCCTGGCCAACACAGCTCTCCCTGCGCTGGCTGACGACTCGGTTCAATATACCTACGACGCCAACGGTAACCTCATCTCCGACGGCGAGCAGTGCTACAGCTACAACGACGCCAACCAGCTCGCGGCCGTGCGCACCTGCGCCAACAACCAGCTCATTGTCGAATACCTCTACGACCACACCGGCCGGCGTATCATCGAGAAACACTATCAGAACGGGCAGCTAGCCGAGACGGTCTACACCATCGGCCAACACACCGAGACCGCCGTCGCCGCAGGCGGGGCGCGGACGGACACGACGTACATCCGGGTCAACAACGAGCTCGTCGCCCGCAACAATCCCGACGCCTCCACCACCTACTACCATCCCGACCACCTCGGCTCGACCAGCCTGCTGACCGACGCGAGCGGGGCAGTGGTGGAGGAGACCCGCTACTACCCCTTTGGCGTCGTTCGCGAGGGCGGGGCCTTGAGCCGCTTCCTCTATACCGGCCAGGAGGCCGACGCCGAGACCGGCCTCTACTACTACGGCGCGCGGTTCTACGACCCGGCGTTGGCCCGCTTTGTGCAGCCCGATTCGTTGCTGCCGGATGTGTACGATCCACAGCAGTTGAATCGGTATAGTTATGTGGTGAACAACCCTCTCAAGTACGTAGATCCAACAGGCAACTGGCCATCGCTTCAGGACATCGGATCGGCTCTGAAGTCTACGGCTGAGACTGCAAAATCCTATGTCAAGCTGTTCTGTGGGAGCTGTGGTGAGTATACGGCTAGTGACAGCGCACGCGTAAACCCGGCGGTGGAAAAAGCATGGTATGGCGCTTGGTCCGGGGTCGCCGACTTTGGGGATGCGCATGCCGAATCCATTGCATTCGTCACCAATGTTGTTGATAGTTTGCCAGCGGGATCGCAACATGCGGACAACATCCGATACTTTTTCGGCCAGATAAGTACCGAGGAGTTCGGAGCATCAATGATTGCCAACTCGATAACGATGCCCCTAGACGCGCTAACTGCTGGCCTACATCATAACGAACTGGAAGCATTCTCCGATGTCGCGGCTACCCATATCCTGCTGAACACCGGTCATGTTGATGGTTACGAGGCACTCCAGAGAGATCTTGCAGATTCTCAGGACTATCTTGTAAGTGCAGCTTTTGGACACATCGCTGGCAAAGGTCTGAATACAAAATGGGCTCGGGCCAATCCTTTCAGCAGAAAATGGTTCCTAGGACCGGCCGAGCTTCACCGTCGAGGCGCATGGGTTATTGAGAATGTTGTTGGGGGATCATTCGCAAACTACTACGAAAATCAGATCAGAGGCCTCTTCGGAGAGTGACGGCATTCAGGAAATCACGATGGGGTACCCAAATAGCAAGATCCAGAAACGCCGCAAACGATCGGTTGGCATAGGTTCAATGATCGACAAGACTGTAGCAATTCGTGGAGCTATTATCCTGGCAGCAGTTGTTTTGACTTGTCTTTCATTGCCTATCCACGCTGCTGAAGAAACGCCACCTCACTCATTTAACGAAGTTATAGATGGCACAACGGCTCTTGTTTCCGAAGAAGTAGCCGTTAGTGACGACTCTGAGTCAGGCGAAAGTGACGGCACGGACGAACCGGCCGCAGTAGCCGCCCCAACGGTCGGCGGCAAGCTCGAGTCCGTCAAGTCAGGCGAAAGCCCGCTGAGCATAACTGGTGTCTTTGAAACGGCGCTCCACTCCGGCTCCACCCAATACAGTTATCCCCTTACCGTCCCACCGGGCACGGCCGGGCTCGTCCCGTCCCTTTCCCTCACCTACAACAGCGGCAGCGCCCGCGGCCGGTCGGATTACCTCGGCCAGGGCTGGGATATGGGCGTCAGCTACGTTCTGCGCGAGGACAAGAATGGCACGCCGGACTACGCCAGCGACGACGTGTTCAAGCTCTTCCTCAACGGCCGCAGCCATGATCTCATGCGCATTGACGCCAGCGATCGCCTCTACACCGAGATCGAGTCCGACCTGTACATTGAGTACGAACCCCACGGCGACGGCAACCAGTACAAGGGCTATTGGCTGGTGCGCACGCCTGACGGCACGTCCTACCGCTTCGGGTACAATTTCGACTCAGAACATGTCTGCTCGACCCGCGACTATGTCACGGCCTGGTATCTGGACGAGGCGGTCGACACCAACGGCAACCACATCTATTACTCTTACGCCGAAAACCCTTACCCCAACGACATCGGCGCGATCTATCCCACCAGGATCGAGTACAACAACGACAAGAGCCGCGTGGTGGAGTACGTCTACGAGACCGGCGACCGGCCGGACAAGCCGACCGTGTACACGGAGGGCTGCCGCACGCGAATGACCCGTCGCCTGGCCGAGATTCGCGTCAGTGCCGGGGGCGAGCTGGTCCGCCGCTATGGACTGACCTACACGCCGCGGGTCAAGGCCGTGGGCACGCTGCTGACGGCGATCACCGAATACGGCCGCGACGGCTCTGCGCTGCCGCCGACTGAGTTCAGCTATGCGGCCGATGACGGCCGATGGAATGAATCACACGAGATATGGGCGCCTGTCGACACGCCGTTCCTCGATAATACCCACGTCGAAATGATGGATGTCAATCGCGACGGGCTGGTCGATATCGTTGATGGCGACATCGTCTGGAAGGTTTACCTTAACACCGGCAGCAGTTGGCCGGCCGAAGGCACTGAATGGCTTGTCCAGGGAAACCATCAATTAGGCGAGGCTGACACCGAGCTTGCCGACGTAAACAATGACGGTTTGGTCGACATCGTCGAGGGTGAGGGGTGGACATTCCGCATAAACTTCAACAATGGAAATGGCTGGGGAGGTGTGACTGAATGGCCCGCCGGGTGGGATCACAACCTTGAAGAGCTGGACACCCAGCTCATTGACGTCAACGGTGACGGTCTTGTAGATATTCTCGAGGGAGACGGCTCGACCTGGTACATAAACTTCAATAATGGTAACGGCTGGTCTTCGCGCGTAGGGTGGTCGGCTGGTTCCGATCACAATCTTGAGGAAAGCGATACCCAAGTAGCTGATGTAAATGGCGATGGATTGCCTGATATTGTTGAGGGAGAGGATACCTGGACGGTCAACATAAACAATGGATCCGGCTGGGATGCGCCACAAGTCTGGCTGGTGCAGCAAAATCACAGTTTGGATGAGTACGACACAGCGCTGGCTGATGTGAATGGTGATGGGCTTGTTGATATCGTTGAAGGCGATGGCGAGTCTGGTTGGGAAGTTAACCTGAACTCAGGTGATGGGTGGGGTTCTCCGATCACGTGGCTCAGCGATGGGCCAGATTTTACATCTGACGTTCGATTGGCGGATGCCAACGGGAACGGGTTCCCGGATGTAGTCGCGCGCAAAGGCGGAGTTGGATGGAAAGTCCATATAAACCAGGGCAACCGCGGCTTCTTGTTGACCGGTATCAAGTCGAGTTATGGCGGGAAGATCGCCATTGAGTACGGACCATCAACAAAGCTTGACAACACGGGCACCGACAATGTATCTGATTTGGGCTTCAACGTCTGGGTTGTCACCAGGGTCACGCGGGACAACGGCCTGACCGGGCCGCAGCAAGCCGTCGTCACAGAGACGTACAGCTATCAGGATGGCCTGCAGGACTACCAGGATGAGGAGTTTCGCGGCTTTCACGCCGTAACCGCAACCGACAACTTCGGCACGTCCACACAGCACCTGACCTACCAGGATGATGCCTTGAAGGGCCGCGAAGAGCGCATGGAGGTCCGTGGGCCCGGCGGCGAACTCTACAGCGAGACCCGGAATACCTATTCCAGCACGCCCCGGGGTGAAGGCTACATCGTGCGGGTGACTCGGACGGAGCAGTATACGTACGATGGCGTTGCGAACGATCCGCGTATCACGGCCGTCGAATATACCTACGACACTTACGGCAACGTCACCCGGACCGACTTTCTGGGGAAGGTGGGTGTCTCCGGCGACGAACGAACGGATTTCGCCGAGTACGTCGCGAATACGGACATCTGGCTGGTGAACCTCACCAAGCACACCTGGCGCATGGCCGGCGGGGTCAAGCTGCGCGAGTCATGGTTCTATTACGACGACCACAACGGCCTCGACGACCCACCCCAACGAGGCAACCTGACCCGGCAGGTCGACTGGCTATCTACAGCCGCCAATCCGGCAACGGCAACTGTCTACGATGCCTATGGCAACCCGCTCAGCACCACCGACCCGAACGGCAACACGACAACCTTTGCCTACGATCCGACCCACACCTTTGTCACGCAGACGACCAACGCCAGAAACCAGACCACACTGGCCACGTATGACCCGGGCACGGGCAACATGCTGTCGACGACCGACCCCAACGGCTACTCAACAACGTATGGCTATGATGCGTTCGGCCGGGTGATTCGAGAAGTCAGACCCTATGACTCCATCGCCTTTCCGACGATCAGCTACGAGTACGCCATTGACGGTACCGCGCCGGAGGGCGTTGTTGTTCGCCAGCGAACAACCGCCGGTCAGCCGGCTGCGCTCAACGTCTATACCTTTGTCGACGGCTTCAATCGCGTCTTGCAGACCCGCGCGCCGGCCGAGAATAACAGCGTGCAGATCGTTACCAACACCTACTACAACGATCGCGGCCTCGTATCAGCGCAGTCGGTTCCGCACCTTTTGCCATATGCCAGCACCTACGCGACGCCTCAGACCGGGATTCGCGCCACGCGAGTCACTTATGACCCGGTCGGGCGCGAGATCGAAGTCACCAACCCGGATGACACCGTGCGCCGGATAGTCTATGACCACTGGCGAATAGATCTCATTGACGAAAACGGGCACACGATCAGCCGCTATCAGGACGCCTACGACAACACAATCCAGGTAGACGAGCACAATCAGGGCGAGACCTACACGACCGCCTACACTTATTCGGGTGCGGACGAGCTCCTCAGCATCACCGACCACGAGGGCAACCAATTCCTGTGGGCCTACGACAGCCTCGGCCGGCAGATACAAATGGACGACCCGGATCTCGGCGTCTGGACCTACACTTATGATGCGGCCGGAAACCTGACCGGCCAGACCGACAACCGTGGCATCACGACCACCACGGCATACGACGCACTCAATCGCATCACCAGGGTGGACTATCCCACGCTGACCGACACAGTCTATACCTATGATCAGGGGACAATCGGGGTGCTCTCGGCCGTCCAGGATGCTGCCGGGAGCGTCGCGTACACCTACGATCAGCGGCTGCGCCAGGTCCGCGAAGACCGCACAATGGGCGGCCTTACCTGGACGACACGAATGGCCTATGACTCGGCCGACCGGGTAACCAGCATGATCTACCCCGGTGGGGAGGTGGTCGCGTTCGCTTTCAACGGTCAGGGCCAGATCGAGTCAGCCGGTGACTATGTGACGAATTACAACTACGACGCCTTCAACAAGATTACGCACAAGGAATATGGCAATGGCGTTGCTACAGACTTTACCTACTCAGTGGACGACTTCAGGCTTCAACACATCCAGACGCCAGGCATCCAGGACCTGTCGTATGAATACGACGATGCCGGCAACGTGACGTCTATTACAGACGGAAGGCACGGGACAACCGAAACATTCCAATACGACGGTCTCGATCGATTAGTAGAGGCGACAGAACCGGCCGGCTATTCGCGCTTTTACACCTACAATTCTATTGGCAACATTCTCGCTGTCGAGACCGGCGTGTCGCAGGCAGTCTATGCATATGGCGACGGTGCCGGGCCACATGCAGTTACATCCGTGACGACGACCCACAAAGAGTTGCTTGAATCGGGCGAGATTGAGTTCGCTGCCAGCATCTTGGCCGGTGAGTCGACCCCTGTCAGCTTCGATATCCGCAATAAGAGCGGGGCCGACTTGAAGATTGATCGTGTACTCGTCGTTGTTCGCGGTCCGAATTGCCCGACTTGGGAATGCCCGAACATGACCGAGTTTCCATCTATAGACGGGATCGTGTTGAAGCCGAACGAGAGTTTCACCTACGCGGCCCGGCGGGCGTTCGGGGAACCAGGCAATGGGTATTTGATGCAAGCGTACGTTGTTATCGAAGGAGGCTGGCAAGCGGTCAGCGAAGTGACGGCGTTCAGCATAAGCTCCGGCATCGAGATATCAGAGCTGCTAGTCCTCAGCCCTGCACTGCCGGCTGTAGGTGAGATGGTTAATGCTCGCTATTCGGTACGGAATGTGGGGAACAGGCCTATCAGTCTGCCGCAGTTAGGAGTTGTAGCTCGTGGCCCGAACTGCTCGGGATGGGATTGCCCGAACGGACTGGTCGATTTCCCGTTCAAAACCAATCTTACGCTACAGCCCGGTCAGAGTTTCACATATGAAGCCACGCGGAAGTTCTCCAAGCCCGGTGGCGGCTACTTCGCCGAGGCAGCGTTCGCTGATACCAATGTCTGGTGGAGTCCGATTGCAGGGGGGCATACGGTGCAGTTCTCCGTGTCCAGCTCGACATCGACCCATAAGGTTTTTATGCCGTCGGTGTCTAAGTGGTCTTCTCGCTAAATTGACAAATTATTGATCATTTCCGAAACACCAAACCCGCCGAGAAAAGTCATTTGTTTCTGAGGTCGCTTCCTGGGGTTATTTGCATATCTCCCGATTTTTACTAATCCGGCAAAAGAGAAAAGATAATAGTTGTCCGTTATCCACCTTGCTGTAGATAGCGGTACACACTGGACTTGGAAAGACCATAATTCTTCATCAGCTCCCGGATCAGAAAGCCTGCTTCGCGCTCTTTGCGCAAAGCATCTATCTGTGCAGACGTCAGCTTCTTACTGGCACCAAACTTTACCCCCCTCTGCTTGGCTTTCGCTATCCCTTCCCGCTGCCGTTCGCCCCGAATCTCCGTCTCAAACTGGCCAATTGCGCCGAGCATATTGAACAGTAGCCGGCCCGTGGCATCGCTGGTATCAATACTCTGGTCCAGTACCCGCAGATGAACGTTTTTTCGTTCAAGTTCAGCCGCAATTTGGCAGAGGTCCAAGGTTGACCGAGCTAAACGATCCAGTCGCGTTATGACCAAGGTATCCCCCTCGCGAACATACTCCAG
>JRYI01000920.1_pt1 | contig 16935 bp, 18 predicted proteins | sample 235361 | NCBI WGS metagenome assembly JRYI01 (sample SAMN03074212, study PRJNA261471) | activated sludge metagenome | biome: Common Effluent Treatment Plant; feature: Wastewater; material: Activated sludge; isolation source: activated biomass in a lab-scale reactor treating industrial wastewater at...
CCGGCATCCATCGCCCCGGCACCCGACACCGTCGGCGCAGCCGCTTCCGTCGATGCAGCCGTGGCTTCGGCGGTCCCGCCGCCCTCGCCGGCCCGCGCCTCGTCCACCGCCGCTGGCGCCGCCTGCGCGCCGCCTTCCCGTGGGCGCTCCTTCTTGCCGCCCTCTTCCTTGCGCCCGCCCTTGCGCCGGCCGCGCGTCTTGGCGGGTTTCTCCGCATCCGGCGCCGGCGCGGCGGTCAGGCCAGCGGCTTCGGTCTCAAGCGGAAGTTCTTCGGTCTCCTCGCCGGCGCCCGGCAGCGGCTCGCGGCTGCGGTAAACGTAGGTGTTCGACTTTTCGTCGCGAGCGATCGCCAGCAGGCCGCGCGCCTGTGCTTCCTCGAGCAGGTTGCCGAAGGCGCGGAAGCCGAAGTAAGACTCGTTGAAGTCCGGCTTGCGGCGCTTGATCGCCTCCTTGAGCACCGAGGACCAGATCTTGCCGCTGTCGCCGCGCTCCTCGAGCAAGGCCTCGAAGGTCTCCACCGCGATCTCGACCGCCTTCGTGCGCCGCGCCTCGAGTTCGTCGCGGCGCTGCGTCTCCTCGTCGGGCGAGCGGCGCGCCTGGGGCTGGGCATCGCGCTGGGCGCGCTTCGACTTGCGCTGATCCTCGCGCACCAGGTCGTCGTAGAAGATGAACTCGTCGCAATTCGCGATCAGCAGGTCGGAGGTCGATTGCTTGACCCCGACCCCGATCACCTGCTTGGCGTTCTCGCGCAGCTTGGAGACCAGCGGCGAAAAGTCGGAGTCGCCGCTGATGATGACGAAGGTATTGACGTGGGACTTCGTGTAGCACAGGTCGAGCGCGTCGACCACGAGCCGGATGTCGGCCGAGTTCTTGCCCGACTGGCGCACGTGCGGGATCTCGATGAGCTCGAAGTTGGCCTCGTGCATCACCGCCTTGAAACCCTTGTAGCGCTCCCAGTCGCAGTAGGCCTTCTTGACCACGATGCTGCCCTTGAGCAGCAGGCGCTCGAGCACGCGCTTGATGTCGAACTTCTCGTAGTTGGCATCCCGCACGCCGAGGGCGACGTTCTCGAAGTCGCAGAACAGCGCCATGCTGACGCTTTCCTGGGGTGAGGCCATTGTTGTTCTCCGGTGGTTTGGGCTTGTCTATGCGTCATTCTAGCCGTTCCGCCGCGTCCGCCCGCGCCCCGCGACAAGCCGGGCCCGCTCAGGCCGGCGGGCGCCGCTTCAGCCGTTCGGCATCGCGCCAGCGACCCAGCACCTGCTCCAGGCTGCGCCCGGGGCGGGTCAGCGCGGAAATGAAGTGGCGGCCCCAGTCCTTGATGTGGTTGGCCTCGAGCACCGCGAACAGCTCGCGGTGGCGCGCGCGCCGCTCCTCGAGCGGCATGCCGAGCGCAACGTCGATGGCATCGGCGAGGCTGTCCCGATCGTGCGGGTTGATCAGCACCGCGGCATCGAGCTCGGCCGCCGCGCCGGCGAAGCGCGACAGCACGAGGACGCCGGGATCGTCCGGGTCCTGGGCGGCGACGAACTCCTTGGCCACCAGGTTCATGCCGTCGCGCAGCGGGGTGACGAGCGCGACGCGCGCCAGGCGCAGCATCACCGCGATCTCGTCGCGGCGGTAGCCGCGGTTCACATAGCGCAGCGGCACCCATGACACCTGCCCGAAGCGGCCGTTGATGTGGCCCACCTTGGTACTCACCGCGGCGTCCATGTTGGCGTACTCGGCGATCTCGGAGCGGCTCGGCGGCGCGATCTGGAGGAAGGTGGTGCGGCCGTGCCACTCGGGGTACTTCTCGAGGAAGCGCTCGAAGCCGTCGAGCCGGCACAGGATGCCCTTCGAGTAGTCGAGGCGGTCGATGCCGATCATCGGCGTTCGCCCGTCGAGGCTGGCCACCAGTTCGCGGGCGAAATCGGTGTCGAGTCCCGCGGCGGCGAGCTCGCGCAGGCCCGCCGGATCGACCCCGACCGGAAACACCCCGATGCGGAACACCCGCTCGCCCACCCGGTAGCGGCGCGCGTCGGCGGTGGCGGCCCCCATCACGGTCGACAGGTAGCGCGCGAAGTTGCCGGCGTCGTTGTCGGTCTGGAAGCCGACGAGATCGAAATCGGTCAGCGCACCCACCACCTCTTCATGGCGTGGCAGCGCGGTGAGCAGGTCGGGCGGCGGCAGCGGGGTGTGCAGGAAAAAGCCGATCCGGTTGTGGTGGCCGCGGGCGCGCAGGGCGCGGGCGAGCAGCATCAGGTGGTAGTCGTGCACCCAGACGATGTCGTCCGGCTCGAGGAGCGCGCCCACGCGCTCGGCGAAGAAGTCGTTCACCCGCCGGTAGCCGTCGAGGTCGGCTTCGTGGAAGTCCGCGAGGTCGAGCCGGTAATGCAGGATCGGCCACAGCACGCCGTTGGCGAAGCCCTGGTAGTACTCCTGAAAATCGGACGGCCTGACGTCGGTGAGCACGTAGCTGACGTGGCCGCGCTGCAGCTGCACCAGCTCGCCGGGACGCTCGGCGACGTTGCCGCTCCAGCCGAACCACAGGCCGTCGTAGCCGCGCATCGCGGCCTCGACCGCGACCGCCAGGCCGCCCGGCGCTGGGTTGCCGGCCTCGTCGGGCAGGGACACCCGGTTCGAGATCACCACGATCCTTGACACATCCCCTCCTCCCAACTGCGCGACAGCTTCATCGCGGTGTTGATCAGGCCTGCCATCGAATAGGTCTGCGGGATGTTCCCCCACAGCCGGCCGTCCTGCGGATGCACGTCCTCGGCGAGCAGGCCGTAGCGGTTGCGCAGCGCCACCAGGTCGTCGTAGAGCGCGCGCGCCTCGTCGCGCCGGCCGATCGCGGCGAGCGCGTCGAGGTACCAGAACTTGACCACGAGGAAGGCGGTCTCGGGCGTACCGAAGTCGTCGGGCGCCGAATAGCGCATCAGGTGGCCGTTGTTGTCGAGCTCGCGGCCGATGACCTCCACCGTGGCGATGAAGCGCGGGTCGTCGGCGGCGATGAGGCCCATCTCGTGCATCAGCAGCACGCTGGCGTCGAGGCTGTCGTGGCCGAAGGTGCCGGTGAAACACTGCCGGCACTCGCTCCAGGCCTCGCGCAGGATGCGTTCGCGCAGCCGCTGCGCCTCGGCCTCCCAGCGCCCGGCCTCCGTGGCGAGCCGGAGTCTTCGCGCGATCAGGCCCATGCGGTGGCAGGCCACCCAGCACAGCAGGGCGGAATGCGTGTGCAGCCGCTGCCGGCCGCGGTACTCCCAGATGCCGGCGTCGGGTTCAAAGGCGAGCTTCGCCGCGCGTTCGGCGAGCGGCTCGAGGCGGCGGAACATGCCGGCGTCGCCCGGCGCCGGCAGGCGCTCGTCGAAGAAGGTCTGCGCCACCGCGAGGACCACCGAGCCATAGACGTCGTGCTGCACCTGCTCGGCCGCCTGGTTGCCCACCCGCACCGGGCCGTCGCCCAGATAGCCGGCCAGATTGGGCTCGATGCGTTCGGTGAGGTCGAGGTCGGGCACGATGCCGTAGAGCGGCTTGAGGTCGGCCCCGCCGGAGGCCACGGTGGCGATGAAGTCGACGTAGCGCTCCATCGTGCGCGTGGCGCCGAGCCGGTTGAGCGCCTGGATCACGAAGTAGGCGTCGCGCAGCCAGCAGTAGCGGTAGTCCCAGTTGCGCCCGGATCCGGGCGCCTCGGGGATCGAGGTGGTGACCGCCGCCACGATCGCGCCGGTCTCCTCGAAGCTCGACAGCTTGAGGGTGATCGCGGCGCGGATGCAGACCTCCTGCCATTCGAAGGGCACCGCCAGCGTGCGCACCCAGTCGTGCCAGTAGTCGGCGGTGCGCTTGAGGAAGTCCGCCACCACCGCGTCGGTCGCGCCCTCGAGCGGCTCGTCGACGCCGATCACCATGTGCAGCGGGCGGGTCAGCGCGAAGGGCGTCTCGCGCTCGAGGTAGGACAGCGGCGCGTTGGTGGTGAGGCGCACCGCATCCTCGGCGCCCAGGTAACGGATGTGGTTGGAGCCGGCGACCGCCCGCCGCGGCAGGCCATAGCCATGGGTGGGGCGCAGGCGCAGGGTGATCCGCGGCAGCCCGTTTACCGGCTCGATCAGCCGGCACAGCTGCGCGGGCTGGAAGTTGCGGCCGTAGAGCCGGAAGCGCGGGGCGAAGTCGGTGATGCGCACCGCATTGCCGGCGCCGTCGGTGAGGGTGGTGCGGATCACCGCGGTGTTGCGCAGATAGTCGGAGCGCGCGTCGACCATGCCCTCGAGCCTGCAATCGAAGCTGCCCTTGTCCTCGTCCCCGGCGAGCAGGCGCGAGAACACCGGATCGCCGTCGAAGTTCGGATAGCACCACCACACCAGGCTGCCGAGCCGGTTGACCAGCGCCGCCACCCGGCTGTTGCCGATCAGGCCGAGTTCGAGACCGCCGTGTCCGTCCGTTTGCGTCATGTCGCGAGCCTCCCGAGGGCGGCTCTGACCGCCGCAGGGTTGTCGAACACGGCGCTCGCGCCCGGCATCGCGCGGCCGACCGCGAGCCCGAGGCCGCCTTGCGCCGGCATCGCGGCCATCGCCGGCTCGTCGGTGACGTCGTCGCCGATGAACACCGGCCGGCGGCCGGCGAAGGGCGGCCGTTCGCGCAGGCGGGCGATCGCGGTGGCCTTGTTCCAGCCGCCGCTCACCACCTCGTACACCATCTTGCCGGGCAGCAGCCGGAAGCCCTCGTGGCCGGGGGCGGCGAGCAGGCGGGTGAGCGCACGGCCGAGCGCCTCGCCGAGCTCGGGCGCGGCGCGGAAGTGCAGGGCCACGCTGGCGCCCTTGTCCTCGAGCAGCAGGCCCTCGCCGGCCCCGGCGAGCGCCCGCATCGCCGCCCGGATCTCGTCCGGAAAGCGCGGCAGCGGCTCGCGCTGCGGCTCACCGCCCGCGTGCTGGCGCCATTCCACGCCATGCGCGCCGGCGGCCGGCAGCGCGAGGGGGCGGAACAGGCGGTCGAGCTCCGCGATCGGGCGGCCGCTGACGAGCGCGAGCGCGCCATCGAGGGCGTCGTGCAGCTTGCCCAGCGCCGCACGCAGCGCGGCGGGCACGACGACCGCGTCGGGCGTCGCGGCGATGTCGAGCAGGCTGCCATCGACATCCAGAAACAGCGCGCAGGGCCGGTCCCGGTCGCGGAGCCGGCTCGCGAGCAGGGCCTCGGCGTCGCCGGGGCCACCGATCGGGGGCCGGTCGTCGGTCGGGGACGTCGCCCGCGGGTGCGGGTCGGTGCAGGACATCGGCAGCTCACCTCGCGAGGTCCGCCGTCCGCGACCCGGCCGGCGAGGGCTTGAGGGCTCAAGCCAGCGAAGCCGTGTGTGGTTGCGGCGGCGATCCGATGGACGGGTGAAAAAAGAATAGCACGTGCCGTCGGCGGCGCAGGGCGGGCTTCAGTCGTCGAGGTCGCGCGCGCGCTCGATCGCGTCCTCGATGCGGTCGACCGCGATGACGCGCATGCCTTCGATCGGCTGTCTGGGGGCATTCGCCTTGGGGATGATCGCGGTGTCGAAGCCGAGCTTGGCCGCCTCGCGCAGGCGTTCCTGGCCCCGCGGCGCGGGCCGGATCTCGCCCGCCAGGCCGACCTCGCCGAACACCGCGAGGCCGCGCCGCAGCGGGCGGTCGCGCAGCGAGGACACGATCGCGAACAGGATGGCGAGGTCGGCCGCCGGTTCGGCGATCTTGACCCCGCCCACCGCGTTGACGAACACGTCCTGGTCGGCGCAGACGATGCCGGCATGGCGGTGAAGCACCGCGAGCAGCATCGCCAGCCGGTTCTGCTCGAGCCCCACCGAGAGGCGGCGTGGATTCGGCGCGTGGGCGGCGTCGACCAGGGCCTGCACCTCGACCAGCAGCGGGCGCGTGCCTTCCTGCGTCACCAGCACGCAGCTGCCGGCCACCTGCTGGCCGTGCTGGGAGAGGAAGATCGCCGACGGGTTGGAGACGCCGCGCAGCCCGCGCTCGGTCATGGCGAAGACGCCGAGCTCATTGACCGCGCCGAAGCGGTTCTTGAAGGCGCGGATGAGGCGGAAGCTCGAGTGGGTGTCGCCCTCGAAGTAGAGCACGGTGTCGACGATGTGCTCGAGCACCCGCGGTCCGGCGAGCGTACCGTCCTTGGTGACGTGGCCGACGAGGATCAGGCTGGTGCCGCTCTGCTTGGCGTAGCGGGTGAGCTGGGCGGCGCACTCGCGCACCTGCGCCACCGAGCCGGGCGCCGACTGCAGGGCCTCGGAATACACCGTCTGGATCGAATCGATCACCGCCACCCGCGGCCTGGCGCCGCGCAGGCTGCCGAGGATGCGCTCGAGGTTGATCTCGGCGAGCATCTGCAGGCGGGACTCGGGCAGCTGCAGCCGGTGCGCGCGCAAGGCCACCTGCTCGCCGGACTCCTCGCCGCTGACATAGACCACCGGCAGCGCGTTCGAGAGCTGGGCGAGCGCCTGCAGCAGCAGGGTGGACTTGCCGATGCCGGGGTCGCCGCCGATCAGCACCACGCCGCCGGGCACCAGGCCGCCGCCGAGTACGCGGTCGAACTCGTCGATGCCGGTGGGCTGGCGCGGTTCCTCGCGCGGCTGCAGCTCGGAAAGCGGCCGCAGCCGGCTGGTCTCACCGGCGAGCGCGGCGAAGCGGCTGGCGCCGGCGCCGCCCTGCTCGAGCACCGTCTCGGCCAGCGTGTTCCAGGCCTGGCAGTGCGGGCACTGGCCCTGCCAGCGCGGCACCTGTCCGCCGCACTCGCTGCAGACGAAGGCCGACTTCGCCTTCGCCATCAGGGCTCGGCGCGCAGGGTTTCGGCCATGCGCGCGAGCTCCTCGCAGGCGTAGTCGGCGAAGGTGGTGATCAGGCGCGAGCGGAACTTGTCGCGCGGGATGATCAGCTCGAACGGGGTGTAGAGCGGCGGGTCGAGCGGGATCGCGGCGAGCGTGCCCGCCTTGCGCTCGTCGCGGATCGCCGCGTACGAGGCGATGCCGAAGCCTAGCCCTTCGGCGGCGAAGTGCTTCACCGCATTGAGGCCGCCGAGCTCGGCGCAGACGTTCATGTCGGCGAGCGCGACCCCGCCGGCCTCGAGGAAGTCCTCGGCGAGGTCGCGGATCGCGTTGCCGTTCTCGCGATGAATGAAGGCGTGACCGACCAGGTCGGCCGCCTTCAGGCGCTCGAAGCCGGCGAGCGGATGGTCGGGGCGGCAGATCACCATCAGCTCGTCGCGCGCCGCGTTGCGGCGCTCGATCGTGGGCTGGTCGGTGGCGATCTCGATCAGGCCGATGTCGAGTTCGCGCGCGGCGACGCGGTCCTCGGTGATCTGCGAGTTGGCCACCCACACCCGCGGAATGACGCGAGGGTAGAGGCGCTTGAAGCCGGCCAGCAGCAGCGGCAGCCAGTAGGCCGACAGCGTCGTGCTGGTGCCGATGCTGAGCGGGCCGGCGAGCTCGTCGGTGAGCTCGGCGACGCGCGAGTCGAGCTCCTCGGTCAGGTCGAGGATGCGCTCGGCGTAGGCGAGGACGATCTCGCCGGCGGGCGTGAGCGAGATTCGACCGTGGCCGCGATCGAGCAGGCGGGTGTTGTACTGCTCTTCCAGCTGCTTGATCTGGAAGGTCACCGCCGGCTGCGTCATGAAAAGGTGTTCCGCGGCCCGGGTGAAGGAGCCGTGCTTGGCCACTGCGTGGAAAACCTGAAGCCTGCGATCTGCCATGATTCCGATAAGAAGGGTTTATGTCGCTCATTAGATCACAAAAGCAGGCCCGCTTCCGCAAGCGCGGGCGCCATTCCTGCGGCGGGTCATCACCGCGCCTCCGCCTTCGTGATATAAACCGCGCACCTGCTCAACGCGACGCGACCTTCCCGCACGATGCCGCTCGGCTTCTACATCATCATGGCAGCGCAATTCTGCTCGGCGCTGGCCGACAATGCGCTGCTGATCGTCGCGATCGCGCTGCTGCGGGACATGGCGGCGCCCGAGGCCCAGGAGCCCCTCCTGAAGCTGTTTTTCACCCTGTCCTACGTCGGCCTCGCGGCCTTCGTCGGCGCCTTCGCCGATTCGATGCCGAAGGCGCGGGTGATGCTGATCAGCAACACGATCAAGATCGGCGGCTGCGGCCTGCTGCTCTTCGACGTCCATCCCTTGCTCGCCTACGCGATCATCGGCCTCGGCGCCGCCGCCTACTCCCCGGCCAAGTACGGCATCCTCACCGAATACCTGCCGCACCGCCTGCTGGTGGTGGCCAACGGCTGGATCGAGGGGCTCACGGTGGGCGCGATCATCCTCGGTACCGTGATGGGCGGGGTGCTGATCCGCGACGACGTTTCGGCCTGGCTGATGCGTCTGGATCTGCCGCTGGTCGACACCCCCTTCGCCGCCGCCGCGCTGATCGTCGGCGTCCTTTACCTGCTCGCGGCCGGGTTCAACCTGTTCATCCCCGACACCGGGGTGGACCACAAGCCGCTGAAGAAGAACCCGCTCTATCTGATCCACGACTTCAACCACTGCCTGAAGCTGCTGTGGCGCGACAAGCTGGGGCAGATCTCGCTCGCGGTGACCACCCTGTTCTGGGGCGCCGGCGCCACCCTCCAGTTCATCGTCATCCGCTGGGCGGAGCACAACCTCGGCCTCGGGCTCTCCCAGGCCTCGATGCTGCAGGGGGTGGTGGCGGTGGGCGTGGCCGCCGGCGCGATCCTGGCCGCCCGCATGGTGAGCCTGCGCAAGTCGGTGCAGGTGATCCCGCTCGGGATCGCGATGGGGCTNNGTGCCGATGAACGCGCTGCTGCAGCACCGCGGCCACATCCTGATGGGCGCGGGCCACTCGATCGCGGTGCAGAACTTCAACGAGAACCTGTCGATCCTGGTGATGACCGGCCTCTATGCGCTGCTGATCATGGCGGGACTGTCGATCAACGCCGTGATCCTGCTGTTCGGCGCCTTCGTCGCCGCCACGATGGTTCTGGTCAGGCGGCATCACGCGATGAACCAGCGCGGTTTCGACGCGGTCGCCCTGCTCGACGACCGCACCCACTGAAGCCGGCCTCAGTTGCCCGCGGCCATCAGCCGGCGCGCGAAGCACAGATCCTCCCACGCCCTCGCCTTGTCCTGCGGATTGCGCAGCAGGTAGGCCGGGTGATAGGTCACCACCAGCGAAATGCCGCGATAGTCGAAGCGCTGGCCGCGCGCGGCCGCGATGCGGATCTCGCGCCCGAGCAGGGCCTGGGCCGCAGGCCGGCCGAGGGCGATCAGGATCTGCGGGCGGACGAGCTCGACCTGGCGCTCGAGGTAGGGAAGGCAGGCGCGGATCTCGGCCGCCTCCGGCGTGCGATTGTGCGGTGGGCGGCACTTCACCGCGTTCGCGATATAGACGTCCTCGCCGCGGCGAAGGCCGATCGCAGCGAGCATGTTGTCGAGCAGGCGGCCCGCCTGGCCGACGAAGGGCTCGCCCTGGCGGTCCTCCTCCTTGCCCGGCCCCTCGCCGACCAGCATCCAGCGCGCCTGGCGGTCGCCGACGCCGGGCACCGCCTGGGTGCGGCCGCTGCCGAGCGGACACTGCCGGCAGGCGTGGATGTCGGCTTCGAGCGCGTCCCAGTCGAGCGTGGCGATCCGCCGTGCGCGCGCATCGGCGGCTTCCGGCCGCCCGCCATCCGGCAAGGGGCCGGCCGACCCGGCTTGCGCAGCGCCCGCCGGCGCCGGCTGTGGCGGGATTGCGGGCGCCCTGCCCATGCGCGCGCCCGCCGCCGTGATCGGGGAATCCAGGGGCGTCGTCGCCGCGGCCTCGAATGCGGGGTGGCTGGGCGTTGCGACGGATCCCCCGGCGCTCGACGGCGCGCCTGGGCCGGGGGCGTCGGCGTCGCCGCCCTCGCGCAGCCGCCAGAGCGGGGCCAGCCCCATCTCGCGCAGGACCGATGCACGCCGCGTGCTCACAACGCCAGCCTCATGACGATCGCGTCCTCGGGGCCGCTTCCGCCGGCCGCCGGATAATAGCCGCGTCGGCGGCCCACCGCCTCGAACCCGGCGCTGTGGTAGAGCGCGAGCGCCGCCTCGTTGGATGGGCGGACCTCGAGGAAGAAGCGGGTCGCGCCGCGCCCCCTGGCCACCGCGATCAGCTGCGCCAGCAGCGCGCGGCCGAGGCCCTTTCCCTGCTCGGGGGCGAGAACCCCGATCGTCAGCAGATGCGCCTCGTCGAGCACCGGCAGCACGACCGCGTAGCCGACCGGGCGCGCATCGCGCCTCAGGATCCAGGCTTCGTTGCCGCTCTCGAGCGCGTCGGCGAAGTTGCCCCGCGTCCAGGGATGGGGGTGCAGTTCGGCCTCGCGCGCGGCGACCCAGTCGAGGTCGCCCTCCAGCATTGGGACGAGGTCGGTCTGCCGCGCGACGCTCAAGCCTTCCCTCCGCGTGCGAGGCGCTCGGCGGTGGTGAATGCGACCTTGTCGCGCACGTAGAGCGGGGTCGCGAGTTCGGGCGGGAGCAGCTCGCCACGCGCCAGCGCCGATGCGCCGAGCGCCGACACCTCGCGCGCCCGCGGCGCGGCCAGCGCACGCGCGCGCAACAGGCGCGGGCCGAGATGGTGCGCGAGTTCCCGCTCGTACACGCCGAACGCGGAGCCGATGCCTGCCCAGTCGCCCGCGGGCGCGACGAAGTCGGCCGGCGCGCAGCAGGCGGGCGCGGCGATCGTCTGCAAGAGTCGGCCATCGGCGAGGCCGGTCGCCGCGCGAAGATAGGCGGCGTGGTAGATCTCGCCCATGCGGGCATCGGTGGCGACCAGGATGTGCTCGCCCTCCTCCTGCAGCGCGAGCGCCTCGAGGCTCACCACCGGCGCCACCCCGAGACCGGCCCCGAGCGCGAGCCCCTGGGCGAGACCGCAGGCCAGGCGCAAGCCGGTGAAGGCGCCCGGACCGCTGCCGAAGGCGACCGCGTCGAGCTGGCCGACGGCGAGGCCTGCCTCGGCCAGTAGCTCGAGGATCAGCGGCAGGACTTGCTCGGAATGGGCGGCGTTGCCTTCGATGGCACGCTCGAGCAACTCGTCGCCGCAGCGCACGGCGACGCTGCCGTGCTCGCAGGAGGTTTCGATCGCTAGCAGATTCATGGTGCCGCCATTCTAACGGCTCGGCGGCGGATTCAGACGGCGGCGAGCGGCGCCGGGCTCAGCGCGACTTCTTGCCCTTGCCGTTCTTGTTCCGGACCTGGGGCTGCTTCGAATAGCCGTCGCGCGAGGCGTCGCGCACATCGCGTCGCAAGCGCTCGCGCTCCTCGTCGCTCAGCCTGCGGCGGCCCGCCTCGCGACGCTCCGCGTCCGGATCGACGGTCAGCATCTGACGCCATTCGAAGCGCTGCGCCTGTGGCGCCGCCACGTCGCGCGGCGCGCCGGGGGGTTCGGCATGGGCGCTCACGCCATGCAGCGACGCCATGAGCGCAAGCGAAACGACGCCGCAACGGAAGGCCGCGGCAAAGGGCCGCGCTTCCGCTGCGTGGGGCTGGAAATGCAATGACTTCATCGATCTCTCGAGGCGGGACAAGCTCCGTCCTGGCTGGGGGCACAGGACGGACCTTACGCCAAAACCCCTTTCCGGTCATGGCTCCGCACCCCCGCCTCGGCCCGCCTTTGTAAGGCGATGTTGCCCGGCTTCGGGGTCCTTACGAAGCGTTACCCGGCCGCTTCTCCCGCCCTGCCCGAGACGCTGGCACGCCGCTCGAAGCGACGATACGATGCCGCCATGAACGGAAAGAATCGATATCGCGTACTGGTGGTGGACGACGATGCGCGTCTGCGCGACCTGTTGTCCCGTTACCTGCAGGAGCAGGGGTTCTCGGTAAAGGCGGTGGGCGACTCGCCACAGATGGATCGCGCGCTGCATCGGGAGCACTTCGACCTCATCGTGCTCGACCTCATGCTGCCGGGAGAAGACGGGCTGAGCATCTGCCGGCGCTTGCGGGCGGCCGAGGATGCCATCCCGATCATCATGCTCACCGCGAAGGGCGACGACGTCGACCGCATCGTCGGCCTCGAGATGGGCGCGGATGACTATCTTCCCAAGCCCTTCAACCCGCGCGAGCTCGTCGCACGCATTCAGGCCGTCATGCGACGCCAGCCGCAGACGCTGCCGGGCGCGCCCACCGCGGAGGACGAGGTGGTCCGCTTCGGCCGCGTCGAGGTCAACCTGGGCACCCGCGCCCTGGTGCGCGACGGCGAGGAGATCCAGCTCACCACCGGCGAGTTCTCCTTGCTCAAGGTGCTGCTGCAGCACCCGCGCCAGCCGCTGTCGCGCGACAAGCTGATGGAACTGGCGCGCGGCCGCGAGTACGGCGTGTTCGATCGCGCGATCGACGTGCAGGTGTCGCGCCTTCGCAAGCTGGTCGAGGACGACCCCTCCAAGCCGCGATACATCCAGACGGTCTGGGGTTTCGGGTACGTGTTCGTGCCTGACGATGCCAAGGCCGCCGAAGCCGCCGAAGCCGCCGAAGAGTGAGCGCTCCCTCGCTCGCGTCGCGTCTGCTCACCGGCTGGCTGCCACGCAGCCTGCTGTGGCAGACCTTCCTGATGATCGCGATGCTGTTCGTGCTGGCGCTCGGTGCCTGGTCGCAGATCTTCCGCTATTTCGAGGAGCCGGCGCGCGCGCGCGACGTCTCGCAGATCATCGTCAGCGTGGTCAACCTGACCCGCACCGCGCTGATCAACGCCGACGCCGAACGGCGCACCGATCTGCTGATCGAGCTCGCGGCGCAGGAGGGCATCCGCATCTACCCGGCCGAGCCGACCGACGAGATCCTGCCACTGCCCGACACCAGGCCGATCCGCCTGCTGATGGCCGAGGTCCGCGCCCAGCTCGGTGAGCACACCCGCTTCGCCTCGCGCTGGAAGTCGCTCGACGCCTTCTGGGTCAGCTTCCGGCTCGACCAGGACGATGAGGACGAATACTGGGTCATGCTCGCGCCCGAGCGCTTCGAACGCATCGAGGCGCTCGAATGGCTCGCCTGGGGCTCGGCCGCGATGCTGGTGGCGCTGCTCGGCGCCTATTTCATCGTGTCTCGCATCAGTTCCCCGCTGCGCCATCTGGCCAGGGCTGCGCGCCAGGTCGGCAGTGGACGGACCCCGCCGCAGCTGACCGAGACCGGCCCGCAGGAGATCGCCCTCGTCACCCGCGCCTTCAACCAGATGGCGGGCGACATCGCCCGCACCGAGGCCGACCGCGCGCTGATCCTCGCCGGCGTGTCGCACGACCTGCGTACCCCGCTCGCGCGCCTGCGGCTCGGCGTCGAGATGTCGGGCGCGCCCGAGGACGAGGTCACCGCGATGGTGAGCGACATCGACGAGATGAACCGCATCATCGGCCAGTTCCTGGACTACGGCCGCGGCGAACCGCAGGAGCCGGTGCAGCAGGTCGATCTCGCCGCGCTGGTGCGCGAGATGACCGAACCCTACCGCCTGCGCGGGGTCGCGCTCGACACCGAGCTGCCCGACACCTTGCTCGCGCCGGCGCGCGCCCTGCCCTTGCGCCGCGCGCTGGCGAACCTGATCGACAACGCGCTGCGCTACGGTGCGCCCGAGGGCCCCTTGCTGGTGAGCGTCTATCCGGAGGGGCGGGAGGTCTGCATCGAGGTCGCCGACCGCGGGCCGGGCATCCCCGAAGCCGAAGTCGAGCGGTTGCGGCAACCTTTCTCCCGTCTCGAGGTCGCACGCAGCAACACCAAGGGTGCGGGGCTGGGCCTGGCGATCGTCGAGCGGGTCATGCGCAGCCACCAGGGCCGCCTCGACCTGCTGCCGCGCGACGGCGGCGGGCTGCGCGCCATCCTGCGGCTTCCAGCACGGGCGAGCGAGGCGGGACGCGTTAGAATGCGCAACGCGCCCGACCGGGGCGATGACAAATGAACGAAATGCAGACCCGAGAGAACACCTCCCCCACCCCCTACGAGCTGCTCGGCGGCGAGGCCGCGGTGCGCGCGCTCGTCGACCGCTTCTACCAGCTGATGGATGAACTGCCCGAGGCGTGGGAGGTCCGCAAGATGCATGCCGCGGATCTGGGCGGCTCGGCCGAGAAGCTCTTCCTGTTCCTGTCCGGCTGGCTCGGCGGACCCAATCTCTACGTGGAGCGCTACGGGCCGCCCTTCCTGCGGGCGCGTCACCTGCCCTTTTCGATCGGCAGCGCCGAGCGCGACCAGTGGATGCTGTGCATGCGCCAGGCGATCGACGAGCAGGTGGCCGACCCCGCGCTCAGGGCCCGGCTCGCGGCCGCCTTCGCCGGGCTCGCCGACCACATGCGCAACCGCGCCGAGCCCCCGCGCGACGGCCAATCGCTATAATTCCGCGATATGAAATTTCTTTTCGATCTGCTGCCCGTCATCCTGTTCTTCGGCGCCTACAAGTTCGCCGGTGCGAACCCCGAGGCGTCGCTTGAGCTCGCCGCACGCTGGCTCGGCGACGGCATCGCCGTCAGCCAGGCGCCGATCCTGCTCGCCACCGCGGTGACGATCCTCGCCACCTTCGCCCAGATCGCGATCGTGTGGACGCGGCATCGCAAGGTGGACACGATGCTATGGGTCAGCCTGGCGATCATCGTCGTGTTCGGCGGTGCGACGCTCTTCTTCCACAACCCGACCTTCATCAAGTGGAAGCCGACCGCGCTCTACTGGTTGTTCGCCACGGTGCTGGGCGCTTCCGCGCTGCTCTTTCGCCGCAACCTGATCCGCCGCATGATGGAGGTGCAGATCCGCCTGCCGGATGCCGTCTGGGGACGGCTGAACCTGGCCTGGATCCTGTTCTTCGCGCTGATGGGGGTGCTCAATCTCTACGTCGCCTACAACTTCAGCGAGGAGGTGTGGGTGAATTTCAAGCTCTTCGGCGGCATGGGGCTGATGTTCGCCTTCGTGCTCGGCCAAGGCTTCTACCTTTCGCGCTACATCGAGGAGGAAGCACACTGATGCTCTACGCCCTGATCGGGGAGGACGCGCCCGGCAGCCTCGAGGCCCGGATGGCCTCGCGCCCCGCGCATCTCGCCCGCCTCGAGGCCCTGCGTGACGAGGGCCGCCTGCTCGCCGCCGGGCCAATGCCGGCGATCGATTCGCCCGACCCCGGGGCGGCGGGCTTCGTCGGCAGTCTGGTGGTGGCCGAGTTCGACGACCAGGCCAGCGCCGAGCGCTGGCTCGCCGAGGATCCCTACGTCAAGCAGGGGGTGTTCGCCCGCACCACCGTGCGTCCGTTCAAGAAGGTCCTGCCGTGAGCGTGCCGGAACGTATCCGCGCGCGCCTGGCGGCGCTCTCCCCGATCGAGCTCGAGATCCAGGACGACAGCGCCCTGCACGCCGGTCATGCCGGCGCGCGCGACGGTGGTGGCCACTACCGCCTGTACATCGTCTCGGCCGCGTTCGAGGGCAGGAGCACGGTCGCCCGTCACCGGCTCGTCTATGAGGCGGTCGGCGACATGATGAAGAAGGAAATCCACGCGCTCGCCATCCGTGCCGTATCGGCCTCCGAGGCCGGCAACTGAAACCACCCCACAAGGAATCCAGATGAAACCGTTCCACAACCGTCTCGCCGTCGCCGTCCTCGCCGCCCTCCTGAGCCTGCCGGCGGCGGCCCAGTCGGTCGCCACCGTCAACGGCGTCGCCATTCCGACCTCTCGCGCCGACGCGATGATCGCCGAGCAGAAGGCCCAGGGCGCGACCGAGAGCGCGCAGCTGAAAGACGCCGTGCGCGAGGAACTGATCCGCCGCGAAGTGCTGAGCCAGGAAGCGAGCCGCAAGGGGCTCGACAAGAAGGCGGAGGTGCAGGCGCAGATGGACATGGCGCGCCAGGCGATCCTGATCCGCGCCTATCTGCAGGACTACGTGAAGGCGAACCCGGTCAGCGATGCCGATCTGAAGGCCGAGTACGACACGATCAAGAGCCGTCTCGGCGACAAGGAATACAAGGCCCGTCACCTGCTGCTCGAGACCGAGGACGAGGCCAAGGCCGCGATCGCCAAGCTGCAGGGCGGGACCAAGATCGAGGACCTCGCCAAGGATTCGCGCGATCCCGGCTCGAAGGAGCGCGGCGGCGACCTCGGCTGGGCCAACCCGAACTCCTTCGTGAAGCCGTTCTCCGACGCCATGGTCGCCCTCCAGAAGGGCAAGTTCACCACGACCCCGGTCAAGAGCGACTTCGGCTATCACGTCATCCTGCTCGAGGACGTTCGCGACCTGAAGGCGCCCGCGTTCGACGAGGTCAAGCCGCAGCTACAGCAGCGCCTGCAGCAGCAGAAGATCGAGCAGCACATGATGGAACTGCGCAACAAGGCCAAGGTGCAGTAAGCCGCACGTTCGGCGCGGCGCACGCCCGGACGCAAGAAGGCCGGCGGAATCCCGCCGGCCTTCTTCGTTTGCGCCCGCCCCGGAGGGGGCGGGCGACTCAGGCTCAGAACAGCTCTTCGGGCATCTCGAGCGCACCGGCAGCGCCATTGACGACCGTGTAGGACAGGCCGGCCGCCTGCGACATCACGTGGTCCGCGTAGAAGCGGGCGGTGATGATCTTGGCACGATAGAAGTCGGCGTCGCCCTCGCCCGCAGCCAGCTTCGCCTGCGCGACGAGCGCGGCACGCGCCATCTGCCAGCCGCCGGCGACGATGCCGAGCAGCTTCAGGAAGGGCACCGACCCGACCGAGGCGGCCTTGATGTCGGCCTTGTAGGTGGCGAGGATATAGGCGACCGCCTCCTCGACGGCGACGATGCCGGCGGCGAGCGACTTGCCGATCGCGGCGAAGCCGTCACCCTCGGTCGCGGCCACTTGGGCCCCGACCGCGCGCATCTCGGCCAGCACCATGCCGATGACCTCGCCGTTGTCACGCGCGACCTTGCGGCCGATCAGGTCGTTGGCCTGGATCGCCGTCGTGCCTTCATAGATCGGGGTGATGCGGGCGTCGCGGAAGTACTGCGCCGCGCCGGTTTCCTCGATGTAGCCCATGCCGCCGTGCACCTGCACGCC
>JRYI01003190.1_pt1 | contig 16848 bp, 19 predicted proteins | sample 235361 | NCBI WGS metagenome assembly JRYI01 (sample SAMN03074212, study PRJNA261471) | activated sludge metagenome | biome: Common Effluent Treatment Plant; feature: Wastewater; material: Activated sludge; isolation source: activated biomass in a lab-scale reactor treating industrial wastewater at...
ACGTATACGATCACGCCGGGAAACGCAGCCGAGCACACCGACAGGAGCACGTAGAGCACGCGGTCCAACGTGATGTCGATGCCGAGATAGTCGGCGAGGCCGGCGACCACGCCGGCGATCATGCGATGGCGGCGCGAGCGGCGAAGTGGGGGGTTGAGACCGGTCATCGAGGCTCTCCTGCATCAGCCCATACCAAGCTAGGCGGCGATGATGAGGATCGCAGGGGCCGCTTTGAAGGGCCCACCGGCAAGCCGCGGCAGCTTGCCGGTCAAGCAACGAGCCCGAACGGTATCGGCTGACGAGACCGTTCGGTGGCGCGCCTACTTCTTGGTCTTGTCTTTCTTTTTCTTGTCTTCCGGCTTTGCGTCCGGATTCTCGATCGCTTCGAGCAGATCGTCGTCGATCATCGGCATCGACGGCAGTTCCTTCGCCTCGGCGACATGCGGCTTCGCAAGCTCATGCAGGTTCGTCGCTGTCTCGTGCAACTCCCGGAATTTCTTCACGAGTTTTCCGGAATTCTCTGTCAGGCGAAGCAGTTTTTGGTCTTGCTCGAGCTATTCTTTGCGCAGCGTCTGAAAGCTCGACTCGACTTCACGTCGTGCATCGGCTTCTTCCTGCCGCTGCTTCTTGAGCGTGTTCATCTTCTTCAGCACGTTCTCAGGCGTGTCGGCGAGCGCTGCATTGATCGCCTTCAGCTGCTTGTCCTTCTCGGCGACGCGGTCCTTGAGCTTCTGTACTTCCTTGGCCGCTGCGGCGCGTTCGCTCGCGAGCTGAACCGTAGTGTTTTCCTTGAATTTCAGCAGTTCGGCGTTCTCTGCCTGAAGCGCATTGTGCGACTTGACGCTCGCGTTGAGCCTCTCTTCGAGGGCCGCGGTCGCCGCACGCGCTTCTTCGCGCATGGTGCGCAGGTTCGCTTCCGACTCCGCGATGCGATGTAGCGTGGAATCCAGGGCGTCCTTGAGCTCGTCCTGGCTGCAGTTCGGATCCAGCTTCAATGCCGTGGCGGCCGAGCGCATCAACATCTGCTTACTGATCGCAAGATCTTTCCAAACCTTCAACTGAAGCTCGAACTCGGCTGGATTCACCATCTGTCCTCGGCACTACGAAAAAACGGGGCGCGGATTGTAGTGCAGATCGCTGGGTACGGGGGAGAGGGCGTCCCGGAAAAGGCACGGGGAAATCCCGTAGTTCCGTGTACGAGAGGGCTGCCGGCCCGGCGAACGCTTATGTGAAGCGCCAGCTACCACGAAGCGTCACCGGACCGGGTGCCCGCAGGCTCGGCTGTCGGCCAGGCGCGCACTCCGTATCGCGGGTGAATCCGGCCTTGAGTTGCCACGGCATTGTTTCCCGGGCAATGTCCTGCGCGACAACGATATTGCACTTCGATGCAGGGGGAGCTCATGCGACGGACGTGGTTGAGCTGGGCGGGAAGCACCGTGATTGCCGCGGGTGCATGCGCTGCCGAGTTACCACCCGTGTCGAGTCCCCAGCCTCCCGCGGCGTCCCGGGTGAATTTCGTCGGCTATTTGAACGCATCGACCCTGCCGAACAGCGCGCTGCTCGTGCCGCCGCCGCCCGCGNNCGCGCTCGCTTTTCCAGCCATCGTCGAGACCTTTTCCTGTGCCTTGGATGCATCCATCAGCGAAGAGCGCACGCCGCATCTGATGAGCTTGCTACGTAAAACGTTGGTCGACGCCGGCCGGTCGACGTCCGCGGCGAAGAAGCGCTATCAACGGGTGCGCCCGTTCATGACGAACGACAAACCGATTTGCACGCCGCAGAGCGAAGAAGTGTTGCGGAGCGACGGCTCCTATCCTTCCGGTCACAGCGCGATCGGCTATGCGTTCGGCCTCGTATTGAGCGAGATCGCGCCCGAGCAGGCGGATGCCTTGCTCGCACGCGGCCGCGCGTTCGGACAAAGCCGCATCGTGTGCAACGTGCACTGGGCGAGCGATGTGGCGGAAGGGCAGCTGATGGGCGCGGCCGTCGTTGCGCGTCTGCATGCGGAGCCCGAATTCCGTGCCGATGTCGATGCGGCAAGGGCAGAGCTGGCCGCGCTGCGACTGCAACCTTCGGCGCCTGTGCGCGATTGCAAGCTCGAGGCGACAACGCTCGAAGAGTAAGAAAGAAAGCCCTCAGCTACGCGACTGCAAATAGTCGGGTGAGATTGCGTCCGGAAGTAGGTGGAGGGAGTGCCTTGCCATCTTTGCGGTAGAGCTCGATCGCCTCATCGACGAGTCGGCAGAGATCGTCGAATACGGCTTTCTCGTTATTGCCGTGACAGCCGCCATGAATGAGACCGGGCGCGCTACCCACGTAACAGCCGTCGATGTCCGACCATTCGACGATCTTTACGTACCTCGCACTGTCCTTCATCGCTGCGATTCCTCAATGGCCTCACGGACTGCTTTCACTTGGTAGTGCTTGGCATCGTCGCCTGGCCGCCCGGAAATGGTAATGGGCCGCGACGTGCGTGGGTGAGTGAAGTTTCGATGGCTGCCTTTGCCGCCACGATCGACGAACCCTGCGCGTTCCAATTGTGAGATCAGCTCCCTGATCTTAGGAGGCATCGACACATCCCTATGTCGGTGAAAATTGGTGGAGGCGGCGGGAATCGAACCCGCATCCAAAGGTTGCGACCAGTGCGATCTACACGTTTAGTCCGTTCACTTGAATTTCGCCAAAGACGAGCAGATGAGCGGACAAGACATCGTCAAAGGCTAACCAGACTAACTTTAACTTCGTACCGCAGGTGGTGGCACGACGCGAGCCCGAACTGAGTTATGCCTTATCCGGTCGCATCAGGCGAACTTCCGGTAAGACATCGCTGTAGCTAAATTTAATTAGGCAGCGAGAGCTAATTCTTGATTAGCATTTGTGTTTTGCAAGTTTTTTTAACGAGCTCACCTACAAAAAGCCCGACGTGCACTCAAAGATCTATACAAGCCCCTGTCGAAGCCTGTCGCCCCCCAAAAGGAACGCGGACGCCCTCGTCCGCATAGCCCGCCTTCGCGGACAAACAGTTTACGAGATTTAGATGAGAATTGGAAGGCCTCCGTTGCCGGAGTACTTGGCGGTTGGCATGCGCACGAAGCAACGAATTTGGCCTTCCGGTGCATCAATGTGAGAAATGAAGCTGCAAGAACGGAAACCCGAACTTGACCTCGACCGCATCTCGGTCGCAAAGCCCTGCTCCGCGAGTTGGGATGAGATGACGGGCGACGAACGCGCACGGCATTGTGCCGATTGCGGCCTAAGTGTTTACAACACTTCGGCCCTTACGCAAAAGGAAACTCGCGACCTCATCGCATCACACGAAGGAAAGCGTCTCTGCATTCGCCTCTTCAAGCGAACCGACGGCACCGTCATCACGAGCGACTGCCCCCGCGGCCTCGCCGCATATCGCCGCCGCGTCGCAACATTCGCAACCGCCGCCTTCGCCTCTATCCTCGGCCTCTTTTCGATCTCATATTCGCAGACGACGTTCCCATCCGACATCGGGAGCGGCCAACGCGGCGTCACTACGCTGATGGTTCCGCTCGTCGAAGGCCGCGTGATCGATCAAACTGGAGCCGTCATCCCGAACGCGAAAGTGACGATAAAGACTTCGACCGGCAAAAAGATCGTCAAAACGACCGACGAATTCGGCCGATTTCAATTTCTGGATTCGCGGCTAATAGGTCTCAACAGGATCACTATCGAGATGGTCGGCTTTGTCCCTTTTCGGGATGCCTTTGAAGGCCAGGCACGGGAACGAATCGATTATCAGATCACCCTTGAAGTCCTAACCGGGATCGGCATCGTTATCATAGACGAAACAAGATCGCCGATCGATATGCGCTCGTCCGATGTCACGACGACATTCCGCGTGAACTAGTTGGACCCACGCGCGTGGGCGAACGGTAGTCAGCCCATAAAATGGATCTTGATCCGTTCCTCAAACTGCGTAAATTCCTGATCGCCGGTTATAAGAATGGCATTGCGTTTCTCGGCAAGTGCCGCTGCATAGCAGTCTGCGTATGAGATATTGCCGCTTACCTTGAAACTAGCGGCAACTCTTGCAAGGTCTATGTCGACTTCGATGAACCTGATCCCGAACTCATCGAGGAGATCCAAGGCTTCGTCAGCGTCGGAGGGAGATATCCGGCGGGCGATTATGTACCAAACTTCCCCGACGTTGACGACTGACATCAACAGCGGAATTCCATTCTCCTTTGCGTCAGAGATGAGGTTGGCGATGTCGGCAGCGGGCGCCTCACCGTTGAAATAAGCCAAGACCGCCCATGAGTCCAGAACGATCGGCTTATCGTCTTTCATCGCGCATTTTTTCCTTGTTTCTCTCCGCCGCGAGCTCTTCAAGCAGGCCCTTGCCCTTGAATCGCCCGCTCATTTGGTGAATGAGCTTGCGTGTGATTGGCTTCAGGATGATCTCGCCGCTCGCGTCATTCACCTCGACGTGCAGACTCGTGCCCGCCGCAATGCCAAGCCTGTTTCTTACCGCAACAGGGATCACGACCTGTCCTTTCGATGTAAGCGTTGTTTCCATTGTCTTACCTCTTTAGAAGGGTAAGACACGCTCGTTCAAAGGTCAAGGCGCTCGGACTAACAAGCTAGATCTTTCTGGAATCGTACGCCCAGTGAAGAAGAGCCTGGCGCTGACGCGGACGGCAATCAAGTGTTCGAGGCGGGCAGTTCGTCTTGATCTGAGCTATGTGGCGCCGCATAGCGCGCCAACGCTTGATCTGACGTTCGTCATCGACAGAGCGCCGGCCAAAATAATATCTGCAGTACCATTGAAACCACCCTCGCGGGTCTTCATCGTGGATCCAGCCCTTGCGGCGCCAGACAGATAGAGGTTGGGACGCCTTTACCTTAAAGAAGTTAAGTTTCGGATCGTGCTTCCCAGGCGAGAGTTTTGCGCTGATGAACCAATCTGCGGGAAACTCGTCGCGGCAGTCAGTCAAATACTTTCCACCAAACACGCCCAGCTCGAGCATCTGTTTTGGAGTTAATTCTGGGGTAAAATCGGGATGAAAATTGCGTCCAACAGGCTCGCTAAGCAGATATGTATAGCCCGTCTGCATGTCGTCGTTCACCTCGATCCATTTTTTCTTCATTCTCCATCACCTGTCCTTTCTGCCCCAATGCCATTTCGGTGGTTCGCCTTTTATGAGACAGACGACGATGAGTCCGAGCACAAGAAAAAGCGTCCCGCCGACAAAAACTACGGTGTGAGTTACAGGAGGAAAAACGAGTGCCAGGAATATAAAGCCTGCGATAAAGACGAGAAACACAACCCGGCCTTGCCAAGCTGCCGGCAACCCCCAGCCCCAACCGTAAAGCTTTGCGGGAAACCAGTATTTCTCTTCATTCCGCATAAACAACGAGTTCAAGCTGCTTTGCTTTCGGCGATGAGGGTCGGGTATTTGCCTGTCCAACAGGCGGTGCAGCTTTCGGTCTCGTCGATGCCGACGGCCTTGAGCATGCCATCGAGCGAGAGATAGCCTAAGCTGTCCGCGCCGATGAAGTCGCAGATAGCTTGGATGTCGGGTTTGGGTTCGCCGGGAGAACCACCCCGCCGCTGAAGCGGCACCCCTCCTTCGTAAGTAGGGGAGCTAAACCGCGAGGCGATGAGGTCTTTGCGGTGCGGCGTATCGACGCCGTAATAGCAGGAGTGGGCCGTCGGCGGGCACGAAATGCGCATATGCACCTCGCTTGCTCCCGCGTCCCGGACCATCTGTACGATCTTCTTCGACGTAGTGCCGCGAACGATCGAATCATCGACCAGAACGACGCGGCGTCCTTGGATGAGGTCTTTGATCGGATTGAGCTTCAGCCTTACGCCGAATGAGCGTATCGACTGCGACGGTTCGATGAACGTACGGCCGACGTAGTGATTTCGGATGATCGCCTGGCGGTAATTAATGCCAGACTGTGCGGAATATCCGATCGCGGCCGCAACTCCTGAATCCGGCACCGGCACGACGATGTCGGCCTCGACCGGGTGCTCAACGGCGAGCTGCTTGCCCATCTTGTGGCGCGATTCGTTGACCGATTTCCCGAAGATGATCGAATCCGGCCGCGAAAAATACACGTGCTCGAACGTACATACGGCGTGCTTCTTCTCTTCGAAAGGGAAGCTCGATTCAACGCCGTCCTTTGTTACGACGAGCATCTCGCCGGGTGCGATCTCGCGTAGGTATTCAGCGTCGATCAGGTCAAATGCGCAGGTCTCCGAGGCGACGCACCACGCGTCCTTGTACTTACCGAGAACGAGCGGGCGAAATCCACGCGGATCGCGGACAGCGATCATCGCCGTCGGCGTCAAAAAGAGCAGCGAGAACGCGCCTTCCGTCGCCCGCACGACCTCGCGGATCGCATCGAGCGCCGACCCGCCATGGACGCGTGCGATGCCGTGCAGGATCGTTTCGGTGTCAGACGTAGAGGAGAATATCGCACCGTCGCGTTCGAGTTCGCGGCGGCGTGCGTCGGCAAAGGGCAGATTCCCGTTGTGGCAAACGGCGATCCTGCCGTGCTGGCACGTGACCGAAAACGGCTGGACTTCCTTGATCGTGTTCTTGCCCGCGGTGGAATAGCGGGTATGGCCGATGGCAGCCGTCCCGTGAAGTTTCGCAAGCGCCTGAGCGTTCAGGACGTCGGCGACAAGGCCATTTGCCCTATGTTCAAAGAAATCTTCACCGTCGGTCGAGACGATGCCGCAAGCTTCCTGCCCGCGATGCTGGAGCGCGAAAAGCCCAAGCTGCGTCAGCGTCGCCGCCTCTTCGTGGCCAAAAAGGCCAAAGACACCGCACTCCTCGTGAAATTTGTCGAAAACGTCCTCGATCACCGTTAGCTCTATTTTACAACTTGCCGGGGTCGAATTACGAGCGGAGAAGCTTAGCTTTTTCGAGGTCCTCGCGAGTGTTCACATTCAGGAACTCGTAAGACGAGGTGTTTCCCGAAGGTCCTACGATCGTTGAACCAATCTCGCGGACAAAAGAGATCAGCGAAGGCAGGTGTTCTGCCGTGCCAATGGTCTCTTCGACGGCTTTTAACACGGGAATTGTACGATAGATACCGCAGAGCGGCTGAAGACGGCCATCGGGTTGGAGCGGAACGGCGGCGACCGAATTCGCATCAGAGGCCGCATTTACAAGCCTTTCGAGCAGATCGCCGCTCACGAGCGGCAGGTCGCAGGCCAAGATGAACGTCATTTCGCGTTTAGAGGCCGCTAGAGCCGTTTGAAACCCGCTCCACGCCCCCAACCCCGGATTTTTGTCTGCGATGACGTTAAAGGGCATTTCTGCCCCCGCAAACTGTGTTTCATTTGCCGCCACAAACGTCACATCCCCGCATCCCGGGATTTCGCCTAGCAAACGAGCCGCATTTTCGGCCAGCGTGACAGAACCGAGATCGGCGAGGGCCTTATCCGAACCAAATCGGGAAGACCGCCCGCCGATCAGGATGAATGCGTCGAATTCCACGTCGCGTTTCTATTGGGCCGGCCTTGGAGGAGGCGGCGTTCGCGTGAGGATATCGAGATCGACATTTACCACGTCGCCCATGAAATCCGCATTGTCCTTTCGCTCGTATGCGATGCCGTAATCTTTGCGATTCAACTGCAGCGTCGCCTTAAAACCGCACGGCGGCTCGACCTTGGCGGCCTTTTTATCCGCACAATTGCCGTGGATCGTGAAAGGGAACGAGATCTCCTTGGTCACGCCGTGCATCGAGAAATCGCCGGTCAGGATATACTTTCCGCCCTTTTTCTCGACCTTTTTGCTCGTGAACGTGATCTCCGGATATTTCTCGGCGTCGAAAAAGTCAGCAGTCTTCAGATGATTGTCGCGTGCGCCGATGCCGGTGCTGATGCTGTCGGTCTTGATCTTTGCGACGACCGAGGACTTCGTGATGTCCTTCTCGTCAAAGTTTATGTCAGCCGTGAACTGGCCGAATTTGCCCGTAACTTTTGACATACCGCCGAGGATCGGCAGGCTAAAACTCACGTTCGAGTGCGCCGAATCGACCGACATCGGTGCCGCCGCGTACACCGCGACCCAGAGTGCTGCGACCAAGCCGATCGCGAATATTTTCTTGAACATAATTCTCTTCATCCTATTTTTGTGTAACTTCCTCAAGAGTGGCCACGAATACTAACTATCAGAAACGATTCGGCCGCGGCATTCGCCAAGGCCGATGCGTCGAAAACCTTCCCGCTCGCAGTAGCCTTTCATGATTATCTCGTCCCCATCTTCCAAGAAACGTCTTTGTTCGCCCGAGGGCAGGTCGATCGGCTCTTTGCCACGCCACGTCAATTCGAGCAAACAGCCCCGTTCGTCCTTTTCCTTGCCGCTGACCGTTCCCGTCGCCAAAAGGTCGCCCGTCTGAAGGTTGCAGCCGTTCGACGCGTGGTGCGTGAGCATTTGCCCGATCGTCCAATAGAGATCCTTCGTATTCGAGCGGCTAAGACGAAACGGTTCGATCTTTTCGGCACGCATCTTCTCGGTCTGGATATAGACCTCGAGGTTGATATCCAGGCCGCCGAACTCGCGATTCTGCTCGCTGCTTAGGTATTCAAGCGGCTGCGGGGCGTCCGCATCGCGTTCGAACGCCGGCGTCCTAAAGGGTGCAAGCGCCTCCATCGTCACAACATACGGCGAAATAGTGGTCGCGAAATTCTTTGCAAGGAACGGTCCCAGGGGCTGATATTCCCAGCCTTGAATGTCGCGCGCCGACCAATCGTTCACGAGACAGACACCGAAAATATGCTTTTCTGCGTCGTTGATGTCTATCGGCGTCCCGAGATCATTCCCGTTTCCAACGAAAAAGCCGAGCTCCATCTCGTAATCGAGATTCTTCGAAGGCCCGAAGGCCGGCGGCCCCTCGGCGCCACTCCGACTTTGCCCGTGAGGACGTTTGATGTCCTCGCCGCTCAAAACGATGCTTGATGCGCGCCCGTGATATCCGACCGGGATGTATTTGTAGTTCGGCATCAGCGGATTGTCCGGCCGGAACATCGACCCTACATTGGTTGCGTGATAGATCGAGCAGTAGAAGTCGGTGTAATCGCCGATGGTGAACGGAAGCTCGAAATCAGCCCCGCTCGCAGGGACGAGATGTTCCGCGGCCGCTTTTTGAACTCTTGCATCGGCTGAATCAGAGAGGACGTCCATCGCCGCAATACGAAGCTCGGACAATGCATCCGAACCAAGGAAGTTCGCTATGAACGTCGGATCCAAAAGGCCGTCCTCAAGATCGATATCTTCGAACCGCTCGCCAAAAACACCTGCACCGATAGCTTCGTAAAGATCGAAGAGCTTGTCGCCGATCGCGACCGCCAAGTGCGGCTGATCCTCGTCGTCTTCACGCCAGAACATACAGAACGGCAGATTCTGTATCGGAAAATCCGAGCTCGGATCGTTTGCAGATTCAACCCAGCTTTTTAAGTTCGGGTCGTGAGTGTCGTTGATTTCGTAAGTCATATATTCCTCAGGCAGAGACCCGACCTGTTGGGAGGGTGCGCGGCGTTATTTCGCGTACTGTTTTTTCCGCATCCTTTTTTTGCACCCTCCCAACGGGTCGGGTTTCTGCCTTTTGCACTCTACCTTCTAAAAATTTGGCAGGTCATCCCCTTGCCCGTTAAGCACGTATTCGATCGCACTCTCGACGCGGTTTGGCTTCCACAGGTATCGCGTGCTGCCGCCGCGGGCCCATACCTGCTGTTCAACTGAAACGAGGCCTGCTCTTCGCAACTCTTTTGTCGCATTCGATTTGAACGCGTTCAAAACTATCTCAGGCTTACGTGCTGAAGCTACGACCGAATGTGCGTGATTCGTGCGGATATTGATCGCATGCAGAGGGTAATCACGGAGACTGCAAACTTCGCGGATCGCCCTCTCGACAAGGCCACGACATGGGCCGTCAAGAAGAAAGCTGGCCGATGCTTGATTCTTCCGCATCGCTGCGTTCAAGTTTCTACTCGGGAGGACTCTAGACGTTCCGTAAATGTTCTTGCCATGCCTGTCCACTGAATAGCGATCGTCGCCATGCAGCCACGTGCCGTAAGTGCGAAAAGTGATCAGGTAGGCTAGCGGGCCACCGTAGTCGTCCCAGTCGAAGTCGGTCATCTTTTTCTTTCTTGCACCCTCCCAACGGGTCGGGTTTCTGCCGTTAGAGGATGCCCAGCGCTCTCAGGTCGGCGATCGGTTCGATGAACGAGCACGAGCCGAAGGACTGGATGCCGTTGTATCTCGCTTGTTCGAGCTGGAACAGCGTCAGGACGTTATCATTCCGCCAGCGAACGCCCGTTTGGTCGAAGCGGAAGTCACCCGCGTCCTCGGTCATCATCAGCTCTTCGAGCATATCGTTATGCCGCCCGTCACGTACGAACGCGGCCATCAGGAACAGATTCAGAAAGCCGTGCATCTTGCCTTTCACGGCATTCGGTTCGTAAGTGAGCGGCCGCTGACAACGCAGAGGATGATGCAGTCCGGCGGTCGCCTTGAACGGCAGATTCGCCGCCGTGCATGCACGCACGAACCGCACGATGTCGCGAGCTTTCGGGAACGCCTCAGGCGTGATGCCGCCCGTGCGGATCTTCGCACGCTGGCCTCGCAGCGCAAGCGTTGCGACGAGCTCCGGAAGGCGTTGGTCGAGCGGTATCTCGTAATACGCCGTTACCGACTTCGGCACGATGCGGCAGGCGTTCTCTATGTCCTCGGTCGAAGCGGTCTTTATCTCCATCACATCGGCGACAAAACGCCCGTGTTCGACCGAATTGAACTCGACCACGGAGTACGTCGAAAGCTCGATGTCTTCGCCCGCAACGACCGCGACGCGCCACGGTTCTTCACCGGCCTTAAAGACCTTTGCGGCCTCGGCGGCGAACTCATTCAGGCGGCCTGCCGTAACAACGAATCGCCCGAGCATCCACGAGTATTCACCGCGTTTGTATGCGGCGTAGTTCTCGACCGCGTCCTGCATCGAAACAGCGGAAGGCGGGAACAGCCCGGCATAGTCGATCGCACCGGCCATAAGGACGCCGATGCTCGAAATAGGCCTTGTAACGGCCTGATCACTCGCTCTTATATCACCTTGGGGATTCTGCATCTCTCTCTATTGATGATATTACGAAGGGGCAGAGTTGCGAAGTTGCGAAGTTGGCTTCAGGGCGGCTTGCCGCGTCGCAGTGCGGTCGGGCTTGCCCGACCGTCCAACGTTGATCACTGAGAATGGAGCCTGCGAAGCAGGCGACANNCCGCACTGCCAAAGGGCAAGCCCAACTCTGCAACTCCGTAACTCTGCAACTCCGCAACTTCGTAACTTCGCAACTATCCGTAACTTCGTAACTTTGTAACTTTTCTGCTAAACTCACTTCCGATATCGTCTGCCTCAAATGCGTGTTCTAGGAATCGATCCCGGCAGTGAAACGCTCGGCTGGGGCGTCATCGATGGCGCCGGCTCCCGCTATTCTTTGGTGGAATTCGGGACCGTCCGTTCAGATCGCAAAGAAGCATTTTCGCGTCGGCTTTTGAACATCTACAACGGTGTCGCGGACATCGTCGGGCGTTTTTCGCCTGATGTCCTGGCCGTCGAAGATACGTTCTACGCCGTGAATGTCGGTGTCGCGATCAAGCTCGGCCAGGTTCGCGGGACGACGCTGCTCCTTGCGGAGCAATACGGACTTGAGGTCGCCGAATACGCACCGAGGCTCGTCAAATCGACGGTCGCGGGTTACGGCAATGCGGAAAAGGCTCAGGTCGGCGAGATGGTTCGAGTGCTTCTTAAACTCAAAGAAACACCGAAGCCGCACGACGCCGCAGACGCACTTGCCATCGCGATCTGTCATTTTCATCATGCGGGAACGGCGGCAAAGGTCCTTGCCGCTAAACAAAAACTCAAGATCAAATAATGAGGCAAACATTCACTCTCACGCTTCTCCTTCTGCTCCTTTTTCTTCCAAACTACGCACAAAAACGGCGTGCGACTGCGCCGAAGGCACGTGCTCCTGAGATCGGAAAGACCGCGGTCGTCATCGATGAAAGGCTCTCCGTCCTCCGAAAGGATCCGAGCCTGTTCTCCGAATCGGTTCATCGCATACAGCGCGGCCGAGCCGTTCGCATACAGGACGTAAAAGAGGCCGACGGAGTGACCTTTTACAAGGTTACCGTCCCGCCGAAATATTATGGCTGGGTGCAGGCCGACGCAGTTTTTGGGACGTTCCGCAAGGACGACGAAACGAGGCTTGCAAAACTTGTCGTTGCCTCCGACGGATTTGACAAGGTCGAGGTCACGAAAGAGTTTCTCGCCCTCTACCCGAAGTCCGACCTTCGCCCCGGAATACTCCTTCTCTACGGCGATCTGATCGAGGAAGCGGCCTTGAAGCTCACAAAAGATGCGAATTCACGCCTGAAGCGGGATGAAATGAACGCGTCGGGGGCTCCGCTGCACAGCTATTTTTTGAATTTCAATATGCTCGATCGATACCGAAAGGAAGGGATCATCTTCCTATTTGAGCCAAAGGCTCGGGCATACCATTACGACGGTGCGGCCTGGTCGGAGATCGTGCAGAGCTTTCCTAAGTCGAGCGAAGCGGCCGAAGCCAAAAAGAGGTTGGATGCGCTCGCCGCAAAGATGGGAACCGTTAGCGTCAACTAACTCTGCCTTAACGCAACGGCGATCTCGGCCGCGACGTGTGCATTGTTCTTTAGGAGAGCGATGTTCGCGGCGAGAGTTCGCCCGCCGCTTTTTTCGACCAATGCGGAAAGCAGGAACGGCGTAGTCTCCTTTCCTTTCACATTCTGTCGTTCGGCCGCATGCAAAGCTTCTTCGATGAGGCTTTCGACCTCGGCAAGCTCGATCTCGAATTCTGCGGGAACCGGAGCCGTAACAAGCACCGCACCACTAAGCCCGAGCTTGTCGCGAGTGCTAATTATCGCCGCCGCCTCTTCGGCAGAGTCAACACGTTCATCAACCGGCAGGCCGCTCGTACGCGAGTAAAATCCCGGCATCTCGTCGCATTTCCAGCCAAGAACTGTGATGCCGTATGTTTCGAGCCATTCGCGCGTTGCGGCGACATCGAGGATTATCTTCGGCCCGGAGCAGACGACCGTGATCGGTGTGTTGGCGAGTTCAGGCAGGTCGGCAGAAACATCCGCTGCATATCCTCGATGGACGCCGCCTATACCGCCCGTCGCAAAGACCTCGATGCCGGCCGCGTGTGCGATCAGCGTCGTCGTTGCGACCGTCGTGGCCGCGGTCACGCGTTTTGCAGCGGCGACGGCAATGTCACGGCGAGAGATCTTTCTGATGCCGTCCTCGGTCGCCAGACGGTACAATTCGTCTCGCGAGACTCCGCAGCAGACCGTGCCGTCGAGCACGGCGATCGTCGCCGGGGTCGCGCCGACAGAATTCACGATCTCTTCAACGGCCGACGCGGTTTCAAGATTCTGCGGGAACGGAAGGCCGTGCGAGATGACGGTCGATTCGAGGGCGACGAGCGGCTCGCGTTTGTCGAGGGCCTCCTGAACAGAGCTGCTGAACTTTATATCCATTGAAGAACTATCGGATCAGCTTGCCGATCCGGCTAAGACGCGGGCTCGTGATGCAGCCAAGCATACTGCCGTTGGATGCCTCGCGGTCGCACGACCAATAGACGAACATTGCCCGCCCGATGATCAATTCCCGCGGCACAAAGCCCCAGAAACGGCTGTCTTCGCTATCGTCGCGGCTATCGCCCATGCAGAAAAAGCTGTTCGGCGGAACGACCATCGTCTTGCCCTTTGTCGCAAACTCATACTGCGAAGTCGGCAAATGTTCGCCTGCGTTGACAAGGCTCATAGTGTCCTGGCTGTAATAGACATCCCATTTATCTTCGGGTTTCCGCTCTTCGAATTCGTGCGTGTCGAGAGCGGCCTCGCGGCTCGGTGCATCGCCGATGATCCGATGTTCGGGCAAAAGTTCGCCATTGATATAAACGCGATTGTCGCGAAATTCGACCGTTTCGCCCGGCAGCCCGATAACGCGCTTGACGTAATTGAGTTTGTAGGCCTCAAGCGGAGGATTTCGGCTGCTGTCGCGCCGAGGATTGACCCGGTTCCCCGGATATTTGAACACGATGATGTCTCCACGCTGGATCTCCCGCTGCGGCAGGAACGGAAGGTCATGGCCGCCCGGCGTGAAAATGAATTTATTTACGAGAAGATAATCGCCGACGAGGATCGTGTTCTGCATCGAGCCCGTCGGGACCGTAACGGCCTGAACGATGAACGTCATACCGAACAGCGCCATTATCAAGGTGATGACAAGCGATTCGAAATACTCTCGGAAGGTCGATTTCGGCGGGCCGGAAGGCTTTTTCTCTTTCTCTTCTGTGTCGGCTGCCTTAGCGGCAGAAACTTCTTTCTCTTCACTCATAAAAGCGCGATAAAATCTGAAACTATCCCTTTTGGCCTGCGGCAAGCCGGTCGATGGCGGCACGCGCAGCCATCATTTCGGCGGCCTTTATAGACTGGCCCTCGCCGCTCGATCTTCCGCCTTCCCAGACCGCTTCGACAAAAAATCTTCGGTCGTGCGGCGGCCCGTCCGAACGCACAACGCTGTAGGCCGGTGCACTTAGTTTCGCGGCCTGGAGCCTTTCCTGCAGCAGCGATTTGTAATCCAAAGAGCGTTCGGGTGTCGCGGCCCTGATCTCGTCGCCGATCAGGCGTTTGACAACACCTCGGGCGGCAATGAATCCGCTGTCAAGAAATACGGCCCCGATGACGGCCTCGACAGTGTTTGCGAGCAGCGCACGCTTTTGTCGGCCGCCTGTCTTCTCTTCGCCGCGGCCGACTCGAAGGAACTTTCCGATCTCGATCGCGTCACCGGCTTTTGCGAGAGTTGCTGTCGAGACGAGGTGATGCTTCATCAGCGTAAGATCGCCCTCATCGAGCGTCGGATGAAGAGCGACGAGATCTTCGGCGACCGCAAGCCCGACCACCGAATCGCCCAGGAACTCGAGCACTTCGTTCGCCGCAGCTCTCGCCGTACTCTCATCGGCATCCGGAAGGTTCTCAAAGACCCAAGAACGGTGTGTGATCGCCCGCTCAAGAAACTTGATGTCGCGAAAAGTGTGCCCGATGACCTTTTCGAGGTCGCTGAGATTCGCCGACATAGAGAAAAAGTTTAGCAAAAAAGAAGACCGGACGCTCTTTTAATGGAACGCCCGGCTTCAACTTACGAGGATCAAGGTCTCAATCTACTGGCGAGTGCCTTTCGACTTGGCCGCCTCGGTGGCTGCCTTTGCTGCCGTTCCAGGCTTTTGCGCCGGAGTAGAAGCCGCCGGCTTCGTGCCTGTCGGGGCAGCGGCAGGTGTTTCCGCACTCGTGTCAGGGTCGATCACCGGTTCGATCGCCGTCGCCGGGTTCGGCACCGCTACGCCGTTGGCGGTCGCGATATAGGTATCGAATCCATCCGGTTTGCCGAAGCGGATGCCGTAGATCTGCTTCGCGGTGTCGGTGATGGCCTTCGTGTAGGCGGCATTCTTTGTATCCTTGCTCGCCAACGCCACCGCATGAGCAAATGCATTAAGTGCACGCTCGGCGGTTCCGNNGGTTCCGTTCACCATTCCCTGTTTGGCCTTGATCTCAGCGATCTTCGCGGTCTTAACATCTTCCGGCGCATTCGGATCCTGAGCCTTCACGAGAGCCTGAAGCTCCTCGATGCGCTTGTTCATCTCGTCGATGTAATACGAACCGATCGAGCGGTAAACGTCCGGCATCGTCGCGGTTGCTGACTTGGCCTGCGCCGCCTTATAAAGATAGCCGACGCCCTGCTTCTTGTCCTTCTTATCGAAAGAGAGGATATATCCGACCGTGTAGTTCAGCCAGCCAAGGGCCTCGTCCTTGTTCATGTAGCTGAAGTCTCCAAAACCGAGGGGTTCGAACGTCTTGCCTGCTTCAAGATCGGCGATCGAAAGCTTGGCATACTTCAGCGTGTCATCATTCCAAGTGTTCAGATTCTTCTTGGTCGTCGCGTCGTAACCGATCGAGCCAAGTACGATCTCCGCTGGACGGTATTTTTCAGGATCCATTGCGAGCAGCTCTTTGCCGCTTGCATAGACCGCATCCCAGCTGCTTGTTTTGAGCCCGTCAAAGAACTGCTTTTCGAGGCCCGCCATTTTCTCAGCCTTGACCATCTCGTTGTAGCTCTTTTCATAGACCGGGACCTTCGCCTTCAGCCACTCGACGAAATCGGCACCGATCAGATTGCCGGCCTCGTCCTTGCACGCTCCATACTTCTCCAGGAACTCTTTTCCCGCATCTGCCGTTTTCTTACGGCCTTCCTTCGTCTTTACCGTCGAGTTGTCGCGGATGGTCTTCTCCAATGCATCACGGCCCGCCGCATCTCCGCAAGCGTCCTGTGCATAGGCCGAAACACCTGCGGCCGAAAGAATGACCGCGAAAGCCGCGCTCAAGAGACTGTATCGAAAAATCCTCTTCATTACCTTAAATCCTCCGCCGCGTTGCCGCCCGGCGAGCGTGTAGCGTTATTTGCTTCATCGATGCCCGATACGGGACATCGGTTAGCGTGAAATCAGATGTTTAATTGCCGCCGCGAGTTGCAAGGCTTCGTGAATACAAAGAAAGCCATTCGCGTATCCAGGAACCCCGAAACATGCGGACAAGTGAAGATTAAATAATCACGCACGAAAAGCCCACATGTCAAGCCAAAAGCCAAATATCGAGCCCTCAACCCGCTCTCCACAACGCCTTTTCGATAGCAAATACCGCTGCGTCGCCGGGCGGATAGGCCCTGTCAGTACCACCTGCGTGAGCGGTCAGTGAACCGTCAGCAGTGAGCAGAAGT
>JRYI01002704.1_pt1 | contig 16817 bp, 10 predicted proteins | sample 235361 | NCBI WGS metagenome assembly JRYI01 (sample SAMN03074212, study PRJNA261471) | activated sludge metagenome | biome: Common Effluent Treatment Plant; feature: Wastewater; material: Activated sludge; isolation source: activated biomass in a lab-scale reactor treating industrial wastewater at...
CGTTGTTCATCGGTCAGTTGAAAATCCATGGAATGCCACCTGTTGATATGATTTGGTCAGATTAAGGTAGAGGACATTGGGTATTAAATAATTTTTGCCGAACAATATCCCCAAACTCAGCACCGGGCCGCCTCGCGGGAAGACGCAGTCCGGCAAGTTGGGCTACATCGTGCTACTCCGCAGCAGCCAATGTCACCAACAGCAACTGTCCTAACCCCGCCGGCAGGTTCGTCTTGTCCATAAACTCGTCGGGCCGGTGGGAATTACCGGAGTGTGTCAACCCCAGGCACACGGCCTGATAGCCGCGACTCAGGGGGATATTGGCATCCGTACTGCTGACGATGTAGTGGACTTCTTCGCTGCCGACGGCCCACAAGGCGGCCTCGGCGGCAGCCACGAGGGGCGACTGGCGGCTGATACTGCCCGCGGGCCGATCGCCCACCTGATGCAGTTTTATCTCGACCGCGTTCCCCTCCAGATCGTACTTTCTGTTGCGCGCCCGCACGAGCGCTTCAACATCCTTAACGAGTTGTTCCAGCGCGGCCGCGCCTTCCGAGCGCAAATCGAGCCAAAGTTCGGCCGAATTGGCGATGGTATTGATTGAGATACCGCCCTGGATGATGCCAACATTATAGGTCGTCTTTGGAATGGTGGGCACGGCGATGCTGTCGATATCGACGATGAGATGACCCAACACATGAATGGCGCTGGCCGCGCCGAATCCGCCCCATGAATGCCCACCGGGAGCAGAAACCTGAATACGATAGCGCCTTACGCCTACAGCCTGATGAATGAGCTTGCCGTAAAGACCACCCTCAACGACGATATAGAATGCCTCGCCGCCAAACCGATCAACTACGGCGCGCATCCCGCGCAAATCGCCCAGACCCTCTTCGCAGACGTTGGCGACGAAATGGATATCGGCCGCGTGTGCAAGCTGGTTGTCCCGTATAGATTGCGCCGTCTGCAACAAACCGACGAGGCCGGTCGAGTTGTCGCCAATGCCGGGGCCGTATATAAGGCTGCCTTCTCGTCGTATCGTCAGATCGGTGTTCATCGGAAAAACGGTGTCCAGATGAGCAGAGACGACAACCGGCGGAAGCGTGGGGGCCGTGCCGGACAATCGGCCATAGACATTGTTCACGGCATCGCGATACACATCCACAAGCCCGTGAGCCTTGAACTGCTCCTCAAAAAAGCGAGCACGACCCTCTTCTTCAAAGGTGGGTGCGGGAACCTGCTGGATCGTGATCGCCTGCTCGACGATTGCGTCGAGACGCTCCTGATATGCCGCCAATGCGGCGCGGATTTCGGGGTTTCGGAAAAGTTCGGTAATCGATTTCATGCGTGCTGGAATGGTTCAAACATCGGGATTAGTCTTTCGGGAACGCGGCCGAACAAGTGCACACCCTCGCCGGTGTGTTTTTCCTGATCAACCTGTCCTCGTTCGTAAAACAGCGACAATAAATCGCCGCGCGTATAAGGGATCAGCACCTCAACCGGCTGGAGTAACTGAACCATCGCTGCCTCGATCATAATGAGCAGCTCCTCGATCCCTTTTCCTGTTCTGGCCGAAACCAATGTCGCCGGGGCCGACAAATCCAACTCGCGCACGACATCCTCGGTGTCAGCCAGTTGATCGGCTTTGTTGAGAGCGATCACCATCGGCAAATGATCCGCCTCCAGTTCGGCCAACGTGTCCTCAACAGCTTCGATTTGCTCGGCTGCGTTCGGGTGTGTCACGTCCACGACGTGGAGCAGCAGGTCGGCGTCGCCTATCTCCTCCAGCGTAGCGCGGAAGGCAGCGACGATCTGCGTCGGCAGCTTCTGGATGAATCCCACCGTATCGGTGAAGAGAAGTTCGCGGCCACCGGGCATACTAACCTTCCGGGTCGTCGGGTCCAATGTGGCAAAAAGCATGTCCGCCGCCAGAACATCGGCGCCGCTGATCTTGTTCAGGAGCGTGGATTTACCGGCGTTGGTATAGCCGACAATGGCTACCACCTGTAACTCGGTCTGCTGCCGCTTGGCGCGATGGCGCTCGCGATGAGCACGAACGCTGTCCAACTCTTCCTTGATCTGCGAGATGCGACGGCCGATCTCGCGGCGGTCGGTCTCCAACTGCGTTTCGCCGGGGCCGCGCAAACCAACACCACCCGTGGCGCCGCCCGCGCGGCCGCCGGCCTGTCGGGCCAGGTGAGTCCACATTCGCGTCAGGCGCGGCAGGCGGTACTCCAATTGGGCCAGTTCAACTTGCAGCTTGCCCTCTCGCGTCTGGGCGTGCTGGCCGAAGATGTCGAGAATCAAGGCCGTCCGATCGATGACTTTGACTTCTTCGCCGAAGATTTCTTCCAGCTCGCGCTGGTGGCGCGGCGAAAGCTCGTCATCGAAAATGACCATGTCGGCTTGTAGCTCTCCGACCAACAGCTTCACTTCCTCGACCTTGCCGGGGCCGATGTAGGTGGCGCTATTCGGCTTGTCGATGCGCTGGATCGCCTGGCCGACAACGTCGATTCCGGCCGTATCCGCGAGCCGGGCGAGTTCGTCGAGGCTATCCTCGACGGGCAACAGCGAGGGATCTTCGCGCAGTTCAACGCCGACAAGAAATGCTTGTTCGCGCGGTGGCGCTGTATCATATCCTTTGCTAATCGTAGCCATGATCTCCTCCTAGTCGAGCAGCCCGGCGACGGGCAACCCCCGCGGATGTTCAACCTGGTAATCGTATTGTATGGTTTTCTTCTCTCCCGGCCCCAAATCGAACTGCCACTTCAGGATGTGCAACTCGCTTTGTTCTCCGGGCGTCGGGGCGGCGCGATCAAGGCGCACCTTGATCTGGTCATGACGCGACACAGGGTATTGATCCTGCACCGTGACAGTGGCCTTCGAGGCGAGCAAATTCTCCAGCTTGATCTCATAGCCGTAGAGAATCTGCCGTTGATCGCGCAATAGACGCTTGTCCACCTCGCGGCGGACGAGTTCGCGCTTAACGGTGATGCGCTCCTCCACGCCAAGGACAAGCTCCATTTCACCGCCATTTGGCGTGTACTCCAACCGGTTTTGACCGATGAACTCATCCTCGACATAGAGGCTGATCGGCCCGGCCAGCAAGGGTGCGCCGGTGGCATTAGGCAATTTGGCGCGACGGTAAACCGCATCCGTGTGGCGCGGCACGGACAAAAAGTCCAGTTCGGGGACAAGATCATACTGTCCGAGAGCGGTCTTCTTGGGCGTGCCGTCTCCCGGGATGTTGACATCGCCGGCAACGCGGAATGTGACCGCCGTCCCGCTCTCCTGCACGGTGGCAACTTCGATCTCGGCCGCTACCGCGGGCGGCGGGGACATCACCGCCATCATCGGCATCGCTTCTTCGTCGGCCGCCATCTCCAGGGTGTCCATCCGCACGCCCTTGGCCATCGGTTGTGCTCTATGCATCCTCGGAATCGGCTGTAAAACATCGATGAACCACGGCTTGAGTTCGGGCACACGCTGATTCAGCGCCGGGCGCGCCGTGGATACGGCAAGCTGAACACCCGTCCAGTCCTGGCCGGTGTCCTGGGTAATCTCCGCCAGGCTGCTGACGGCAACGACTGCGCCGGCCGCATCAGCGTCGCGCAACCGCATGTCATACAGTGGTCGCCATCCCGCTCGGCCAACGACGTAATTAACTTCAACCTCGAACTCCCCAGCCGAGAGCGCCTCGATCTCCATCCGCGCTTCATACCGCTGCCGCGGCCGCGCGGAGCGAATCTGGTTCAGCTCGGCCTGTAGTTTGGCCAGTTCGTCCATGAGCGTGCGCTGCGCCTCGCCCAATTCCCGCAGGTCCCCGTGCAAGCGAGTGTATTCCCCCTCGAAGAAGCGCATGAGACCGGCCTGATCCTCAATCGTGCTGCGCCCGCGAGCAAGCCCGCGGGCATATTCTCTGGTCGCCTCGCGCAATCCGTCGAGGTGTTCGACGGATGCCTGTCTGATGGCTTGCCGGTCGGCTAGCGCCGCCAACTCCATTTGCAACTGATTAATGCGCTCTTCAAGCGCCGTCACGTTGGCATCCGGGGCCGTGGCATAATACCGCCGCTGCACGTCGACACTGCGCAACCGAACACGAGCTGTCCCGGATCCGGCGGCACGCACAGATTCCGACTCCATAGCCAACGGTAACTCGCCAATAATGATCAGGTGCGATCCCTCAGCCAACACGGTGCGCCCTATGCACGTGACGCGGGCACGATCCGGATAGACGACGACGGAGCTGACAGTGGTCTCAACAGGAATTTCCATATCTTTGTCCCTTCAGGCATCTGCCTTGTTTGGTAGGGCGATCACTCCAGAGGTGCGCTCACGCATTTTGGATGTTCGCGGCGGCCACAGCAGGATCGTAACGCAGGCCGTGCTCCCGCGCAAAACGGCGCATAGCTGTCAGGGCGCGTTCGGCGTAGTGGCGGCCGCGCTCCTCCTTGCCCGGCCGCGGCGGCAGTGGGGGCAGAATCCCGAAGTTGGCCTTCATCGGTTGAAAATCCTTCAGCGCGCTATGAGTTACATAGTGGCATAGCGCCCCCAGCATGGTCGTCGGAGGCAGAATGACAGGATGGCGGCCGGTCAGGTAGCGGGCGGCATTCACACCGGCCAGAAGCCCCGTTCCGGCGTTGCCCACGTAGCCCTCGACCCCAACGATCTGCCCGGCAAAAAACAGGTCTGCCCGGTTGCGATATTGCATGGTGGGCTGGAGCATAGCCGGAGCGTTGATGTAGGTATTGCGGTGCATCATGCCGTAGCGGGCAAATTCGGCGTTCTCCAGGCCGGGGATGAGACGCAATACTCGCTTCTGATCGCCCCATTTCAGGTTGGTCTGGAAACCGACCATGTTGTAGAGCGAGCCGATGAGATTATCCTGACGCAACTGGACGACAGCGTGCGGCCGCCGATTGGTTCGCGGATCGATCAGCCCAACCGGCCGCATGGGACCAAAGGCCAACGCCTCATGGCCACGAGCAGCCAACGCCTCGACAGGCATGCACCCTTCAAAAAAATGGGGGTCCTCGCGCTCAAACTGCTTGAGGGTGATGGTTTCGGCTGTCTTGAGCGCATCGACAAATCGTTCGTACTCCTCGCGAGTCATGGGGCAGTTGATATAGTCCCCTTCCTCCTGCTCCCCTTTGTCGTAGCGCGATTGCCGGAAAGCGATACCCATGTCGATCGTTTCCATTTGCACGATGGGCGAGACGGCATCGTAGAAATAGAGATATTCATGTCCGGTCAGGTCGGCAATGCTCTCTGCCATAGACGGCGACGTGAGTGGCCCACTGGCGATGATGGCCGGAGCGTCAGGAATAGCCGGAACCTCCTCGGCGATCCGGGTGATTCGTGGATGGCCGGATATTCGTTCGGTGACCAGTTGCGGGAAACGCTCCCGATCGACGGCCAGCGACGAGCCGGCAGGCACGGCCGTCTGCGCCGCGCACTCCAGAATGAGAGAGCCTAGACCGCGCAATTCCGCCTTCAGCAACCCGGGAGCCTTATGCGGCAGATTGGAGCCGAGCGAGTTGCTGCACACCAGTTCCGCCAGCCAGGGAGTCTCGTGCGCGGGCGTCATCCGCCCCGGCCGCATCTCATACAAGCGCACATCGATCCCCGCTTCGGCGGCCTGCCATGCGGCTTCGCTACCCGCCAGGCCGCCCCCTACAACGATTAGTTCTGTTGACATAGGTTAATTCTAGCACAGCTAGCGGAATTCCCGTTTCAGTCTGTATGCAATCGTTCCCACTGATGATTCGGATGTTGCTATAATCCGCCAATCTTTCCTAGCCAAGATGATAAGTATTATGGACATATTCGCATCAGTGCCGGACGAAAAAGGGAAATTTGGTCCATTTGGCGGCCAATTCGTTCCCGAAACCCTTATGCCCGCTCTGGAAGAACTGATCGCCGCCTATGAGGAAGCGCGACAGGACCCGGCATTCATGGCCGAATTCGAGCATTTGTTGGGCAGCTATGTCGGGCGGCCGTCGCCGGTGACGTATGCCCGCAATCTTTCGGAGAAGCTGGGCGGTGCGCAGATTTACTTCAAACGTGAGGACCTCAACCATACCGGCGCACACAAGATCAACAATGCCCTGGGGCAAGCCCTCCTCGTCAAGCGTATGGGCAAGCAGCGCGTCGTGGCCGAGACCGGCGCGGGGCAACACGGCGTGGCCACGGCCACCGTTTGCGCCTTGCTGGGGCTGGAAGGGGTCATCTACATGGGTGACGTCGATATCGCCCGGCAGCAGCCAAACGTCTACCGGATGCGCCTGCTGGGGGCGGAAGTGCGGCCCGTGAGTTCGGGCAGCCGCACGCTGAAGGACGCCATCAACCAGGCCATCCGCGATTGGGTGACGAACGTGTCGACAACCCACTACTTACTCGGCTCCGTCCTGGGGCCACATCCGTACCCGGCAATGGTGCGCGACTTCCAAAGTGTGATCGGCCGCGAGGCCCGCGAACAGATACTGGCGGCGACCGGGCGGCTGCCTGACACCGTTGTGGCTTGCGTGGGCGGCGGCAGCAATGCAATGGGCATATTCCACGCCTTCCTGACCGATGAAGCGGTTGAGTTAATCGGCGTGGAAGCGGGGGGCGAGGGTATCCGTGACGGCCGACACGCCGCGCGATTCGCCGATCCTGCCGCCTCCCGCGTCGGGGTGCTCCACGGCACGAAGAGCTACGTGATGCAGACGGCCGACGGCCAAATCCGCGACACCCACAGCATCAGCGCCGGGCTGGACTATCCCAGCATCGGCCCGGAGCATGCCTGGTTGCGCGATCAGGAACGGGCTTTTTACACCTACGCCACCGACGAGGAAGCGCTGGCCGCCTTTCACGAGTTATCGCGGACAGAGGGCATCATCCCGGCCCTGGAGTCCGCCCATGCCGTGGCCGAGGCGATCAAGCGCGCGCCGACGATGGGCAAAGGGCAGATTTTGCTGGTGAACCTGAGCGGCCGCGGCGACAAGGACCTCGATTCGGTATTGCGGGCGATGGGTGAGCGAGAGGCGGATTAGCGCGCCTTTTTTTCCAGCCGCAGCAAGCGGTGGGTCAGTTCCGCGCGTGCGAGGCGCGTGTTGGGTGTCAGCGGCAGGCGGTCGATAAGTGCCAGAGCGCGACGCGTCCACTCCATCGCGGCCGGCGTATCAGAGGCGTGCCATTCATAGTGCTTGGCCAACTCAACGTGGGCCGACACGTCGCCCGTGCTGACGGCAGCCAATTGTTGCCAGGCCAGCACAGCCTCCGGGCGGCGCTCAGTCCGTTTGTAGAGCGCCCCCAGGTGACTCAGGGCTTGCTGGTACGCATCCAGCGAGGTGGCGTCATTCTCAAGTGTGGCGCGCAGCGCCCGCTCAGCCTCATCGAATAACCCCAGGTCTATCTGCCATCGCCCCAAACTAACCTGATCGAGCGCGTCGTCACACGCACACATCGTCATGTGTCGGAACATCCGGGCGGCCAGAGTGACCATTGAGAGCATGTCCATCTCGTTGTGATAGAACACACGGGTCAATTCTCGCGCGTCGCCGGTGCGCAAAAAGTTATGGTAGAGCGAAGGGATTAACCAACCGGGAACGTCGTCATGCGTGCGTTGCAATCCCAGCAGGTTTTGCTCCAGCGCGCCCAGCGCGCATGAGCCTAACCGGGCACGGAACAGCCGTCGCGCGGGGAGAAGCAAGTCAATGTGAGGCATTTCGGGCAGGCGGCCGCGCAAACGGTTCATCAGGTAGCGATTGTCGAGCAACGGCACGTCGAAAGAGCGTCCATTGAACGTGATGAGACCGGCTTTTCCAGCGAGAAGATCATCCAATTGACGCAACATGGCCGGCTCATCACCATGATCGCGCAAGAAATATTGGCGCACGACGAGCACCTGCCGCTCCACCTGGATGCCGTCCGCCGGCACCGTTTGCGGCTCAAAGAACGCCACACCGACCATGAAGGCCAGCGCACCCGCCCCGGCCAGGCCGGTGGTTTCGGTGTCGAGAAAGAGAAAGTCCCCAAACCCGTGTCCGTTTAATCGCTCGTCAGAAATATAGGGCGCGCCGGCGGCCGGTTGGACAGCCAGCAAGTCGGCCAGCGTGTCTGCGCCGTGGCGATAGTGGAGCGGGAAAACATGATCGACGACGAAACAGGCGCCGTCGGCCGATTCCAGCAGTCGACCGCCCGGAAGCAAAACCTCCAGCGATGGGGTCGTCGCATCTTCATATCGACTCGACCGATCGTCACCCTTAATCGGGATTGCCGGCCGCAAGTGCCGAGCACCCTTGCTCACACCAAGCCGACGCAGGAGCGAACCTAATTCGTCGTTCACATGTTCGATTTTACGGTTCCATCCCCTCCAGGGCAAGGGACAAAGCAAGAACAGTAACAACTCGCTGAGCGTCGACGACAACGATTTCCTTTTCGCCCAGTTCAGCATTACAATAGGATCCAATATGGGTGCCGATAATCCTTTTTTCCACCGAGGCGCAATACGCCACATTGAAGATTTTGTTGGACGCGAAGCGGAATCTGCCCAGATGCTCGGGTTGTTGCGCAATGGGCAGAGCGTATCGCTCATCGGCCCGCGCCGCATTGGGAAAAGTTCACTCCTGCTGCATCTGTCGAACGAAACAATTCGCGAACCATACCGGCTCCACTCGCCTCATGCACTCTTCGTTATACTCGACTGCCAGGAGTTGGCCGGCTCACCGCCGGAAGAAGTATATGAGTTATTACTGGATGCGTTGCTGGATGCCGCCAAGCAAGCGGGCCTCCCACTGGCAATGGCCGACCAGCCGGGGACCTATCGTGCTCTGGATCGCGCCTTGCAGCAGGTGTATCGGCAGGGATCGAGCGTCGTCGTCATTCTGGATGAGTTTGAATTGCTGGCCGCCAATCAACATCTGACACCCTATTTTTTCGCACGTCTACGAGGACTGACCACGAAATACGGCCTGGCCTATCTGACCGCCAGCCAGCGCCCCCTGTTTGCGATTACGGCCGAGGAAGCTGTTCTCAGCTCGCCGTTCTTCAACATATTTGTCACCATGCCCCTGGGGTTATTCACCGAATCCGAAGCACAAGAACTTTTCCGCCGGCGACTGGAGCGAACGACAGTTGTCTTCCCGCCGGAAATGATCGAATATCTGATCACGTTGGTCGGCCTGCACCCGTTCTTTTTGCACATCGGGGGCTATCATGCCGTACAAGGGCTTATTAACGGCGAAATAACTCCACCTGCCGATAGCCCTCTGAACGAATCTGAGCTTCAGCTTCTCGACAGCCCCATCGAATTGGAGGCCGAATCTCATCTGGGTTATCTTTGGCAGAACCTCTCGCCGGAAGACCAACACGTCCTGGCCATCGCCGATGGCCCGATGGAAAGCCTACGCCAGTTGGAACAGCAATGCCTGCTGGTGAAGATAGATAATGTCTACGCATATAGTAGCGAAATACTCCGTCGCTTTGTCCGCCGGCAAACCGTATCAGGCCTCATTCAGGCCGGCCCGTTTGTCATAGACGAGCAACGTCACCAGGTATGGGGCGATGGACAAGAGCTAAACCTGACCACTTCGCAGTTCAGTATCCTGGTGCGACTGTGCCAACATGTAGGCCAGGTAGTGCGGGGGGAAGACCTTGAAATGGCCGTATGGGGTGATGTATTGGTCGACGACCCAGATCGTCTCAAGACGCTAATCAAACGTCTGCGTCGGGCTGTTGATCCTTTTGGGAATTGGATCGTTAGCGAGCGTGGTGTGGGGTACGCGCTGCGCTCACCGGAACCATAACCGGCTGCCTATGGCCGACACCTTTCGAATTGAGCACATCATCTCGCGCATCGAACCGGTTCAATCATAGCAGGTCATCCAATACTCGCCCCATAGGCTTGGCGAGTCGACTACTCGCTTGCGGGCTTCTTGTATTCTTCTGCCTGGCATTTTTCGTTGTCCCCACATCAGCCCAGAGCAATTCACGTGCCCAGAGCTATTGGCAATTCGCGGCTTCCGGCCGGCTCGACACCATCCTGACCGCCGACATGGACGGCGACGGTATAGATGAGTTTCTGGTCTTGGATGAAAATGGGCATCTCACCCTGCTCACCGCCGACGGCCGCTCGGAATGGTCCTACATCAGTCAGGAACCTGTCTCGGCATTGGGAACCATCAGGGTAAATGAGGGACACAAATCCATCCGGCAAATTGCGTTGGCCGGAGTGGGGTATCTGGTCATGCTGGACCAACGCGGCGAGGTGATGTGGCGTGTACCGCTCAACTCCACCTCCGCGCCGGTTGCCATTGACGCATTTGATTACCAATCAGACGGAGCCGAAGATATTCTTCTCCTGCTAAACTCCGGCCAATTGATCGCCTTTAACGCCAATGGGGAGATCATTTGGCAATTTGCGAGCCAGGAAAACTCAAACGCCATCGTCAACCCGCAAATGGTAGTGGATGATTTCGACGGCGACGGGGCAAACGAAATCGTCATGGGTATCTTCACGGCGCGGCGATTTAGCGAATTAATTTACCTTGATGACGGTATCATTAAGTGGCAACAGGCTATCTCGCGCCGGATCACCAACATCGCCAAAGCGCCTTTCGGGCCATCCGGCAACGCAATAGCCGTCGGCACCAATTTCGGTCAACTGGAGCTTTATTCACCCGCGGGCGATTTGTTATGGTATCGAACCGTCAACAAACCCATCACTAGTCTGGTAACAATCCAGTTACCGGAGGGGTCGGCCCTGGCCCTCGGTACAGCATCCGGAAGCGTGATCGCTTACTCGGCCGAAGGGCGACGCTTGTGGTCAAACAATCTCGCCAAAGACGCCGACCGACGCGTGTTGGCGTTGTTGCCCGTCGGCGGCCGCACGGTCGCCGGTCAGACACCAGTGGCGGCCATTCTGGAACCAACCACAGCCGGCAGTGAACTGGCCGACCTCCTGCTGCTGGGTACCAACGGCCAAACACTGGCCAAACTCAACGACACCGATCTACCCGACCTGACCCGGCTCGTCGACGTAAATCACGACAACCATTACGAATTGCTGCTGGCTCGTTTCGCCACATTACAGCTTATCGGCTTGGGCATGGGCGATAGCGAGTACATCCAGGAATGGGAATATGTGCTCGATGCCGAGCCGACGACCATGCTGGTTCAGGACCTGGACGAGGATGGCGAGGACGAGATCATCGTCGGCACACGCGACGGCCGACTCCATAGCCTGGGGGTGGACCGTGCCATTCGCTGGCTGAATGCGCCTGGAGAAGTCATCAGCATGCTCGGGCGTGTTCACTATGCTGCCAGTGATCCGCCGCGTATCGTGGTCGTGCGACGGCAACGGGCGCCGGTCGATTTCACAGCCGAGGACGGGTCAACGATAAGTTGGCTGGAACTCCGCGAAGCGACAGGCGACCGACTGTGGGAAATCACGGTTCCTACCGGTATCACCTCCATGCTGGTAAACGACAAACTAGGCACTGGGGAATCGTCCATCGTCATCGGCACCCAATCAGGAATCGTTTCATCCTATAATCTCGATGGGAATCAGCGCTGGGAATTCTCCGTCAGTGATTCCGTTGGCACCGTTCATCAGTTAATTCAATTCAGGCCCCTCCCCGGAGAACCTCAAGTGATTCTGGCAGCCGGCCAATATAGTATCGCGCGATTGATGGAAAGCGGGGATGGTATCTCCCTGGAGCACTTCACTACTTTCGACAACCCCATCGAGATGGTTTATGCAGTTCAGCAGCCCGGCAGGCAGGAACCAGCCGTCAGGCTGATTGTGTTCACCAGTGATGGGCTGATTCACGGACTGAATCATGAAGGAATAGAGATGACACACCTGGGCTGGCCTTACAAGCTATCCGCTCCGCCCCGTGTGATCATACCCTCAGATCAGGGGGGAGACGAAGCATTTCAGGAGAATACAGCCGCCTTCCTGATCGCCACCGATAACGGTCAATTGTCACATTTTGTTGTGACCGCTAATAAGCCGAATACAGTCTGGGTCCTGAATGAATTAGGACAAATCCAATCCGTCAATTGGGGCGATCTGGATAAGGATGGGCAGCCGGATACCGGCGTTTTCGGATCGAAAGATGGCCATTTGTGGTTATATGAACAACTGCAAGGTCGAAGCCCTCGGCTTGTCCTTCAACAACCTCTTGAAAGCAGCACGTTCGCTCTCGCCCTCCTGAAACGGACGTCGCGGCAGTCTCCCGACTTGCTGACTATTACCCAAAACGGGTTGATTCGCCTCTTCCGCGAGGAGGAGAACCGGCCACCACTGCTCACCCAGCCGGTCATCGAATCCGATCAGCGTCAGTTCACAATCGGCATCCAGTCCGTTGACGTGGAAAACGATTTCGTCACCGTCCAACTGGAGTTACTCGATGAGGCGATCGGCACTTGGCGTCCGGTTTCCGAGCAACAACTACCAACTGGAAACGGTCAACTATTCTGGCCCGGTGTCGTTGCACCGGAAGGCTCGACAAGATTAAACTACCGGTTCCGGTTCAGCGATGGATTCTATCGCGGCTACGTCAGCCCACCCGCCGGGCCTGATATTGAGCCGCCTGAAGTCAGCGACACAACGTTGCCGGTGCTGGCGGGGTCTATCGGCCTACTGGCGATGGTCGGGCTTATTGCCCACGTTCGTCAATCCCAGACCCCGGCCGCTCAGGCCGACAGATTCTATAGTCAGCTGGTTCAGGAGCCTCGCAAAACTCTCTCACTCGTCGAAGGGAAATATGCGTTGGTAGACGGCTCGCCCGACTTTCTGTTACAGTTGGCTAACCGAGCGCGCCGCGCCAATGACACTAGCCTGGCAAACTTGTCAGACGGCCTTTTCCTGCTGGCGAATCGGCCACAGGCGGGATTGCCCATCATCACTCGCACGATGGATGATGCCGCCGCCATCGATAAAGAGTGGGACGACCTGACCCAACGACGCATGATTTTTCGCACCTGCCAATCTTTACTGGAGGCACCCTCCATTACCGAATTGGGCCTTGTCCGACCTCAGTTTGTGCATCTTCTCGCCGAGTTGGAAGAAAAGAAGGAGTGGTCACCTGTTCTGGAGTCATTACTGCCTGTCCTCACCAATATGCGGGATAGCGATCGGGTCGAGGCCGTCGATGATCGGTTGGTTTATTTGAATCAGGCGGCCGTCCGGCTGCGACAGGTGCAAGACCAGATCAACGAGTTCTCACCCAGTGTGGAGCGGACGCTGGTTCGAGCGATTGCCCGCCGTTGGTCAGGCCTGTTGACGGCCGAAATCGAGGAACAACGTGGACGCGCCGAACTCGAAGTCTCGTTAAAGACAAAGCGATTGGCTCCCAATGGCCAGACTCATGTAGCTATGGAGATTCGCAACACAGGACGGGCCGCGGCCGAGAACATCATCGCCATTCTCAACGAAAATCCAGCTTATTCCGTTTGCAGCGACCCTCAGATAATCCCCTTCCTGCCGTCCGGCCACGCGCAACAAGTGCGCTTCCTGATTGAACCTCAGGCAGAAGAGCGCTTCCGGGTTGGGCTTTCACTCATTTATGACGATCGAAACCAGCGCGAAAAAACCGCGGCCTTTGGCGATATGGTTCACTTGCTTCCGCCGGTGCGAGAGTTTTCCCCAATTCCCAATCCATATCTGCCGGGAACGCCTCTGCGCAAGGAAAGTCCCCTTTTCTTCGGCCGGGAGGAGTTGTTCGACTTCATCGCCGAACATGCCGGCACACAGGCCCAACGTAATGTCTTTATGCTCGTCGGCCAGCGCCGCACGGGAAAGACCTCGCTCCTGTTGAGGCTGGAAGACTACCTGCCATCCCATCTTTTGCCCGTATACATCGACTGCCAGTCCCTGGGCGTTTCGCCCGGCATGCCCGCGCTACTCCAGGAATTCGCCTGGCACATTGCCGATGTTTTGAGCATCCACGACCTTGACCTCGAAGTACCTGAAATCGATGTGTGGCAGACTGACCCAACGCGCGTCTTCCAGCGAGAGTTCTTGCCGGCGGCGCGACGCCTGTTACCCGCGGACACGACTCTATTAATGATCTTCGACGAGTTTGAGGCCTTTGAGTCGATGGTGGCCGATGGCATCCTGCCTCGCACCTTCTTCCCCTATATGCGTCACCTGATGCAACACAGCACCGGCCTGGGCTTCGTCTTTGTGGGCACACGACGTCTGGAAGAGATGAGTGCCGATTATTGGTCGGTCCTCTTCAATATCGCGCTCTACCGGAAGATCGATTTCCTTAGCCCCGAAGCGGCCGAACGGCTAATCTGCGAGCCGGTCGCCCCCAATCTGGCCTACGACGACCTGGCAATCGACAAAATATGGCGTGTCACTGCGGGGCACCCGTATTTTCTGCAACTCGTCTGCTACACACTTGTCAAACAGGCCAATGAACGAAAGACAGGGTACGTGACGATATCCGATGTCAACATCGCCCTCGACGATATGCTGCGGCTGGGAGAGGTCCACTTCGCCTATTTATGGCAACGGTCGAATCCTGTCGAGCGCGCGGTGTTAGCCGCCGTCGCGCATCTCATGGATCGCAACGAACCATTGCATCCGGAAGAGATCATCGACTATTTACAAACGTACAGCATCGAATTAGGTCCAGCCGAAACCACCCATGCTCTCAACGCTCTCGTCCGGCAAGACGTGATGCAAGAGGTCACCGTGGAAGGAAAGTCAATCTATCAGCTGAGGATCGGTCTGGTCGGGTTATGGGTGGCGCAGAACAAGAGCCTGAGCAAGCTTCACGTCCATCTGGAGAGTTGATATCGATCACAGTTCCTTCGGCCGCCAGACATGGGCCAACTCGTACTGCTTTCCCCCAGCAAGCTCTGACCATTTCAGGATAGGTATGCGAATATAGGCCAGAGCTGCCGTGCTCATCGTTTCTTCCTTGCCGGTTAGCCATTCCACCAATTCCTGGATGCCGGGATTATGACCAACCATCAGGAGCGTCTCGATGTCATCATCCAACTGCCGCGCCAGCGTGATATAGGCATTCGGCTCAGCCAGATAGAGCTTTTCGGTATAACGAATATCTGAGTCGAGCGAGAGTTCGAGCGCGACCAACTCGGCCGTCGTCGCGGCACGCTTTGCCGAGGAAGCGGCGATGAGATCGGGGATCAGACCTTCGTGTCGCAGAAGTTCACCCATGCGTGGCGCATCACGGCGACCGCGCTCGTTCAGAGGCCGCTCATAATCCGATAACCTCGCATTATCCCAACTCGATTTTGCATGTCGCAGTAACAATAGCGTCTTCATGTCACTTCCACCCATCCCATGAAAACAAAAGGGGCACCCGGAAGCGCCCCTCGTATCTCGTTCTCGATGGCCCGAGGCTCTTAAATCTCGTCGGCCGACTCGACGATATGCCCGACCAGGCCGTATTCTTTAGCCTGCGCGGCCGACATCCAGAAATTGCGATCTGTATCCTCTTCCACCCTCTCGATTGATTGCCCGGTTTGGCGGGCAAAAATCTCATTCAGGCGGCGACGCATCTTGATGATCTCCTGTGCTTCGATGGCGATGTCCGACGCCTGGCCCGTGGCTCCACCCGCAGGCTGGTGCAACAGAAAACGGGTGTTCGGCAAACTATAGCGATTCTCCCGTTCGGCCGCCGCATAGATCAGCGCCCCGGCGCTGGCTACCCAGCCCGTCCCAATCACCTTAACAGGCGACTTGACGAAGCGGATCATATCGAAGATCGTGTCTCCGGACTCCACATGGCCGCCGGGTGAATTGACGAAGATGCGAATCTCGTCCTGTGCTTCGGAATCCATCACCAGAAGCCGCCGGGTAACGTCCATGGCCACATTCATGTCTATCGGGCCATAGATAAGGATGGTGCGGTTCTTCAGCAAGCGATCTTCCAACGAGCGTGGCCCGTCGTTCTTGCCCTTCTCCGGTTCGTCCTCTCCGGGTTCCTCGATGGGTTCGACCTCAGGGAAGTCATCATCGTCGTCATCATCCATCAAAGGGTAAAACCCCATTTTATTACTCATACGTGCGATTCTCCTCAGAACTTCCAAATAGTTCTTGTGAGGTTCATTATAAGAAATCCGAGCAAAATGTGCACCCTCGGACATTCGCAAACCGGGGTCGGCGAATGTCCGAGGATGTTCGATTTTCACAAAATCAAACATCCCGACTCTAACGGCGCAGATTGCTAAAGGCTTTCATCCCGGGATAAATAGCCGCGTCGCCCAGGTCCTCCTCAATACGCAGAAGTTGGTTGTATTTCGCAACGCGGTCGCTGCGGGCCGGGGCACCGNNCCTTGCAGAGCAAACTATTGGCGGCGTGACGATCCAGAGCCATTTGGATGCGATCCACATTGGTCACCAGCAAGTCATCGCCCACGATCTGCAGGCGGTCGCCCAGTCGCTCAACCATCAACGCCCAGTTGTCCCAGTCATCCTCATGCAGGCCGTCCTCAATGGAGATGATGGGATACTTATCGACCCAGGATTCCCAGAAGTCAACCATCTCGCGGCCGGTCAGTGTCTTGCCTTCGACCTTCAAATGGTACTTGCCATCCTCATAGAATTCCGAAGCGGCCGGATCCATGGCCAACATGATCTGCTCGCCGGCAGTGTATCCGGCTTCCTTGATCGCTTCCAGGATGAGGTCGAGCGCCTCATTATTGGCCGACACACGCGGCGCGAAGCCGCCCTCATCACCAACCGTCGTGCTATATCCCTTTTTGCCGAGGACCTTTTTGAGGCTATGGTAGATTTCGACTCCCCAGCGAAGCCCCTGGCTATAGCTGGAAGCGCCAACCGGCATGACCATGAA
>JRYI01003271.1_pt1 | contig 16774 bp, 16 predicted proteins | sample 235361 | NCBI WGS metagenome assembly JRYI01 (sample SAMN03074212, study PRJNA261471) | activated sludge metagenome | biome: Common Effluent Treatment Plant; feature: Wastewater; material: Activated sludge; isolation source: activated biomass in a lab-scale reactor treating industrial wastewater at...
GCTTCCGCTGGAGCTTCTACGAGATCTCCGACATCGGAATCGGCATTGCCGTCGGCATGACGCTGGCATTCCTCGCCCTCTGCCTCGCCATCATCTGGTGGATCTTCAGGACGGGCTACCGCATCAAAGCCTGAGATCCCTGCTCCTCCCGCGCCAGCGCCGCCGAGCGGGCTCCGGCCTTACCCGCGCGAGACTCATGTCACCGCCGCTCGGAGAGGCCGGTCGCGATGTCGCTCTCCTTGGCGGTCCCCATCAGGATGCCGATCGACTGGCGCGCGCCATCGATCATCGCGCCGGGATGCGCGAGATTGGCGAGCCCGCCCGCGAGCAGGGCATCGTGGCCGAGGCCCGCCCGCCCGATGACCAGTAGCGCCCGATCCCGCGCGTCGATCGCATCCTTGACCGCCTCGGCATGGGTACGGCTCGCGACGCCCTCGAACTCGGGCGTGACCAGCGCCAGCCCGTAGCGCTGCCCGGCGAGCGCCGTGCGGATGTCGAACCCCGGCTCCGGGGGCGTATTGGCGAACCTGGCAGCGTTCGCCTCGCGCGGGCTCGGCGCGTGATGGACGAGCACGAACGCATTGTAGAGATCGGAGAACGACGGCCGGCCGGCCTTTGCGATGTCGCCCTCGATCCGCTCGCAGCCGCCGCGCCACAGGGCCGCCTCGGGATCGTCCTCGCACGTCATGCGAACGGAATAGGCGCGCGGCAGGTCCATGCGGCCCTGGATATCCGAGAGCCAGAACGCGAACGCGACCCAGCCGCCCGCGAGCGCCAGCCCGAGCGCGGGCAGCCACCAGCGCCGAAGCGCCTGAAGCGACTGGTTCCCAAGCCGGGTGAGGGACTGCAGCATGACGCCGCGGAGAGTTCCACCGCTTCGCCGCCGAGACAAGCCCCGCGCGGCCTCGCCCGAACCGTTAAGGCGCGAGCCCTTGCGCAGGAGGCGGCGGCGCGTCCGGATCGAACACCTCCGCCATCGCCGCGGACCCGTCGCGCCGGTAGATATCCGGCCGGAACGAGATGCGCCCGTCGGGCTCGGCCCAGGCCGTGATGTAGGCGAAATAGACCGGGATCGGCCGGGTGAGCTGCACGTCGAGCGCCTGCCCCGCATCGAGCACCGCCTGCACCTGCCCCGGGTTCTCCCAGCCGGGCTCGTACCTGGCGAGCCATTCCACCAGCCGGAACACGTCCTGAACGCGCACGCAGCCGGCGCTGAACGCGCGCGCGCGCTGCTGGAACAGCGGCTTCATCGGCGTGTCGTGCATGTAGACGCCGTGCTCGTTCTGCATGTCGATGCGCACGAGGCCGAGCGCGTTCTGCGGACCCGGATCCTGCTTGAGCTTGATCCGCTTGGCATCCGCCTGCGACCAGTCGATGTTCTGGTGGTCGATCTCCTGCAGCCCGTTGGTTGCGAAGACGCGGATCTTCTCCTGATCCAGGTACTGCGGCTCCTTGCGCAGGCGGGGGATGAGGTCGAGCTGGGCCACGCTGTCGGGCACGCGCCAGTACGGGAAGAAATTGAGGTTCCGGATCGTGGCCCTGAGCGTCGGCGTCTCGCGGCCGTTGCGTCCCACGATCACGCGATGGCGCAGCATGGTCTGGTAACGCTCCACCGCCTCGAGCTGAAAGGCCGGAATGTTGACGAGCACGTAACGCTCTTCGGTCGGCTGCTGCACGAGCTCGAGAATGCGGCCGTGATTGAGCTTGAGCTGCGCGAGGCGCTCCTGCGCCGTGACGTTGAGCGCAGCCAGCGTCGGCTGGTCCACGCGCCCGTTCGTGCGCAGCCCGTTGTTCTCCTGGTAGCGCGCGACCGCCTGCTCCACGGCCGAGTCATATTCGTAGTCGTTGTAGCTCGACGAGCGCGGCAGCTCGCCCGTCACCATCAGCCGCCGCCGGAGATAGCTCACGCGCTCGTCGCTATCGCCGGGACGCAGCATGCGGTTGCCGGGGATCGTCGGCCAGCCGCCCTTGTTCACGATCTGCTCGTAGCGGGCAATGGCGTTCTCCATGGCCGCGAGCATCTCGTCGCTGCGCCACGGCACGTCGTTCGGCCTGAGATCGTTGAGGTCGTCCTTGCGCGGCTGGCTCCGCTCGAGCGACGCCCGCTTGCCCGAATAGTCCGGCGCGCCGAACGACGTGATGCCTTCCCACCAGTTGCCGTCCTGTGCGCCAGCCGATGTCCCGGACCAAGCCATCGCCACTGCGAGTAGAGCGAAGCCGAGGCCGCGGAGAACCGTCGTCGACAAAATCACCGGAAATCCAATCCTGTTCGCCGCAAAGAAGGCTCTTAGACGCAACCGATATGGCCAAACAAAGACCCGCCCGCAAGTCGCCCGCCAAAAAAACCGCTTGAAAAAGAAGCACCTATTGCCGCGCGTGCGGCAGCCCCCGCGGCCAGACGCATCAGGACGGGAAATGATCCCATCCCCCGCCGCGGATCGCCAGCGGCCGCCCGTCGAAGCCGGTGACGGCCACGCCGTCCCCCGGGGCGAGCCGGCCGATGGCGGACACCGCGACGCCGCTCGCCATGGCCGCCTCGCGGAACGCCGCGGCATCGGCCGGCGCGACGGCCGCCAGCACCTCGTAGTCGTCGCCCCCCGTCAGCACCGCCTGGATAAGCTCCGGATCGTGGCGGAGCGCCGTGCGGGCCGGGTCCGACAGCGGCAGCCGCGCCGCCTCGAGCGCCGCCCCGAGCCCCGAGGCGCGCGCGAGCCGCCCGCAGTCCTTGACGAGGCCGTCCGAGACGTCCATCGCCGCCGTCGCGTAAGAGAGGAGATGCGGCGCAAGCGCAAGGCGCGGCTCGGGTCTCAGATAGCGGCCGAGCAGCGCCTGCGCGCTCGCGTCGTCGAGGCCCATCGCGGCCGCGCACGCCGGATCCTGCCGCAGCCGGAGACCGAGCGCGCTATCGCCAAGCGTGCCCGACAGGAACAAAAGGTCCCCCGCCCGCGCCGTCGCACGGCGAACCATGCGTCCCTGGGGTACGCGGCCGATGGCGGTGATGGTGACGGAGAGCGGGCCCGGCCGGCGGTCCGTATCGCCACCCGCGAGCGCGAGGCCGAACGCCGTCTGCGCGGCGCCGAGCCCGGCGGCGAAGGCTGCGAGCCACGCCGCCTCAGGCCGCGCGGGAAAGGAGAGCGACATCAGGTAGGCGACCGGCTCAGCGCCTTTCGCGGCAAGGTCCGACACGTTGACCGCGAGCGCCTTCCAGGCGATGTCGGCCGGCGCATCTTCAGAGAAGAAATGGACCCCCTCGGCCACCGCATCGGTGGTCAGCACCAGATCGGCGCCGGGCGGAGGCGTGAGAAACGCGCAGTCGTCCTTGAGGCCCAACGCGCCCGCGAAGCCCGAAGCCAAAGGCGCGAAGGTGGTTTGGATCAGTTCGTCCTCCCCCCCCGCCTCCTGGCTGGCCATGGATTACGTTCCTTCGCCGGGCGTCTCGAACTCCTTGGCCCGCACCTTGTGCGCGATGCGGTCGAGCACGCCGTTCACCACCTTGGGCTCGTCCGCCTCGAAGAAGGCCTTGGCGATATTGATGTACTCGTTGATGGTAACGCGCGCGGGCACGTCGCTGCGCTCGAGAAGCTCGAACACGCCGCCGCGCAGGATGGCCCGCAGGATGGAATCGACCCGCACCAGCCGCCAGCCCGTGCGGAGCTGCTGGTCCACGAGCGGATCGATCTCCCGCTGGCACCGCACGACGCCCTTCACGACATCGGCGAAGAACGTGGCATCGCCCCCCTCGAGGGAGGTCAGCGCCTCACCCTCTGCATCCGCCTCGTCCTTGTCCCCTTCGGGCCTGGCCGCCATGAACTGGTCGATAACCTCGCCGGCGTCCGTTCCCGCGAGATCCATCTGATAGAGCGCCTGCACGGCCGCCATGCGCGAAACCGTGCGCGGCTTCGGCGCGTCGCCGGCCGTCTTCTTTCGTCGGGGAAGGCTCATGGCACGCGCCGCCCGAGACGCTCGGCGATGCGGATCAGCCTGAGGCAGGCCCGCGCCGCATCCCCGCCCTTGCCATCGGCACCGCCCTCCGCGCGGGCGCGCGCCTGGGCTTCCGTATCCACGGTCAGCACCGCGTTTCCGACCGGAATATTGTGCCGGATCGCCGTTTCCATCAGCCAGTGGTTCGTGTTGTTGCAGACGATGTCGTAGTGCGAGGTCTCGCCGCGGATGACGCAGCCGAGCACGATGACGCCCGCGTAGCGGCCGCCTTCACCGCCGCCGAACAGCCCGGCCGCGACCGCCTGCGCGAACGCCTGGGGAATTTCCAGCGCGCCCGGCACGGCGATCCGGTCATAGGCGGTGTCCGCCGCATCGAGAACGGCCACGGCGCCCTGCGCGAGCGCGTCGGTGATCTCCTTGTAGTACGGCGACTCGATGATGAGGATGCGCGCGGACGGACCGGAATGCAGGTCCATCTCGGGGCGCGAAGACGTTTCTGTCCTGACCATGGCTGAAGACTCGGCCGCCCTACTCGATCGCCCGCGTGCCGACGATGCGCAGCCCATAGGCATCGAGGCCGACGTACACGTCGTCGGGCGCATTGGTCAGCAGCACCATGTCGGACACTCCGAGCGCTCGGAGGATCTGCGAGCCGACGCCGATCTCGAGCTGCCGGCGTCCGTGCGCCGCACGCCCGTTCGGCTGCGGCTGCGTGCGCTGGTTGACCCAGTCCGAAACGCTTTTCGGCCCGAGATCGCGGATGAGCACGACGATCCCGCGCCCCTCCCGCTCGATCGCACGCATGGAGCGCGAGACCGTGTCGCCCGCTCCCCCGATGCCGAGGATGTCGGCAGGCGCGTTGATCGCATGCACGCGCACGAGGACCGGCCCCGGCGCCGAGAGATCACCCTTGACGAGCGCCAAGTGCTCGACCGGCTCCACCGTCGTCGTGAAGACGTGGAGATCGAAGAGGCCGCCGTAGGAGCTCTCCACCCGCGTCTGCGCCACTTGCCTCACGAGCCGGTCGTGCTTGAGGCGATAGGCGATGAGGTCTTCGATGGTGCCGATCTTGAGGCCGTGCCGCTGGGCGAACGGCACCAGATCCGGCACCCGCGACATGGTGCCGTCCTCGTTCATGATCTCGCAGATGACGGCCGCAGGATAGAGCCCTGCGAGCCGCGCCAGATCGACGGAGGCTTCCGTATGCCCGGCCCGGATCAGCACGCCGCCCTCGCGTGCGACGAGCGGGAACACATGCCCCGGGGAGACGATGTCGTTCGCTCCCTTGGTGGGGTCGATGGCCGTCGCGATCGTGCGCGCCCGGTCATGGGCGGAGATGCCCGTCGACACGCCTTCCCGCGCCTCGATCGACTGCGTGAACGCCGTGCGCTCGCGCGCCGCCTGCGTGCGCACCATGAACTCGAGGCTGAGCTCCTGGGCGCGAGATTGCATCAGCGCCAAGCAGATGAGCCCGCGCCCATGCTTGGCCATGAAATTGATTGCATCCGGCGTCGCCATCTGCGCCGGAATGACGAGGTCGCCCTCGTTCTCGCGGTTTTCGGCATCGACCAGCACGACCATGCGCCCGTTGCGCATGTCGTCCACGATCTCGGCCGTCGACGAAAGGAAACTGGCGCCTTCCGAATGCGCGATATTCTCGAGCCCGATGCTCACACCCGAAACTCCATGATGCGCGCGACGTAGCGCGCGAAGAGGTCGATCTCGACGTTCACCTCGTCGCCCGGCTTTTTGCGCCCCCAGGTCGTCTGGGTCAAGGTCACCGGAATGAGATTGATGCCGAAACGCAAGCCTGCGACCTCGTTAACGGTGAGCGACGTGCCGTCGAGCGCCACCGAGCCCTTGGCGGCGACATAGGGGGCGAGATGCCGCGGCAATTCCAGGCGCACGCGCACGCTCTCGCCATCGGGCCGCATGTCGACGATCTGCGCGACGCCGTCCACGTGGCCGGAGACGATGTGCCCGCCAAGCTCGTCGCCCGCCTTGAGCGCGCGCTCGAGGTTGACCGGCCGGCCGGCCTGCCAGGAGTCCAGGGTGGTTTTCGAGAGCGTCTCGTTCGAGACATCGACGGTGAAGACCGAGCCATGCCCGTCGGGGCGCAGCGCCACGACGGAAAGGCAGCAGCCGTCGCACGCGATCGACGCGCCAAGCGCGATGCCCTCCGCATCGTAGCCCGAGCGGATCGCGAACCGTCCGCCTTCGCGGCCGATCACCTCACCCACGTCCGTAATGATGCCTGTGAACACGAATGATGCTCCGCTCGGATCGGAATAGCCTCGCCCGCCCCGCCCGCTCGCGCCTCACGCGCTCCGGCCGACACCGGGGCGCGGAAGATCGACGACCCGGTAGGTTGAAACCGCATCGGCACCGACGCGCCGCTGCATGGTCAGCGCGAGATCTAGCCCCGGAGCGTAACGAACGGCAAGCGCCGAGGACGAAAGGTCGCCTTTCCCGCCGCCGAGCGCCTGGAACAGCACGACCTCGTCCACCAGCCGCTCCGCCGCGAAGGAGCGCCAGATGGCTTCGCCCCCTTCGACCAGGAGCCGCGTCACGCCCTCGTCGGCGAGCGTGCGGAGCACCCGTCCGGTGCGAAGCACTCCGCCCGCGGACGGCACGCTGAGGATGCGCGCACCCCGCGCCTCGAGCACGCGCACCTTGTCCGCATCGGGCGTTTCGCCCGTGAAGATCCATACCGGCACCTCCCGCGCCGTCCGCAGGAGCTTGAGGTCCGGGGAAAGATCGAGCGTCCGCGACAGAACGATCCGCACCGGCGTGCGGCCTGCAAGCCCGGGCAGACGGCAGGTGAGCTCCGGGTCGTCGTCCCGCGCCGTCCCGGCGCCGATCAGAATGGCATCGCTCTCCGCCCTGAACCGGTGCGCCAGCGCCCGCGCCTCGACGCCAGTGACGAAGAGCGCCTGCCCCGCCTCGCCGCGCGGCAGCGCCCCGTCGTGCGCGAGCGCCATCTTGAGCGCGACGAACGGGCGGCGCGCGCCGACCCGCAGGATGTGGCCGAGCGTCACCCAGCGCGCCTCCTTGCCGCGGCAGCCGACGTCGACCCGGATGCCGGCGTCGCGCAGCCGCGCGCTACCGGCTCCGCCCGTCCGTGGGTCCGGATCCTCGACGCCGATCACCACGCGCGCGAGCCCGGCTGCGATCACGGCATCCGCGCACGGCGGCGTCTGGCCGTGATGGGCGCAGGGCTCGAGCGTGACATAGAGCGTCGCGCCCTTCGCGCGCGCGCCGGCGCGGCGCAGCGCCTCCGTCTCCGCATGCGGCCGCCCGCCGGGCTGCGTCATGCCCCGCGCAATGACCTCGCCTGTCGTCTCGTCGGCGACGACGGCGCCCACGGATGGGTTGGGCGCAACCGTCCCGAGCCCACGCCTCGCCAGCGTGAGTGCGATCCTCATCATCTGCTCGTCGAAAGGCGTAAAGGTCATGGCTACCTATCTGTCTCCCTCCCCCTCACAGACCGAGGCGAAGGACCTCCTCGCGTCCGCACGCCGCAGCTCCCTGCCCGCTTTGCCGGCTGCCTGCTGCCCCACTCAAAGCTTCTTTGCCGCGCTGAGCACGTCGCCCATCCCGTCGTCGCCCGCGATCTCGCCGAGCACCTCCTGGAAATCTGCCGCTTCACGGAAATCGCGGTAGACGGAGGCGAACCGCACGTAGGCCACCGGGTCGAGCGCGCGCAGACCTTCCATTACATAGGCGCCGATGGTGGAGGACGGCACCTCGGTCTCTCCCGAGCTCTCGAGCTGGCGCACGATACCGGACACCATGCGGTCCACGCGCTCGGTCTCGATCGGACGCTTGCGCAGCGCCACCTCGACCGACTTCTGCAGCTTGTCGCGATCGAACGGCACCTTGCGCCCGCTCCGCTTGACGACGACGAGCTCGCGGAGCTGCACGCGCTCGAATGTCGTGAAGCGCCCGCCGCAGTCAGGACAGACCCTGCGCCGGCGGATGGCCGCGTTCTCCTCGGTGGGGCGGCTGTCCTTCACCTGCGTCTCCTCGCAGGAACAGTAGGGGCAGCGCATCTGATCGTCTCCAAACGAAAAAGCGCCGGGGCGAAGCGCTCCGGCGCCTTCTTCTAGTGCATGTTGCCGGCCGATGAAACGACCGGCCGCCGCCTCTCCCCATCGGCGCCCGTCGCGCCCAGCGACGCGGGGGTCCTGCAACGGCCGGGCTCCGGGCCCATCCAGGGCCGCAACCGCAGCCGTCGCCGCCTGGGGCCGGCCTCAGTAGATCGGGAAGCGCTTGCAGAGCTCGGTCGCTTCGGCCTTGACCTTCTCCTCGACCGCGCCGTTGCCCGCTTCCCCGTTCTTGGCAAGCCCTTCCAGAACCTCGGCGATCATGCGGCCGATGTCGCGGAACTCAGCTTCCCCGAAGCCGCGCGTGGTGCCGGCCGGCGCGCCGAGCCGGATGCCGGACGTGACCATCGGCTTCTCCGGATCGAACGGGACGCCGTTCTTGTTGCAGGTGATGTGCGCGCGCCCGAGCGACTTCTCGGAGATGTTGCCCGTGAGCTTCTTCGGACGCAGGTCGACCAGGATGAGGTGCGTATCCGTGCCGCCCGAGACCAGCGCGAAGCCGGCATCCACCAGCACCTGGCCCATGGCCTTGGCGTTGGTGATGACCTGCTTGGCATACTGCTTGAACTCCGGCGTCAGGATCTCGCCGAACGCCACCGCCTTGCCGGCGATGACATGCATCAGCGGGCCGCCCTGGATGCCCGGGAAGATCGCCGAGTTGACCTTCTTGGCGATGTCCTCGTCGTTGGTGAGGATCATGCCGCCGCGCGGGCCGCGCAGCGTCTTGTGCGTGGTGGTGGTGACGACGTGCGCGTGCGGCACCGGCGAGGGATGCACGCCGCCGGCCACCAGGCCCGCGAAGTGGGCCATGTCGACCATCAGCAGCGCGCCGACCTCGTCGGCGATCTCGCGGAAGGCGGCGAAGTCCCACAGCCGCGGATAGGCCGTGCCACCGGCGACGATCAGCTTCGGCCGGTGCTCGCGGGCCAGCGCCGCGACCTCGTCCATGTCCACCCGGAGGCTCTCGCGATCGACGTGGTAGGCGATCGGCTCGTAGAGCTTGCCCGAGAGGTTGAGCTTCATCCCGTGCGTGAGGTGGCCGCCGTGGTCGAGAGCGAGCGCCGAGGAACGTGTCGCCGGGCTCGAGCAGCGCCGTGTAGACGGCGTTGTTGGCCTGCGCGCCGGCGTGCGGCTGGACGTTGGCGTGCTCGGCGCCGAACAGCTCCTTGGCGCGGTCGATGGCGAGCTGCTCGACCACGTCGACGTACTCGCAGCCGCCGTAGTAGCGCTTGCCCGGATAGCCCTCGGCGTACTTGTTGGTGAGCACGCTGCCGGCCGCATCGAGCACGGCGCGCGAGACGATGTTCTCGGAGGCGATGAGCTCGATCTCGTACTGCTGGCGGCCAAGCTCCTTGTCGATCGCCGACGCGACCTCCGAATCCGTCTCAGCGAGCGGCGTTTTGAAAAAGCGGGCGGTCGGGCTCTTTGACATGACGTTTCCTCTGCGTCGGCTTTGTGGAAATGAATGGGAAAGAACAGATGGAGGCGTATCGGCGAAAGAAGAGGCTGCGGCGCGCGGAAATCCCTTCTGGAAAAGGCTGCGGCTCAGGCTCCCTGCTTTCGCACGCCACTTACCATGCGCCAGAGAGCAGCAACAGGGAAGGCCGCGTCGCACCCATCTGGGTGGGTGTGCGCCGCAATATATGGGTAGGAGGAACGGCGGGACGGCTGCTATTCGGCAGCAAGCTTGCCGGTGCGGCGGACGGCGGCCGGGCAGGCAGCCCAAAGCTCGCTCAGCGCCACCGTCAAGGCGTCCATCTGCGCGTCCGTGTGATACGGCCCCGGCGTCAGCCGGATGCGCTCGGTACCCCGCGGCACGGTCGGGTAGTTGATGGGCTGCACGTAGATGCCATGCCGATCGAGCAGGCGGTCGGTCACTTCTTTGCAGTGGACCGGATCGCCGATCAGGACCGGCACGATGTGGCTCTGGTTCGGGAACACCGGCAGCCCGGCGTTCACGAGGCGCGTCTTGAGGGCGCGCACCCGTTCCTGGTGGCGCGCCCGCTCGAGCGAGCTGCCCCTGAGATGGCGGATGCTGGCCAACGCGCCGGCCGCGATCGCGGGCGCCAGCGACGTCGTGAAGATGAACCCCGGCGCGAACGAGCGGATCGCATCGCAAAGGTCGCGCGTGCCGGCGATGTAGCCGCCCATGACGCCGAAGCCCTTGGCCAGCGTGCCGTTGATCACGTCGACGCGCCCCATCACGCCGTCGCGCTCGGCGATGCCGCCGCCGCGCGGACCGTACATGCCGACCGCGTGCACCTCGTCGAGATAGGTCAGCGCGCCGTACTTCTCGGCAAGGTCGCAGATCGTTCCGATGGGAGCGATATGGCCGTCCATCGAGTACACGCTCTCGAAGGCGATGATCTTCGGCGTATCGAGCGGCACCTGCTTCAGCTTGGCCTCGAGATCGGCGATATCGTTGTGACGGAAGATGCGCTTCTCGGAGCCGCCGTGCCGGATGCCCTCGATCATCGAGGCATGGTTCTTCTCNNTCGATCGCCTCGTGCATGGCCGCGACGACCTTGGGATGCTGCCCCATGCCGAGGTAGTCGTTCGAGCACCAGACGACGATCGGCTTGGTTCCTGCCGGTGTGACGTGGACGGCGGCCGGGAATGCGCCGCGATGGCGCTTCACGTCGGCGAAAACGCGGTAACGGCCCTCCTGGCGGATTGCATCCAAGGAGGCTTTCAACTGCCGCGCGTAGTCAACCATCGACGTGTTTCCTCGAGCTTCGGTCTTTTTGATTTGCCGCTGGTTCTAGCGGCAGAGGCCCCATAACACCAGCATCTATCGAACAGTATTACAGTGCAACGGGTGTTATGTCGCGGCGGCCCACCCTGTTACCGGAGCGAACCTGAACGTCATCCCAACGGGAGTCCAGTCTTTGCGATATTGCAGCACGGGATCCTGCACGTATTGACCTAAGTCAATCCGGTGGGCACGCCACCTCAGTACGAGGTCGCGATCTCCGCCACGCCGTCGCGATTGTAGAGGTCCCGGCGGAACTGGATGGTACCGTCCTCGGTCGCCCAGGCTGTGATGTAGACGAAATGCAAAGGCACGGGCGTCGCGAGCCGCACGTCCTTGCGCTCACCGGTGGCCTTCATTTTCTCGACCTTCTCCGGAGTCCAGCCGTCGTTCTGCCCCAAGAGCCAGTAGGCCAGCCGCTCGATGTTGTGCACGCGGATGCACCCCGAGCTGGCGGCTCGGAAATTGCGCCCGAACAGCCCCTCGGACGGGCTGTCGTGCATGTAGACGGACTCGCCTGAGGCGAAGTTGATCTTCACGAAGCCGAGCGGATTGTCTTTTCCGGGCGGCTGCCGGTATGAGTAGGACTTCACCGTGGACGAATTCCAGTCGACCTTCTCCGGATCGACCTTCCTGCCGTCGCTGTAAGCCTCGATGCCGGTCTTGACCAGCACGTTCTCGCCCTTGGCCTGCATCTCGCGGCCCTGGGGGATGAGGTCCTTCTGGATGACCGTCGGCGGCAGCCGCCAGACGGGGTTGAAGTTCATCTCCGTGATCGTCGAGCGGAGCAGCGGCGTCGGCCGGTCGACCTTGCCGACGACCCCCGTATGGCGCGAGATCACCTTGTTGAGGGCCACCGCCTCGACCTGGGCGGCGGGAATATTGACGATCACGTACTTGCGCTGCGGCTTCACCACGGCGGCCATCTCCGTCAGCCGCCTGAGGTTGGTCTTGAGCTGCTTCAGCCGGTCCTCGGCCGTCACGTTGAGCGCTGCGACGGTCGTCTCGTCGAGCCTGCCGTTCGGCGTCAAACCGTTGGTGGTCTGATAAGCCTTGAGCGCCTCGACCAGCGTGCCGTCGAGCGTCGTCCCGCCCGCCGCGCTCGCCGGCAGCTCGCCCGAGACGATGAGGCGGTCGCGAAGCTCGACGATCGCGAAGTGATCCTCGCCCGGCTTCACGCGCGCGGACGGCACCGATTTCCAGCCGCCGGCGGCAACGATGTCCTCATAGCGCGCGATCGCCGCCTTGGTCGCGGCGATATTGGCCGAGGAGAGCGTGGGGAAGCCCGGTGGCGGATTGCGCTCGAACGCCTTGAGCTGCTCGCGCTCCGTCGTCGCGTCGCCGGCACCACGACCCGTGGGGCCGAACTGCAGGGTCCAGAGGTCGTCCAAGGCGCACGCTGCACTGTGAGACAGCACGAGCACGGCCGCCGCCGCGCCGAGCTTCCGGCACAGCCTGCGACGGCCGGTGATGAACGAAGCCCCCATGGAGTTCCCCCGCCGGATCGCGTTGATCTCCGCTCGCGTGCCCATCCCGCAAACCCAGAGCAACGCCCGCAGAGCCATGACCCGGGAAGCATGGCATGTTCCAGCTTTGACAAAAAGCCCTCGCCGGCGGCCGGACGCGGAGGTGGTGCCGGCCCGCCACAAGGCATCGGCAGAGGCCGCGGGCAGCCGATCCAGCGGGCTGATTCGTCTGTCGCGGCGCAAAAAAGGGGCGCGATGCACGCGCCCCTTGTTCGTTGAACCTCTCCGTGTCTCTCAGAGACGATAGCGGATCTGGTCCGTCCAGAAGCGCTCGAGGCGCGCCAGCGCCTTGTTGAGCCCCTTGAGCTCCTCGCCCGTCACCTGCGCCACGGCCTCGACCGAGCCGAGCTGGCGCTGGTAGAGGCGCTGCACGACCTCCGCGGCCTGCCGGCCCTTGGCCGAGAGCGAGACGCGCACGCTGCGCTTGTCGGTCTCGCTACGCTCGTAATCGACGTAGCCCATCTCGACGAGCTTTTTGAGATTGTAGGAGACGTTCGAGCCCATGTAGAGCCCGCGGCTCTTGAGCTCGCCCGCCGTCAGCTCGTTGTCGCCCATGTTATAAAGCAAGAGCGCCTGCACGGCGTTGAGGTCCGAGCTGCCGGTACGGTCGAACTCGTCCTTGACCACATCGAGCAGCAGCCGGTGCAGGCGCTCGATCAGATGAAGGCTCTGGACGTACTCCGAACGGAGATGGGGATCCTGGTTTTCGGGCGCGCGATCGCGCGCCGCTTTGATAGCGGTACTCATACCCTGCCTCACTCGACAACCTGTTTGACGCGACCGATTTTTCGGTTCTGTCGTCAGACTACGGGAGACACATAAAAATTAGCTCAATCTGTTCGGTAAACCGCGGGTAAATCGCAGTCCCCGCCTCGTACAGAGGCGCGGCGAGCCGGAAGCGGCAGCCATCGCCCGGAGCGTCGGCGGCGCCCACCCTCACGCCCGCGCCGCCTGCATCTCCTCGCGCGTCGGCAACACCAGCTCGCCGGCGCCGAGCGGCGCGAAATAAGCGTCCAGCATAGCCTCCGAGACGTCCTCGAGACGCTGAGGCGCCCAGCGCGGCGCGCCGTCCTTGTCGATGAGCGCGGCCCGCACGCCCTCGTAGAAGTCGCCGCCTCCCGCGCCGTCGCCTTCGAGGATGCGAACCGCGAGCCGGTAGTCGACCTGCAGCGTCTGCCTGAGATCGAGAGCCTGCGCCTCGCGGATGTGCCGGTGCGTGATCTTGAGCGAGAGCGGGGAGCACCGCTTGAGATCGGCGGCGACGCGCTGCGCCCAGTCTCGATGCTCCCCCTCGAGCGCCTCGAGCCGCGCCACGATGTCCTCGACGCGCACGGCCGAGAAGCAGCGGTCGATCGCTTCGCGATAGGGCGCGAGCTCGCCCGCCTCCGGCTCCCGATGCCGCTCGTCGAGCACCGTATCGACGGGCCAGGTGTCCGCGAGCGCTGCCTTGATCGCACCGAAGTCCGTCGAATCGATGCAGTGCGTGACGAGCCCCAGCGCATAAGCCTCGGCGCGGCCGATGCGACGCCCGGTGAGCCCGAGGTACATGCCCACGTGGTCCGGAAGCCGCGCGAGCACATGGCAGATGCCGACGTCGGGAAAGAGCCCGATCAGCGTCTCGGGCATCGCGAAGGCGTAGCCTTCCCCCGCCACGCGGTGCGTGCCGAACTGCGTAATGCCGACGCCACCACCCATGACCATGCCGTTGATCAGCGGCACCGTCGGCTTGGAGAAGCACTCGCACTGCCAGTTGAGCGCGTATTCGTCGGCGAACGCCTTCGCGCCTGCGGCAAGCCCTGTCCGCACGAGCCCGATCACCTCGCGCACGTCGGAGCCCGCGGAGAACGCACGCGGGCTCTCCGACTGGAGAGCGACGGCATAGACCTGGGGATCACGCGCGGCGGACCACAGGCATCGGGCGAGCGCGGCGCGCATGTGCTGCGTGAGCGCGTTGAGCGCCTTCGGTCGGTTGAGCGTGACGAGCGCGAGCGTCCCCTGCATCTCGACTTTCAGCGTCTCGTCGGCCGTCTCGGTCATGCGTCTCTCCGATGGGGTGGAAATTCGTCGCCGCGCCACCAATGTGAGGAGTGGGGACAGGCGCCTTTTGGGGCCACATTTGGCGGCTATACAATCTCTCGTGACGGGATGAAACTGCCTGTCTGATTCGCCCCGCCGGGCGCGCCGCGCCCCGTAGCGGCAACGAACATCCGGCCGGACCGTCAGCCCCTCCGAGACCGTGGAAGAGCAGGACACCATGGATCAGAGAGTCCAGGGATCAGGATGAGCCTCACGACCACCCCTCTGGCACGCACGTGCGCCGCCGTCGCCTTGGCCTTCGTCGGGGCGGAGAGTTCCGTGGCGCATGCGGCGGACCAGTCGCTGACGGGCGCGGTGATCGGCGCATTCGAGACCATCGTCATCGATACCACCAAGGCCGCGTCGAAGGCCAAGTCGGCCGCAAAGGACGCACTCGCCACCGGCAAGTCGAAGCCGAAGGCCGACGCGGCCGCGAACGAAAAAGCCGCACCCGCCGAGCCGGCCAAGGCAGCGGGCAACGCCGGCGACAGCGATCCGAAAACCGGAACCGTCGAAGCCGCAAAGCCCGCGGGATCGGTGGCCGAATGGCCGGCCGTGGAGGTCGAGCTGGCGAAAGCGCGCTGCACGCAGCTCCTCAAGGGGATCGACGCCGTGGCGATCCCCGAGCCGCCGTTCCGGAAGGGTGATTGCGGGGCCATGGCGCCCATGCGCCTGATTTCCATCGGCAAGAACCCCGAGGTCTCGTTCTCGCCGCCGCCCGTCGTNNGCACGGCAAGGCCAACGCGCTCGACATTCGCGGCTTCACCACCCGCAAGGGCCAGCAGGCCGTCGTGCTGACCGATTGGGGTCGCAACAGGCGCGATATCGCCAAAGAGATCGCGGCCGCAAAAGCGGCAGCGACCAAGGCGGCCGACGCCCGCGCCGCGGCGGGGACGGAAAGTGCCGCACGCCGAGAGGCGGCCGACGCCACGGAGAAGTCGGAGCCGACCGGCAGCAAGCTGCCGCGCAAGACGCTCACCGAGGGTCTCCCTCCGAAAAAAGACAATCTCACCCTCCCCGCCTCGGTGACGGAGGACGAATCCAGGGCGCGCCTGCGCCCCGGCGCGGCAGACGCCGGCAAGACGGGGAACGAGGCCAAGAAGCGCAAGGACGCGAGCCTGAACAAGGACGCCGGTCTGAAAAAGACCCGCCACGACGAGACCGTCGCCGCTCTCCCCGGAGCCGCAACGGACGGGATCACGCCGCCGCCCCCAAAAACGCCCAAAGCGCGCTTCCTGCGGGAGATCCACGGGTCGGGCTGCCAGATTTTCGGCACCACCCTCGGCCCGGAGGCGAACGAGGCCCATCGCAACCACCTGCACGTCGATATGGCCGAGCGGAAATACAAGAAGATCTGCGATTGACCCTGCCCGGCTGAAGGAGTTGCATCGGGCGCCCGGTGGCGGGATGGTTCCATCACGCCGGGCGACCGTCCGCGACCCTTATTTGCCAAGGCTGAGACCCCCCGTGATCCTGCGCACGCCTTCCTCCACCTCCCTTCCGACCGCACCTTCGCCATCCGCCGGCAGCTATCCGGCCGTCCGTCTGCGGCGCAACCGCCGCGCGCCCTGGTCGCGCCGGCTGGTCGCCGAAACCGGGCTCGCGGTCGACGACCTCATCTGGCCGCTGTTCGTCATCGAGGGGAAGGGAGAGCGCGAGGCCGTCGCCTCCATGCCCGGCGTCGAGCGCCGCAGCATCGATCTCGTCGTCGAGGCGGCGCGGGCGGCCGAGCAGCTCGGCATCCCGGCGATCGCCCTCTTTCCGAACACCGACCCCAAGCTACGCAGCGACGACGGCGGCGAAGCATTGAACCCCGACAACCTGGTCTGCCGCGCCACGCGCGCCGTCAAGGAGGCCGGGATCGACATCGGCGTCATCCTCGATGTGGCACTCGATCCCTACACGAGCCACGGCCACGACGGCCTCCTGATCGACGGCGAGATCGCCAACGACGCCACGGTCGACGCGCTCGTGCGCCAGTCGCTGGTTCAGGCGGAGGCCGGGGCCGACATCCTGGCGCCGTCCGACATGATGGACGGGCGCATCGGCGCCATCCGCCGCGCGCTCGAGGAGAACGGGCACGCCGGCACGCAGATCATGTCCTACGCGGCGAAGTACGCCAGCGCCTTCTATGGGCCGTTCCGCGATGCGGTGGGCTCGGGCGGCCTCCTCAAGGGCGACAAGCGCTCCTACCAGATGGACCCGGCCAACGGCGACGAAGCGCTGCGCGAGGTGGCGCTCGATCTCGCCGAGGGCGCCGACATGGTGATGGTGAAGCCCGGCCTGCCCTATCTCGACATCGTGCGCCGCGTGTCGGACACCTTCAAGGTGCCGACCTTCGCCTATCAGGTGTCGGGCGAGTACGCGATGAT